>Ga0209025_1000279_pt1 | contig 116352 bp, 90 predicted proteins | sample AraplaMF_Col_mLB_FD_184256 | JGI IMG/M metagenome (GOLD analysis project Ga0209025, IMG submission 184256) | Arabidopsis root microbial communities from the University of North Carolina, USA - plate scrape MF_Col_mLB (SPAdes) (version 2) | ecosystem: Host-associated > Plants > Roots >... | reverse complement strand
TCGCGCCGGATGTTCGCCGTCTTCGAACAGCCGGACCTGAAGGCCACCTTCACGTTTACCGTCACTGCCCCCTCGCACTGGGACGTCATCTCCAACTCCCCCACGCCTGAGCCCGCGGAAGCCGCCCCGGGAGACAACGGCGAGGCCCGCTCGGTGTGGACCTTCGCAGCCACGCCGCGGTTGTCGTCCTACGTCACCGCGCTGATCGCCGGCCCGTACCAGTCGGTGCGCAGCGAGGTCACCAGCGCCGACGGCCGGGTGGTCCCGCTGGGCGTCTTCGCCCGCAAGTCCCTCATGCAGTACCTCGACGCGGAGAATATCTTCGAACTGACCCGCCAGGGCTTCGAGTTCTTCGAGGCGCAGTTCGGCTTCCCGTACCCGTTCGAGAAGTACGACCAGCTGTTCGTCCCCGAATTCAACGCCGGCGCCATGGAGAACGCGGGCGCCGTGACCATCCTGGAGGGCTACGTGTTCCGCGGGAAGGTGGCAGAAGCCCAAGTGGAGCGGCGCGCCATCACGGTGCTGCACGAGCTGGCCCATATGTGGTTCGGCGACCTTGTGACGATGCGCTGGTGGAACGACCTGTGGCTCAACGAATCCTTCGCGGAGTACATGTCCCACCTGGCCGCCGTCGAGAACACGGCCTTCGACCATGCCTGGACCACCTTCGCCTCGGTGGAGAAGTCCTGGGCGTACCGGCAGGACCAGCTGCCCACCACCCACCCGATCTTCGCCGAAATCAACGACCTGCAGGACGTCGAGGTCAACTTCGATGGCATCACCTACGCCAAGGGCGCCTCCGTGCTCCGCCAGCTGGTGGCCTGGGTGGGCCCGGAGCAGTTCATGGCAGGCGTCCGCGAATACTTCAAGAAGCACGCGTGGAAGAACACCGAACTGTCCGACCTGATGGTGGAACTCGAGGCTGCCAGCGGCCGCGAGCTGGACCAGTGGGGCAAGCTCTGGCTGGAAACGGCGGGTGTAAACACCCTCTCCTCCGAGATCGACGTGGACGAGGACGGCGCCATCACCGGGTTCACGATCCGCCAGACCGCGATCACCGAGCAGCCTGTGCTGCGCCCGCACCGCCTCGCCGTCGGATTCTACGAGCTGTCCGACGCCGGGAAGCTCGAGCGCGTGCACCGTGAGGAGCTCGACGTCGACGGCCCCGCCACCGAGGTCCCCGCGCTCGTTGGGAAGCAGCGTCCCGCCCTGATCCTGCTGAACGACGACGACCTCGCCTACGCCAAGGTCCGCCTCGATCCGGTGTCCCTGGCCAGCGCGAAGGCTCACCTGAAGGACTTCGCCGCCAGCCTGCCGCGGACCCTGGTGTGGGGTTCGGCCTGGGACGCCGCCCGCGACGGCGAAACCCCGGCGCGTGGCTACGTTGAGCTGATCCTGGCCAACATCGCCTCCGAGACCGATTCCTCGGTGATCCTGGTCCAGCTGCGCCAGCTCGCCACGACGCTGAACTTCTACGTGGCCGCCGAACACAAGGACGCCACGGCCGAAGCCGCCGCGGACCGGCTCTGGGAGCTGGCCTCCTCGGTGGATGCCGGCTCCGATGCGCAGTTGCAGTTCGTGAAGTCCTTCGCCTTGCTGGCACGGAGCGGGAGCCAGCTGGACATCATCCAGGCCCTGCTCGACGGCTCCCTTTCCCTGGCCGGGCTCACCCTGGACCAGGACCTGCGCTGGGAACTGCTGACCTCCCTGGTGGTCGGAGGGCGGGCGGACCGGGGACGCATCGACGCCGAACTCGAACGCGACCACACGTCCAGCGGCCAGAACGCGGCAGCCCAGGCGACGGCGGCACTTCCGACGCCCGAGGCGAAGGCGGCCGCCTGGGAGAAGATCGTGGTCACCGGTGAACTGTCCAACGCGCTCCAGGGTTCCGCCGTCGCCGGCTTCACACGGGTGCTGGATACCGCGCTGCTGGAACCGTTCGCGGAGAAGTACTTCGAGGCGGTCCCGGACGTCTTCGCCAAGCGGACCCACGCCCTGGCCCAGCAGATCATCGTGGGCCTGTACCCGGCCCAGCTGACAACGCAGGGCACTGTGGACCGGACCGACGCGTTCCTCGCCTCCCTGCCCGAGGAAAGCGCGGCCTTGCGCCGCATGATGCTGGAGAACCGCGACGGCGTGGCCCGTGCCCTGCGCGCCCGGGCGGCCGACGTCTAGATCCGTGTTTTCGTTGGCGCCTCCCGCCCCGGCCCGCCCGGCCGGACGGGAGGCGCAGGCGTCTAGACTGGGGCCCATGAGCCTGGACGAACACCGATACGCCCTATCCGTCCGCTGGACCGGAAACCTCGGCGAAGGCACAACCGGCTACCGGGACTACTCCCGCGACCACGACGTCGAAATCCCGGGCCTGCCGGTGCTCAAGGGCTCATCGGATCCCACCTTCCGCGGCGACCCGGCCCGCTACAACCCGGAACAGCTGCTGCTCGCGGCGCTGTCGCAGTGCCACATGCTGTCCTTCCTGCACGTGGCCGTGATGAACGGCGTGGTGGTGACAGGGTACGTGGACAACGCCGAAGGATTGATGCGGACCAACCGGGACGGCAGCGGCCAGTTCGAGACCGTCACGCTCAAACCGCAGGTGACGGTGGCCAGCGCGGAACACCTTCCCCTGATGGCCGAGCTCCACCACAAGGCGAACCAGCTCTGCTTCATCGCCCGGAGCGTGAACTTCCCCGTGCTTCACCAACCGGTCACACAGGCCGAAGGCTAGCCAACAGCTCCGTCTCCCGTTCCAGCCGCAGGCCCGCCTTCCGTGGCCGCTGGAAGCCTCTGGCCGTTTCGTTGGCCAAGGTATCGCGCAACGTCTCCCGCCAGGGCCGCAGCCGCATGCCCTGGGCAAGCCCAGCAGCGTTCGACCGCGCCATGAAACCCTCGTGCCCCGGCGGAAGCCACAGGGGCAGCGAATCCTCGCCCGACCACGGCTGCACCCTATGTGCCTCCAACCACGAGGGATCGGCCAGGACTGACTCCTTGGCTGCGCCGGCCAGGTCCCGGCAGGCTTCAAGGTATTCGCCGAAAGGCACCACGCCGCCGACCGCGTTGAACGTCCCGGCCAGCCCGCGTCCGGCCGCCGCGAGGATCCAGCCTGCAAGGTCGCGGACGTCGATGACCTGGACCGGGTCCGCGAGGATGTCCGGAACGAGCACCGGCCCGCTGCCTGAGGCGAAACGGGCCGGCCAGTACCCGTAGCGGTCGCTGCTGTCCCCCGGCCCGCCGATGAGCCCTGCCCGCACGATGTGCGCCTTTTCGCCGGCGATGTCGACGAGGAGCTTCTCGATGGCCGACTTCGACTCTCCATAGGTCTCCGGCGCCGCCGCAGCATCCTCCGGCAACGGCGGCAACAGTTCCGCGTCTTCGGCGGCGCCCGGCTCGTCGTGACGGGCATACGCGGAGCAACTGGACACGAAGGTCCAGTGCCCGGTCCTGGCGGACAGGGCTTCAAGGGCTGCCCGGGCGTGTGCAGGATCCCGTGTGACGTCGACGACGGCGTCCCATCCGCCGTCGAGCCCGTCATAGGCCGAGACCCCGGCGGACCGGTCCGCCCGGACCCAGCGCACGCCGTGCGGCGGTTCGGCGGCAGTGCCGCGCGCAAGGCACGTGACGTCGTGTCCGGCGTCGAGGGCTTGGCGGGCGATTTCGGCCGAAAGGAACGCCGTGCCGCCGAGGATCAGGATGCGCATGCCGCCACGCTACGGCGATAGGGTTGGTGACGGACAGAGTGTTCAGCGCCCGGCGAACAGCTCCGGGCGTCCCCAACAGATTCTTTGAGGAGCAGCCCTGCCAATGAACGCAAGCACACCCACGATCCAGGACGCAGCCGAGGAAGCCGCCAAGATCGATCTCGCGTCGATACTCCTGACCGTTGGAATCGGCGTGGTGATCTGGATCGTGCTGCGGTTCATCATCCTGCGCATCACCAGGAGGGTCGCGGAGGGAAGCAGTTTCTTCCGGAACGCCCCCTTCAAATGGGTGCAACCGGCGTTCCGGGCTTTGGACCACGAGCGGCGTTCGCAGCGGGCACACACCATCGGTTCGCTGCTGACCAGCGTCCTGAGCGTGGTGGTCGCGGTGATCGTGATCATCTACGTGCTCAAGTTCCTCAACGTGGACATCGCTCCCCTGCTGACCAGCGTGGGAATCCTAGGTGTGGTGATCGGTTTCGGCGCCCAGCAGCTCATCCGGGACTTCCTTGCAGGGATCTTCATTACCATCGAAGACCAGTACGGGATCGGCGACGTGATCGTCAGCGCCGAAGTGGTTGGTACGGTGGAATCCGTGGGGCTGCGGATCACCCGGCTCCGCGCCGAAGACGGCGCCATCTGGTACCTGCGCAACGGTGAGATCCTGCGCGTGGGCAACCGGTCCCAGGGCGACTACGTCCCGGCCCACGACAAAGACACCGGCAGCGGCGGTTCCGCAGAGGAGAGGTCCAGTGAGTGACACGGCAAACGGACAGCCATCCCCCGGCATCCCGGTCAACGCGGCCCCTGCCGCCGGCGACCGGCCGCAGTTGATGCGCAACGACCCCTTCAGCCAGCCCGCCTACACGGACAGCTTCTATGACGCCGTGGGTGGCCATGAGACGTTCGTGAAGCTGATCGACGTGTTCTACGACGGTGTGGCCGGGGATCCGCTGCTGCGTCCGATGTACCCGGAGGAGGATCTCGGCCCCGCGAAGCGCCGGTTCCTGATGTTCCTGGAACAGTACTGGGGCGGCCCGACGACGTACAGCCAGGAACGCGGGCATCCGCGCCTGCGGATGCGGCACATGCCGTTCCGGGTGACGCCGGAGGCGAAGGACCGCTGGCTGTTCCACATGCGGGCGGCCGTGGATGCGTTGCAGCTTCCGGCCCTGTACGAGGGAACGTTGTGGGACTACATGGAGCGGGCCGCGCTCACCATGGTGAACAGCCCCTCCCCGGCGCAGCCGTAGGCTTTGCTTCCTTCGCCTAACCGACGTTGAGTCCGAGGCCTGCCCCGGCACGGACCAGGATGTGGCCGCGGCTTCCGCTGAGACGGTACCAGCGCCCGTTGCGGAACAGCCGGTGCACGCCCTCCCCCAGGAAGCCGAGGGCGAACGCCCCGAAGGCCGCGCCGGCGGGCACGCCCTCGCGCCCTGGCATTTCGCGGCCCCACACGGACGCCCGGGCGGCGGCCACCATGTGCGCTCCGGCCTGGTCGGGAACCACCCCGGCCACCTCCGCAATACCGGCCTCGGCGACCGACTTCAGTTCGGCGTCGGACACTTCACCCAAAGGTTCCCAGCCGCCCCGAGGCGCCCCGACTCCCGCCCAGGATTCGGAAACGGTCGTCGGCGGAAGGGGAAGTTCGACGTCGTCCGTCCCCGAACGCGCCAGCCGGTCCAGTACCGAGGCGAGCGTCACGGTCACGTCCGCCTGTGCTTCCTCGGCGAGGGCGCTGGTGCGCAGGCCGAGGATGGTGGGGGTCGCGTCGCCAAGCGCCCGCGGGCGCAGGACGCACACGTAGGCTGCGAGGACGGTGCCTGCGGCCTGGAGGCGGACGGCCCCGTCGTCGATGCTCTTGGCACGAGTGACGTAGGTGCGAAGGTCCGCCAGATCCCGGGGATCGGCGAAGCGGAGGGAACGGGTCAATACATCAGCCACAGCATCGACTCTACCGGCATGTCCGTTGTTGGGCGGCGGGTAAAGTCGAACCATGACTGACGCGCACGCCGGCCTGGTTGATCAGGCCGTTCCCGAGGACCCCACCGCCACCCTCATCGAACTGCTTTCGCTGGCCGATTTCGACGGCGCCCGGACGGACGAAGATATCTTCCTGGGTCCGTCGCAGAAGCAGCCCCGGCACCGGGTGTTCGGCGGCCAGGTCCTGGCACAATCGCTCATCGCGGGGATGCGGACAGTCGACGACGACCGCGCGGTCCACTCGATGCACGGGTATTTCCTGCGCCCGGGCGACGCCAACCAGCCGATCACCTTCGGTGTGCAGCGCCTGCGCGACGGCCGCTCTTTCTCGGCACGCCGCGTGCATGCGTACCAGAACGGGCAGCCGATCCTGTCCATGATCGCCTCGTTCCAGACGGAAGCCGACGGTGTTGAACACCAGTCGGCCATGCCCGAAGGCGTCCCGGACCCCGAGACCCTGCCGAGCACGGCGGACCTGCTGCGGAAGTACGACCATCCCCTGGCCCGCCATATGTCCTTCGAGCGGCCCTTCGATGTGCGGCATGTCGACTCCGCCCTGTATGTCGACGCGCCCAAGGAGCAGGTGGCCAGGAACGCCGTCTGGATGAAAACCCTCGGACCCATGCCCGACGACCCGGAATTCCACCGCGCCGCCCTCGCCTACGCGAGCGACTACACGATCCTTGAACCCATCCTGCGGCGCAACGGGTTGAGCTGGATGACGCCCGGGATGAGCGTGGCGAGCCTGGACCACGCCATGTGGTGGCACCGGCCCGTCCGCGTGGACGAATGGCTGCTTTACGTCCAGGAGTCCCCCAGCGCCCAAGGTGCGCGCGGCCTGTCGACCGGGAAGATTTTCAGCCGCGACGGCGTGCACGTCGCTACCGTGGCGCAGGAGGGCATGCTCCGGCTCCCTGAGTAGGTCGAGGCCGCGAGGAAACAACGGAAGGCCGGCCCTGTGCGGGGCCGGCCTTCCGTGTGTTCTGGCGTTGTTAGTCGCGGGTCAGCTTGCGGTGCGTGACCCGGTGCGGCTTGGCGGCGTCGGGTCCGAGCCGTTCGACCTTGTTCTCTTCGTAGGACTCGAAGTTGCCTTCGAACCAGTACCACTTGGAGGGGTTCTCGTCGTCGCCTTCGTAGGCGAGGATGTGGGTCGCCACTCGGTCGAGGAACCAGCGGTCGTGGGAGACCACCACGGCGCAACCCGGGAAGTCGAGCAGCGCGTTCTCCAGGCTGCTCAGGGTTTCGACGTCGAGGTCGTTGGTGGGTTCGTCAAGAAGCAGCAGGTTGCCGCCCTGCTTGAGGGTCAGCGCCAGGTTCAGGCGGTTGCGCTCACCGCCGGAGAGCACGCCGGCCTTCTTTTGCTGGTCCGGGCCCTTGAAACCGAAGGCCGAAACGTAAGCACGCGAAGGCATTTCCACCTGGCCGACCTGGATGTGGTCCAGGCCATCGGACACGACTTCCCACAGGGTCTTGTTGGGGTCGATGCCGCCGCGGGACTGGTCCACGTAGGAGATCTTGACGGAATCGCCGATCTTCAAGTTGCCGCCGTCGAGCGGCTCGATGCCGACGATCGTCTTGAAGAGGGTCGACTTGCCGACGCCGTTGGGGCCGATGACACCGACGATGCCGTTGCGAGGCAGGGAGAAGGACAGGTCCTCGATCAGGACGCGGTCCTCGAAGCCCTTCTTGAGGTCGGTGGCTTCGATGACGAGGCTTCCCAGGCGCGGTCCCGGTGGGATCTGGATTTCCTCGAAGTCCAGCTTCCTGGTGCGCTCCGCCTCGGCGGCCATTTCCTCGTAGCGGGCCAGACGCGCCTTGGACTTGGTCTGGCGGCCCTTGGCGTTGGAGCGGACCCACTCGAGTTCCTCGCTGAGGCGCTTGGCCTGCTTGGCGTCCTTCTTGCCCTGGATTTCCAGGCGGGCGCGCTTCTTCTCGAGGTAGGTGGAGTAGTTGCCCTCGTACGGGTACAACCGGCCACGGTCCACTTCACAGATCCATTCCGCGACGTGGTCGAGGAAGTAGCGGTCGTGGGTGATGGCCAGGACGGCACCCGGGTAGCTGGAAAGGTGCTGTTCGAGCCAGAGCACGCTTTCGGCGTCGAGGTGGTTGGTCGGTTCGTCGAGCAGGAGCAGGTCCGGCTTCTGCAGCAGCAGCTTGCAGAGGGCCACGCGGCGGCGCTCACCACCGGAGAGCACGGTGACATCGGAGTCGCCGGGCGGGCAGCGCAGCGCGTCCATGGCCTGCTCCAGCTGGGAGTCGATGTCCCACGCGTCGGCAGCGTCGATGGCTTCCTGGAGCTTGCCCATCTCGTCGAGCAGGGTGTCGTAGTCCGCGTCCGGGTTGGCCATCTCTTCGGAGATTTCATTGAAGCGCTGGATCTTGCCGTAGATCTCGCCGACACCTTCCTGGACGTTGCCCAGGACTGTCTTTTCCTCGTTCAGGGGCGGCTCCTGCAGGAGGATGCCCACGGAGTAGCCGGGGCTGAGACGGGCCTCGCCGTTGGACGGGGTGTCGAGCCCGGCCATGATCTTCAGGATTGTGGACTTACCGGCACCGTTCGGGCCGACGACGCCGATCTTCGCGCCAGGGAAGAACGACATGCTGACATCGTCCAGGATAAGTTTGTCGCCAACAGCCTTGCGGGCCTTGGTCATCGTGTAAATGAATTCCGCCATGCCCTTAAATCTAATGGGTGGCAAGGCAGATCTCACATTCGGAACAAAGCACAGGGAGCCTAGCGGGAGTCTCCCGCAAAGCATCTGCCGTCGGCGAGCAGAGGCAGCACGGTCACGGCGACAAGGCCGTTGCGGACTTCGCCCACCACGCATTCGGTGCCGGAGCTGGCTGCGGCTTCAACGGCGTCCACGTCCAGGCCCGTGGGCGTCCTGCTCGCCGACACCTCCACCGACTTGGACGGGACGCCGGCAGCGACCAACCGGGACCGCAGCGCTTCCTGTCCTGGCGTGGGACCCGCTCCCCTCAGCGCGGCTTCCATGATCCCTACCAGCCGGTCCGTCCCGTGCGCGGAGGATCCCGACGGCGGAACGGCCTTCCCAGTAGTGCCGGTGACCGGCGCGACGTTCGCCTGGGCATCGGTCACGGGACCGGCGTTCGCCTGGGCGCTGCTCGCGGTCGAACCGCCGGCGAGGGCGGCCGGAACCGGTCGACCGGGCCCCGAGCACGCTGCCAGTCCAAGGCAAACCACCGCAAAGAGCAGTGCCCCGGCGAACAACATCCTGGGGACCACCGCGGCCGCACGTCGCGCTGCTCCAGCCCGACGGCGTCGTGCCTTGTCGTTCGCGAACGTTCCCCGGTGTTTCACCCGGCCATTCTGCCACGCAGATCCGTCCGCCTCGCGGACGCATCGACGGGCGCCGGGAGGGCGGGCCGGCGGCAGCGACCCCGGAATGACTCACGCTGAGGTGTCCAGGAGTTCCCCGGTTGCGGTGTCCACGAGGGTGGGTTCGCCGTCGTCGTCCTGCTCAAGAATTTCCAGGCCGGAACCGGGGTCGCTACCGTCGCCGTCGCCGTCGCCGTCCGGATGGGGCGCCTCGGCGTCCCCGCCGCCTTCCGGCCACGGAGCTTCCTCCCCTGTGCCCTGACCGGCCTGTGCCGATGCCTGCTGCGGGGTGGAGTTGCTCGCCATCCGGGTGAAATTCGCGGAACCCCACATGAGGTCATGGCCCACGGACTCGGCGTCGATTTCGGCCACGTGGTAGATCCGGCCGTCGCGCTCCCATTGGCGGAGCCTGAGTTTGCCCAGGACGATGACGCGCTGGCCTTTCTTGATGCTGCAGCCGATGTGCCCTGCCAAGTGCCTGAAGCTCTGGACGGTGAACCAGTTGGTGTTTCCGTCGACCCATGCGTTGCTGGCGCGGTCGAAACGCCGCTCGGTGGACCCGATCCTGAAGGAGGCTGTGGCGATGCCGCCCGGCGTGGTGGAACTCTTGACCTCCGAGGCAACGAAGCCGCGGACAGTGATGATGTCGTTCATGATTCGTCCTAACGTGGTTGGGTTGCCTGTCCGGCTCTCCCAGCATCACGCCGGCCCAACGCGGCCGGCAGGCCCCATTGTCCATATGTGGAAACCTCGCCGAAAATCCGGCTGTGGAGGAGCAGTACCAGTGCTGGACCACCCAACTGACAAAGAAAAACACCCCCGGTCCGAAGACCGGGAGTGCCGGGAATGTCCCGTCGCATCACAAACGCGCCCCGGGAGGGAATCGAACCCCCGACCAAGAGATTAGAAGGCTCCTGCTCTATCCTCTGAGCTACCGAGGCGGGCGCCTGCCGGTCCATCCCGGCGGCGACATCACGAGTTTACCCTGCCCTAGGACCGCGGCTTCCCGTAGCCGCGAAGGGCGGCGGCAACGGCGTCGGCGTCCTAGGAAAAGACCAGCGGTTCACCGGTTTCCAGCAGCGTCTTGAGGCTCGAAAGGACTCCCGGCCACCCATCTGTGACGCCCGCAAGGACGGCGCTGCCCTCTTCGAATCCCGCATGGGGTCACGGTAAGTTTTGCCATGTCCGCGAGGGGTTCAATCTTGAAATCCGCCCTGGAACATCCTTCGGCGGCCATCGCTGCGAGCTCGCGGTTCGGAGCCCCGAACCCGAACCCGAACCCGAACCAGGGGGTGACCGTATGCAGGTAAATGCGAGTCTGAGGGGTTCGTCAGCGGCCAACACAAGCTGCTCCGGGTCTGCAATGGTCACGCCCGCCACTTCCCAGGTGATCACGGACCCCTCCTGCCACTCCGATCTGAGGGCCGCGCCCCAGTAGCGCTCAGTGAAGGACGGATCGATCAGTGCCTGCCACAGCTGCTCCGGCGTCGCCTTGATATGCGTGGCGTAGACGAATCGCGGGCCGTGATCGTTCGTGGTCATGGTGATCGGCTCCAATGCTGTCTCATTCGTGATCGGCTTGCGAAGCATCCGTTGCCGGCGCGGGCAGGTCAAGGGGCTGCCGGCGTCCGGGACCCCGGGCTAGACTCGGTGCAATGGAGCAGAACTCCGCGGAAATCCTGACCCGTCCCGCACAATGGGCTGACGTCGACGAACTCTTCAGCGGCAAAGGCGAACCGGGCCGCTGCTGGTGCCGGTGGTTTTCGATCCCCGGCAAGGCCTGGAACGACACTCCCGCCGAAGGCCTCCGCGAGCAACTGAAGGCGGCGTTCGATGCTGGCCCCGAGCCCGGCGTCATCGCGCTCAAGGACGACGTCCCGGTGGGGTGGTGCGCCGTCGAGCCCAGGCACTGCTACCCCCGGATCGAACGGTCGCAGATCCTGCGCTCTGCTGGCCCAGCTGCCGCCAACGGCGACGGCGTCTGGTCGGTGAGCTGTTTCGTCGTCGCTCCAGGGCACCGGCGCGGCGGCATCGCAAGCGACCTCCTGGCAGCCGCTGTCGAACACGCCTTCGCCCACGGCGCGGACGTCGTCGAAGGCTACCCGGTGGATCCGTCGCTGCGGCCAAAGGCCGGGTCTTCGGACCTCTACCACGGCACCGTTTCCGTTTTCGCCCGCGCCGGCTTCGAGGAGGTCCCCACCTCGGTTCCGGGCAGGGCCGTCATGCGGCTGCTGCGCCCCGATGGAGCAGCGTCCGCATAATTCCTGCCGCGGCCTACAGTGGTGCCATGCACACGCAGGAACTCATCGCCGGCATCCGGGCGTCGCTCGAGGCCGCGGGCGATCCGGAACGCGCCCGCTCGGCACAGGCGTACATGAAGTCGGACATGCCATCACTCGGCGTGCCCGTTCCCGAAGTCCGCAGGATCGCGAAGGCCGCCGCCAAGGCGTCTCCGTTTGCCTCGGGAAGCGAGCTGCGTGACGCCGTGCTCCGGTTGTGGCGTGAGGCCGGCGCCCGCGAGGAGCGCTATGCGGCGATCGATCTCACTGCGGCGCGGCTGGTTGCTACAGACCTGGATATGGTCCCGGTGTACGAGGAGTTCATCCGCAGCGGCGCCTGGTGGGACCTCGTGGACGGCGTCTCGCCGCGGATCCGGGACCTGCTGCTTGCGCATCCGGACTCCATGGCCGAACTGATGTTGCACTGGGCGGCCGACGGCGACACGTGGGTCAGGCGCGCGGCGATCACCTCCCAGGTGGGTGCCAAAGCCCGGACCAACCGGATGCTGTTGGCAGCCGTGATTCTGCCCAACTTGGCGGACAGCGAGTTCTTTATCCGGAAGGCGATCGGCTGGGCGTTGCGCGAGTACAGCAAGAGCGATCCCGAGTGGGTGGCGGGGTTCGCTGCAGAACACAAGGAACGGCTGAGCCCGCTGTCCTACCGTGAAGCCGTGCGCCGACTGCCGCCAGGCAGCGGCGTTAAATGACGGTGTTGGTGAGCGGCTGGTCGCGGCGGCTGAAGAGATGCTTGGTGCGTGGGTCGAGGAAGATCAGGTAGAGGGCGAACAGCAGGGCGATGATGGCGGCCGCATTCCGGGCGAGTACCAGGGCCAGGCCAACGTCCCCGCTCTGCAGGTACGGGAAGACCTCCAGCTGGTCGGAGATCGCGTAGACCATGAAGAAGGAGACCACGAAATACAGCGTCTTCACCTGCCAGTCGTTCCGGATGCCGGTCACCGCGAACAGCGGGATGAGCCACACGACGTACCAGGACTGGATCATCGGTGCCAGCAGCACGATCGCCGCGAACGCGAGGGTCAGCCGGCGCATGACGCGGTCATGGCTGCCGCGGAAGACCTGCCAGGCGACGATTCCCACCGCAAGGATCTTGCCGGCGTCGTACACCCATTTCGCAAGGCCCCAGCCGTCCAGGCCGAACACATTCACGATCGAGGCGACGATCAGGCCGAGCAGCCCCACCGGGGCGTACCAGATCCACACACTGCCCGGCGCCGAGAGCCCCTTGATCCAGCCGAAACCGAAACCGTTGACGGCGCCCAGGGCGTAGAGGAGCGCCAGGGACAGGCCGGCGGTCAGCGCCCAGAAAAGGAACTTGCGCGGCCAGCTGGCTCCCTTGCCCGCCCACATGAGGCCGATGAAGGGCAGGAACACCACCGTGATCGGCTTGACCGAAATGGAGAGGGTCACTAGGACGATGCCCAGGACCACCCGGCGCGTGGCGCAGTAGTAGAGCCCCGCGAGGGCCAGGCCGATCATGAGGGCATCGTTGTGGACGCTGGCGATGAAGTTGGTGAGGAAGAGTGGATTCGCGGCGGAAAGCCAGAGGGCCCGGTGCGGATTGACGCCGTGGAGTTCGGCGAGTTTGGGGACGTAGATGACGCACAGCACGATCCCGACGGCAGCCGCCAAGCGGAAGAGCATGATGCTGGCCTCGGGCTGGACATTGGTCACCCACACCACGAACTGCTCGATCCAGAGGAACAGCTGGCCGTAGGGCACCGGGGCTTCGGTCCACATCTTGTCCGCGCCCAGCTGGAAGTAGTTGGGCAGGGCGGAGATGCCGTTCTCGTAGGGATTGATGCCTTCGACCATCAGCCTGCCCTGGCCGATGTAGGCGTAGACGTCGCGGCTGAAAAGCGGGACGGTGAACATCATCGGCAGTCCCCAGGCGACGATCGCCTGAAGCGTCGCCTTGCGTGCTTCCTGGCCCCAGACGCGGACGCGCTGGCCCAGACGAAGCCACGCCCGCACCAGGAGCATCCCGCCGACCGAGAGCAGCACAATGGACAGCGCAACGCCCACAGCCTCCGTGCGCATCCAGATGAACAGGGGCAAGCGACGCAGCTCGGATACGGGGGCAAGCCACCCCACGCCGAGAGACCCGATGACCAGGAACATCGAGCCGATGAAGCCGGCGATCAGGGGTGAACGGGGATTGTCCACTTCCGCCAGCGTTCCGGCGGCCGACGGCGTCCCGTCGTCCTTGCTGGCGGCAGGTACAGGCGCCGTCATTGTCAGAATTATCCAATCGTTTGCCGAGCAGGTTCCGGACGCGCCTGGCGGGCAGTCCATGCGGGGGAAAAGCAAGGCGAAAACAAGCCTCTGCCGTGCTCGAAATCGTATCATCGGAGCGGCATCGGGCAGCTGAACTGTAGGCTGGGCGGGTGCCTATTACTAATGAACGCATCGTCTGGATCGACTGCGAAATGACCGGCCTGGATCTCGAAAAGGATGCCCTGATCGAGGTGGCCGCCCTGGTCACTGACTCGGAACTGAACATCCTGGGCGAGGGCGTGGACGTTGTCATCAAGCCTGACGACGCCGCGCTTGAGCAGATGAACGACTTTGTGCGGGACATGCATACCCGCTCCAAGCTTCTGGACGAACTGCCCCACGGCAAGACGATGGCGGAGGCCGAAGCGCTCATCCTGGAGTACATCGAGGCCTGGGTTCCGGACCCGAAGAAGGCACCGCTGGGCGGGAACTCGGTGGGCACGGACCGCACGTTCCTCGTCCGGGACATGCCCAACGTCATCGAGCACCTCCACTACCGGGTAATCGATGTCAGCACCATCAAGGAACTCTCGCGCCGCTGGTTCCCGCGGGCGTACTTCCAGGCACCGGCGAAGCACGGCGGCCACCGCGCCTTGGGTGACATCAAGGATTCGATCGACGAGCTGCGCTATTACCGCGAAGCCGTCTTTGTCCCCGCCCCCGGCCCGGACACGGCCACGGCACAGAAGGTCTCCAAGCGCATTTCCGGAAACGTCCAAGACACCACCCAAGTGTGATCTGCGTTACGTTTCCCGGAATTTTCTCCGAAACGGCAAAAAGTGGCGTCGCAGCCGCGAAACAGGAGGTATAGTTTTTGTCGTTGCCTTCGCAGGTGGCGGAACATTGCCGCTGCTCACAAGGCACATGGTGGGCGTAGCTCAGTTGGCAGAGCGCCTGGTTGTGGTCCAGGAGGTCGCGGGTTCAACCCCCGTCGCTCACCCGCATAAGGCTGGTAGTTGGTACCGGTCAGCCAAAGGCCGCACTGGTTTTCCAGTGCGGCCTTTGTTTTACCCCGCTACCGTCACTCAGCAAGGAACCAGCCGCCATGACCGTCCTGCCTATCACCATCTGGGGCGAGCCCGTACTGCACCGCCGGGCCAGCGAAGTAGAGGTCTTCGACGACGAGTTGCGGACCTTGATCGCAGACATGATCGAAACCAACGAAGCGGCGAACGGCGTCGGACTCGCCGCACCCCAGGTGGGCGTCGGCAAGCGGATCTTCATCTTCAAGTACGCCAATGACGACGACGCTCCGGACGAAGGCGTCGTGGTGAACCCGGTCCTGACCCTGTCCAAGGTGTCCGGCGCGCTGCCGGACCCGGACGAAGACATCGAGGGCTGCCTCTCCTTCCCTGGCGAGCACTACCCGTTGCAGCGTGCCGAGTGGGCGCGCGTGCAGGGTTCCGACGGCGACGGCAACCCCGTTGATTTCGTGGCCACCGGCTGGTTCGCCCGGGTCATGCAGCACGAGTTCGACCATCTCGACGGGAAGCTCTACGTGAACCGCCTCGTGGACCGCTATTCAAAGAAGGCCATGAAGCAGGCCAAGAAGCACGGCTGGGGCGTCCCGGGCCTGACTTGGATGCCCGGCGTCGACCCGGATCCCTTCGGGCACTGACCCCTGTCGTCGAGCGATCGGACCTTGGCCATGGACACCGCAGCATTGTTTGACCTCCTGGACGTCCGGGACGATGACGCGCGCGAATGCGCCGAACTCCTCTCCACGCCGCCGGGCCCGGCAGTCCTTTCGGCCCTGTCGGCGCTGGAAGCGCGGCTCGGGACGTTCCCTTCCGGGGCGGCCCACGCCGACGGCTGCACCGAGCGCGACTGGATCGAGGCGCTCCTGCGCTTCGCGCCCGACGCCGCCTCGTACCACCGCTCGCTCGGCATCCCTGCCGGGCTTTCGGCAGCGATCCTGGCCGACGTCGGCTTGAACCTGCGCATCAACCGCCGCGTCCACGGGCGCTTCGGCCTGGACACCTGGGCCTGGCTTACCCTGCATATGGCCGGAAACATGTTCCGGCTCGGCCGGCTTCAGTACCATCTGGTCCGCAGCAGTGGCGGCCTGTCACCGGCGCCTGAAGGCGAATGGCTGCTCGGCGTCCACATTCCCGAAGACGGCGGCCTCTCCCCCGCCGTCGTCGACGAGAGCCTGGCCCTGGCACGCGCCTTCTTTGACCGCCACTTCCCGGACAAGCCGGTCCGGCTGGCCACCTGCGACTCCTGGATGCTGGACCCGTACCTTGCCCAACGGCTCCCGGAAAGCAACATCGCCTCCTTTGCCCGCCGCTTCACCGTGGACCGGTGCTCGGACGCCGCCAGCGATGCCGTCTACTTCACCTTCCGCACCAGGGACATGGAGAACCTGGCGCAGCTGCCCCGGGACACCTCCCTGCAGCGTGTGGTGCTTGAACGGATCGACGACGGCGGCATCTGGCAGCTCGGGCATGGTCACCTCGAGCTCCCCGCAGTACCCTGACCGGCCTGCCGCCTTTGCGCCGGGTGTGACCGGCCGGGCACGCGGCCCGGACCGGGCCGCGTGGCTGCGGACCTCCCCGTCAGGGCCGGATAGTCTGCTGTCCGGGGCATGTGGCGAGCACGCGCTTCATGGCATCCTTTTCGGCGGCGGTGACCCAGAGCCTGTAGGCCGCCTTGACCGAGATCTGGCGGGCGACATAGTGGCAGCGGAAGTTCTTGTTCGCCGGAAGCCACGTGGCGGCGTCGCCGGCTCCCTTCTTCACGTTGGCAGGGCCGTCGACGGCTATCAGGTTCAGCGGATCGTTGGCGAAGGTGCTGCGTTGCTTCGGGGTGAGCTGTTTGGCGCCCTTCTGCCAGGCGTCGCCCAGCGCCACTACGTGGTCGATCTGGACGGCCTTGCTGCTTTCGGGGCCTCGCCGGAATTCGATCGGTTTGCCGACGTACGGCTCGGCGAGGCTACCGCCGGCCACCTTGCATTTGGAACCGTCACTGAACCGCACGGAGCCCAGGTCCCGCCGGAGGATGTCGTTCCGGGTATCGCAGCCGTTGTGATCGACGTCCAGCCAGGCCTGACCGAATTGTGAACGGTCGTAGTCGTCCTTGCCGGCGCGGCCTTTAACGGGAAGGGTCTCAAGCGCGTCAGCTGCCGTACCCCGCGGAACCGGCGCCACCGAGGCGACCGGCTTCATCCAGCTGTAGTCCACCACAGCCGCCGTGGTGGGCCCGCCACCCGGCCCTTCCGCTACGGCGAACTGGCCGTTGCCGAAGAACCATGCCACGCCGCCCACTGCGGCGGCCACGACGAGGGCCAACACGGCCCAGGCTTGGCGGGATCGGCGTCGGGCACGCCGGAAGGCGGTCCAGGTGGTACTCAAGGGAATGTCCTTTCACTGTGGCTTCAATCCCTCGAGCCTAGGCCAGGCGGCAGACATTATTGGCGCCATCCACAGTGTGGAGGAGGACACACAGGTCGCTCAGGCCACCAAAACAAAAAAGGGAGCTATTGCTCCCGGGCGACCCGTTTGAGGTCTTCGTCGGCTACGGCCAACAGCGATTCAAGCTGCGCCACGCGCTCCGCGGTGACGTCCCCGGCAGCGTGCGCAGCGCGGGCCCCGTCAAGCAGCCTCTTGGCTTCCTTCTGGTTTGCCCGGGCAACGTCGAGAGCGTGCTCAAGGGTGGTGTCGTGGTCCAGGATCTCTTCGCGTTCCATGGGGACCATTCTGCTCAGCTTTCCCGGCCGATTCCAGAGAACCGGCCGGGAAAGCCAAAGCTTCCTGAAAACAGGATCAGACGGTGACCGCTTCCAAAGCAGGCTCAGCCGCGGCGGGCGCTTCCTGTGCAGGGAAGAACGGCGGATTCACGCCGGCCATTTCCTCCATGACGCGGACCACCTGGCAGCTGTAGCCGAATTCGTTGTCGTACCAGACGTAAACCACGAGGTTCTTGTCGTTGGCGATGGTGGCCAGGCCGTCAACGATGCCTGCACGGCGGGAGCCGACGAAGTCCGTGGAGACAACCTCGGGCGAATCGATGTAGTCGATCTGCTTGCGCAGCGAAGAGTGCAGGGACATTTCACGCAGGTAGTTGTTGACCTCATCCTTGGTGGTGCCCGTCTCAAGGTTGAGGTTCAGGATGGCCATGGAGACATCCGGGGTAGGGACGCGGATAGCGTTGCCGGTCAGCTTGCCCTGCAGTTCCGGAAGGGCCTTGGCCACTGCCTTCGCCGCACCGGTTTCGGTGATGACCATGTTCAAGGCTGCCGAACGTCCACGGCGGTCGCCCTTGTGGAAGTTGTCGATCAGGTTCTGGTCGTTGGTGAAGGAGTGGACCGTCTCGACGTGGCCGTGGATGACACCAAACCTGTCGTTGAGAGCCTTCAGGACCGGAGTGATGGCGTTGGTGGTGCAGGACGCAGCGGTGACGATGGTGTCGCCGTCCTGGATGTCGCGGTGGTTGATGCCGTGGACGATGTTCTTCAGTTCGCCCTTGCCCGGCGCCGTGAGGAGCACGCGGGCCACGCCCTTGCTCTGCAGGTGCTGGGACAGGCCTTCAGCGTCGCGCCAGCGGCCGGTGTTGTCCACCACGAGGGCGTCCTTGATGCCGTAGGCGGTGTAGTCCACCGTGGAGGGGTTGTCCGAGTAGATCACCTGGATCTGCACGCCGTTGGCCGTGATGGTGTTGGCTTCCTCGTCCACGCGGATGGTGCCTTCGAAGGAGCCGTGCACCGAGTCGCGGCGCAAGAGGCTGGCGCGCTTGGCGAGATCGTTCTCGGCGCCCTTGCGGACAACGATGGCGCGCAGGCGCAGGCCGTGTCCGCCGCCGGCCTTTTCGATAAGGAGGCGGGCGAGGAGGCGGCCGATGCGGCCGAAGCCGTAGAGGACGACGTCGGTGCTGGTGCGGTCATCCGCGCCGCGGCGGCCCACGATCTCCGCCAGTTCCTCGCGGAGGAAACCCTCAAGGGAGGTTCCGGGGGCCTGGGCCTTGAACTTCTCGTTGAGCAGGGCGATGTCGATGGCGGCTGCGCCGAGTTCGAGGCCAGCGAGGGCATCGAGCAGCGGAGCGGTTTCTTCCAGCGGGAGCTCTGCGTTGCTCATCCGGCGGGCGAAGCGGTGCGCCTTCAGGATGTTCATGGAGGACTTGTTGATGAGGCTGCGTCCGTGAATGCTGGTCACCACATTGTTTTCACGGTACAAACGGCCGATCACCGGGATCATGGCTTCGGCGAGCGCCTCGCGGCCCATCCACGAATCAAGACAAGAATCAGACGACTGGGTCACAGAACTACCTTCCTAGGGTCAACCGCGCACGTCCTCGTGCGCAGATGGCGGCCGCCCGGAGTAATCCTGCGGCACTGGCATCACTGGGACTTCGGTCCGCCCCGGATGCCACGAACGATCGCAAAGAAAAACCGCCGGCTGCGAACGCAGTACCGGCGGGGAACTTCAACGTTCACCATCCATTCTAGGGTCTGGGGAGCACGCCCCGGGCGCCCGGAACAGTGAATTCACTCACACGGGCCCGGAGACAGCCCAGCCGGAGCTCTGGCCGCCGTCTACAGCGGGTCCTACAATCCAATCATCGGTGGCCTGTGCGCCGGTCCCGCGGGGCGAACGGAAGTACTGTCGTGAGTGAAGTCCTCGAGTTGCCGGGTTACTTCATTGATGCCGACTCTGCATCGACGAAGGGCCAGCGGAAGTACCTGTTCCTCAACCGACTGCGCCTGGGCAGCACCATCGCCGGCGCGGTGGGCGCCGCGGTCCCCCTGGCCGTCGGGAACTTCGGCCTCTCCTCGCTTGTGGTGCTCGCGGCGTTCCTGATGGCGCTCATCTGCGAACTGATCCTCTCCTATGTCCAGCCGGAGCGGGACTGGTACTCGGGGCGGGCCCTCGCCGAGTCCATGAAAACGATGGCCTGGCGCTACGCCGTCCACGGGGCACCGTTCGGGACGGAACTCAGCGATGCGGAGGCACGCAGGATCCTGCGGGAACGCGCGGAGCAACTGACCCAGAAGGGCGGCGACCGGGTGGCCATTGCGACTGACAGCCCGCTGGTCACCGACTCCATGACCGCCTTGCGGCACAGCAGCTTCGAGGAGAGGAAGTCGGCATACCTCCGGCAGCGTACGCTCGCCCAGCGTCAGTGGTACGCAGCCAAGGCCGCCGTGAACAAGCGCCGGGCGGAGGTATGGCGTACCGTGCTGGTTTCCGCCGAGATCGTCGCCGTGGCATTGGCCACCCTGAAGTTTGCCGGAGTCTCGGAGATCGACCTGGGCGGAGTCCTGGGCTCCGTCATCGGCGCCAGCGCAGCCTGGCTGGCCCTCAAGCAGCACGCCCAGCTCGCGGCTGCCTACAGCCTGACCAGCCGGGAACTCGCTTTGCAGGAGTCTCTACTGCAAGACGCCGATGAGGCATCCTGGGGATCTGCGGTCGCCGACGCCGAGGACGCAATCAGCCGCGAGCACACCATGTGGCTTGCTTCCCGCGGGGGCTAGCAACGCCCACTCCGGACGCGTATCCTAGATTTCACCAATCATTGTATTTATTCGTTCAGGCGAGACCAGGATCCCATGAGCGGAACAGCAGCTTCACCATCGCCTGGCCGCTCCGGCAGGCGCGTTTTCATCTCCTACGCCCGGGAAGACCAGGACGCACTCAACGACATCCGGGCAGGGATTTCGGCCCTGCACCACGAGGCGTGGGTGGACAGCAACCTGGACGGCGGTCAAGCGTGGTGGGACGTCATCCTTGAGCAGATCCGCTCGTGTGACGCGATGATTCTGGTGGTCTCCCCCAGCTTGATCGACTCCGAGGCGGCAACCCGGGAACGGGATTATGCACGCCGGCTCCGCAAGCCGTTGATTCCGCTTGTCGTCAAGCCCGTCCGGTCGGACCTGCTGCCACCGGACATCGCGACACTGCAGTTCATCGACTACACCAACCGGACTCCCCTCACCGGGGCCCAGCTCGCGAATGCCCTCTTCTCCGTTCCGACGGACGCTGCGCTGCCCGAGCCGCTCCCGGACCCGCCGGCGGTTCCGGTGTCCTATTTGGGCGACCTGGCCGCTGTTCTGCGGCGGGACGTCCTCAGTGCCGACGAGCAGTTCTCCATCCTCGCGAAGCTCAGGGCATCCCTTGAACGCTCCCGCGAACACGATGCCGCAGCGGAACTCCTGGGCGTATTGGAGGGACGCCGCGACCTCCTCCACCAGGTGGCCAAGGATATTGAGCGGGTTCGTCAGGACGATGCCCTCCGGACGGAGAGCAGCCAGCCGGAGGCCGCCGCCGATTCCGGGCCGGCTGCGGCGCCCCGGACGGCGCCCGAAGTCCGGAAGGCGCCGGAGCCTATCCTCGCAGCCGGCAGCCACTCCGCCGTGCCGCAGGTGGCGCCGGCCGCAGCACCTGCGGCGGCACAGAATGTTCCCTATGCCAACCGACTGGCCGAGCCGTTCGCGGGAAATCCGCAAAGCGTGAATCGCAGCGGTTTTGGGCAGGCGCAAGGGACCCCTGCTTACGCGGGAGCGCCGCTTCCACAACAACAGGGTTTCCGGCAGCAGCCGCAGGATATCCGGTTCGTGCAGCAGCTGGCGCCGCCACAACGATTGGCACTGTCCATCGTTTCCTTGGTGCTGTGCATCCCGCTCGGAGCGGTGGCACTCTACTTCTCGACCCAGGTCCCGGGACGCTGGAACACAGGAAACCAAGCGGGTGCAGTCGACGCTTCCAAGAAGGCCCAGATATGGGGCTGGATCGGCATCGGCGTCGGGGGTTTCTTCTGGTTCATATCGTTCGCGAACGCACTTCAGACGAGCTATTACTACTAGCGGGCCCGGCCGCGGTAAACGGTGCGTGGGACGGGGCAGCCGATACGCCGGGTTCTGTCATTCCGGGCCGTTGCCGGCCGGGAAGAGGCGACCATCCATCTACGAACGCCGTTGCCGGCGCCCTCCAGCGGCCTACCCGGACACTCGGGCGGGCAGCCCTCGAACGTGTCCTGTCTGGCCTTGCTCCGGGTGGGGTTTACCTAGCCTTCCCGGTCACCCGGGAAGCTGGTGGTCTCTTACACCACCGTTTCACCCTTACCTGCGTTCCGTGCAAACGCACGGAAGCGGCGGTCTGTTTTCTGTGGCACTGGCCTGCGGGTTACCCCGAGTGGGCGTTACCCACCACCCTGCCCTGTGGAGCCCGGACGTTCCTCGAGCCACTTGCGTGGCGCGCGGCCGCCTGGCTGCCCCGTCCGCAGTACAGTCTACCGGCGCCGGGACGGGCTCCGGTCCCCGGTAATATCGACGGGTGCTGATTCTCCTCCCACCTTCCGAAGGCAAGACTCCCGCGGCCAATGGCCCCGCTGTCGACTGGGAGGCGCTGAGCTTCCCGGGCCTCAACAGCTACCGCGCCAAAGTTCTCGACGCCCTGGGACTGGTCAGTGCGCACGAGGATGCCCTCGCCCTTCTGGGCGTCGGCGCATCGCTGAAGGACGACGTCGAGCGGAACACCCGGCTGCATGCCGAACCGGCGGCCCCGGCGTACGAACTGTATTCGGGCGTCCTGTACGACGCGCTTGGCTACAAGTCGCTCACCCCGGCACAGCGCCGCAAGGCCGCCGAATCGGTCCTGGTGATCTCCGCCCTGTGGGGTGCGCTCGGCTTCGCCGACCGGGTTCCCGCCTACCGGCTGTCGATGGGAACCGCACTGCCCGACGTCGGGCGGCTGGCTTCCTTCTGGAAGCCGCAGCTCACGGAGGCACTCGCCGGGAGGGCGGAAGGGCAGCTGCTGGTGGACTGCCGTTCCAGCACCTATGCCGCGGCCTGGGCTCCCCCGCCGGCGCAGACCGTCACGGTGAACGTCTTCACGGAGGCAAACGGCAAGCGCACCGTGGTGAGCCACTTCGCCAAGCACACACGCGGGGAACTGGCACGCCACCTGCTCACACGGCGGGGCAAGGATCCGGCAACTCCTGAGCAGCTGCTCAAGGCGACGCAGGAGAAGTGGAGCGCGGAGCTCGTGAAGGGCACGGCGCGGAAGGCGCACGCCTTGAACATCATCCTGCCCAACTGACTCGCAGATAAGGGCGTTTTGAGCCCCCGGGATCATGCGGTGATTGCAACACCTGATCATTGAAGGGTGTCGATTGCCGTGGTGAAGTTCTCGAATCGTTTGGTCGCCGAGGTCGTCCAGGAGTTCTGGCAGCATGTCGCTGACGGTGCTCGTTTCGACGAGGCCGGTGCCTTCCTCGGATGGTCCATGACGACCGTCCGCCGGGAACTGCGGTCCACGGGAGGGATCCGGCCCCGCAGGGGCCGGACCCTGACCGGGCGTTCCCTCTCGTTTGCAGAGCGTGAACAGATCTCACTGCTGCGCGGGAAGGAATCCATCCGGGAGATCGCCAGGCGGCTGGGCCGGTCGCCGTCCACGATTTCCAGGGAGCTGCGCCGCAACGCGGACGCGGTCTATTACTACCGGGCCACGACCGCCCAAGTCAGGGCCCAGGCCCGGGCAGCCCGGCCCAAGACCGCTAAGCTCAACAGCAACAAGGCGCTGCGCGTAGAAGTCGAAAAACGGCTCGGCAAGAAGGACTCACCGGTCCAGATCGCTGGCCGCCTGCGCAAGGACTTCCCGAACAACCCGGAGATGTGGGTGTCCCACGAAACGATCTACCAGTCCCTCTACGTCGAGTCCCGCGGCGGGCTGAAACGGGAACTGCTCAAGAGCCTGCGCACCGGTAGGACGCTGCGAAAACCTCAGCGCCGGCCGGACGAGCGCCGCGGCAGGATCCAGGACATGGTCATGATCGCCGACCGTCCCGCGGAGGTCGAAGACCGCGCAATTCCCGGGAACTGGGAAGGCGACTTGATCCTGGGCAAAGACGGCAAAAGCGCCATAGGCACCATCGTTGAACGCACCACCGGTTTCCTGATACTCATCCACATCCCAGCGGACATGAACCGGGCCGAAGCACTGCGCGACGGGCTGGTCAGAAAACTCGGACCCCTGCCCGATGAACTCCGGCAGTCCCTGACCTGGGACCAGGGAACCGAGATGGCCCGGCACAAGGAAGTGAAGATCGCAGCAGACATCGATATCTACTTCTGCGATCCCCACTCACCTTGGCAGCGCGGCTCAAACGAGAACATGAACGGCCTGTTGCGCCAGTACTTCCCCAAAGGCACCGACCTCAGCATCTACAGCCGAACCGACCTCGACTACGTCGCCCACGAACTCAACGACAGGCCCCGCCAACGCTTCGATTTCCGCACCCCCAATGAAATGATCAGAACCTTCCTGTTGCGATAACCGCCTGAAACCGCCAGCTCAAAACGGCCATAACTGCGAGCTAGTTGGGCCGCACGCCTAGGAAAGCTGTGCCCGTGCCGGCTGGCCGCTCTCGAAGTACTCCACCAGCCCGGCCGGGAGCGCGGGCACTTCCCGGGCCCCGCCGTCGGCCCGCAGCGATTCAGCGGCCAGCACGCCGGCGGCCACCGCCTGCCGGGCGGCGACCGGCGAGGTCTGGGTGGGCCCGCCGTCGGACGCGAAGCGCAGGAACTCGGCGATCAAGCGCGGGTCGGCCCCGCCGTGCCCGCCTTCGCCGTCCCGGATGCTGACGGTCTCGTCCGGCTCCGCGTATCCCGGGGTGCGCTTGGTCCAGACCCCGATCCGCTCCCCCGGGCCGTCGCCGAAGTTCTCGATCCGGCCCTTGGTGCCGATCACGGTGTAGTTCCGCCAGTAGTCCGGGGTGAAGTGGCACTGCTGGTAGGAAGCGAGCACGCCGTTGTCCAGCACCATGTTCATCATGGAGATGTCCTCGACGTCGATCCGCTCGGCAAGCCCGTGCTGTTCGGTGGGCGGCCAGTTGTCCAGCGAGAACCAGTCGCCCATGCGCTTGGCGCTGTTGTTGCTGCGGTCCGCCACCCCGCCGTACACCGCGAGGTCGCCGACGGCGGACACCCGCAGGGAGTAGCCGCCCGCCAGCCAGTGGATGACGTCGATGTCGTGCGCGCCCTTCTGGAGCAGCAGCGAGGTGACGTTCTTCTGCTCGGAGTGCCAGTCCTTGAAGTAGTAGTCGCCGCCGTGGCCCACAAAGTGCCGGCACCAGACGGCCTTGACCTCGCCGATCTTGCCCTGTTCGATGAGCTCGCGCATCTGGACCACCACGGGCATGTGGCGCATGTTGTGCCCCACGTACAGGCGGGTACCGCTGTCGTACGCGGCTTGCAGGATCGAGTCGGCGGCCTCGATGGTGATGTCGAGCGGTTTCTCGCAGAAGGTGGGGATGCCCGCCTTGAGCGTGCGGACCGCGACGGCGGCGTGCTGGTTGTCCGGGGTGAGCACCAGGACCGCGTCGATGCCGCTGTCGATCAGTTCCTGGAGATCGCCGGTCACCTTCGCGGTGGGGATGCGCTCAGCGGCATCGGCCCGGCCGCGTTCGCTGGTGTCGCAGACAATGGTCACCTCCGAGCCCTGCCCCGGCTTGTGGGCATGGCGCCACAGCCCTGCGCGCAGGCCGAAGCCCACCACGCCGATCTTCATGTCTTCGGTTCCCATGTGTGTTTTCGTGCTTCTTTCTGTTCTCAGTAAAGTCAGTTGGTCCCGTTGCGGTGCGGGGCCGATTCCCTGACGAAGAGCTGCCAGGGGAAGTTCAAGACCGCAGGCGGCGCCGCGGGGGTGCTGCCGCCGTCGACGGCCCTTTTCAGCAGCAGGCGCGCCACCCGCTCGAAGAAGTCCACCGGACCCACGGTGCTCAGGGAGGGCGACATCCGCTCGCCTTCGATGGCGTTGCCGACGCCGATGATGTCCACGTCCCTGCCGACGGTCAGCCCGAGCCGCTGCGCGGCGTTGATGGCGCTGACGGCGGCGTAATCCGTGGTGGCGTACAGCGCGGTGGGCCGGTCGTCGCGGCCGAGCAGCCGCATGGTGGCGGCGTAGGCGCCGGCGCTGGTGCCGTCGAAGGCGCCCACATAGTCCTGGTCCACGCCGATGCCGGCCGCGGTGAGCGCCGAGGTGTACGCCTCGTAGCGCTGTCCTGCCGGGGGCCGCCCCTCGCGGGAGGGCACCAGGCAGCCCACTTTGCGGTGGCCGGCCAGCAGATGCTCCACCGCAAGGGTGCAGCCGGGCCCGGCGACGGAACGGATGACGTCGAATCCGGCGGCTTCGAGTTGCTCGTCGAACACCACCAGGGTGGTGCCGCGGGCGGCAAGGGCTTCCAGCGGCCCGTGCTGTTCGGGGGTGACGGCGTCCACGAACACGGCATCGGCGTCGTGGCTCTGGAGCACCTTGACCCAGTCCGCGTCGCCGAGGATCAGCGGCGTGATCCCCAGCGGCCCGGCCGCCCTTTGCACGGCCTCGATCACGGACAGCGACCAGGGGTCCGAAAGCATGGTCAGGGACAGGATCACGGTGTTGGTCCGGCCCGTACGGATGGTCCGGGCCGCCTGGTTGGGCCGGTAGCCCAGCCGCTCGGCCGCGGCGCGCACCCGCTCCACGGTGATGTCCGAAACGCCCGGGCCGCCTTCGCCGCGCCGGCCGGACATCACATAGGACACCGTCGCCGTCGAGACGCCTGCTTCCGCCGCGACCATGCGGATGGTCGGGCGTATTCCGCTACCTGCTGTCCTGGCCATGCTTTCCCCCTTCAGGTGTGTTGCAGCCCCAGTCTGCCGTGTTGTGCCTGCCTAGGCGCGGAAGACCGGGACGTCGGACGGCAGTGCCGCCTGGTACTCGTCGCGGATCTTGTCGCCGCCGCCGGACTTCCAGCGCTTGACGGCGGCGTCCAGTTCGGACATCTTGGCCCGCCCGGTGATGATGTCCACCACCTTGTCGCGCAGCTGCTTGGTGATCTTGGCGCCCACCTTGGAGTTGGTGTCCGAGTAGCTGCCGTTGGTGGGGTTGCGCCAAGCGAGTTCCAGGAGCTTCTTCTGCTGCTCGTTGACGTACCTGGTGTCGTCGTCGAAGCCCGGGTTGAAGACCACGTTCTCCGGGCTGGACATGATGTTCAGCGCGGACACCAGGCCCGGCAGGTTGGTGGTGCCGGACTCGGTGAGCTGCGGGTTGCCCTTGGCGTCCAGCGAGTAGTCCTTGCCGGCCTCGCCGAAGTTCTTCTGCATGTACTCCACGGTGCCGAACGGTGCGGAGAGGTAGTTGATGAGCGCCAGCAGTTCGCGGATCTTGCCTTCGTCGGCCTTCTTGAACGGGGTGAAGCCGACCGTGCCGTAGCCCATGTCGTAAGTGGGCTTGACCTTGCCGTCGGCGCTGAAGGGCACCAGGATGTCGAAGGCCTGGTCCTTGTTGAAGGCACGGTAGGCCTTGATGTCGTGCGGGCCCACCAGCACCTGCCCGGCGACGCTGCCGTTGGCCACGCGGTTGCGGATGTCCGGAACATTGGTGTCCGGGTAGAAGACGCCGGCCGCGAACAGTTTGGCCGTGAATTCGACGCCGGCGGCGTACTCCGGGGTCTCGAACAGGTGGGTCAGGCTGTGGTCCTTGGAGACGGCCCAGGAGTTGGGGGCGCCGAACCATTCCGTGACCATGTGCAGGACGTTCACATAGGCCGGTTCCAGGGCGTACTTGCGCTCGGCGGGCCGGGTCAGTTCCTTGGCCTTGTCCAGGAACTCGTCGGCCGAAGAGGCGGTCAGGCCGCCCACTTTCTCCCAGACGTCGCGGCGGCCGGCCATGACCTGGCCGAACGGCGTGCTCGGGATGGGGGCGCCCCAGATTTTGCCATTGACGACGGCGGTCTTCCAGGAGTCGGGCTTCAGTGCGGCAAGGTTGGGGTACTCGAGGACGGCGTCGCCGGAGAGGTACTTGGTGAGGTCCTGGAACTTCGCTTCCAGCATGGGGCCGACGTTGGGGATGCCCTGGTTCGGCGGGACCCACATCATGTCCGGCAGGTCGTCGCTGGCCAGCACCGTGGCGAACTTGGCCGGGTAGCCGTCGCCGATGTCCTCGGCGATCTGCAGTTCCAGTTCGCCGCCGAGCTTGGCGTTGAGCCGCTGCCAGAAGGGGTTGTCCTTCATGCCCGGGCTCATGGTTTCGAAGGTTTCGGTGAGGCCCGTGACCTTGCCCTTGAGCGGGGCCTCCTTCACCGAGGTGACGCCTTCGGGCAGCTTGAAGAACGCGGCCTGCAGGCCCTTGGAGTTGCCCGCGAGGTCGGCGGTGACCCCGGTGAACTCCTTGTAGGTGGGGAGCTTGACCCCGGCGGACGCGGCAGCTCCGCCGTTTCCGCCGGCGGTACCGCCGCCACCGCAGGCGGCAAGGCCCGCCGTCGTGACTGCCAGGCCGGCCAGCCCGAGGAAGCCCCGGCGGCTGAAGCCCGTGTTAAGGGTTGGTGCACTCATGTGTTCATGCCTTTCAACTGGGTATGGACAGCTTGGAAAAAATCAGCCCTTCACCGCGCCGGTGAGGACGCCCTTGGTGAAGTGCTTCTGGAGGAAGGGGTAGACCATCAGGATCGGAACCAGGGCCACCACCACCACGGCCATTTGGATGGACTGGCTCGGCGGCACCGAGGAGATGCCCAGGCCGTCGGCGGCGCCGGAGCCCTGGACCACGAAGTTGCGGAGCAGGAGCTGGATGGGCCACTTGCTGTGGTCGTTGATGTAGAGGAGGGCGTTGAAGAAGGAGTTCCAGAAGCCCACCGCGTAGAACAGCCCGACGACGGCGATCACCGCCTTGGACAGCGGCATCACGATCCGCCACAGGATGGTCCAGTCGCTGGCGCCGTCGATGCGGGCGCTTTCGATGAGTTCCTGCGGGATGTTCATGAAGAAGGAGCGCATCACGACGAAGTTGAAGGCCCCGAAGATGCCGGGCAGGATCAGTGACCACAGGCTGTCCAGCAGGCCGAGCTGCTTGATCATCAGGAAGGACGGGATCAGGCCGGGGGCGAACAGCAAGGTGAAGAGCACCGCCAGGACCACCGGGCGGCCGAACAGCACCGGCCGGCTGGTGGCGTAGGCCATGGTGATGGTGACGAACAACGCCAGGACGGTGCCGATGATGGTCACGAAGGCGCTCACGCCAAGGGAGTTGAGCACCATGGGGCCGTTGAAGATGGTTTCGTAGGCCTCCAGGGTGGGCCGCTCGGGCCAGAGCACGAAGCCGCCGGCCGTGGCGAGCTGCTCCTTGTCCGCCAGCGAGGTGGACACCACCAGCAGGATCGGCACGATGACCGAGGCGCTGAAGAGCACCAGGACCAGGGCCTTGATGGTCTGGTAGAGCGGCGAGGGCCGCTCTTTCCAGACCGGGCGCTTGGGGTTGTAGTTCAGTTCCTTCGGTTTGCGGCCGGAGCGGAGGTTGACCGGGGAAAGGGTGGTTGCCATGTTCAGCCGACCTTCTTTGCGAAAATGCCGTCCTCGCCGAAGCGGTGGGCAACTTTGTTGGCGGCGTAGATCAGCAGGGCACTGACCACGCCCTTGGCCAGGCCGGCGGCAGCGCCGGAGCTCCAGCCGCCGCCCACGACGCCGGTGTAGTAGGTAAAGGTGTCCAGCACCTCGGCGGCACCTGCGCCGACGGCGTCGCGCTGCAGGATGAACTGCTCGAAGCCGACCGAGAGGATGTCGCCGATCCGCAGGATCAGCAGCAGCACGATCACCGAGCGCAGTCCGGGGAGCGTGATGTGCCACATGCGGCGCCAGCGTCCGGCGCCGTCGGCCGCTGCCGCCTCGTACAGGGAGGCGTCGATGCTGGCCAGCGCGGCGAGGAAGATGATCATCGCCCAGCCGGCGTCTTTCCAGATCATCTGGGCCACCACCAGCACCGGGAAGGTTTCCGGGTTGGTCATGAACGGGATGGGGTCCAGGCCGAACTGGCGCAGGCCGTTGTTGATGAAGCCGGCGCCGCCGAGCATCTGCTGGAACAGCGCGATCACCAGCACCCAGGACAGGAAGTGCGGCAAGTAGGCGATGCTCTGGAAGACCCTGCGGATGCGGAGGCTGACCAACGAATCCACGATCAGCGCCAGGACCAGCGGCACCGGGAACAGGAAGACGAGCTGCCAGGCAGCCAGGTACAGGGTGTTCCAGAAGGCCTGCAGGAAGTCCGGGTTGTCGAACAGGTCCACGAAGTTCTGCCAGCCGACCCACAGGCTGTCTCCGATGCCCAGGAACGGCTGGTAGTCCTGGAAGGCGATGACGTTGCCGAGGATCGGGATGTAGAAGAACAGCAGCAGGAAGACGATGCCGGGCACCATCATCAGCAGCATCTGCTTGTCGCGCCGCAGGCGGGCCCGGAAGCCCTGCTTGCCGGCAGGGGTCCTGCGGGCCGTCGCCTTGGCGGGCCTTCCTTTTCCGCGGCCCGGGCGGCCTTCGGCATGGGCCGGGACGTCACCGGCGGCCGGCAGTGCCGGGGCGGCTTCCGTCGTCTGGTTCATGCGCTCTCCTTGTTTGGCGGGGCTTGGCGTTTGCCTGGCTGGCTGTGACTCAGGACACGCTCGTTAACCGTTTAACAAACCATAGGGGACGCGCTGCGCATTTGCAAGATAATGATCGAAACACGTGCAAAGAAACAGTGATTCGTCACCGGCGGAGGTTAAAGAAAACTGGCTCGCAGTGGTGGACGTTTTGAGGGGTCAAAACGGCCTTGACTGCGAGCCAGTTGGGTGGTGCGGAAGGCGGCTGGTGCTTAGCCTTCCACGCCGAGCCTCTCCAGGATCAGTTCCTTTACGCGACCGGCGTCAGCCTGGCCGCGGGTAGCCTTCATGACGCCGCCGACGATCGCGCCGATGGCTTGGAGCTTGCCGCCGCGGATCTTCTCCGCGATGTCGGGCTGCGCTGCCAGGGCGGCGTCGATGGCTTCCAGCAGCGGGCCGTCATCGGACACGACGGCGAGGCCGCGCTTCTCGACGATCTCCGCCGGGGTGCCCTCGCCGGCGAGGACGCCGTCCAGGACCTGGGATGCCATCTTGTTGTTGATCTTGCCTTCCTCGACCAGGGCGTTGAGCTCCACGATGGTCTGCGGGCTCACGCCGAGTTCGGCAGGATCCACATCCGCCGTCTTGGCGCGGCCCACGATCTCGCCCATCCACCACTTGCGGGCCACGGAGGCGCTTGCACCTGCTGCGATGGTTTCCTCAATGGAGTCCATGACGCCGGCGTTCACCACGTCGCGGAACTCCAGATCGGAGTAGCCCCAGTCGGCCTGCAGGCGCTTGCGGCGCTCGGCGGGCGGCTCAGGCAGGGTGGCGCGCAGTTCCTCCACCCACTCACGCGAGGCGACGACGGGAACCAGGTCCGGCTCCGGGAAGTAGCGGTAGTCGTCAGCGTCGGACTTGGCGCGGCCCGACGTCGTCGTGCGCGTGTCCTCGTGCCAGTGACGGGTCTCCTGGATCACCGGCTGGCCGGAGTCGAGGACGGCGGCGTGGCGCTGGATCTCGAAGCGGACGGCGTGTTCGACGGCGCGCAGCGAGTTCACGTTCTTCGTCTCGGAGCGGATGCCGAAGCGTTCCTGGCCGTGCGGGCGCAGGGAGACGTTGGCGTCGCAGCGGACGTTGCCGCGCTCCATGCGGGCATCGGAGACGCCGAGGTTCTTGACGATTTCGCGGACCGCGGCGACGTAGGCCTTGGCCAGTTCGGGTGCGCGGCTGCCGGCGCCCTCGATCGGCTTGGTGACGATTTCGACCAGCGGGACACCGGCACGGTTGTAGTCCACCAGGGAGTAGTCGGCGCCCTGGATGCGGCCCGCGGCGCCGCCCATGTGGGTCAGCTTGCCGGCGTCCTCTTCCATGTGCGCCCGCTCGATCTCGACGCGGAACACGGTGCCGTCCTCGAGTTCGATGTCCAGGTAGCCGTCGTACGCGATCGGCTCATCGTACTGGGAGGTCTGGAAGTTCTTCGGGGTGTCCGGGTAGAAGTAGTTCTTCCGGGCGAAGCGGCAGGTTTCGGCGATCTTGCAGTTGAGCGCGAGGCCGATCTTGATGGAGGACTCGACGGCGGCCTTGTTCACCACGGGCAGGACGCCCGGCAGGCCGAGGTCCACTTCGTTGACGTTGGTGTTCGGGTCGTCACCGAAGACGTTCGGCGCGGAGGAGAACATCTTCGTCTTGGTGTTGAGTTCCACGTGGACTTCGAAGCCAAGGACGGGATCGTACTTCTCCATGGCTTCTTCGAAGCTGAGGATCGTGTCGGCAGACATTAGTTGGAACCTCCCACGGTGTTTGCGGCGCCGATCGCGGGTGCCTGCAGTTCAGGGGCACGGTCAAGCAGCGGGCCGCCCCACTTCTCTTCGAGCAGCGATTCGAGGACGGCACCCACGCGGTAGAGGCGAGCGTCCTCGCGGGCCGGGGCGAGCAGCTGGATGCCCACGGGCAGGCCGTCTTCGTCGGCCAGGCCGCCGGGCAGGGACAGGCCGGGGACGCCGGCCATGTTCGCCGGGATGGTGGCGACGTCGTTGAGGTACATGGCCAGCGGATCGTTGAGCTTCTCCCCCAGCTTGAACGCCGTGGTGGGCGCCGTCGGGGAGATCAGTACGTCGGCCTGGGCGAACGCGGCGTCGAAGTCGCGCTGGATCAGGGTGCGCACCTTCTGGGCCGAGCCGTAGTAGGCGTCGTAGTAGCCGGCGCTCAGGGCGTAGGTGCCCAGGATGATGCGGCGCTTGACCTCGTCGCCGAAGCCGGCGGCGCGGGTGGCACCCATGACGCGCTCGATGGTCAGGGGCCCTTCCTTCGGCAGCACGCGCAGGCCGAAGCGGACGCCGTCGAACTTGGCCAGGTTACTGGAAACCTCGGACGGCATGATCAGGTAGTAGGCGCCCAGCGCGTACTTGAAGTTCGGGCAGGAAACCTCGACGATTTCCGCGCCGGCCTCCTTGAGCAGCTCAAGGGACTCGTTGAAGCGGTTCTCGACGCCGGCCTGGTAGCCCTCGCCGTGCAGTTCCTTGATGATGCCGATCTTCATGCCCTTGACGTTGCCGGTGCGGGCGGCCGCCACGAGGTTGTCGAAGGAGTCTGTCAGGGAGGTGGAGTCCTGCGGGTCGTGGCCGCCGATGACTTCCTGCAGCAGCGCCGAGTCCAGCACGGTCCGGGAGACCGGGCCGATCTGGTCCAGGGAGGAAGCCATGGCGATGGCGCCGTAGCGGGACACCGCGCCGTAGGTGGGCTTGACGCCGACCGTGCCGGTGACGGCACCGGGCTGGCGGATGGAACCGCCGGTGTCCGTGCCGAGCGCCAGCGGCGCTTCGAAGGCGGCGACGGCGGCAGCGGAGCCACCGCCGGACCCGCCCGGAATGCGGTCCAGGTCCCAGGGGTTGCGGGTGGGGCCGTAGGCCGAGTGTTCCGTGGAGGAGCCCATGGCGAATTCGTCCAGGTTGGTCTTGCCCAGGATCGGCATCTTCGCAGCGCGCAGCTTCTTGATGACCGTGGCGTCGTACGGGCTGTGCCAGCCCTCGAGGATCTTCGAACCGGCGGTGGTGGGCTGGCCGATCGTGACGATCAGGTCCTTGACGGCGATCGGCACGCCGGCCAGTTCGTGCAGCTCTTCGGCGGCAGCCCCGCCGGCGGCGCGGATCGCGTCCACTTCGGCGGCGACGGCGAGAGCTTCCTCGGCGTTGACGTGCAGGAAGGCGTTGACCTGGCCGTCGACGGCGGCGATCCGGTCCAGGTAGGCCTGCGTCACCTCGACGGAGGTGACCTCGCGTGCGCCAAGCTTCGCGGCGAGGGCTGCGGCGGAGAGGCGGATGAGTTCGTTGCTGTCAGTCATCGTCTTAGTCCTCGTCCAGGATGGCCGGGACCTTGAACCGGTCCTCCGCGGCGTCCGGCGCACCGGACAGCGCCTGCTCGGCGGTGAAAGTGTGGCCTACGACGTCTTCGCGGAAGACGTTGCTCAGCGGGATCGGGTGGGACGTGGCCGGGACGTCGTCCCCGGCGGCTTCGCTGACGGACTTCACCGAGTCCACGATGACGGCGAGTTCGCCCGCCATCCGGTCCAGCTCTTCGGCACTCATTTCAATGTGAGCGAGCCGCGCAAGATGCGCCACATCGTCACGGTTGATCGCAGCCATGGATCTCCCCTGCAAGTTCAAATGGTTTTCCGGACCAGTCTACTTTGGTTGGGCTGGCTCACCGCACTGGCTGCGCTCCGGGGCTGGTCGCCTCCCGGCGTCGGCCGTGGCTGGCTCCCGGCGGCGAACCTGGCGATCCTCCCCACCGTCCCCCTAGCCTCGCAAGCTCGGCCAGGGAGGCCGACGAGGCGGGCCGCGTCTCAACCCTTCGTGGGGACCGTGGACGTTAGGTTTCGCTTCCGGTGTTTGTTGCCGAAACGGTGCTGAGGTCCTGGCGGAACTTTTCCGGTTCGTTGGCAACCGGAAGGTTGACGGTGTCTTCGGCCCCGTCCAGCGACCCCTCTTGGTCTGCCGTCAGTACGTCAAAGACTGAGGTGAGGCTCTCTTGTTCGGGGCCGTGATGGGCGATGAGTTCGAGGGTTTTGTGGTTGGCGGCATCGATGCGCAGACTGTCGATCAGGACCCGGGCTATTTGGTCGCGGGCGACGACACCGTCAGCTGGGGACCCTGTCTGTCGTTTGTCGCCTTGGAGCATGACGATGGTGCGCTGATCGGGTTGGTTGTAGTCGAACCAGCCTGGCCGAACAATGGTGTAGGAGTTGCCGCTGGCCCGTACGAGCCGCTCGCTGCGGAGCTTCCAGGTAGCGTAGGCGGCTCCCGGGCGTGTGATGCCGATGGCGGTCATGAGGGCGATGCGGGTCTGGCGCCCACGCAGTGCCTTGAGGACGTTGGCGACGCCTGCGTAGTCGTTGTCGCGCACGTCGCGTTCACTGGTGGTGGATCCGTGGGTGAAGACGATTGCGTCGATATCCTGGACGGCCGGGTCAAGGGTTTTGGGGCGGGTCAGGTCGCCGACGACGAGCTCGACATTGTAGGGGAGGATGCGGGCCGCACGCGCCCGGTCGCGCACGAGCGCCCGCACGGTGTATCCCTGGCGCAGGGCCTCGGCTACGGCGTGGCGGCCGATGCTGCCGGTAGCGCCTGCAACAAGGACGGTGGACGGGCGGTTGGTCATTTGGTCTCCTTGACGGCGGCCTGCACCGTTTGGCGTTGGGTGGCTGCCCAGCTGGCGAGGACTTTGAGGGCGTCCGCCGAGGGCGTTCCGGGTTCGGCAGTGTAAATGTTGATCCGCAGTCCTGGGTCAGCGGGGAGCTCGAGCGCCTCGTAGGTCAGGTCGAGGTCGCCGACGATGGGGTGGTAGAGCCGTTTGCGGCCAGTGCGGTGGTGCTTCACGTCGTGCCGCGCCCAGCGGGTGCGGAACTCCTCGCTGCCGGTGGAGAGTTCGCCGATCAGGTCTGAGAGGTCCTTGTCGTAGGGGTTCTTTCCGGCCGTGGACCTGAGGACAGCGACGATGTCATCGGCGCTGCGTTCCCAGTCGGCGAAGAACTCCTGTGCTTTCGGGTTCAGGAACGTGAAGCGCGCGCTGTTCGGCGGGGTGGCGCCCCCGTCGGCCATCATGTCAAGGTACAAGGCACGGCCCAGCTCGTTCGAGGCGAGCACGTCGCCCCGGTCGTTGCGGACCCAGGCAGGCGCAGTGGTAATCGCGTCGATGACGCGTTGCACGCTGGGCCGGACTGTTTGCGGGCTGCGTTTGCGCCGTACCCGGGGTGCGACTGTGGCGGCCCGTGCCAGGTCGAATAGGTGGGCGGTCTCGGCATCGTCGAGCTCGAGGGCACCGGCCAGTGCTTCCAGCACGCTGTCTGAGGCGCCGGAGAGGTTTCCGCGCTCAAGGCGGATGTAGTAGTCGATGCTCATGCCCGCGAGCATCGCGACCTCCTCGCGGCGAAGGCCCTTGACACGCCGGTTGCCGCCGTACACGGGAAGGCCAGCCTCCTCGGGCGTGATCCTGGAGCGGCGGGAGCTCAGGAACTTCCGCACGTCGTCGCTGTTTGTCATGGCATCCACGCTACGCGGGGCCGTCGGTGCTTGGGAGGCACTGGGTTTACCCGGAACGTCAGGGACTCCCGGCCCCCGGGAAATCACGGTTGCATGCCCATGACCGCCGTGAACTTCGCCGTCGCCATGAGCATCCCGCCACTCGTCCGGCGGATGCCCGGCTCAGTTGCCCTGCTGGCCGGGACCCTGATCACTCTCGCCGGGATGTTCTGGCTCAGCCGCGCCGGAGTCGACTCCAGCTACTGGACCGGAGTGGCACTGCCAATGGTCCTCATAGGAGCCGGTCAAGGATTTGCCTTCGCCCCGCTGACGTCGTTCGGCATCATTGCTGCCCCCGCGGCAGACGCTGGAGCCGCCTCCGGTCTGGTGAACACCTTCCATCAGGTGGGTACCTGCCTGGGACTCGGCATCGCGGTCGCAGTCGCGGCCACCGTCCCTTCCGCGGGCCCGGCAACCGAGCACCTGGCTGCACAAGTCAGCGCCGCCCTCACCACCGGCAGCGTCCTTCTGTTCCTGTCCTTGGTTGTCACCGCAGGCCTCATCCTGCCCGCAGACTTGGCCTCCCGCAGGACCCGCGAAACCCCAGCCACCGTGCCCGCATCGCTGGCGCAAACGCGCTAAACGGCCGCTGCGCGAGCATCACCGGCGCTTCATGGGGGTACTGACATACACTCCCACGCGGCTCTTGCCAGGTGTTGACTGAACCCGGATATCAACCACGTAAGGAACCCACCATGCGAGCAACACTGATGTACGGCGCCAAAGACGTGCGCGTCGAAACCGTTCCCGACCCCACCATCCAGGAACCCACGGACGCTGTCGTGCGCATCGTCGCCGGCTGCATCTGCGGCAGCGACCTCTGGCCCTACGGCTCCAAGCCCGAAACCGCCGAAGGTGCCCGGATGGGCCACGAGTTCGTCGGCATCGTCGAAGAACTCGGCTCCGACGTGACCGGACTTTCCGTGGGCGACTTTGTCATCGCACCCTTCGTCGCCTCGGACGGCACCTGCGACTTCTGCCAGGAAGGACTGCAGACCTCCTGCCGCAATGGCGCCCACTGGGGCGGTCACGACGACGGCGGCCAAGGCGAATTCGCCCGGGTCCCGCAGGCCCCAGGCACCCTCGTCACAGTCCCCGCCGGGTTCGACGAGAAGCTGATCCCGTCCCTGCTGAGCCTCTCCGATGTCATGTCCACCGGGTACCACGCGGCCAAAAAGGCCGGTATCCGGCCCGGCCAGACCGTCACCGTCATCGGTGATGGCGCCGTCGGACTCTCCGCGGTTCTCTCCGCGAAGCTCATGGGCGCCTCACGCATCATCCTCATGGGCCGCCACGAGACCCGCACCGACCTCGGCCGCGAATTCGGTGCCACCGACGTTGTCGCCGAACGTGGCGAAGAAGGCATCGCCAAGGTCCTGGAACTCACCAACGGTGACGGTACACACGCCGTACTCGAAGCTGTGGGCCTCAAACCCGCACTCGAGATGGCGATCGGCGTCGTCCGCGACGGTGGCGTCATCAGCCGCGTGGGTGCGCCCCAGTTCTCCGACGTTCCCCTCGGATTCGGCGAGTTCATGCGCAACATCACGCTCACCGGCGGTGTGGCCCCGGCCAGGGCCTACATCGAGGAGCTGTTGCCGCTCGTGCTCGACGGCAGCATCGAACCTGGCAAGGTCTTCGATCGCACCATCGGATTGGACGAAGTACCGGCCGGGTACAAGGCCATGGCGGACCGCGAAGCACTCAAAGTGCTCGTCCGCCCCTAACGAAAGAATGTGGAACTCATGGACATCACACTGAACAGCGGAGTCACGATGCCTGCCCTCGGGCTCGGCGTCTTCCAAAGCCCTCCCGAGGAGACGACGGCCGCCGTCGAGGCCGCGCTGGCAGCCGGCTACCGGCACATCGACACCGCCGCCGCCTACGGCAACGAGCGGGAAGTCGGCGAGGGCATCCGCCGCTCGGGCCTGGACCGGCAGGAGGTCTTTGTCGAGACCAAGGTATGGGTCAGCGACTACGGCTACGAGGAGACGCTGCATGCCTGGGACAAGGCGAGCGGCAAGCTCGGCGTCGAGTACCTCGACCTGTTCATCCTGCACCAGCCCGCCCCCGACCGGTTCGAGAAGACCATCGCCGCATACAAGGCCCTGGAGGCTCTGCTGGCCGACGGACGCGTACGGGCGATCGGCGTCAGCAACTTCATGCCGCATCACCTGGAGCAGCTGCTCGCAGAAACCGACGTCATCCCGGCTGTCAACCAGATCGAGCTGCACCCCTACTTCACCCAGCCGGATGTACAGGCAGCCGACGCGCGGCACGGCATCCTCACCCAGGCCTGGTCACCGATCGGCGGCATCACCTTCTACCCCGGCTGGGGCGAGGACCGCCGCAGCGTGATGGAGGATCCAACGATTGCCGCCATCGCACAACAGCACGGCAAATCCCCGGCCCAGGTGATGCTCCGCTGGCACCTTCAGCAGGGCCGCTCGGCCATCCCCAAGTCGACCAACCCGGCACGCATCGCCCAAAACTTCGACGTCTTCGACTTCGAACTCGGCGCCGACGAGCTCACCTCCATCGACGCTCTCGACACCGGCGTGCGCAACGGACCGGACCCCGATGTCGCCCGCGAGGATCGCTTCGCCATGGTCATCCCGGAACCCTGAGAAACCCCAATCCTGAGACGAAAGGAGGAACCGGGATGGAAAACCGCTCTCTTGGCCGCACCGGTGCAGGCGTGGCGGCGTCTTCCTGGCCACCAAGTTCTTCATGCCCATGAACGAGAAAGACCCCAACCAGCTGTGAGTGACGATTCCTTCGGTTCACTTTTCGAAACCATGTGCCAGGCGATGGTGGCCGGTGACATCGCGGAACTGGACAGCCTTCTTTCCGAGGAGTTCACGCTGACCCATATGACCGGTTATGTGCAGTCCAAGGCTGAATGGCTCCACGCCATCGCATCCGGCGAAATGCAGTACCACCGGATGGAGACAGTGGCGGCACGCTCAAGCCCGGAGGGGACTGCGCCCGGGCTGACCGCCCGGACCCTCACCGATGCCACGATTTGGGGATCGAGGGCGACGTGGCGGTTGATGCTCCGCTCCTGGTTTGAGCCACAAGGCGAGGAATGGATCGTGACACGAACGGTCGCATCGACCTGGTAACTACCGATCAAAACGGTGACATTGTGAGGTACGGGATCACAAGCAGAATGAGGAGGACCTGATGGAGGGCTTGGAGACCGTTGTGCTCCTGGGCGTAGCCGTGCTTGCGGGGCCGTCCTGGCTCCGCGGCTGCGCACCGCGGCCCCCTTGCTTCTACTGGTCTTCGGCCTTCTCCTTGGCTTCGTACCGCAGCTGCGGCACATCCAGCTGCCACCTGAGACGGTGCTGTTGATCTTCCTCCCCGTCATGCTGTTCTGGGAAAGCCTCACCACCTCACTCCGCTCCATCCGCCGGGACCTGCGCGGCATCGTCATCATGAGCACCCTGCTGGTCGTCGCCTCCGCCCTCGCCACGGCGGGAGTGGCGCACCTTCTGGGTCTGCCCTGGAATTCTGCCCTTATCCTCGGGGCAGCCCTCGCCCCACCGGACGCGACCGCCGTCGCTGCTCTCGGGAGGATGCTTCCGCGACGGAACTTCATGCTGCTCAAGGCCGAAAGCCTGACCAACGACGGCACCGCCCTGGTGCTGTACGCGATCGCCGTGGGGCTGACCCTGGGCGGCAGCTACACCCCTGTCGATCTTGCCGGGCTGTTCGCTCTCTCCTACATAGGAGGGGCAGCAGCCGTTGTGCTGGCCGCGGGAGCGGCTTATCTGCTTCTGGTCCGGATCCGGGACCCGCTCATCATCAACATCGCCCTGCTGATCACCCCGTTCGCTGCTTTCCTGCTCGCCGGGGCTATCGGAGCCTCGGGCGTGCTGGCCGTTGTGGTCGCCGGGCTGATCATCTCCTTCACCGCGGCCAGGATCAGCACGGCGGCATCCCGCCGCCAGACCGAGTCGGCCTGGCCGCTGGGTTCCTACCTGCTCAACGGCGCCCTGTTCGTCCTCATCGGCCTTCAGGTCCAGGCCACGGTCCACGAGATTGAGCCCGGTGACGTCGGCCGTCTTCTAGTGTCGACAGTCGCCGTCTGGGTTGCGCTCGTCGTGGTCCGCTTCGTGTTCCAGACCGTGAGCATCACCCTCATCCGGCTTTTGGACCGGCGCCCTTCCCAACGGAAACGCAGAATGACCTACAGCGCCCGCGTCGTGAGCTCCCTCGCAGGTTTCCGCGGAGCCGTGTCCCTGGCGATCGCCCTGTCCGTGCCATCAATAATCAGCGACGGCAGCCCGCTCCCCGGACGCGACGACATCATCTTCATCAGCGCCGGCGTGATAGTTCTGACCATGCTTATCCAGGGACCTATGCTGCCCCCGGTGGTCCGGTGGGCCAGACTGCCCGGAGAGCCCGAGGAAGAAGAACTGCACCTCGCAGAACTTGCCATCTCCTCAGCCGCCGTCAATGTCGTTGACGACCTCGCGGACCGGCTCGGGATCAATCCGGAGGTCCACGACCGCATCGCAGTCGAATACCGATCCCATCTGTCCGTCCTGCAGGGCCTAAGCCAGGGCTCCGATCAGGACTCTGCCACGCGATCACGCCAGGAAGAACAGGCACTCCGCCACGCCCTGCTCGAAAAAAAGCGTGAAGTGCTCCTCGGACTGCGCCTCGCCGGCACCGTCGACGACACCGTCGCACGGCGAATCCAAACCAGGCTCGACATCGAAGAGCAACGCCTCACCGGCGTCGAAACATACGACTGACACCAACCACAAAGGGTTACATCCGAAAGAAGTATCACCATGGCAGGCCAGCCTAAACCGCTCGGAGGAGGCCGAAAGATGTTCGGCGATTTCGCACCGACCTTGGTGAGCACATCAGCGACGACGAGTACAACGGCAACCAGGTAGACCACAACGTTTCGGGCCGCAGGCACAGCCAGCAGCGCCCGCGGGCACAGCCAGCAGCGCCGGCGGTCTGCCAAACAACGCGGGACGGCTGGTGCATCATTTGCACTTGCCGTACCGCTTTGTGTTTTGGGGTCTAGGAGACCTTGCCTTGGGCTGCCAGGAGCATCCGGGACCGGTATTCCGGGGTGTCTGCCGGTTCGCTGGTGCCGAAGATGGCGCGGATCCAGTGGCCGTCCGTGTTGTTCGGGAAGAGGATGAAGTCCCGGCCGAAGCGGTCGGCGTCCTCGGCGGCCAAGGTTCGCCGTTCTTCGACTGACTTGACGTAGTAGCGGCGGCGGAAGTCGTTGAGGTTGTCGCCGAGGTAGGCGATGACCTGGTACTTCTCCGCGATGGCCTGCTGTGCGGGTTCCTTGTCGGAGGATTCGCGCTGGAAAACGGCGTGCTCGTCGTCAGCGTAGGCCAAGCCCGCGTGCTGCAAGTTCGCGACGCCGATCTGCTGGGTGTCCGGGCCTTGGTCTCGTTGGGAAACATAGAAGACCTCCACGCCGCGGCTTTCGGCGTAGCGGGTGAACCCGACGGCTCCGGGCGTCGCCGTGGGGCCGTTCTCCCGCACCCAGGCATCCCACAGTTCGTCATCGAAGGCTTGCTTGCCGGCGGCAATCAGCCGCTCCCAGTATGGGTTCGAGGAGAGCACGGTGTCGTCGACATCGGAAATGAACGCCAGCGGCTTGGCTCCGCGTCGCTGCTGCCCGACGCCGCGGAGCGCATTGTCGAGCCGGTCCCGGGCGATGTTGAAAGCCTGCCGGTACAGCATCTCCCGTTCGGCGGCGGTGACCCGCCAGGCCACAGCCGCAGAGAGGATGTTCTGCGCCTCCGGCGATGCATCGGCCTTGGCCGGGGTGGCGGCGAACATCGCCAGTCCTCCCGCCACTCCACCCGCGCCCAGCCCTTTCAGCATGGTCCGGCGTTCGATACCCATTGAGCCTCCTTGATCACAGTGACCTCATTGTCACGCTCGCTAGTAAACCAATGTTTATTGCTGGTAACCAGATTCGGTCGGAATGTGGCAGGAATGTGTCAGCGGAATCGGGTTGCAACGCGAAACAGGCACCCTCCACGGAGGATGCCTGTTTCGCGCTGCAGCTTGGTCCGGGACTCAGCCGATGCCGATGGCTCCGGTCAGCATGCCCACGCCGAGCATCACCAAGGCGACGATGGCCGAGCGCCACAGGACCTTCTTGTGGTGGTCGCCCAGTTCCACCTTGGACAGCGAGACCAGCAGGAGGATGGCGGGTACCAACGGGCTCTGCATGTGGAAGGGCTGGCCGGTGATCGAAGCGCGGGCCATGTCGGCCGCGCCGACCCCGTAGTGGGCCGCCGTTTCGCTCAGGACCGGCAGGACGCCGAAGTAGAAAGCGTCGTTGCTCATGAAGAACGTCATCGGGATGCTCAGCAGGCCGGTGATGACGCCCATGAACGGGCCAAACTCGCTCGGGATGACCTGGACCAGCCAGGCGGACATTTCCTTCACCATGCCGGTGCCGTTCAGCACGCCGGTGAGGACGGCAGCGGCCATGACCATGCTGACGACGGCGACGATCGACGGGGCGTGGGCGATCAGCTGGGCGCCCTGGTCCTTCACCTTCGGGAAGTTCACCAGCAGGGCGATCGCGGAGCCGACCATGAAGACGTAGGGCAGCGGCACGAGGTCCAGGACCAGCATGACCATGACGGCGGCGGTGAGGCCGAGGTTGAACCAGAACAGCTTGGAGCGCAGGGTGGGGCGGTTCGGGTCCAGCGCGGTGTCGGCCATGGCCGAGTCCTGCTCGTCCACGAGCAGTTCGGTTTCACTGCGCTCCAGGACAGCCACGCCGCCGCCGTTGCCGGAAACACGGTTGCCGGAAACACCGTTGCCGGACGGACGCACACCGGAAGTGCCGCGGCCGGAACCGCCGCGGGAGGTGCCGCGGGAAGCGCTGCCGCCCTTGCCGCCGTCGAACGCCTCATCGAGGTCGGCGAACTCGCCCCAGATTTCCGGAGCGGAGGCGCGGAGGCGGTTGCGTTCCTGCAGGCCCATCAGCCAGGCGAAGACGAAGACCACCAGCAGGCCGGCGATGAGGGACGGAACCATCGGGACGAAGACGTCGTTGACGTCGATCTTCAGGGCGGTCGCGGCACGGGCGGTGGGGCCGCCCCACGGGAGGATGTTCATGGTGCCGTTGGCCAGGCCGGCCACGCAGGTCAGTACCACCGGGCTCATCCGAAGGCGCAGGTAGACCGGGAGGAGCGCGGCGGTGGTGAGGATGAAGGTGGTGGAACCGTCACCGTCCAGGGAGACCGCGGCGGCGAGGATCGCCGTCCCGAGGACCACCTTGGCGGGATCGTTGCCGAGCTTGCGGATGATGAACTTCACCAGCGGATCGAAGAGTCCGACGTCGATCATCAGACCGAAGTACACGATTGCGAACATCAGCAGCGCGGCCGTGGAGGTCATCGACTTCATGGAGGTCATCACCATGTCGCCGATGCCGAGGCCGGCGCCCGCGAACAGGCCGAAAACGGTGGGGACGATGATCAACGCCAGCACCGGCGTCAACTTCTTCGTCATGATCAGCGCCATGAAAACCGCGATCATGGCGAATCCAAGCAGTACCAGCACGGCCGGCTCCTAACTATGAATGGCATCACATCGGTGTGGTGCGCATTACGAATGTAGGGCGAGCTGCATCACATCCCAGGGTTTGCCGGATTTGATTGGCATACTGCTCATTGCCAGCATTTTGCTCGTTTTGCTCAGTGATTCAATGGAGTTGAAGTCCCATCCACGCCAGCGCCGCCGCTGAAGGCTCCGCCGGCCTGGAAACAGTCCACGCAGGCGGAAAGGTTGCCCATGCCACGGTTCGCCATGCGGTTCTCCACGCAGACGCTGCTGCTGCAGCTCGGCGTCGTCCTCCTGGTGGTTTTGCTCAGCGGCGCGGTGCACGCCTGGCTGGTGTACCAGCGGATCGGCGCGGAAGCGGAGAACCAGGCACTCACACTGGCCCGCACGGTGGCCTCGGCCCCGGAGATCCGCACCGAGGTGGACGCGATCAGCAAGCAGAGCGGCACTCCCCCGGCCAGTGATCTGGTGAAGGGGCCCATCATGGCCGCGGCGGAAGCCGCCCGCACCCGCACCGGCGCCCTGTTCGTGGTGGTGACCGATGAGACCGGGCTGCGGCTTGCCCATCCGGAACCCGAGCGGCTCGGCGAGCGCGTCAGCACCGACCCGTCCGAGGCGCTGGCCGGCAAGGAAGTCACCACCCGGAACACCGGCACCCTCGGCCCGTCCGCGGGCGCCAAGGTCCCCGTGTATGCGCCCGGCTCCAGCACGGTGGTGGGCGAAGTCAGCGTGGGCTACTCGATGGAGTCGTTGAGCCAGAGCTTGGGCCAGGACATCGTGCCCATCGCGCTCACCGCGGCGGGGGCCCTGCTGGCCGGCGTGCTCGCCTCCTTCCTGCTGCGCCGCCGATTGCAGCGGCTCACCCTGGGGCTGGAGCCGGAGGAGATCAGCACACTGGTCCACGACCAGGTAGCCGTGCTGCAGGGCGTGGACGACGGCGTCATCGGCGTCTCGGCCGACGGCCGGATTACGGTGTTCAACGCCGCCGCGCGGCGCCTCCTGGATGTGCCCGGGGAGGAGGGGGCCGACGACGACGGCACCGCCTCCCCTGCCACCGCTTCGGTGCGGATCGGGCAGCCGTGGGCGGCGGCCGCGGTGCCGGAACAGCTGAAGGAACTCACCCGCGACGCCATGCACGACGCCGAGGCCGTGGAGGTCCTGGCCGCCGGGCGGGTGCTGGTGGCCAACGCCCGGAAGGCCCTGCACCGCAAGGAAGACCTCGGCTGGGTGCTCATGCTGCGTGACCGCACCGAACTGCAGCAGCTCACCCGGCAGCTGGACGCCGTCGGAACCATGTCCACGGCACTGCGCGCCCAGCGCCACGAGTTCGCCAACCAGCTCCACACGATCGCCGGCTTCCTGAGCATCGGCCGCAGCGAGCAGGCCAAGGAGTACCTCGCGAAGATCTCCGAGACCGGGCCCTTGACCTTTCCGGTGCAGCAGGCCGGGCTGCTGCAGGACCCGTACCTGCAGGCCTTCATCGGGGCCAAGAGCGTGGGCGCGGACGAACGCGGCGTCGTGCTGCGAATCGGTCCCGAAACCCTGGTGCGCGGCACCGTCACCGACCCGCAGGACGTCACCACAGTGCTCGGCAACCTGATCGACAACGCCGTGAACGCCGCCGTCGCCGGCTCCGCTACGGAGCGCTGGGTGGAAGTGGAGCTGCTCGATGAGCCGCCCGCCGGGGCCGACGGCGGCACCCTGCACATCGTCGTCGCAGACTCCGGGGACGGGCTGGGCAGCAGCGGGCCGGAAGAGGTGTTCGCCGAGGGGTTCACGACGGCGGAGCGGCCGCAGCCGGAATCGCGTTCACAAAGTGCCGGCGGCCACGGCCTGGGGCTCGCGCTGAGCCGGAAACTCGCGCGGCGCCGGGGCGGCGACGTGCGGCTGCTGGACCCGGGAACGCCCGGCGGGCCGGGAGCGGTCTTCATGGCATCGCTGCCGGGCACCACGGCGGCTGTGCCGGGCACAAACGGCGAGCCCGGCACAAACGGCCAGCAAACGGAGGGGGAAGAATGAGCACGGACCTGAGGGTGCTGATCGTCGACGACGACTTCCACGTTGCCCGCCTGCACGCGGCGTACGTGGATTCGGTGGCCGGATTCCTGGCCCTGAGCCCGGCCGGCACCACCGCGCAGGCGCTGCAGTCGGTGCACAGCCTGCGGCCGGACCTGGTGCTGCTGGATGTCTACCTGCCAGATGGTTCGGGCCTGGACCTGCTGGGGCAGCTGGACGTGGACGCAATGATGCTCACCGCCGCCTCCGACGCCGTGTCCATCCGCACGGCCACCCGCCGCGGCGCCCTGGCATACCTGCTGAAACCCTTCACCGCCGAGGCGCTCTCGCAGCAGCTGCGGGCCTACGCCCGCTACCGCCGGATCCTGGACCGGCAGCAGTCCGTGGACCAGGACACCATCGAGAAGGCCCGGCGGGCGCTGTTCGCGGGGGAGGTCTCGACGTCGGGCAGGCCACGCTCGGCCACCGAATCCGCGGTGCTGGAATCGCTCGAACCGGGCGAGCAGTACTCCGCCGCGGAGGTTGCGGAACGGGTGGGCGTCTCCCGCGCCACCGCGCAACGGTACCTGTCCTCGCTCGCCGACGACGGCGCCGTCGAGATCCAGCTCCGCTACGGCACCACCGGCCGCCCCGAACACCGCTACGGGGTGCCCGGCCGGCGCTGAGCCGGCTGTTCAGGCGGCGCTGATTATCCGGAGGCGGTTCCCGCCGTCCGCTCCCTCAGGAGCTTTTCCAACAGCCCGATGGCCGGGGGCATCGCCTTGTTCAGGGTGGTGAAGTTCAGCGTGATGAACGAGACCCGCCGCTTCCCGAGGTCCTGGACTGCCGGTCGCAGGGTGACGTCGAAACGCGTGTCGACGGCAGTCTCGGTGCTCAGTGCCAACCCCAGGCCCTGCGCCACGAGGCCGTGGATCATGTTGAGGTCGTCCGTGCGCATGAGCTCCCGGGGCTGGTGGCCCACCAGGCTGAAGGTCTTCTTCAGGACCCGGTCCGAGGCCTCGTTATCGGACCTGCTGTGGATCCAGGCCTCGCCGTGCAGCTGCGCGAAATCGAGCACCTCCTGGGCGGCCAGCGCGCTGTTCCGGGAAAGCATCACGCGGTAGGGCTCCAGCAGGAGCGGCACCACCGCGAGCTCCGCTGACACGAAGGCGGGATCGTCCTCCGCTTCATAGATCAGGCCGGCGTGGACGTCCCCGGCGAGGAGAAGCCGCACCACCTCGGTGGGCTCGGCCTCGATGACCTCCACGCGGACCCGGACCCGTTGCTGCAGCTCGGCAATGGCGGACGGGAGCAGCCGCGAACCAATGGAGGCGAAGGTGCCCACGCGCAGGGTGACCAGGCCGGCGTCACGCTGTTCGGCCACCAGGCGCTCGGCCTGGCCGACCCTCTGGAGGATCTGCTCAGCCTCCTCCGCGAACGCCGCCCCGAGGGGTGTCAGGGTGGCGCCGCGCCGGTCGCGTTCCGCGAGGCGCACCCTCAGGTGGCGTTCCAGGGTGTTGAGGTGGTGGGTCACCGTGGGAACCCCGTAGCCGAGGGCGTCGGCGGCCTTGGTGAGGCTCCCGTACTCCCGGACGGCGAGGAGGACGCTGAGTTGCTGGAGATTGATCATCACATACTCACTATGTTGAACAGTACGAAAACATGATATTCCCTAGGTGATGTGAGCTGACTAACGTTCATGTCATGCCCCTGATTTCCCCCTCTGCCGCGCCAACCGTCCGGGTTGCGCACGCACCGGTGTCCCCTTCCCAGTCCGCCGCCCCGTACGCCGACGCCCTGCGCTGCTTGGCCGCCCATGACTGGCAGCGCCTGCACGTCCCCGCCCATCAGGGCCGCGGCGGCAACGCCCCCGGGGTCGCGTCCCTGGTGGGAATGGAGGCCTTGGCCATGGACTTTCCGATGCTGTTCAGCGGAATCGACCAAAAGGACTGGCGGTTGGTCTCCTCCGGCCGCGAAACGCCCCTCATGCAGGCCCAGGCCCTCGCCGCCGAAGCCTGGGGAGCGTCAAGGACCTGGTTCCTTACCAACGGCGCCTCCGGCGGGAACCACATCGCCACCACCGTGGTCCGGGCCCTGGGGAAGGAGTCCGTGGTACAGCGCAGCGTGCACTCCAGCGTCATCGACGGCATCACCCACGTGGGACTGGAGCCGCATTTCTTGCAGGGCGCCGTCGACGCCGGACTGGGCTCCGCGCACGGCGTCACCGCCGGGCAGGTGGAGGAAGCCCTGGCCGCCCACCCGGACAGCGCGGCGGTGTACCTGGTCAGCCCCAGCTATTTCGGCGCGGTCGCGGACATCGCCGCCATCAGCGCCGTGGCCCACCGGCACGGGGTCCCGCTCATCGTGGACGAGGCCTGGGGGTCGCATTTCGGCCTGCACCCGTCCCTGCCGGTCAACGCCGTCCGGGCCGGGGCGGACCTGGTCATCTCCAGCACCCATAAGGGCGCCGGATCCCTCACCCAATCCGCCATGCTGCACCTGGGCCACGGGCCGTTCGCGAGGAAACTGGAGTCCCTGGTGGACCGCGTGGTGCGTTCCTTCCAGTCCACCAGCTGCAGCTCGCTGCTCCTGGCCTCCTTGGACGAAGCCCGGCGCCATCTGGTCGTCGAAGGCCCCGAAATGATCGGCAAGGCCCTGGAATCCGCCGAAGCCATCCGGGCGGGAGTGCGCGCCAGCCTCCGCTTCCGGGACGCCACGCCGGACATCCTGGCCAGCCCCGACGCCGCGGCCAACGACCCCTTCAAGATCGTCATCGACACCCGCGGCGCCGGAATCACCGGCACCGACGCGCAGTACCGGCTCATCCGGGACCACCGGATCTACTGCGAACTCGCCACCCCTGCCGCGCTCCTGCTGCTGATCGGCGCCACCGCACCGGCCGACGTCGAACGCTTCCTCACGGCGCTGCACGCACTGCCGCAGGCGGAAAGCGAGCCCGAGCGGACGCGTGCCCTTCCTCCGGCCGGCGAGCGCCGGATGGGACTCCAGGAGGCGTTCTTCAGCGCCGTGGAGACCGTTCCGTGGCAGGAAGCGGAGGGCCGCATCTCGGTGGACTCGCTGGCTGCCTATCCCCCGGGCATCCCGAACGTCCTGCCCGGCGAAGTCCTGGGTGCCGAATCGATCGCGTTCCTGCGCGGCACCGCGGCGGCACCGTCCGGCTACGTCCGCGGGGCCCATGACCCCGCACTGGACCATTTCCGCGTCGTCGCACGCTGAACCAGTCGCACGCTGAACCTGTCGACGCTGAACCTGTCGCACGCTGACCAGCGGATCCCGAAACCGACGCAAACCTGAATCCTGCACCACCACGGCGCGCTCCCGCACGCCGCGCTCCGCCCTGCCCGGAAACTCCCCGAATTCGCACGAACCCGGAAACCCCACCCCACAGGAGGACACCATGTCCGCACCAACCATCACCCACGCACCCCGCGACGAACTCGAACGCGGACTGAAGAACCGGCACCTCCAGTTGATGGCCATCGGCGGGGCCATTGGCACCGGCCTCTTCATGGGCTCCGGGAAGATGATCAGCGTCACCGGTCCCGCGGTGATCTTCGTCTACCTCGTGATCGGCTTCATGATCTTCTTCGTCATGCGCGCCCTCGGGGAACTCCTGCTTTCCAACCTGCACTACAAGACCTTCGGCGACATCGCCAAGGACCTGATCGGGCCTTGGGCCGGCTTCTTCGTCTCCTGGACCTACTGGTTCTCCTGGGTGGTGGCCTGCGTGGCCGACATCGTCGCCATCACCGGTTACGTGGCCTACCTGGATCCCGGCATCCCCTCCTGGGTTCCCGCGCTCATCGCCGCCCTGGTGCTGATTGTGCTGAATTTCCAGCCGGTGAAGTACTTCGGCGAGACTGAATTCTGGTTCGCCGTGGTGAAGATCGTGGCGATCGTCGGGCTCATCGCCACGGGCGTGGTGCTGCTGTTCACCGGCTTCCAAAACCCTGACACCGGCACCCATGCCTCACTGGCCAACCTCTGGGAGCACGGCGGAATGTTCCCCTTCGGCCTCAGCGGTTTCATCCTCGGTTTCCAGATGGGGATCTTCTCCTTCATCGGCGTCGAACTGGTGGGCACCGCGGCGGCCGAGACAGAGTCACCCCGCAAGACCCTCCCCAAGGCCATCAACTCAATCGTGGCGAGGATCCTGGTGTTCTACGTCGGCGCGCTGACCATCATCATGACCATCACGCCCTGGGACCGGATCGTGCCGGGCAAGAGCCCCTTCGTGACCACCTTGGCCTACGCAGGGTTCGGCATCGCCGCCCTGGTCATCAACCTCGTGGTGCTCACCTCGGCCGCCTCCAGCGCCAACTCCGGGCTCTACTCCGGAACGCGCATGCTCTACGGGCTCTCCAAGGACGGCCATGCTCCCAAGGGATTCGCCTGGACGGACAGCCGCGGCGTGCCCCGCAAGGCGGTCTTCTTCACCAGTGTCTTCCTTTTCGCCGCCATCCCGCTGCTGTTTGCCGGGGACGACGTGGTGGCCGCCTTCACGTTCGTTTCCTCGGTCTGCGCCACGCTGGTGCTCTTCACCTGGGGTTCGATCGTGGTGAGCTTCATCCTTTACCGCAGGCGCTTCCCTGAACGCCACGCCGCCTCCGGATTCCGGATGCCCCTGGCCCGCGTCGCGCCCTGGCTGGTGCTGGCCTTCTTCGCCTTCATTGCAGCGACGCTGTTCATCGGTGAGGACACCCGCCTGCCGTTCCTGGCCACGCCGCTGTGGTTCGTGCTGCTGGCGGTGCTGTGGCAGCTGAAGAAGAACCGCCTCCTGCGGGCCGGGCTGCCGCTGACCTCCCCCGTACCCGTGGTGCCGCATCCGCTCGACGACGAGCGCTGACCCGGGGCGCACCTTTCCTTAAGCGCGAACTGGCAGCAGATGACCCTTCCCATCGTCTTTGGGGGCATCTGCTGCCAGTTCGCGCTGCAGGAAGAGGCTAGTTGGCGCTCTTCTGGGCGACCAGTTCGATCTCCACGAGCATCTGCGGGTCAAGGAACGGCAGCACGTGCACCAGGGAGAGGGTGGGGCGGATGTCGCCGAAGACCTCGCCGTGGGCGCGGCCGGCGTCTTCCCACTTGCTGATGTCGGTCAGGTAAAGCTTCGACTGCACCACGTCTTCGTAGGAGAAACCGGCGTCGGCCAGCACGGAGCCAAGCTTCTCGAGGATGTACTTGCTCTGGGAGTAGAAGTCATCGCCCACGATGCCGTCCGGACCGGAGGCAGCCGTGGCGGAAATGTACAGGGTGTTGTCCACCTGCACCGCACGCGAGTATCCGAGGGACTGTTCCCAGACCGAACCCGTACCGTAAGTCTTGCGCATGCCGCGCTTCTCCTGTCGCCGCGCCCGGCCCGGTGGCCGGGGTCTACGGTGAAACTTTAGGACTGGCCGAGCTCGCGCCGGTAAACGAACAGCTTTATGTCGGTGCCCGGGACGAACCAGTCCCGCTCCGGGACCCGCTCGAATCCGGTGGCCCGGTACAGGGCGTTGGCGCTTTCCCAGGTGGCTCCGGTGGTGAGTGCCACCGCGTTGATGCCGGCGCGGGAGCGGGCGTGGTCCATCAGCGCCTTGACGAGCGTTTTGCCGGCGCCGGAGCGCTGCACGGCCGGATCCACCACGAGGGTGCGCATTTCGAGTTCGTCGTCGTAGGCGATGTCCGCGAAAGGACCGCCGGCCGACGCCACGGTCACCGATCCGATCACTTCGCCGCCGCGTTCGGCCACCCACACGTCGGCGTGTTCGGCGCGCCCGGCCACGTCCTGGAGCTGGCGCAGGTACGGGTGCCCGGGATCTCCGTAGTAGCCGGCGGTGACGTAGGAGTCGAGCGTGATGCGGGCGACGTCGGCATAGTCTGCTGGCCGGGCCGGGCGGACGGTGATCGGTATTTGCACTGATCCATGGTAGTGGCGCCGTCTCCCGCCGACCCCCGAAACAGGCGTTTCCGTGACCGATCTATCACTGGCGGGAGCCCGACGGCGGCCCTTCCGGGACGCCGCCGGGCGCCTTGCCGGGTGCCTTGCCGTGGTGCCTTGCCGTGGTGCCTCGCAGTGTTGCCCAGGATGGCGCCGTGTTGAGTCCGGTTGCGGGCCATGAAGCCCGGTTTCCCGCTGTTTCGTGAAGATGTCGGACAGCTGGCGCCGGCCGCGGCGGGCGTGGTTGATTGGCGGCCAGGACCCAGGAAAGGACCGCCGAATGAGCACCCAACGAACCCTCCACCTCAACGCCTTCCTCATGAGCACCGGCCACCACGAAGCCTCGTGGCGGCTGCCTGAAAGCGATCCCCTCGCCAACACCAAGATCGCGCATTACCAGCAGCTCGCACGTACTGCCGAGCGCGGCAAGCTGGACTCGATCTTCTTCGCCGACTCCCCCGTGCTGTTCGGCGAGGTGGGACGCCGGCCGGCCGGAAAGCTGGAGCCCACCGTGCTGCTGACCGCCATTGCGGCCGCCACGGAAAAGATCGGGCTCATCGCCACCGCCTCCACCACCTACAACGAGCCCTTCAACCTGGCCCGCCGTTTCGCCTCGGTGGACTGGGTCAGCGGCGGCCGCGCAGGGTGGAACGTGGTCACCACGGCCGGGCCCGACGCCGCCCGGAACTTCGGCGTGGACGACCAGCCGGCGCACGCCGTCCGCTACGAGCGCGCCGCCGAGTTCATCGAGGTCGCCCAAAAGCTTTGGGACAGCTGGGACGACGACGCGGTGGTGGCCGACAAGGCCGAGGGTGTGTGGGGCGACGCCGGCAGGATCCGCACCATCGACCACGAAGGCACGCACTTCCGGGTCCGTGGACCCCTGAACGTGCCGCGTTCCCCGCAAGGCCACCCGCTGATCGTCCAGGCAGGCTCGTCCGAGAGCGGCAAGAACCTTGCTGCCCGCTACGCCGAGGCGGTCTTCACCGCGCACCAGACCCTGGCCGACGCGCAGGCGTTCTACGCCGACCTCAAGGCCCGCACGGCCGCCGTCGGGCGCGACCCGGAAGGCATCAAGATCCTGCCTGGCATCGTCCCGGTGATCGGTGCCACCGAGGCCGAAGCCCTGAAGCTGGAGCGGGAGCTGGATGCGCTCATCAAGCCCGAATACGCCCGGGAACAGCTGGCCAAGACCCTCCGCCTGGCCCCCGAGGAGCTGCCCCTGGACCGGCAACTGCCGGGCGATCTTCCGTCGGAGGACGAGATCGAGGGCGCCAAGAGCCGCTACACCCTGATCGTGGAACTCGCCCGCCGGGAACAGCTCACCGTGCGGCAGCTGATCGGGCGCCTGGGCGGCGGCCGCGGGCACCGCACCTTCGCCGGAACCGCCGAACAAGTGGCGGACGCCATCCAGGAATGGTTCGACGCCGGAGCGGCCGACGGCTTCAACATCATGCCGCCCGTACTCCCCTCGGGCCTGGAAACCTTCGTGGACCAGGTGGTGCCGGTCCTGCAGGAGCGCGGCCTTTTCCGCCGCGAATACACGGCGTCGATGCTTCGCGGCCATTACGGCCTGGAACGACCGGCCAGCCGCTATGCCGGGATTGAGGCACCGCAGCTGACCTCGATCGGTTCCGGCTTCTGAGCTCCGCGAAAGTTCAATGCGGTGCGGGTTCCTAGCGCTTGGGCCAGCTCCACGATGGGCCTTCGAACGATCCCAGGCCTTTGATCCTGGTCTCCCCGGTGTCCTTGTAGAGCTCGTGTTCATGGGCCGCGTCGTTGTGCCGGAGTTCCTTGAGCAGGGCCTCCGAATGGGTCACGACGATCATCTGGCTGTTGGCACTGGCCTCGACAATCAAGCGGGCCAGCGCCGGCATCAGGTCAACGTGCAGGCTGGTCTCGGGTTCATTGAGCACCATCAGTTCTGGCGGCCGCGGGGTCAGGAGCGCCGCGGTCAACAGCAGGTAGCGCAGGGTTCCATCGGAAAGCTCAGCTGCCTTCATGGGCCGCAGCATCCCCGGCTGGCGAAGCTCGACGCTGAAGCGTCCGTCCTGCACGGCAACCTCAAGACGGCTGCCCGGGAAGGCGTGCCCGACGGCGGAGTCCAGCTTGCGTTCGAAGCCCACCTCACGCAGGGTCTGCAGCGCGGCCGCCAAGTCCTTGCCGCTGTGATGCAGCACCGGCGTACGGGTGCCGAGCTGGGCTTGCCGGGCAGGTGCTTCGGCGTCCGTCCGGAAGTGGTCGTAGAACCGCCAGGAACGCACGGAATCCCGGACTCGCAGCACTTCCGGCGCCTTGTCCTGGTCCGAAACCTCGGTGAGCATGCTTTGGAAAGGGTCCAGGCGCCGGGACAGTTCGGTCCATTCACCGTCCTGTCCCCGGAGCTTGGCGTGGCCTCCCCTGCGGTCCACCAGCAACGCTCCGGGACGGGCAACAGCCCCGGAAAAAATCTGTTCCCGCTTGATCTCGGGATCCCGGGCAAAGGCCGAGGGGCGGGGCCGGCCGGTGGCTTCGTCAAAGCCCGCACCGCCGGGCACCGGAATGCCGAGGTCCACCAGGTATCCGAAGCTGTCCCCGGAATACCCCAGTTTGAGGTTGACGGGTTCCTTCCGTATGGTCCCCTGGACCGGGACTTCGCCGCGCCGCATGGCATCGCTGATGGTCTCCGGGCCGGCCCACAGCGTGGATTCCAGCCCGCCGTCCCTGGCCAGGGAGCCCACGATGTTACCGCCGGCGCACTCGGCCAGGAGACGGAGGGCACGGTAAAGGGAAGACTTGCCGCTGCCGTTCGCCCCGGTAATGACGTCCAATCCGTGCAACTCGATCGCGAGGTCCCGGATGGAACGGTAGTTGGCGATGGCCAGGGTGCGGATCATCTCAGATCGGGAACTTCCCCGAGAGCTCCAAGGGACCGGCACAGGTCCACGCGGACAGCCTGTCGTGGTCCTCGGGTCCGCCATCCACCGGGCTTTGCAGCTTGGGGCGGCGGACCCAGCACCCGGCTTCCTCGGCGATCAAGGCGCCGGCGGCGAAGTCGTGTTCGTTGAGACCGCGTTCGCCGAAGGCGTCGTGGCTGCCGTCCGCCACGAGGCACAGGTCCAGCGCCGCGGAGCCCAAGCGCCGGACATCGGCGAAGCCGTCCATCATTTCGGGCAGGCCGCTGAGTTGGCTGGAACGCGTGGCGGGGTCGTAGCTGAACCCGGTGGCGAGGATGAGTCCGGCGCGGCCGGGCACCGGCCCCGTCAGCCTGCTGCTCTCCCCGGCCACATCGAGCCAGGCCCCGTGGCCGCGCGCGGCAGAGTAGACCCGGCCCAGTGCCGGGGCGTGGACGACTCCGGCCAGCCAGGTGCCATCGGGGCCGGCGACTGCCACCGAGGTGGCGTAGTAGACGATGTTCCGGATGAAGTTGGTGGTGCCGTCCAGCGGGTCGATGGACCAGCGGTAACCGCTGGCTTCTTCCGGCCGGGTGGTGCCATGCTCCTCGCCGGTGATGGTGTCGTGCGGCCGGGCGGCCGTGATCGCGGCACGGACGGCTTCCTCGGCGGCGACGTCGAACGCTGTCACCCAGTCGCCGGCGTCGCCTTTGTTGCTGACGTCCAGGCCGGCACCGCTGCTTCCCGCGGCGGAGCGGGTGGCGAGCACGGCGGCGCCGGCCGCGGCCGCGCTCCTGGCGACGGCGAGGAGTTCCAGTGCGTCAGTCACTCGGCAATTCCTTCGCTGGCCTCGGCGGCTTCCAGGCTCGCCTCGGGGTCGGCGTCGGCGTCGGCACCGGGAAGCGTACCGTCAAGCAGCGCCCGGAAACCGTCCTCGTCCAGGACGGGAATGCCGAGCTGTTCGGCCTTGTCGAGCTTGGTCCCGGCGCTTTCACCGGCCACCACGTAGCTGGTGTTCTTCGACACCGAACCGGCAGCCTTTCCACCGCGGATGATGATTGCTTCCTTGGCTTCGTCGCGGCTGAAGGTGGGCAGGGTTCCGGTGACCACGATGGTCATGCCTTCGAGGTTCCGCTGCACCGAGGCGTCGCGCTCGTCGGCCATGCGCACGCCGGCGTCCTTCCAGCGCTGCACGATCTCGCGGTGCCAGTCCACGGCGAACCATTCGATGAGGGCGTCGGCGATGATCGGGCCTACGCCGTCCACCTCGGCCAGTTGCTCCCGGGCTTCGTCGGTGCCGAGGACGGCGAGCAACGCGTCCATCGAACCGTAGCGGGTGGCCAGGGCGCGGGAGGCCGTGGGGCCGACGTGCCGGATGGACAGGGCCACGAGGACGCGCCACAGCGGCTGCGTCTTGGCCTTCTCCAGTTCCTTGAAGAGCTTCTGGGTGGTGGCGCTTGGCTTGGACGGGGTCTTCGCAGTGGGCTTGGTCCAGAAGTACGGCACCAGCTCCGACTCCCCCGTGCCCGAACCCTTGCTGCGCTTCTCGCGGCGGATCATCACATCCTGCAGGTCCTCCGGGGTGAGGTCGAACAGCCGCGCTTCGTTCTCCAGCGGCGGCACCTCCGGGGCGGACGGCTGCGTCAGTGCGATCGCCGCTTCCCAGCCCAGGGCCTCGATGTCGAACGCTCCCCGGCCCGCGACGTGGAAGACGCGTTCGCGCAGCTGGGAGGGGCAGGAGCGCGCGTTGGGGCAGCGGATGTCCACGTCCCCTTCCTTGGCGGGGGCCAGCGGCGTGTGGCAGGACGGGCATTCGGTGGGCATGACGAATTCACGCACCGGCGGATCCTGCTGCTCCCGCAAGGCCAGAACCGGTCCGACGATCTCGGGGATGACGTCGCCGGCCTTCCGCAGGACCACGATGTCGCCGATCATGACGCCCTTGGCCTTCACCACATCCTGGTTGTGCAGCGTGGCCATCTCCACCGTGGAACCGGCCACCTTCACCGGCTCCATGATCCCGAACGGGGTAACGCGGCCGGTGCGGCCGACATTGACCTGGATGTCCAGCAGCTTCGTGTGGACCTCCTCCGGCGGGTACTTGTAGGCCACGGCCCAGCGGGGAACCCGGGAGGTGTAGCCGAGGGCGCGCTGGGTGGCGAAGTCGTCGATCTTGACCACGATGCCGTCGATCTCATGGAGGAGGTCGTGGCGGTGCTCGCCGAAGTGCTTGATGAAGTCCAGGACTTCCTCGAAGGAGCCGAGGACCTTCAGGTACGGGCTGACCGGCATGCCCCACTCGGCCAGCAGCTTGTAGGTGTCGGACTGGCTGGTGGCGGCCAGGCCCTCGCGGGCCCCGATGCCGTGCACGAACATCCGCAGCGGGCGCTTGGCGGTTTCGGCGGGGTCCTTCTGGCGCAGCGAACCGGCCGCGGCGTTACGGGGGTTGGCCAGGGGCGCCTTGCCGGCTTCGATGAGGGCCTCGTTGAATTCGGCGAAGTCCTTGGACGGGATGAACACCTCGCCGCGGATCTCCACTTCGGCCGGAAAACCGGAGCCGCTGAGTTCCCGCGGGATTTCCTTGATGGTAAGCACGTTGTGGGTGATGTCCTCACCCGTGGTGCCGTCCCCGCGGGTGGCGGCACGGACCAGCTTGCCGTCGCGGTACAGCAGGTTCACGGCCAGGCCGTCGATCTTGAGTTCGGTCAGCCAGGCGATGGACGGGACACCGGAGCCCAGTTTCTCCACCGAGGCTTCGGCCTTCCGCACCCAGGCCTCGAGCTCCTCGAGGGAGAACACGTCCTCCAGGCTGTACATCCGCTGCAGGTGCTCGACGGCGGCGAACGCGGCCGAGACTTCGCCGCCCACTTCCTGCGTGGGTGAGTCGTTGGAGACGAGCTCCGGGTGCAGGGCTTCGAGCTCTTCGAGCCGGCGGTACAAGGCGTCGAACTCGGCGTCGGAGACGGTGGGCGCATCTTCCTGGTAGTACGCGTAGCGGTGCTTGCGGACGAGGTCGGCAAGTTTGTCGTACTCTTCGCGGACCGACTGCGCGGGGACCTCCCCGTCGGCGGCTTCCACGGATCCGGGCGTGCGTCCACTAACGCTCTCTGCTGTGCTCACCCTCCTATCTTGCCGCAAAGCCCGGACAATTCCCGGCAGAGCAAAGGGAGGACGGGAAACCGGACGCCCGGAGGCTCAGTGGACGCCGATCCGGTTCCTGCTCCACAGGGCGAAGGCCAGGCCGCCCAGGCCCACCACCAGCACGCCCGCCATGATGGCGAGGATCCCGAAGACGCCGTTGCCGGATGCCGGCTTGTCGGTGACGAGCGCGGCCTGGGTGGCTTCCTTGGCGTCCTCGATGGGCTTGGTCCAGTTCGAATCGCTCGTCGGGCCCGCACTGGGGGTCCAGTGGCTCGCCGCCGGAGTCGCGGAGGCGGGAAGGTCCGACGGCGCCGGGCTGGCCGCCGTCGTCTCCTCCGGCGTCGTGCTCGGGGCCGGGGGCTGGACCACCGGTGCGGGGGTCACCACCGGCGGCTTCGCCGGGGCAGGCTTCTGGATGACCGGGGCCGGGTCCGCTGGCGCCGTTTCGCTGGGCGTGGGCGTCGGCGTCGGAAGGACCGGGAGCTGGCAGACCTGCCCGGGCGGGCAGGCCTTGGCCGACCCTTCGGCGTGCGCCGCCAGCAGCGGGAAGGCGCACAGGACGAGCGCAAGGAGCACGGCGGCCAGGGGCGCGGCGAACGCTGTGCGCACCGCCGCACGGACGGCAGTCCGGTGCGTCAGGGTGGGGCGAACGGTCATGATGGCCTCACGGGGCAGCCATGCTGCCCGGAATTGGGGATGGTTCCGGAATTTTCCTACACCCGCCCGGCCCCCGCAAATCCATTCATTGGCGTAACCGGCCCGCGCCGGAGAACCGCCGCTAGTTGCGGTTCTCCGGCGGCAGCGCCACCTGGATCTTGCGGACCTTGCCGCGCCCCACGATGTAGCCGCGGCCCGGGATGAAGTCCGGGCTGATCCGGCCCAGCGAGGTGCTGAGCAGGCTGTCGCCTTCCACGTCCGAGGGGTTGAGCAGCAGGCCGCGGCGCCCGGACTTGAAGGGCTGGGCCAGGGACCAGGCCTGGGACCAGGTGGAGCTTTCCGATTCGCCGACCACCCACTGGTCCGCCTTGATCGAATCAGTAACCAGCTTGTTGATGGACATTTCGGCGAGGGAATCCGTGAAGTCCGTCAGGCCCTCGATGAAGATCGCCATCGTCCCAGGGCGTTCCGTGGACCGTTCGGTGAGCTCCTCGGCGGCTTCCTCCACCTCGTCGGGTCCCACAAGCGAACGGGTCCAGACCTTCAGGCCGGCCACGGCCGAGCGGCGCGCCCCGATATAGATGAGCTCGGTGTCCGGGTTGGAGCGGCGCAGCGCATAAGCCATGGTGACGAGCGCGACCGTGCGGCCGGCGCCGGGCGGGCCGGACACGAGCAGCGGGCCCTTGGCGCCGATGGCGGCGGGGTCCAGGGACTCGTCGTCGACGCCGATGACGGGCTGGTCGAAGCTGCCGGCGGGGAGGATGTCCAGATCCACCTGCTCCGGCAGTCGCTGGATCCGCGGCGCTTCCTCCATGCCCTGGCGCTGCATGGCCTGCGCGAGCTTGCTGACTTCGCGGGCCTGCAGGGCGAGGTTGGAGTTGCCGCCGAGCACGGCCAGCTGCACCTCGAGGTCGCCGAGGAGTCCGCGGCCAGGCGGTGACGCCGGGCCGAGCACGTCCTTGGGAACGTCCAGGGTCATGTAGTCGTCCTCGGAGCTTAGGCGCAGGACCAGGCGGCGCTGGATCGAGGCGAGCAACGAGGCCGGGACCGAGTTCGGCCGGTCGCCGCTGACCACCAGGTGGATGCCCAACGGACGGCCGTCCGTGGCCAGCTGCAGGAAGATGTCCCAGAGGGCGGAGAGGCGGCTGTATTCGTAGGCTTCCCGGAACGCCGACATGCCGTCCACGAGCACGAAGATGCGCTTCTCATCGGGACGGTTGGCCAGTTTCCGGTACTCCACGATCGTGGAAGCCCGGACCTCGGCGAAGCGGGTGGAACGGTCCTCGGCGATGTCGCGCAGCCAGCGCAGCAGCCGGCCGACGCGTTCGACGTCGTCGCCACCGATGATTTCGCCCACGTGCGGCAGTCCGTCGAGCATCTTCAGTCCCGAGGAACCGCAGTCGATGCCGTACACGTGCACGGGACCGCCCCGGGGCGTCACGGCGGCGGCGATGGCGATGCCGCGCAGGGCTGCCGATTTGCCCGAACCGCCGGTGCCGTAAACGGCCATGTTGCCGTCCTTGTCCGGTTCATAGAACACGGTGGGCTGGTCCTGGTGCACGGGATCGTCGGCCACGCCCAGCAGCAGCCGCTCGTCGGTGCGCGGGTTGGGCAGCTTGGAGAAGTCGTACGTGGTGGCCAGCTCGTTGAGCCACGGCTTCCGGGGCGGGTTGATGGCCAGGGAATCGGCGGCCCGGATGATGTTGGTGGTCATCCGCGAAATGTCGTTCGGGCCGGCGGGGTCCTCCTTGACTGCATCCACAGGGGCCGGCGCCTCCCAGCTCGCCCCGGAGCCGAAGGCCATCTCCACAATGTCGATCCGCGGCCGCTGCGGCTTCTCCGTGGTCCAGCCGCCGGCGTACCCGGTCTGGAAGCCTTGGATCCGGCCGGGGCCGGTCTTGGCGGCGCCCCGGCCGGGGATGGACGGGTCGAAGTACGCGGCCAGGGGCACGCCGAGGATGTCCGTGGCGTCGTCTTCGTCAGCCATGCGCAGGGCGACCCGCAGGTTGGTGTTGGCCCGCAGGCTGTCCTTGATGACGCCGGCGGGGCGCTGCGTGGCCAGGATCAGGTGCACGCCCAGGGAGCGGCCGCGGGCGGCAACGTCCACCACGCCGTCCACGAATTCGGGCATTTCCGAAGCGAGGGCGGCGAACTCGTCCACGATGATGATCAGGTACGGCGGGGCCTCGGGATCGGCTTCGCGCTGCAACGCCAGCAGGTCCTTGGCCTTCTTCCGGTTGAACAGGTGCTCGCGGTAATGCAGCTCGGCCCGCAGCGAGGTGAGGGCGCGGCGGACGAGGTGCGGCGACAGGTCGGTCACCAGGCCCACGGTATGCGGGAGCTTCACGCAGTCCGCGAACGCGGCGCCGCCCTTATAGTCCACGAAGAGGAACGTGACCCGGTCCGGGCTGTAGGCCGAGGCCATGCCCATCACCCAGGACTGCAGGAACTCGGACTTGCCGGCACCCGTGGTGCCGCCGACGAGGGCGTGCGGGCCTTCGTTCTTGAGGTCCAGGTAGAACGGTTCCACGCCCTTCGAGCCCACCAGGGCCCGCAGGCTGCCGTTGTCCTTGCGGTTGGGCACGGCGCTGGAATGGACGGAGTTGTTCTCCTGCCAGCGTTCGGCCACTGCCTGCGGAACGTCCATGAAGTCCTTGCCTACCAAGGTCACGTAGGACACGGCACGGGGCAGGTCGGAGTCGTCATCCACCGGCTTGCCGACGTCCACCAGGGGCGACATCATGCGGGCCAGCTGCGTGGCTAGCCCGGCCTCGACGCTTTCGCAGCTCACCGGGTAGGTGTGGCGGCCGAGCCGGACCTGGCCGGTGGTGGTGCCGTGGTCGCCGTCGACGGCCATGAAGTCGCGGCACGCGGCCGGCAGGGCCTGCACGTTGGCCGCGACCCACATGACGTGGACCCCGGAGTCGGGGCCGCGTTCCACCAGGCGGGTGAGCCGGCCGCGATCCACAGGGGCATCGTCTTCCACGACCACAAGGACGGTGGGCAGCACCGGCCCGGCGAGCTCACCGTGTTCGTTGGCCAAGGACGGGCGCGGCAGCGGCCGCGGATCCTTCGACGCGGCTTCGCGCTGCTCCACGAGGTCTTCGAGCTTGGACAACAGGGAGGCGCCGGCGCCCGGTCCTGCGGCGAGGTGGTCGCCGGAGAGCGGGCTGTGGCCCGAGCCGACGTGCGGCAGCCATTGCAGCCAGTTCCAGCGTTCCCGGGAGCGGCCGGAGGTCAGGGAGGTAACCACGAGTTCGGCAGGCGAATGCAGGCCCACCAGCTGCAGCACCATGCCGCGGGCGACGTCGTCGACCAATCCGCGCTCCCCGGCGATGCCGAAGGAGCCGGAGGTGCGCAGCTGCGAGACGATGGGCACGCCGTCGATCATCCGCACCTGGGCCAGGCATTCCTGGATTTCGCGCATGTACTGCGCTTCGGTGTCGTTGCTGCCGGGCTCTTCGAACGGAATGCGCGACGGCGCCGTGCCCAGCCCGAAGCGCACGCCGAGGAAGCCTTTATGTTCCGGGCGGTGGGTCCAGAGCAGGGGGCCGAGCTTGTAGATCGCGTCCACCGTGTCGCTCACGGAGGGCGACTCCTGCAGCCGTACCGAGCGTTCGATGTTCTGCTGCTCGGCGATGTCTTCGCGGAACGCCAGCATGGAGGCGCGGAACTGCTTGATGCCTTCCTTCATCTGCCTCTTCGCCTGGACCTTGTGGTCCACGTAGTGGCCGACGATGAACAGCGGCATCATCATCATGAACACCACGGACAGGACGTTCTGGGTGATGGCGAACATGATGCCGCCCATGAGGAGCGGCGCCATCAGCATGATGTATGGGAACGGCTGGTGGTCGGGGCGTTTCGGGCCGGACGGGACCACGCGCTTGGGCGGGTCGAAGCGGGGCACGACGCGCGGGGAACGGTTGAAGTCCACCAGCGGGGAACTGGGCGCGGCGCCGTGGTTCCGGGACAGGGCGACGACGCCCACCGTGGTGTCCCCGAGGGTCACCGTATCCGAGGAGTTCAGGGTGGCCCGGGCCACCGGCAGGCCGTCCATGAGCAGGCCGTTGGCGGAGTTTGTGTCCGCGATTTCGACGGTTTCGGCGACGGTGATGCGGGCGTGCCGCTTCGAGGTCATGGGGTCGCTGAGGCGGATGTCGGCGTCCCGGTCGCGGCCGATGTAGCTGGTGCCGAACGGCAGCGAAAATTCGTTGCCGGAGTCCGGACCAGACAGCACGCGGAGGGTTGCCGCCGCCGGGCCCCGCTGTCCGCCAGGAGAGGCGAACTGTTCGCTCACCTGGGTCAGGGACACCGTGGATCCGGGGCGCAGCCCGGACTCCAGCAGGTTCCCGGCGGGGTCGAGCACGATGCCGCTCATGCCCGCCCCGACGAAGGCCTCGTCGACCTTGAGGGAGAGGTTCGGCGGGACGTCGGTGCCCTGGCGGTCCGGGTCGGCGGCCCAGAGTTCACCGGCGATGTCGGCCACCGTGGCCCGGCCGTCCACGGTGACCGCGAGGTCCTTGGCTTCCGCGGGATCGCGGCGCAAAGTCAGGCGGAACTTCATGCTTCGTCGTCGCCCCTCATCTTTTCCAGCAGAAACAGGTCATCAGACGTGACAAGGTGCGAGGTGACGGCGTGTTCCACCAGCCGGGCGCGCCGGTTCGTGGCGAGCTTTCCGCCGCCGCCGCGCAGGCCCACGACGCCCACGCGGTCGAGCTTGTCGCAGACGTTGTCGAGCTTGCGGTTGAAGCGCGTCAGAGCCCAGCCCAGGCGTTTGGCAGCCTCCGCGGAGGACGGGATCGAGCTGAAACCGGTCCCGTCGCGGCGCAGCATCGGCTCTGCCAAGGCGACGATGAGGGCTTTCTGCGAGTCGGTGAACACCACCGGCCCGATCGTGGTGTCCCCGGCCGAGTCCTCGTCGCGGACTTCCTGGCGGAAGGACGGCGTCTTCAGGTGCACGGCGAACTCGTAAGTGGTGGGGCCCGCCGTGAAGATCACCTTGGTGTGGCTGAACACCAGCGGGATGCGGGCGCCCGGTGCCAGCCAGGCCTGCATGCCGCCGGAACCGTCCGCGATGGTGGCCGAGAGCATGCTTCCCACGTTGCTCAGCCACCAGATGCCGTCATAGCGCGCGATCTGCAGGAATCGGCGGTGCAAGTACGGGTTGTCGTCGACCTCCAGGTCACCCTCGCGGCCGATGTTGAAGACGTCTTCGTCGGACGGCTCATGCCATTCCCCGCAGAAATCTATCGCCAGATCTCCCATGCCAGGCCTCCTTGGTCCTCGTAGCTGTGTGTCATTACTTCCCGATAAAGCAGTTGATGGAATCGTCGCCGGCCGGTGAGGCGTTGCCGTCCGAGCGGACGATGATCACCTGGATGCAGGTCCGGCCGCCGGGGCTCTCGGTGATCTCCATCGCGGGGGACTTGGTGGCGTGGTAGGCGGCGTCGGCCGCGAACGCCCGGCGCCATTTGTAGGTGTCGCCGTCCTGCGGCTGCGGGTTGGTCCACGTGAAGCGGAGCTTCCCGGCAGCGGTGCGTTTCGCCGCGAGGTTCGCGACATCCGGCACCACCCCGTTGTCGAGGGCGTCCGCGGGCGGCTTGCTGTTCGTCTCCATCGGCTGTGCCTTCTGCGGCGCATTGGCGCCCAGGACGATTCCGACGACGACGGCGACCACCAGCACCGCGGCACCGACAGCGGCGAGCACGAGGTTCCGTTTGCGGTTGTCCGGTGTCCCGCCCTCGCCTTCCTCGCTCCTGTCTTCGGCCGCGGCCGGCCGGTTGACGGTGGCCGCCAGGTCCGCTTCGGAGTGGTGCGGGGCCGGCTGCAGGGCCGGGCCCGCGGTGAAGGATGGCGGAGTGTAGCCGGGGGCCGGGGCCGCCGGAGTCCAGCCGCGCAGCACGGTGGACTCGTTCTGTTCCTCCTGCGGCGCCGCCTGCGGAACGGCCGTCGGTGCCGGCGGCTGGGTCCTGGTGTTCGGGAAGGTCCGGACCGGGAACGTCGGCGCCGACCCGGTAGGCGAGGTGCCGCCGTCGGGATCGATCGCAGCGACGCTGCGGACGCGCGTCTCCTCGAAGTTGTCATCCGGGTGGACATCGTCGGAGCCGCCAGGCTCGGCGAGGACTTCGAAGGGCGTCACCGAGAGGTTCAGTTCGGCCTGGATCCGCTGCAGTGCCAACGCGAAGGCGTGCGCCGAGGAGTAGCGGGATTCCGGGGCTTTCGCCATGGCGGTGGACAGCACCAGTTCCAGCGACTCCGGAACATCGGCACGCCCCAGCCGCGGCACGGGCGAGTTGGTGATGCGGGAAATCAGTTCGCGCTGGGAGTTGTCCTGGCCCGGCATCACGAAGGGCGAACGGCCGGCGAGCAAGGTGTAGAGCGTGGCGCCCAGGGCCCAGACATCCACCGGCACCCCGTCCACAGGGCCGCCGCGGAACTGCTCCGGCGGCGACCACGGGATGGACATGCCGGCGTCGTCGTCAGCGTCGTCACCGATGGTGCCCGAGATGCCGAAGTCGGTCAGCGCCGGCCGGTTGTAGTCGGTCACCAGGATGTTGGCGGGCTTGATGTCGCGGTGGACGATGCCTGCGCGGTGCGCGGTCTCGACGGCGGACGCCACCTGGATGCCCACCGCCAGGACCTCGTCCACGCTGAAGCGCTGGCGGCGGTAGCGCACGTCAAGGCTGGGCCGGGAGCAGTACTCCATGGCCAGGTACGAGTGCCCGTCCTCGGTGGTTTCGGCCTCGAAGATGGTCACGATGTAAGGGTGCGAGGACAGCTGCGCCATCAGGTTGGCTTCGGATTCGAAGCGCCGCCGGGCGTCTTCGGTCTTCAGGTCCGAGAGGAGCACCTTCACGGCCACCCGGCGGCGCGGCCGGTCCTGGTCATAGAGGTAGACGTCTGCAAAACCCCCGGAGCCGAGGTGGCTGATGTATTTGTACCCCGGAAGGGGCGGCGGCGGTGCAGGGGGCCGCTTGGAACTCACAGAATCTCCTCGAAACGCAATGAAATGTTCTCGCCCAGTTCGGCGATGTCGCCGTCCAGCACGATGGCCATCTCGTTCTGGGCAAGCCGGCGCGGCGCCTGGCCTTCCCGGACCAGGACGGTGCCGTTGGTGGCCTTGAGGTCGCAGAGCATCACGTGCCAGCCTTCCAGCCGGACTTCCACGTGCGAACGCGAAATGTCCCCGCCGGGGCTCTCCACCTGGACCAGGGCCGGCATGCCGCCGCCCTGGACCCGGGACACCGACGGCTGGCGGCCGATGATCAGTGACCGGTCCAGTTCAATGACTTCGCCGCTGGACAGCCGGACCTTGCCCAGGCTCGGCCGCGGGACCTGGACGCCCTCGCCGGACAGCGAGCTCCCGCAGGACTGGCACTGCGCATAGGTGGGCGGGTTGGCGTGGCCCTGCGTGCAGACCCGGGCCAGGACGAGCGGTCGTTTCGTCCCGTCCGGCAACAGGTCCCCGGCCGCGCGCGGGGACGGGGCCGCGGCTGGGGCTGCGGCGGACGGAAGGTCCGCCAGGCTGCTCTTCATGACGGTGTGGCCGTCGTGGTCGCCGTCGTCATTCCCGACGCCGGACGCCAAGGCACCCGGGCCCGGTGCAGGGGGCGCCGAGGGCGGCGTCCACTGTTGCGGGACCTGGGGCTGTGGAGCCGGGGCGGAGTTGCCGGACAGCCACGGCACCGACGAAATCAGGCCGCTGCTTTGCTGGGCGGGCGGTTGCGAGGGTGGAGGTTGCGGGGCCGAAGACTGCGGCGCCGGCGGCCGTACCGGCTCCGGAGCGGCCGGCTCCGGCACCTGGGGCCGGGCTTCGGGGGCACGGGATGCCGGGGCCGGCTCATCAAGCTCCTCTTCGTCCGGGTTCACCCGTACGGCCGCGTCCTCGATGTTGCGGATGACGGTCCGCTCCCAGAGGTGGTCGTAGCTGCTGGTCTGCTCCAGGTTCCGTACCAGTTGGTCAGTGGTGGCTCCGGTGTCCACCCCGACTTCCGCCGGGGAATCCTCGGCAACATCCGATCCATCACGAAGCTGTCCGGGGGCGATGGTCAGTTCCAGGTCGCCGTGTGCTTCGTCGCCCTCGTCAGGCTGTTCGGCCGCGGGCTCCGGCTCCGGCGCCTGCAAAACCTCCGGCTCCGGCGCAGCTTCCGGCTCCGGAGCAGCTTCCGGCTCTTGCAAAACCTCCGGCGCCTGCAAAGCCTCGGGCTCCGGCACAGCCTCGGGCTCAAACGCGAAGATCGTTTCGGCCGAAGCGGGCTGATCCGCCGTCGGCGGCTCCACGACGGCGGCCCGAACCACTGGAATGTCGCCGGCGGTGAGCGTGGCCTCCAGGCCGGAGAGCAGCACCACACCTTCCTGCAGGGGCAAGGAACGCGCTGCGGGACCCGTTCCGGCGGCGGCGCCGATCCGCAGGCGGTAGGAGGCGGGCAGTTCAATGCGCCGCTCGGTCCAGGTGGTGACGTCGCGGCCATGGATGCCGTGCGCCGCGCCGTCCCCGGTTTCGAGGTCGAGGTCGCCGCGCAGCACAACACGCAGCGCGTCCTTGGCGTCGACGATCCCGAACGCCGGGATCCGGGTCAGCGACACTCCGAAGGCTTCGGTGACCTCGTTCAGGATCTCGTGGATCTCCGGGCTGCGCCCCAGCAGGGCCCACAGGGAATCCAGGAGCTCCGGTCCGGTGCCGGGGCCAAGCACCACCACGGTGCCGGAACGGACCACGCCGAACCAGTCGCCGGGAACATAGCTATTCAGCGCCATGGCCGCCGTCCCCCTGCCCGTCAGGCGCACCGTCAGTGCCGCCGTCGGATCCTGCGGCCGTCACTTCCTGGCGCGGCAGGGTGTCTTCGTCCTCGGCGTCGGCTCCCGGCCGGGGCGCGGTGGTGGCCACACCGGCGTCGTTCAGGACGTTCTTCGCGTCCACCACCACAACCGTCACGTTGTCCCGACCGCCGGACCGCAGGGCCGCCTGGATCAGGGCGTCCACGGCGTCCTGCGGGTGGCCCACGGTGCTGAGGATCCGGAAAATGTGCACGTCGGCGAGTTCCCCGGTGAGACCGTCGGAGCAGACCAGGATCCTGTCCCCCTCATGGATGGGCAGGAGCCAGAAATCGGCTTCGGTCTCCTCCCCGGTGCCCAAGGCGCGGGTGACCACGTGGCGGCGCGGGTGGACGTTCGCTTCCTCGGAGGTGATGCTGCCGGCGTCCACCATTTCCTGGACCTCTGAGTGGTCCACGCTGATCTGCGCGAATTCCCCCTGGCTGAGCAGGTAGGTGCGGGAGTCACCGATGTTCATGACCAGCCAGTACGGCAGTCCCATCTGTTCCACCACGACGACGCCGGACAGCGTGGTCCCGGCCCGGGCGCCCGTGGCGTTGCGGATGCGTGCGTCTGCGGCCAGCAGGCAATCCTGCAGCACCGCCGCCGTTGCGGTGCGGGTGCCGGTGGCCAGCTGCGGGTACCCGCCCAGGGTGCGGACGCAGAGGCCGCTGGCGATCTCGCCGGCTTCGTGCCCGCCCATGCCGTCGGCCACCGCGAAGACGGGATCCGAGGCGATGAACGAGTCCTCGTTGAGTTCGCGGCGGAGGCCACGGTCCGTCCCGTAGCCGTAGCTCAGCCCGAATCCGGACTCGTTGGCGGTCGCAGCTGCGGCTGCGGGCTGTGAATTCATGCCTGTCCTAGGTGGAAGAAACGGTCGCCGAACCGGACGGTGGACCCGGGGCGGACGAAGACGGCCTCCCCGGGAAGCAACCGGCTCTGGTTGCCATCCGGGGTGGTGACGGCCGAGCCGTTGGTGGAGTTGCGGTCCGTGACCCATACACCGTCGCCTTCGCGGCGGAGCTGCAGGTGGGTCTTGGAGATCGAGCGCCCGGGATCCGACACGGAAACCAGCTGCTCCACGGACTCCCCGGCCATGGCGGCCGGGTTGCGCCCGATCAGCAGCGAGGCTCCCACTTCAACGTCCTGGCCGTCGTCGAGCCGGATCCGGAGCACCGCCGGGGCGGCGGCCTGGACACCGGGACGCAGCTGGGTGCGTTCGACGTCGTCGTCCGGATGGGCGGGCGAAACGACGCCGGCGGGACCCACAGGCGTCGTTGCCGGTGCCGCTTGTGCCGCTGCTTGTACCGGGGCCGCCCACGGCGGGGCGGAGACCGGCGGCTGCCACTGGTTCGGATTGTGCTGCGCAACCGGGCGTGCTTGGGGACCCTGTGCCCCCTGCCCCGCACCGTGGGCCGGGCCTCCCGGCTGCGGGATCTGCACGGGCTGGCCGGGCTGCTGGACCGGTTGCGGGAACGGGCCCTTGAGGGCGGGCATCGCCACCGGGGACGCCACCTGCTTGACCGGGGGCAGGTCCATCGGTGCGAAGTTGTACTCGCCCACGATGCCGCCGGTCGTGACCGGGTTGCGGCCCGCCGAGACATCGAACACCAGGGCCTTGGACGCCTTGTCGTGCCAGCCCCGCAGCCGGCCCTGCTTGTCCCACGCGATGGAAACCACAACGATCACGGCCCACGCGATCGACAGGAGAAGCAGCGGAGCCAGGATGAGCAGGGCGATGCCGAGCCAGCCGAGGGCCAGCACCACTGCGGCGGCGATGACCGTCAGGAGCAGCACCCCGCCGGTGATCAGGCCGCGGAGGAACACGATGCCGCCGCCGGGAGCGTATCCGTCGGCGTCGGCGCTGCGGATGCCCATCAGCCGGTTGCCGATCGTGGCGCCGGTGCGGGCTTCGATGCCGAGCAGCACCGCGGTGTAGACGAGGGTCAGGCCGACGGCGATGCTGCCCAGGAGGACCAGCAAGCCCGTGTCGTAGACGATGAAGCCGTTGCTGCGCCGCTCAGTGATCCCGGCTGCCCCGACGCCGAAGGCGATGCCCAGGACCACAGCCGGGCCCAGCCAGTCCAGCACCGCGGCGCCCAGCCGCTTGCCCGTCGACGCCGGAACCAGCTCAGCATTGTTGTTCATGGTCGCCCCTCCCCCTGGCATGTGCGGCACGCGCTGCCCCGCCGCGGCCGGTCCTGTGGCACCGGGCGGCGTGGGCGCTATGGCGATCCTACCGGCATCGCTTCCGGCCGGAGGGGCGGCCGGGTCCCGCCGGGCCATCTGCGCCTGGCTGATGTTGCGTTCGATCCGGGCGCCGCGGTTGCTCAGCGGCGAACCGCAGTGCGTGCAGAACGACGCGCCCGGTTTCACGGCTTGGCGGCAGGCCGGGCACCGTTCTTCGTGGCCATTGGTCACTGCTGCTGTTCCTTCCCGGCACCGTTGTCCGGCCCCGCGGTCCTGCGGAACGCGGCACGGAGGCGGTGCGGTTTGAGGTTGCCGTCCCGGATCGCGGTGCGCGCTTCGGCGAGCAGGGAGCGCGGCGAGAACCGCGCCTGCTGGCGCTTCCAGAAGCCCACATTGCTGGTGATGTCCTTGAGGGAGCCGTCCACGATCTCCCAGTACTTCCGGACCTCTTCTTCGCTGGGCTGGCCCGCCCCGAAGATCGCGGCGTCGGCACGGCCGGCGAGCATCGTCGTCGTCGAGCTGTTCACGGGGAACGCCTCGGCGATCACCCCGGCGGACTCCCGGCGGGTGGCCTTGACGTCGATCGCGGCGCCCATGTCGGTCGCGAGGCTGACCACTTCGCTCCAGCCGCCGCCGACGCGCTGCGCCGGGTGGCCCGTGCTCAGCCGGCTCTTCCGGCGCCGCAGTTTCAGCAACAGGATCAGCGCCAGCGGCAGCGCGAGGATCACCAGCGGAAGCAGCGCGGTGCCGACTGCGGCCAGCAGGGCGCCCCAGAACAACCACGGGTTGTTCTTCTTCTCGTCGGCGTCGAGCGCGTCAGGAGTGGAGTCCGGCGGCAGGTCCGCCGGCTCCTGCGGCGGGGGTGGCGGCTGCAGGACCTGCGGCTTGGGCTTGGACTTGGTCTGGGGGTCCGGCGGGATCGGCACGTTGTCCTTGGGCGGGGTGGGATCGAAGGCAACCCAGCCCACGCGGTCGAAGGCCACCTCCACCCAGGCGTGCACGTCCTTGCCCTTGATCGGGATGTCCGCACTGCCGTTTTCAGGGCTCTTCGGGTCGGGGTAGAAACCCATCACCACGCGGGACGGGATGCCCAGGTGGCGCAGCATCAGCGACATGGCCACCGAGTACTGTTCGTCGTCGCCGAGCATCTGCTTGGCGGTCAGCAGCCCGCGGATGCGTGCGGCGCTGTGGCCGGGCAGGCTGGGCAGCTGCCCGTCGGCCACCAGGCCGTTGCTGAAGGCACCGGACTTCTGGAAGTGGGCCTCGATCTGGCGCACCCGGTCGATCGCCGTGGGGGCATCGGCGGACAGTTCGTTGGCCTGCGAACCGACCACCGGCGGCACTTCCTCGGGCGCCGGCAAGGTCAGCTTGGCGAAGTCGTACTGGGTCAGCTGCCCGTGTTCGAGCGTGCCGGGATCGGAGACCTTAACCGTGTAGTTGTCGCCCTGGCTGAGGCCCTTGGTGGTCACCGCGGTGTCCGTGCCGGCGTTGAAGTACAGGCCCGACGCCGCCTGCGAGCCGCCGGCGAAACTGATGCCGGTGGTGTGGCGGCCGCCGGGAACGAAGTAGCCCTGGTAGTCCTCCACCGTGATGTCCAGCGTGTAATCGGTTCCCGGCCCGGCGTCCTCAGGCTGGTTGTCAAGCGCTCTTGCGTCGCCCACCTTGTTGAAGCTGCCGGAGCCGTTCGGGTCCATGTTGTAGTTGAGGCCGTTGAAGGAGTCCAGGGCTGCCAGTCGTACACGGCCGTCCTTGGGCAGGCCCTTGACCGTGAAGAGGGTGTCGTCCTTCTTGTCCTTGACGAACTCCCGGAAGCTGGCCAGCGGCGTGATGTAGTCGCGCGGGTCGAACGGCGGGACGATGCTGTTGCGCAGCACCTTCCTCTCGTCGGTGGCCGTGATGAGCGGAGAGGCGACGGCGGTGATCCCGACGGCGGCCGCGATCACCGTTGCTGCCATCCCCAGCCGGCGCAGGCGCCCGCGCCGTGCCGTCCGGGCGTCGGCCTCGGGCCGGTTCGCGGATACCCTGCGGGTGTCGTTGCGCCGCAGCACGTCGCGCCGGAAGGTTGCCCAGACGATCGCGCCGATGGCGACGCCGACGCCGCGTTCGACGTTGAGGTAGGCTGCGCTGGTGCTGAACAGGATGCCGGTGACGAACAGCGCCATCACGGGCAGCAGCGGCCAGTACGGGCTCTTCAGCCGCCAGGCGAGCAGGCCGGCAGCCAGGGCGCAGATCAGTGCGCTGAGGAAGGGCACGATCAGCATTCCGCCCGCGGTGCCCACCGGGACGCCTACGGTCAGCATGTCCTTCCAGGCGAACACCACGCCCAGCAGCAGGGTGCGGAGGGAATCAAGGCTGGGCAGCACGGCAGCGATGGCGGAGTCCGGTACCGCCAGGGCCGTGCCAAGGAGCATGTAGGCGCCGAAGGCCAAGGCCACGGTGATGAGCAGGCCGAGCCGGTAGTGCGCATTGGCTGCGGCAATCGCCAGGCCGGCCACGATCCCGCCGAAACCGGCCAGGAGGTAGTACGGATCGCCGCCGAAGCTCTGGCTGAACCCGAGCACGCCCAGACCCAGCAGCAGGACCAAGGCACCGGCGTCGAGCGCTGTGTGCCACAGCGGACGGCCGTCCGCGAAGGACGAGAGGGCGGGCTGCTTCCTGGCCGCGCGGCGGGTGCGGGAAGTCTGCGCGGAGCTCATGCGGCCGCCTTCCGGAGGACGAGGGCAAGGTCGTCAAGGTCGCCAATGGTCAGGACGGTCAGGTCTGCGATGTTCGCGCGGGCCGCGGCGGCGCCGGCCTGCACGCGCACGGCCAGGCTGCGCACGCCGGCGGGAACGGATGCGGCCGCGGAGCGCAGCTGGGTGGCGGTCACGCCGCTGCCCACCACGAAGAAGACCACGGAGGCGTTCGGGACCGTGTCGGCCAAGGTCCGCGCGAGGTCGACGGCGGTTCGCCGCATGGGCGCGCCGACGATGCTGGTCATATCGTCCAGGAGGTTGCGTCCGGTTTCACAGCGCAACGGCCCCTTCTGCGTCAGCACGTCGAGTTCGCGCTGTTCGCGGATGGCCTGCCGGCCGATGGAGGCGGCCACTGAGATGCCGAGCTCGAACTCGGCCTCCGATTCGTATTCGTCCGTGTTGATGGACAGCGAAATGGCCAGGTGCGCACGCCGGGTCTCTTCGAACTGGCGGACCATCAGCTTGTTGGTGCGGGCCGTGGTCTTCCAGTGGATGTGCCTGCGGTCATCGCCGGGCACGTAGTCGCGCAGGGCGTGGAAGGACACGTCCGCGCTGGATAGCTCGGTGGTGGGCATGCCTTCGAGGTCGCGGATGAACCCGGCCGCCGAACCGGACAGGGGCGTGGTTTTCGGGTGTACGTACAGGTCCACCGGGTCCGTCCAAAGGACGCGGCGGCGCAGCAGGTGCAGCGGGTCGGCCCGCACGGAGCGCACCGGGCCGACGACGATCACCGCGCGGCGCGCCGTCGGGATCGTGAAGAGGTCCTCGTGCACCTGGGCCGGCTTCATCCGGGGCAGGTGGAAGACCGCGGTGTTGCTGCCCACCGGCAGCTCGAGGTCCGCCGGGAGCAGCGGCCGCGAGGAGGTGTTGGAGACGGCGATGCTGCCGACGGCGTCATCGCCCACTGCCACGCGGGTCCGGGACATATCGAGCACCACCCCGTAGGCGGAGCGGCCGAGGATGAAGGCCACGGCGAAGAGGAACAGGAGGAAGGCCACGAGAGCTGCCGACTTTGCCTCCTGCCAGCCCCAGGACTGCCCTGCGGTCCAGAGCAGCACCGTGGCGGCCAGGACCACCCAGCCGAGGATGCTGACCACGGACAAGGCGGGCCAGACGTAGGCGAGCCAGAGGCGGCTCACCGTTTTCCAGAGCGGGGTGAGCCATTCGGCCAGTGTCTGGGATGCTTCACGCCAGACGGCGGCCGGGTGCAGCTTTGGCGGGAGCGCGCCCGGGCGGGCTGCCGCCTTTCCTGGCCCTCCCCCGAGGGCGCCGAGACGCTCCCTGAGCGGGCCCAGGGAGCGGTTGACGGATGCAGCAGCCCGTTTCAAGGGTGTGCCGGTAGACATTATGGAGACCTTTGTTTTGGGAACCGGAAGCGTCAGACGTTGGCGCGCTGCTGCGGGGCGGCGACATCGTTCAGGACGCGCTGCAGCACGGCCTCGGCGGTGGCGCCGGAGAACTCGGCTTCCGGGTCCATGACGAAACGGTGGGTCCAGACGACCCCGGCCAGTTCCTTGATGTCGTCCGGCAGGACGAAGTTGCGTCCCTGCCCGGCCGCCCAGACCTTTGCTGCCCGAACCATGGCCAGGGCGCCGCGGACGGACACGCCAAGCCTCGTTTCGGGGGCGTTGCGGGTTTCCTCGCACAGGCGCGAAATGTACTCCAGCACCGCGGAATCGATGTGCGTGGTGGCCGCGAGGTCCGCCATGTCGGCCACGGCCTGGGTGGTGATGATGGGGCTGAGGTCGCGCGAGCGGTCCTTCAGGTTGCTCCCGCCCAGCAGCTGCACGGTGGACGCGTGGTCCGGGTAGCCGATGGAAGTCTTGATGAGGAAGCGGTCCAGCTGCGCCTCCGGCAGGCGGTAGGTGCCGGCCTGCTCAATCGGGTTCTGGGTGGCTAGCACCATGAACGGCCTGCCGGCCTCGTAGGTAGTGCCGTCCACCGTGACGCGGGACTCCTCCATGACCTCCAGGAGCGCGGACTGGGTCTTCGGCGAAGCACGGTTGATTTCGTCGGCCAGCACGATGTTGCTGAAGATCGGGCCCTTGTGGAACTCGAACTTCTGCGTCTTCTGGTCGTAGATGGTCACGCCGGTGACGTCCGAAGGCAGCAGGTCGGGGGTGAACTGGATGCGGTTGTGGGAACCCTGGACCGTTGCCGCGAGGGCCCGGGCCAGGGAGGTCTTGCCCGTGCCGGGCGCATCCTCGAAGAGGACGTGGCCCTCGGCGAGCATGGCCGTGAACGTCAGCCGGATGACATGGGACTTGCCCAGCACGGCCTGGCCGACGTTGCCGACCAGCTTTTCAAAGGTGTCCGCAAACCAGGCCGCCTGCTCGCTTGTCATTGTCATGTCGTGGATCCTTCGTTAGGTGTTGTCCGGGCGGCTGCGGCGGAGGCCCCGGCCGGGGTTTTCAGTTCGGTGTACAAGTTGACGCGGCGTGGGCTGACCGGGCCTTGTGCCCGGCAACGGCCCACGCCGCGTGAGCTAGCAGCGCAGGTTGCCGCTGGTGAGGTGGACGGTGTCTGCCCGCACCCAGCGTCCTGCGACCTTGCCGCCGCTGACGTGGTACCAGCCGCCGCCGCTGGGATTCCAGGGGCTGCCGCATCGGTCCACCGGCACGCTGCCGTCGGAAACGCTGAACCACGGCCACGGGGCACCTGGCCCGCCCGGGCTGGCCACACCGTAGCAACGCCTTGGCGGGCCGACCTGGTAGCCGCTGCCCCCGCCGTCGGGCTCGCTGCAGGTGTTCACGTCTCCGCTGTTCACTGCAACCTTGTCAGAGGGCGGAGGCGGCGGCGGCGCATTCCCGGAGGTTGAGTTCGCGGAACCGTCGGCACCGCAGTCCTTGTTGCCGTCGGTGCCGTTGCAGGCACGTACCCGGAGGGTCTTGGTGGCGTCATAGGCGCCGGTGTCGCGGTTGTACTGCCGGTCGAGGCCCACCGAGGTCCACGGACCGCCTTCGTAACTGACCTCGTAGCGGTTGATGGTCTTTCCGCCGTCGTAGGGCTGGTCCCAGGTCCAGTAGACCTTCTGATCCAGGTTTCCGGACTTCTGGCCCTGGACGTTCGGCGCCGCCGGGTTGCCCCAAGGCACGGCCTTTCCGATGACCTTCGAGTCCCCCGAAATGTTGTTCTTCGTCGAGGTGGCCACGATGCTGATCGTCACTTCCTGGCCGTTCGGGAGTCCCGAAATAATCCCGCCGCCAGAGGCTATCGGACCCTGCTGGCCCGAACTGGCGATGTAGCCGTATCGGATCTCGTCGGCATGCGAACCGTTCCGCTGTGCAGCCGTCAAGGGGGTGAAGGTTGCTTCCAGTTCTCCCGTGTTGCCGTGCGCCACGACGGAACCGCTGTTCACCGTGCCCGGTTTGCCTGCCGCGCGGATGGGAACCGAAGGTTGGCTGGTGCCGCTCGTGCCAGCCTTGTTGGTCGCGGAAACCGTGAAGGTGTAGTCCGCCTCCGAGTTGTCCACCACCACGTTCTGTGCCGCGGTTCCCACCTTCTGGGAGGACACCACGGCGCCGCCGCGCAGGGTGGTCAGCGTGTAGGCCGAGACCGCATCACCGTTGTTGTCCGGCGCAGTCCAGGTCACCCGAAGCTGGCTCTGGCTGCCGACCGGCTGGGCACTGGCCACGGTAGGAGCCGTCGGCGTCGCCGGGATGCCCGCGGGTACCTCGGCCGCGGAGTACGGGCTCCACTCGGAAGGATCCTTGGCATCGTTGCGGGCCAGCACGCGTACCTGGTAGGAAACGCCGTTCGTCAAGCCCTTCCATACGTAGGTGGTGGAAGTCAGGTTCTGGATCTGCGGGTTCTGGCCTGACGGGGCTGGCGAGATCTCCAGGTCGTAGGACTTGATCGGCGAGCCTTTGCTGGCCGGTGCGGTCCACGTGACAGTGAGTTGCTTGTCGCCGAATTTCAGGCCCGGCGCCAAGGGGGTGTCCGGCTTGACGTCCGGACGCACCTCCGCCGAGGCAGGCGACGCATCTGACTCCCCGATGGCGTTGGTGGCTGTCACCGTGAAGTGGTATTTGACGTTGTTGGTCAGGCCGTTGAGTGTGCACGTGTTGGCCGGGCACTCCTGCTGGAACCCGCCTTCGCCCTTCACCGTGTACTTAGTGATCGGCGAACCGCGGTCGGCCGGGGCCGTCCACGTCAGCAGGGCCGTCCGGTCCCCCACGCTCTGAGCCTGCGGCGTGGCCGGCGGCATCGGCTTGTCCTTGACGCTCAGGCGGATGCGGGCCGTGGCCTGGCGCGAGGGTTCGCCGGTCTTGTCCGCCACCGTGTAGGCGACGATCATCGAGCCGGAGAATCCTGACGACGGGGTAACTGTAACGGAATCGCCGTTGGCCACGGCCGATCCCTCGCCCGTCTCCGTAACAGCGGAAACGATCTTCAACGGAGTGTCCGGGAACGGGTTGGAGTCGTTGGCCAGCACCTTGACGGTCACCGGCTTGCCGGCTGCCGCGTTCGGTTCCACGTCATCGCTCGCCACCGGCTTGGGGCGGTTGGACGCGGTGACCGAGAGCTTGTACGTGGCGGTCGCTTCCAGTCCGCGCGGGTCCTTGGCCTTGACCTGGACGCTGCCTGCCAGGCCCGGCTTTGCCTCGCCCTTCGCACTCACACGGAGGGTCTTCCCGTCGATCCCTGCGTCGAAGCCCCCCGGGCTGTTCCCGACCACCTCATACTTCATGTTCGCCGCGTCGTCGCCGTCGGGATCACTGGTGAGGCGCCCCAGGTCGATGCTTGCGGAGTCGTTCTGCGGCACCTCGAGGGAACTGCCGAGCAGGGTTGGCGGATGGTTGCGGTTGGGATCCGGGAGCACCTTGGTGCGGATACTCAGAGTGGCCTTCTGGCCGTTCGGGTCATCCGGTCCGGTGCCGTCGGTGGCTTCGAAGGTGATGGAGCCTGGGCCCACGTAGTCCTTGCCCGCCGTGTATTTGATGGCGGTGCCGCCGTTGGCCACCGGGTCGCCGCCGTCGGCGCCGATGAGCTTGATGCGGTCTGCCTGGCTCAGCCGAGGGCTGTGTCCGTCGCGCACCTTCACCCATTCGTTGAGGTCCACGGTAACCGACTGGCCGGCGATGACCTCCACGACCTCGTCCTTGGCGAGGGTGGGAACCTGTTGGCCGATGCCCGGAACCCAGATGATCGCGGTGGACTTCTGGCCGTCCACGTCTTCCACCGTGTACGGCACAAGTTGCGGGCCGTCGGTCAACTGGACCACGACGTTGCCGTCGTTGCCGGGCTTGGCGTTTTCCGCCGAGGTGGCGATCTTCAGGTTCTCGCCGACGCCGTCGGGATCTTCATCGTTCTTCAGGACGGGCACCTCCACGGCTTTCTTTCCCATGGTCTGGGCAGAGGTCACGCGGTCATCGCGCGCAATCGGTGCCAGCAGCGGAATGTCCGCCTTGACGTTGACCCGGATGGTGGCACCGGCGGTGGCACCGCGCTCGTCGACCACCGTGTACCGGACGTTGACGATTCCTTCCTTCGCCGGCGCCGTGAGGATGATGCGGCCGCTGGTCTTGCTCACGGTGGCCTGCAGTGCGGGGTCGGCTTCGATCCCGTCGGACTTGATGGCGATGCGGTCGCCGTCGGGATCGGAGTCGTTCGCGAGGGCGTCGACGGCGATCTGCCGGCCCGGGCGTACGGAGACGGTGTCGTCCACCGGGGCGGGTTTCTGGTTGTCTTCGCCCTGCGGGGCGATACCGACGGTGACGGTTCCGGAGTTGACGGCACCCTGCCGGTCGATGACCTTGTAGCGGAAGGTGTCGGTCCCTGCGCCGTCGCCGGCGGCCACGAAGTCGATGAAGCTGCTGCCGACCGTCGCGGTGCCCATGCCCGGCGTGCTATCAATGCCCGTCAGTTGCACGGAGTCACCGTCGGGATCGATGCCGTCCAGGGGAACCGGGATACGGACGGTACCCCCGGCCACCACTCGGGCGGTCAGGTTCTGCGGCTGCGGACGCGAGTTCTGCGTGCCTTCGAGCGGCAGGATGTGGATGGTCACAGCGGCGGCGCTCTTCTGGCCCTCCGGATCTACCGCGTTGTAGATGGCGCGCACGGTCTTGGGCACGGAACCGGCGATGAAGCGCAGCTTGTCCTCGGAGATGAAGGTCTTGCCGTCGGCCTCCGGGACGGTCTGTGCCAGGACGGGGTCCACGTGCAGCTTCTCGCCCTGCGGGTGGGTGTCGTTGGCCAGGACCGGGACGGTGACGACGTCATTGACGCGCACGTTCACCTCGTCCGGCTTCGGCTGGGGGGCTTCGACGACGGCGGGAGCCGGCACCGGGACCACGGAAACCGTGCCAGTGGCGGACTTGCGCCCGTTGGAGATCGTGTAGCGGAAGATGACCGGCTGCTGGGTGCCCAGCACGTCGGTGACCCGCAGGACGCTGTGGTCGATGACGCTGACGGACACCGAGGCGTCTTCCGGCAGGGTCACGGACTGCAGCACGAGGACCCCGCCGGAGGGATCGGAGTCGTTGGCCAGCGGATCCACCAGGACGTTGCCGCCCACGGGCAGCAGCGCAACATCGTGAACCGCCACCGGGTCCCCGGCGTCCTTGCCGGACTCGACGTCCACCCGGATCAGTCCCTGCGTGCTTTGCGGTCCGTTGCTGGCGATGTACGTCAGGTACACCGGACCGGGAGTGTTGCTGCGGAAGGTGAAGGTGCCGCCGTCGGTCACGGGGCCGAGCTCGGCCGGGCCTGCCGCCTCCACATGGGCCAGGCGCAGGGCGCCGCCGTTGGGATCGACGTCGTTCTTCAGCGGGGCGATCACCAGGTCCTGCCCGACGACGGCCGTCACGTGGTCCGCGTTGACCACCGGCTGCAGCGCTCCAGGCGGCCGCACGTTGATGACCACGCGGCCGGTGGCTGTGGCGCGGCCGTCCCAGACGGAGATGGTGACGTTCTTCTTGCCTGCGGTGGCGCCGGAGTCCTGGTAGGTGAGCAGTCCGTCGCGGCGGATCTTGACCTGGTCCTGCGGGTTGTCCGCCTTGGCGTCCATCAGGACGAGGTCGTCGCCGTCGGGGTCCATCCAGTCGGTGAGGATGTTCTGGCTGACGGACTTGCCTTGCTCCACCAGCAGCGTGGTGGGGCTGGCGCGCTTGAAGACCGGTGGCTTGTTCTCCTCCGGACCCACCACGTGCAGCGTGATCTTGCCGCCGGCGGACAGGCCGCGGCCGTCGGCAGCGTTGTAGTCGATGACATCGGTGCCGGGTTTGGCGTCGGCAGGAACGGAAATCTGGAACGCCGAGCCGCCGTAGATGCTTTCGATGGCGCCGGACTTGGGCGCGTTGCCGCCGATCGAGGCGGTGAGGACGTCGCCGTCGGGATCGGAATCGTTGTCCAGCACGCTCATCACGGTGGTTCGGCCCGGGCGGGCGCCGATCTCGTCCGGCTTCGTTTCCGGCGGCCGGTTCGGCTTGGTGCGGTCGGGCAGGACGTTGATGGTGTTCTCGTCCGCGGAATCCTCGTCCTGGTCGTCGGACTGGTTCTTCGGCGGGATGACGTCGTCCCAGTTGTTGACCAGCTGCATGTTTTGGTTGACCATCCAGACGTTCCCGGAGTTCACGTCGTTGAGGACCACGAGGTCACGGTTGACCCGGAACACGTAGCTCGGAGCGCCGCTGGCCTTGGGCACGTCGGCGGTCTTGTCGTCGGCGTCGGAGGTGCAATCGCGGACGTACTTGTTGGCACCGGCCCAGGCCGAGTGCGTGCAGCCGGCCACCTGAACCGGGGCGGCGGGCACGCCCTGGCCGCCGAAGGTGACGATGGCGGCGGTAGACCCGTCCAGCGGCTGCTTGATGAGCGCCTTCGGAGTGGCCACTGCAACGTAGCTGCTTTCCTCGCCACTCTGCTGCAGCTTGGCTTCACGGGCGTCCTGCAGCTCGAGCTTGCGCCCGCCCGGCAGGAACAGGTTTCCGCGGGCGGCGTCCAAGACCACGGGCTTGTCGCCGACGACGGCGAGCTGGATGTCGCCCGCGCCCTTGAGCTCGTCGATCCTGGTGGTTTCGGAATCCTTGCGTTCGCCGTTGGCGTCCACCGAGGTGATGGTGATTTCGCCCTTCTGCGGGTCTGCGGTGTAGATCCGGTTGTCCTGCCCGACGGCGGAGACCGCGCCGGAGGAGGCCAGCAGCACCGGCTGGGTGCCTTCTTCGTCGAAGCCGTTGACCGTGGAGGGCGAAAGGGCCCAGACCCGGCCCTTGACCGGGTCGGTAACAGAGAGCACCTCGGTGCCGAAGCTGACTTTCGAGGAGGACGGGAGCTGCTTGTCTCCGCCGAGCCGCAGGTTCGCCGCGGAGACCTGGTTCACCGTTGAGCCGGTGCTGTCGTCGACGAAGACGTCACTCGAGTTCTGCAGCACGTCGAAGGTGGTGCTGGCGGGCGTGACCGCGCCGTCGAGCACCCGGGAAGGATAATTCAGGCGGCCAACAGCGTTCTTGGTCTTGCTGACCACCCAGACGCCGCCGTCGTTCAGTTCGAGTTCCGCGGTCTTGAACCCCGGGTACAGTACAGCGCCCGTCACCAGCAGCACAGCGGCTGCTATGAATCCGGTGGTGGCGATGAACTTGTTTCGGCGTTTCCTGAGCCCCAATTTGCCGAATAAAGACGTCACAGCTTCAATTCCCTTGCATCACGGCCGCCCCCAGGCAGCCTCGAACCTCACGGCCTCCGACCAGTGATCATGCGATTCCGCCGTACCCCCATACGGCGGCGGAATTAGTCCATACGACTATCGCACGGGCGTCCCCCGCTTACCAAGGGAGCCCGGTTACCACCGGCGCTCCAGAATAATCAAGGTCCTGCGGGCGCCGCGATGGGGAAAGGTACCCATCGCGAAGGCCGCAGAACAAACCCTGACGAAGATAAGCGGATGCCGCCGGCGATAAGTCTATCAATTGGCGGAACAGTGGTTTTGGGCTGCGCGACGGAATCCCGGTGGTCAGTCAAGGACGAGGCCCTTCCCTTGGCCCGGCGACAGCAGGACGGGTGTGATTTCGCCGAAGCCGCGCACGTTCTCCGTGGCCTGCGGATCGAGGACGAAACGCTCGTCCTGGCCCAGGGCGGCGGCGGTGGTCTGGTCGACCAGGACCGTGCCGGGTTCGGCCAGGGCCGTCAGGCGTGCGGCAAGGTTGACGGTGGGCCCGTAGATGTCGCCGAGCCTGGACAGGATGCGGCCCCACACCATCGCCACCCGGGCCTGGGGCAGGATCTCATCCTCATTGAGCGCACGGGACAGGGCAAGGGAGATCTCGGCACCGGCCGCCGGCGTCTCCGCGATGTAGAGCACTTCGTCGCCGACGGTCTTGACCAGCCGGCCACCGCCGATGGAAATGATCTCGGCGCATTTGTTCTCGAAGCGCTGCACCATCTGCGCCAAGGTCTTTTCGTTCATCCGGCGGGACAAGCTGGTGTAGGAGACGAGGTCGGCGAAACCCACGGCACGGGCGAGCGGCAGCGGAGCGTCGTCCTCGTCGCCTTCGCGGCCTTCTTCGCTGGCACGCAACCCGGCTTCGGCCCGGACGGCCAGGCGCTGCACGCCGGCGTTCATCTGGCGGCGCCAGGAGTACACCAGAATCTCTTCCATGGCGTCCAGCAGGCTGGGCAATTGGCTGACCAGCTGCTTCCGGGCCACGGCGTCGGGGATGCCTTGCTGCACCACCATGTCTTCAATCAGGGCTTCGACCTGCCAGACCACCATCCTGTCGGTCATCTGGCCGATGGCCCGGGTCACCGAGATGGCCGCTTCTTCCGTGAGCTCGCCGGCACGCACCAGGTCCAGGATGGTGGACATCGCGGAAAGGTCCTGCTCCGTGAAAGCGACGTCCTCGTCGCCAAAGTTCGGGAATCCGAGGGCGCGCCAGAGTTTGCGGGCGGACAACAGGGAGACGCCGGCCGCCGCTGCGACCTCACGACGGCGGAGCTTGCGTTCGCCGCCAAGGAGCCTGGCCTCGAGGACCTTCATCGCGATGCGCTCGGCGGACATCGCACCCGTGGGCGGCGAGGCCTGAGGGCCGGGGGCCACGGGGAGCGGCCTCGTTATGGGGTCGTCAAGGGAAGGCTCCGGCAAGGAATCGTTGCCGCCCTCCGGGTTCCCGGGCTGCTCACCACTCATCGTGTCCACCTTCTCTCCTTGCCTATGTGTTTCCGTTGTCCGTGGCCGAGACCGGCGGCAGGCCGTCGATGGCCTCGAGGATGAAGTTCCGGAAGCGTGCGGCCTCCGGAACATCGGGCATCAGGGTTCCGCCCGGCTGCCCGGTATCCAAGGATATATTCCCAGAACGCAATGTCCGCTGGATCAGGGTCTGCCTGAGACCGACGTTACGTATCGCCGCCAGGGAAAGCTGCCAGTCCCGGCGTCGAAGCATTCCAAAACGGGCAATTATCCGGCGGCTCGTGAGGATGTACTGCACGGCCAGCCATTCCAGGTATTTCGGCAGGCAGTAGCCCAGGAGCACCACCACGGCGAGGAAGAGGCACGCGAGCACCAGCCACAGAGTCCAATCCGCCCCCGACATCACCGGAACCAGCTTGCCGGGCCCGCCCTTGACGATCCAGGCGCAGGCGTACCCGGCGAGCGCGGGGGTCAGGATGAATGCTGCTGCCGGGAAGAACAGCCGGCGCCCCTGTTGCCGGGTCACCACGATCACCTGTTCACCCGGCAGGAGCTGTTTACGCATATCCGCCATCTGTGGGCCGCAGATGCACCACGTCCCCGGCCGTCACGACATGTTCGCGGCCCCCATGGTCCACCACCAGGAGGGATCCGTATTCGTCCAGGCGGGAGGCGTGGCCCACCAGTTCGTGGTCGCCCGGAAGTTGCGCCCGGACTTCGCGGCCCAGCGTTACCAGGACGGCTTCCACACGCTTATGCAGCGACGACCCGCCCGCGAGGCCCGCGGCGGGATCGCCGTCGGCATTGCAGAAGCTGCGGTAGAGCGCCGCGAAACGTGACAGGTAATTCTGCAGGATGGCGGTGCGGTCCAGGGTGGCGGAGCCCTCCACCAGGAGTGACGTGGCCGTGGGAACCGGCAGTTCGTCTTCGGCGAGGCTGACGTTCAGCCCGGTGCCTAGCACGACGGCGGGCACCGTGCCATCGCCCATCGGACCCAACTGGGCGAGGATGCCGGAAATTTTCCGGCCGCGGACCAGGACGTCGTTGGGCCATTTGATCTCCGCGGGCACGCCGCAGTTCTCCAGAAGGGTTTCGCGCAGCGCGAGAGCGGCGAGCAGAGACAGCCAGGAATAACTCTGGGTGGGCATGGGCAGGCCTTGGGCGTTGACGGGCCGCAGCACGATCGACACCGACACCGCGGAATGGTCGGGCGCGTCCCAGTGCCGCTCAAGGCGTCCCCGCGCCGCGGTCTGGTGTTCGGCGGTCAGCACGGACATGTCCGGCCATTCCCTGGGTTCCACGGTGACCGCCCGCAGGAGGTCCGCATTGGTGGAACCGGTGGACTCCACCACCTCCAGCCGGGAAATGCCGGCGCTTGAGAGGAAGTCCCCGTTGAGCAGCGCGTCCTTGTCGAGATTTGCCCGTTCCATACTCTGAATCCTAACGATCCCGGCAGCCGCGGGCGTAGCCCTTCCGCCTACAGGAAAATGTCGGGCACGAGCTGTTCCTCAGGGGCCCCGAGGCTGTAGGGCCGGAAGTCGTTGACGCCGGCTGCACGCAGCACCTGTTCGTCGGTATAGAAGTTCCCGCTCGGGGATCCGGTGGCGCGTGCTCCCCCGCTGAGGATGGCATGGGCGGCGTCGGCCATGATTTCCGGGCCGCGGGAAGCCTGCACGATCCGGTTGCCGCCGGGCATGTTCCGGATGGCGGCGGTGTCGATCAAGGTGCAGGGCCAGAGCGAGTTGACCAGCACGCCGTCGTCCTTCAGCTCTTCGGCGAGGCCCAGGGTGGTAAGGCTCATGCCGTACTTTGCCATGGTGTAGGCCAGGTGCATGCCCGCCCATTTCGGGTCCAGGTTCAGCGGCGGGGACAGCGTGAGGATGTGTCCTTGCGTGGATTTCCGCAGCGCAGGCAGGGCAAGCTTGGAAAGCAGGAAGGTGCCCCGGACGTTGATGTCCTGCATGAGGTCGTAGCGCTTCATGTCGACGGCGTCGGTCCGGGAGAGGTCGATGGCCGAGGCGTTGTTGATGACGGCGTCGATCCCGCCGAAGTGTTCGACGGCGGCGGCCACCGCAGCGGCGACGTCCGCGTCGTTCCGTACGTCCCCCACCAGGGCGAGGGCCCGGCCGCCGGCGGCTTCGAGTTGGGCGGCGGCGGTGTGCACGGTGCCTTCCAGCTTCGGGTGCGGCTCGCCGGTCTTGGCCAGGAGCACGATGTTGGCACCGTCGCGCGCGGCGCGCAGCGCTATGGCCAGGCCGATTCCCCGGCTGCCGCCGGATATGAGGAGGGTGCGGCCCGCCAAGGTGCCCGTTGCCCGGTAAGGGGTGGCGGCGCGTGCTGAAGCGTCATTGCTTGAGGTCATGAGGACACTGTAGCCGATCTAAGTTACCGACGGGTAACATTGCCGGATGCTCGACTTGAAGACGGAAAATTGTAGGGTTTCTACAGCGGTATCCGGGTTTTGCGTCACTAGACTAGCCAGCAGGGCCCGCATTTTGTACGGATGCTACTTAAGAGCGCATGCCCAGCAATGCAGTGCCAGCGTAAACAGCTACAGAGCCGGAGACACTTGATGAGCCACGATCTGACCACGACGGCGGGAAAGATTGCCGATTTCCGCGACCGCCAGGCCCGTGCGGAACAGCCCTCCGGCCCCGAGGCGATCGAAAAGCAGCATGCCCGCGGCAAGAACACCGCCCGTGAACGCATCGACCTGCTCCTGGATGAAGGCTCATTCGTCGAATTCGACGCCCTCGCCGTCCACCGTTCCACGGCTTTCGGCATGGAAAAGAAGAAGCCTCTTGGCGATGGCGTCGTGTCCGGCTACGGCACCGTCGACGGCCGGCTCGTTGCCATCTACAGCCAGGAATTCAGCGTCTACGGCGGCTCCCTCAGCCAGGTCAACGGCGAAAAGATCGTCAAGGTCCAGGAGTTCGCGCTCCGCAACGGCTGCCCGATGGTCGGCATCAACGACGGCGGCGGCGCCCGCATCCAGGAAGGCGTCGCCTCCCTGGCGATGTTCGCGGACATCTTCCGGAACAACGTCCACTCCTCCGGCGTCATCCCGCAGATTTCCCTGATCATGGGCCCCTGCGCCGGCGGTGCGGCCTACTCCCCTGCCCTCACCGACTACGTGGTGATGGTGGACAAGACCTCCCACATGTTCATCACCGGCCCCGACGTCATCAAGACTGTCACCGGCGAGGACGTGGACATGGAAACCCTCGGCGGCGCCCGCCAGCACAACGCCACCACCGGCACCTCCACCTACCTGGCCAGCGACGAAGCCGACGCCATCGAGTTCGTCCGTGAGCTGCTGGACTTCCTCCCCTCCAACAACCTCTCCGAGGCCCCCGTACTGGAGCACGAGCAGGAGCTGGAGGTCGACGAAGACGACCTCGCCCTGGACACCCTCATCCCGGATTCGGCCAACCAGCCGTACGACATGCGCAAGATTATCGAGCAGATCGTGGACGACGCCCACTTCCTGGAGATGCAGTCGCTGTACGCCCCGAACGTCATGATCGGCTACGGCCGCATCGAGGGGCACACCGTGGGCATCGTGGCCAACCAGCCCATGCAGTTCGCCGGCACGTTGGACATCGCAGCCTCGGAAAAGGCTGCCCGTTTCGTGCGCCACTGCGACGCCTTCAACATCCCGATCATCACCCTGGTGGACGTCCCCGGCTTCCTGCCCGGCAAGGACCAGGAATTCCAGGGCATCATCCGCCGCGGTGCCAAGCTGCTCTACGCCTATGCCGAGGCCACCGTCCCGAAGCTGACCGTCATCACCCGCAAGGCCTACGGCGGCGCCTACATCGTGATGGGCTCCAAGAAGCTCGGCGCGGACCTCAACCTCGCCTGGCCCACCGCCCAGATCGGCGTGATGGGTGCCCAGGGCGCCGTCAACATCCTCTACCGCCGCGACCTCGCAGCGGTCGCCGAGACCGGCGGCGACGTCGAGGCCCGCCGCGCGGAGATCATCCAGCAGTACGAAGAGGAACTCCTCAACCCGTACCAGGCCGCGGAACTGGGCTACGTGGACGCCGTCATCGCTCCGTCCGACACCCGGGTGCAGATCATCAAGGGCCTGCGCGCCCTGCGCGACAAGCGGGCCAGCCTGCCCACGAAGAAGCACGGAAACATCCCCCTGTGAGCACCGAGCCCATGAACCAGGACCAGGCGCCGGAAGCGCCGGAAGCGCCGGAGGCACCGCTGCTTTCGGTGGTCAAGGGAAACCCGACGCCGGAAGAGCTAGCCGCGCTGGCCGCCGTCGTCGCCTCGCTTTCGGTACCCGCGGTGCCGGCGCCCGAGAAGCCGAGCGTCCGCCACTGGGTGCGGCGCGAGCGGCTCCGCATGGACCCGGTTCCGGGTCCGGGCGCCTGGCGGCGCAGCAAGGGCTGACCACACCGGGCCAGCGACGGTGTTCAGCAACCCTTTCAGAAAGGCGCGCCCGCCGCTAGGCTCGTCAGGTGACTACTGAAAACACCTCACCGGCACGTTCCCGGACCGCCATCGACGCCGTAGCCGACGCCTACACGGAAACGTACCTGGCGTTGAACCCGAGCCTGGCCACCACCCTCGGCATCCCAGGTCACGAAAGCGAATACCAGGACTTCTCGCCAACGGGCGCTGCGGCCTTCGCCGCTGCCGCCCGCGACACCCTGGACCAGCTCTCCGGCCTGGAGCCGGCCGACGCCTCGGACGTCATCACCCTCGACGCCATGCGGGAGCGCCTGGGCCTGCAGCTGGAGTTCCACGAATCCAGCTGGGACGCGGCGGAGCTGAACAACATCGCGTCCCCCGCCCAGGACATCCGCGCCGTCTTCGACCTGATGCCCACGGCCACGGAGCAGGACTGGGAGCACATCGCAGGCCGCGCGGCCAACGTGCCCGGCGCCATCGAGGGCTATATCGCCTCCCTGCGCTCGGCCAAGGATGCCGGAAAGGTGGCGGCCGTCCGCCAGGTGCGGATCGTGATCGAACAGACCAGCAAGTACGCCGCCGAAGACGGTTTCTTCGCCAAGCTCGCCGCCGACGCGGCGATCGACGGCAAGCCGCTGCCCGCGGACCTGCAGGAGAAGCTCGACGCCGGTGCCGCCGTCGCGCGTTCGGCCTACGCGGGCCTCGCCGCGTTCCTGGAGGCGGAGCTGCTGCCGCTCGCCCCTGCCAAGGACGCGGTGGGCCGCGAACGCTATTCCCTGGCCTCCCGCACTTTCCTGGGCGCCACCGTGGACCTCGAGGAAACCTATGCCTGGGGCGTCGGCGAACTGCAGCGCCTCATCGCCGAGCAGGAACGGGTGGCCGAACAGGTGCGGCCCGGCGCCACGATCGAGGAAGCCAAGGAGATCCTGAACAACGATCCCGCCCGGCAGATCAAGGGCACGGACGCCCTCCAGGCGTGGATGCAGGAACTGTCCGACCGGGCCGTGGCCGATCTCGCCGACGTCCACTTCGACATCCCGGACGTCATGAAGACCCTGGAGTGCAGGATCGCCCCGACCGACGAGGGCGGCATCTACTACACGGGGCCGGCGGACGATTTCTCCCGCCCGGGACGCATGTGGTGGTCCGTGCCTGCCGGCGAGGACACCTTCACCACCTGGGCGGAGACGACGACGGTCTTCCACGAGGGCGTGCCGGGCCACCACCTGCAGGTGGCCACCGCTGTCTACCGCCGCGAACTGCTCAACGACTGGCGCCGGAACATCTGCTGGGTGTCCGGCCACGGCGAAGGCTGGGCCCTGTACGCCGAGAAGCTCATGCTCGAGCTGGGCTACCTGAAGGATCCGGGCGACCACATGGGCATGCTGGACATGCAGCGCATGCGTGCCGCCCGCGTGGTCTTCGACATCGGCGTGCATCTCGAACTGGAGATCCCCGAGGCCTGGGGCAGCGGCACGTGGACGCCCGAGAAAGGCTACGACTTCCTCCGCGCCAACTTGCCCATCAGCGAGGGCCAGCTCAAGTTCGAGTTCACCCGATACCTCGGCTGGCCGGGCCAGGCCCCCTCATACAAGGTGGGCCAGCGGCTTTGGGAAGAGATCCGCGCCGAACTGGAAAAGCGGGAGGGCTTCGAGCTCAAGACCTTCCACACGGACGCCCTGAACATCGGCTCCGTGGGACTGGACACGCTCCGCCGGGCACTGCTCGGCTGAGACATTTGCCACAGCAAGCCATGGAATAACTTGAAACTTCATTGATTTGGCGGCGGCCACTGGGATACCAGTGGCCGCCGTCACTTCATATTTCCCGTCATACTTCTCAACACTCACTCGCTCTGGTATTCCATCCGCCCCTACGTTGTTCGGGTGAGCAAAACATCCAACCTCTCGCCCTCGGCCGGAAAGGCCGCGCCCAAGCTCCCCAAGTGGGCAACGTCCTTCGGCGTACAGATCATCGCCGCCCTCATCGTCGGCCTGGCGCTCGGCCTCATCGCCAAGTACACCGGCAGTACCAAGACCGTTCCGAACGGCCTCGGTGCAACCCTGCAGACCATCGGCTCGAGCTATGTCTCGCTGCTGCAGACCGCCGTCGTCCCGCTGATCTTCACCGCCGTCGTCAGCTCGATCGCCAACCTCCGCCAGGTCTCCAACGCGGCAAAGCTCGCCTGGAACACCCTGCTGTGGTTCGCCATCACCTCCCTGATCGCGGTGCTGATCGGCATCGGCCTCGGTGTCCTCTTCCAGCCGGGGACCGGCACCGGCATCAACAGCCAGGGCGAAGCCCCCGGCAAGGTCGGCAGCTGGTGGGCCTTCCTCACCGGCCTGTTCCCGAAGAACTTCCTGGGCCTCGGCGCGAGCACCACCATCGCCGACGACGCCGTGACCACCGCCGTCAACTTCAACGTGCTCCAGATACTGGTGATCGCCATCGCCGTCGGCGTAGCTGCCCTCAAGGTGGGCAAGCAGGCCGAACCCTTCCTCAACTTCAACGCCTCCGCGCTGGCCGTGATCCAGAAGGTCCTCTGGTGGATCATCCGGATTGCTCCCCTGGGCACCATCGGCCTGATCGGCAACGCCGTGGCCATCTACGGCTGGGACACCATCGGTTCGCTGGGCAAGTTCACGGTGGCGATCTACGTGGGCCTGGCCCTGGTGCTGTTCGCCGTCTACCCGGTACTCGTCCGCAGCCACGGACTGTCCGTGAAGCAGTACTTCTCCGGCGTCTGGCCGGCCGTGCAGCTGGCCTTCGTCTCCCGTTCCTCCATCGGCACCCTGCCGCTCACGCAGCGTGTCACCGAACGGAACCTCGGCGTCCCGAGCGGCTACGCCTCCTTCGCCGTGCCGCTGGGTGCCACCACCAAGATGGACGGCTGCGCCGCGATCTACCCGGCCGTCGCCGCGATCTTCGTGGCCCAGTTCTTCGGCATCAACCTGGACTTCAGCCAGTACCTGCTCATCGCCCTCGTTTCGGTCCTGGGCTCGGCCGCCACGGCCGGCACCACGGGCGCTGTGGTGATGCTGACCTTGACCCTGTCCACCTTGGGCTTGCCGCTGGCCGGCGTCGGCCTGCTGCTCTCGATCGATCCGATCCTGGACATGGGCCGCACCGCGGTCAACGTGGCAGGACAGTCGCTCGTGCCCACGATCGTGGCCAAGCGCCAGGGCATCCTGGACGAGGAACTGTACAACGCACCGCGCACAGGCACCGCCTTTGCGGACGACACCTTGGAACAGGACGCCGCGGCCCCTGCCGCTGAACGCGAGCTCGCCGGCGCCAAGGCCTAGGGCAGCCGCCCCACCAGGGCACATGCCCACCGATGGATCCCCGGGAATGCCCCGGGGATCCATCCGTTTAAGGGAGCTCCCCGGTAGGCTCAGCGCATGCTGATTGTCACCTCAAACGAAATCCCCGGCCACCGCATCGACGCCGTCTTCGGCGAGGTCATGGGCCTCACCGTCCGATCCCGCGACATCGGCTCGCAGATGCTCGCCGGATTCCGTTCCCTGGGCGGCGGCGAGCTCCCCGAAATGACCAAAGCCCTCTACGAAAGCCGTCAGGAAGTCATGGCCCGCATGGTCAGCGAAGCCCGGCAGCGCGGCGCCAACGCCATCGTGGCCATGCGCTTCGACACCTCCGAGATGGGCACCAACTGGACCGAGGTGTGCGCCTACGGCACCGCCGTTTTTGCCATTCCGCTCAAGGAAGGCGAACCCGGAGCCACCGGGCAGTCGATCTACTTGAGCAGCACGGCCGGCGGCCAGCAGCCAGGACCACAGCCGACAGCGCCCTGACGCCTACGGGTCTAGCTGCGCCGAGGTCTTTACCTTGGGCACAATTCCTTAGCTTGCGCACAGTGCATCTTTAACTTGCGCACAGTGCAAAAATGCACTTAGTGTAAATATGTGCCTGAAACAGCTACCGCCAAGACTGCGTCCCGCCGTGAACTGAACAAGGTCGCCACACGCCGTGCGATCGCCGACTCCGCGCTGGGCCTGCTGCGCAGCAAAGGTGCCGGCAACTTCACCGTGGAGGACATCGCCGCCGAGGCCGGGGTGTCCCGGCGGACCTTTTTCAACTACTTCACCGGCATCGACGCTGCCCTGGCCTCCCTGGCCGACCGCTTCCTCGACAACGTCCTGGAGCAGTTCCGCCTCCGCCCGGCGGATGAGCCCATCCTGGAATCCGCCCGCGTGGCACTGATGGAACTCGCGGACCCGATGACGGCCGCGCCCATTGCCGAGCTCTTCAGCCTCACGAATTCCAGCCAGGCGCTGGGACGCTGCGAACTCGAAGCCTGGGAACACTGCACCGAACAGATCATCGCCGCCGCCCGCGAACGCCTCGGCGAGGGCGCGGACGAACTGCACCTGCGAGCCATGGCCGGTTCGATCATCGCCTGCGGCAAGGCAGCGATGGGCGTCTGGTTCGAAGAACGCGGCGCCGACCTTTCCCCGGAGTCGCTGGCAGTCTTCCGCCAGCACCTCGTCACCGCCGTCGGCCTGCTGGCTTCCGGCTTCAACGCACCCGCAACCGCCTGACCGCCCACCGCCTGACCACCCAGAACAGATCGGCACCACCATGGCTATTTTGCTCTACCGTCTCGGCAAGTTCTCCTACCGCCACCGCTGGCTGGTGATCTCCCTCTGGCTGGCCGTGCTGGTGGCCGTCGGTGGTTCCGCCGCGGCCTTCCACGGCACCATGTCCAACAACTTCCAGATCCCTGGCACCGAAACCCAGCGGATGCTGGACAAGCTCAAGAAGGACCTTCCCGAAGCATCCGGCGGCTCGGCCGGCATTGTCTTCGAAGCCGGCAGCGGCGGCTTCGACCAGGCCGGCAAGGACGCGGTCGCATCGGCCCTGGCCAAGCTCAAGACGCTTCCCACGGTGCAGTCCACCGTCAACCCCTTCGACACGCAGGCCGAACTCGACAAGGCGCCCGCCGCCGTCGAGCAGGGCGAAAAGCAGGCCGCCGCGGGCAAGGCCCAGCTCGAGCAGGCCCGCGCACAGCTGGCCGCCGGCGAGGCCCAGCTCAACGCGGCGGAGCAGCAGATGGCGGGTGCCGGAATGCCGGCGGCCGCGATCGACGCGCAGCTCGCCCCGCAGAAGGCCCAGCTCGCCGCCGGGAAGGCCAAGCTCGCGTCCGGCGAGAAGCAGGCCGCCGACGGCGCGGCGAAGCTCGCTCTGGCGAAGCGGCAGCTTGAGGCGTCCCGGGGCATGCGCTTCGTGTCCGAAGACGGCAAGGCAGCCATTGCCCAGGTCCAGTTCAAGACCTCCATCAACGCCCTGTCCCCCGCCGAACGCCAGCAGGTCCAGGACGTCGTCCACGGTGTGTCTTCCGCCGGCGTCACGGCCTTGGCCAGCAAGGAAATCACTGAGGACGTCTCCCAGATCTTCGGCATCGCCGAGATCGTCGGCGTCGCCGTCGCGGCGCTCGCGCTGATCGTGATGCTCGGGACCCTGATCGCCGCGGGCCTGCCCCTGCTCATGGCCCTCGTGGGCGTTGCGGTGGGCGTGGGTGGAACCTTCGCGCTCACCGGCGTCATCGACATGAGCTCCATCTCCCCCATGCTCGCCCTCATGCTGGGTCTGGCCGTGGGCATCGACTACTCCCTCTTCATCGTCAACCGGCACCGGAGCCAGCTGCTCCACGGGATGGACCCGGAGGAATCCGTAGCCCTCGCCACCGGCACGTCCGGCAACGCCGTCCTGTTCGCCGGCCTCACAGTGGTCATCGCCCTGGCCGCCCTGGTGGTCCCCGGGCTGCCGTTCCTCGCAGTGATGGGCCTCTCGGCCGCTGCCACGGTGGCTGTCGCCGTCGTCGTCTCGCTCACTTTGACCCCGGCGGTGCTGGCGTTGATCGGCCGGCGCCTGATCTCCAAGCGGGCATGGGCGAAAGCCGCACAGCACAACGCCGAGCCGGGCCACGAGGCCGCCGACCGTGCCGCCGACACGCGCAAGAGCAACCGCGGCTGGGGTGCCCTGGTGACCCGGCACCCCGTCTGGTCCCTGCTCGCCGGCGTCGCACTGCTCGGCGTCCTGGCGCTGCCGGCCTCCCAGTTGCGGCTGGCACTGCCCGACGGCGGTTCCGAACCGGTCGATTCGCAGGCCTTCAAGGCCTACGACCTCACCCGCAAGAGCTTCGGCGAAGGCGTCACCGGACCGATCGTCGTCGTCGGCGAACTCCCCGGCGGGCTCAGCGACAGCGATGCGGTCAACAAGCAGCTGGACGTCGCCACGGAACTGCGCAGCGTGGACAAAGTGGTGGCCGCCGTCCCGGTCGCCCTGAGCCCCGCCACCGGAACCGACGGCCACCGCACCGCGGTGTTCCAGGTGATCCCGCAGGACGGTCCGGCCAGCGAAAGCACCGTCCAGGTGGTCGCCGAGCTCCGGGCCAAGGGCAGCAGCATCAAGGCCGGCACCGGCGTCACCATCGGCCTGACCGGCCAGACGGCCGGCAACGTGGACGTCTCCGCCAAACTCGGTGCCGCACTGCCGCCCTACCTGGCGATCGTCGTCGGGCTGTCCGTGATCCTGCTGCTCCTGGTGTTCCGTTCAGTCGTCGTCCCGCTGCTGGCCACCGGCGGCTTCCTGCTCTCGCTCGCCGCGGCGTTCGGCGCCGTGGTGGCCGTGTACCAGTGGGGCTGGCTGGGAGGCGTGTTCGACGTCGCCAACCCCGGCGCGGTGCTGAGCTTCCTGCCGATCATCCTCATCGGCGTCCTGTTCGGCCTGGCGATGGACTACCAGGTCTTCATCACCTCGGGCATGCGGGAATCGTTCAGGCACGGCGAGAGCGCCAGGCCGGCAGTGCGCAGCGGCTTCAGCCACGCCGCCGCCGTGGTCACCGCCGCCGCGATCATCATGGTCAGTGTGTTCGCGGGCTTCATCTTCTCGCACCTCACCATGGTCCGGCCGCTCGGCTTCGCGATGGCGTTCGGCGTGCTGGTGGACGCGTTCGTGGTCCGCATGACGATCCTGCCCGCCGCCATGTACCTGCTGGGCGGCAAGGCCTGGTGGCTGCCGCGCTGGCTGGACCGGATCCTGCCGGATGTCGACGTCGAAGGCGCCTCGCTCGAACGGTCGGGTACCCGTGAAAGCGCGAAGGAACTGGTGCCCTGACTGGTGCCCTGAGCAGCCCCCTGAATTGGCCTCGACGCGCCGCCGGATCAGGAGGAGGATTAAGGGGCAGTCACCAGAAGGAGGTCTGTGATGTGCTACGGGTACAGCAAGGATTTCCGTTGGGACACCAAGAAAGATGCCTCACGGGAAACCGAGGAGCACAAGGAACCACACGTTGACGCGAAGGGCACATTCTGGGCCTTCCCGCGCCGGCGCCGCGATTTCACCACCCCGCGGGAACCGGTCATCGACCGCACGCGCGAGAGGGTATAGCCCCTGACAAGGAAGGAACGCCCGGACCGGGCGTTCCTTCCTTTGTGCGTTCAGGCGGCAGATTCTCCGTGGCCCGGCAGCGGATACCCTTGAACGCGTGACCCGACTTATCCTGGCCTCCCAGTCCCCCGCCCGCACCAAACTCCTCACCGAGGCCGGCATCCGGCATGAAGTCCTGGTCTCCGACGTCGACGAAGACGCGGTCCAGGCCCGCTACGGCGTCACCGACCCGCACGACACCGCCCTGCTGCTCGCCCGCGCCAAGGCCGAAGCGGTAGCGGCGCTGCCGGAAGCCGAAGGCGCCTTGGTGATCGGCTGCGATTCAGTCTTCGAGTTCGACGGCGAGGCGCACGGCAAGCCGTACACCGCCGAGGTCGCCAAGGAGCGGATGCTGCGCATGAGCGGCTCCTCGGGCGTGCTGCACACCGGGCACTGGCTGGTGGACTGCCGGGACACCGCGGCCGACGTCGAGGACGGGGAAAGTGCCGACGGCACCGGAGCGACCCTCGGCGCCGTTTCGAGCGCCGAAGTGCATTTCACCCCGATGAGCGAGGCGGAGGTGGACGCCTACATCGCCACGGGTGAACCGTTGCACTGCGCGGGATCGTTCACGATCGACGGCCTGGGCGGGGCGTTCATCCGCAAGGTCGACGGCGACCCGCACGCCGTCGTCGGGCTCTCCGTCTCCACCTTGCGCGAACTGCTCGGCCAGGCCCAAGTGGGCATCACCGAGCTGTGGGCAAGCGACGGGGACTCCGCCGGTTTGTAGCAACCCTACAAAGAGGGGGCGCCGCACGCACGGATTCCCCCATCAATATGGGCGGAACCCTCACAATCGCGCTAGTCTCCTTTGAGGACAAAAGGAGTCAACTTGACAGCACAACCGGCGCAGCCCGTTTCCAGCTCGATCACCAAGGTACTGGTGGCCAACCGCGGCGAGATCGCGGTCCGCATTATCCGCGCAGCCCGGGACGAAGGCCTCGCCTCCGTCGCTGTCTACGCCGACCCGGACCGGGACGCCATGCACGTCCGGCTGGCAGACGAGGCATTCGCGCTGGGCGGCAACACTGCCGCGGAGTCGTACCTCATCATCGACAAGCTGATCGACGTCGCCAAGCAGTCCGGCGCCGACGCCATCCACCCCGGCTATGGATTCCTGGCGGAGAACGCCGAATTCGCAAGCCGCGTGATCGACGCCGGCATCACCTGGATCGGCCCTTCCCCGGAAGCCATCGACGCGCTCGGCGACAAGGCAAAGGCAAAGCACATCGCCCTGGCCGCCGGCGCCCCCCTTGCTCCCGGCCTCAAGGACCCGGTCAAGGACGCCGACGAGATCGTGGCCTTCGCCCAGGAGTACGGCCTGCCGGTAGCCATCAAGGCCGTCTATGGCGGCGGCGGCCGCGGCCTCAAGGTGGCACGCACCCTGGAAGAGATCCCCGAACTCTACGAATCCGCGGTCCGCGAGGCGTTGGCCGCCTTCGGACGCGGCGAGTGCCTCGTGGAAAAGTTCCTGGACTCCCCCCGCCACGTCGAAACCCAGTGCCTGGCCGACGCTCACGGCAACGTCGTCGTCGTCTCCACGCGTGACTGCTCGCTGCAGCGCCGCAACCAGAAGCTCGTGGAAGAAGCCCCGGCGCCGTTCCTTTCCGAAGAGCAGAACCGCCGCCTGTACGAATCGTCCAAGGCCATCCTGAAGGAAGCCGGCTACCTGGGCGCGGGAACCTGCGAGTTCCTGGTGGGCCAGGATGGCACCATCTCCTTCCTCGAGGTCAACACCCGCCTGCAGGTGGAGCACTGCGTCTCCGAGGAAGTCACGGGGATCGACCTGGTCCGCGAACAGTTCCGTATGGCCCGCGGCGAGGAACTCGGGTATGGCGACCCCGAGGTCCGCGGCCACTCCTTCGAATTCCGCATCAACGGCGAAGACGCGGGCCGCAACTTCATGCCCGCACCCGGCACCGTGGACACCCTCCGCTTCCCCACCGGCCCCGGCGTCCGCGTGGACTCCGGTATCCAGGCCGGCGAAGTGATCAGCGGCAATTTCGACTCCATGCTGGCCAAGCTGGTGGTCACCGGTTCCAGCCGAAAGCAGGCCCTCGAGCGCTCCCGCCGCGCCCTGGCCGAGCTGGAGATCACCGGCATGCCCACGGTGACGCCGTTCCACCGGGTAGTGGTTTCCGATCCCGCCTTCGCCCCGGAGGAGGGCCCGTTCTCGGTCCACACCCGCTGGATCGAAACCGAGTTCGCCAACAACATCCCCGCCTGGTCGGGTGCCGCGGCGGCTGACGCCCCCGACGCCGGTGAGCGCCAGCGCTTCGTCGTCGAGGTCGGCGGCAAGCGCCTTGAGGTCGCCCTCCCGGCGGGCCTCGGGGCAGTATCCGTGAACGGCGCCTCGCCGAAGGCGGGCAAGTCCAAGAAGCGTGCCCGCGGCGCCGGCGCGTCCGCCGCTGCTACCGGCGGAAACGCGCTGACCTCTCCGATGCAGGGAACCATCGTGAAGGTGGCCGTGGCCGAGGGTGACGTTGTGGCCGAAGGCGACCTGATCGTGGTGCTCGAAGCCATGAAGATGGAGCAGCCGCTCACCGCCCACCGCGCAGGCACCATCCACGGCCTGGTTTCCAAGGCCGGCGAGACCGTGTCCGCCGGAGCCGTCATCGCGACGATCGAAGACTGATCATTCAGTAGAACCGGAGGGCGTCCCCGCTCAGCGGGGGCGCCCTCCGGGCTTAACATCGTGCCATGAGGGCGCTGTACAACTTTTGGTACCGTTACGGCACCCCGCCGTGGGTCGGCGAAGCCCGGCACGACCTCGTTGTCCTCGTCAACAACGGAACATTGGCTCCCTGTAAAGCCATCGACCTGGGCTGCGGCGAAGGCGACAACGCAGTGTTCCTGGCGCAGAATGGCTTCGACGTGACCGCCGTCGACTTCGCCCCCGCGGCCATCGACAAGGCGCGGGCCAAGGCCCGTGCCGCCCGGGTGGACGTCCGGTTCTTCGTCGACGACCTCACAGAGCTGCACCATGTCCAGGGCCCCTTCGATCTCCTGGTGGACTACGGAACGTTCGATGATCTGTCCGAAACGCAGCGCGCCAGCTACCTCCGGAACGTCCTCCCGCTGGCGGCGCCCGGCGCGAAGTTCCTGCTGTGGAACTTCGAGTGGGAGCTCAAGGGCTGGGAGAGGGCGGCCGTGACGCTGCTGCCGTTCGGCGGCATGGCCCTGGCTCCCGGCTATGTGGAGGCCACCTTCTCGCGGGACTTCTCCATCGAGCGGGTGGCCGGTGAATCCGGGCTCAAAGGCTGGCCGCGTGGCTGGGCCGCCTACCTGATGACGCGCAACGCCTGAGTGGGGCTACAACGCCAAACGGCTCCGCACCACAGAGGTGCGGAGCCGTTCTTTGCGTTGCCAGAAGAGTTTTCTAGGCGATGTTGTCTTCGAACTCGCGGTCCTTGGTTTCCTTGGTCATGAGCAACGCGACCAGGGTGCACACTGCGGCGATGGCCAGGTAGATACCCACCCACACCGTGTTGCCCTTGCCGGCCTGCCAGAGGGCGATGGCCACAAAGGAGGCCGGTGCAGCGCCGAGCACCGAGGACAGGTTGTACGCCACGGCCGAGCCGGTGTAGCGCACATTGGCCGGGAAGAGTTCGGGCAGGATGGCCGCCATCGGACCGAAGGTGAGGCCCATGAGCGTGAAACCGACAATGAGGCCCACCAGCGCCGCGCCCTTGCCAGGGCCGAACATCAGGCCCCAGGTAGCGCCGAAGGCCAGGATGCCCAGGGTCACCCAGATGAGGAACTTGCGGCGGCCGTACTTCTCGGCGAGCGGCCCGGAGACCACGGTGAAGATGCCGAAGAACACGACGCCCAGGATCAGCATCCAGAGGAACTCGCTGCGCTCAATGCCCAGGCCCGGAACGAAGGCGGCCTCGTTGAAGGTCTTGCCGGCCTTCTCGGCCGCGGCGCGGGCCACCTCGGCGCTGGCCGGAGCGGTGCCGTAGGTGAGGGTGAAGCTGGTGGTCAGGTAGAAGAGCACATACGTGGCCAGCATGATGAAGGTGCCGGCGATGACGGCGCGCCAGTGGTACTTGAAGGTGGCGGCAAGCGGAACCTTGGCCACCTGCTCGGATTCGACAACCTTCTGGAATGAGGTGCTCTCAACGAGCTTGAGGCGGACGTACAGGCCGATCGCCACCATCACGATGCTCGCCAGGAACGGGATGCGCCAGCCGAAGTCCATGAACTGCTTGTCGTCCAGGTAGAGGTCCAGGACAACGAAGAGCACGTTGGCAAGGATGAACCCGATCGGGGCGCCCAGCTGCGGGAACGTGCCCCACACGGCGCGCTTGCCCTTGGGGGCGTTCTCGGTGGCCAGCAGCGCGGCACCGGACCATTCGCCGCCCAGCGCAAGGCCCTGGCAGAAGCGCAGCACCACGAGCAGGAGCGGGGCGAGCACCACCCAGCCCTCCGTCGTCGCCGGCGGCAGGAGGCCGATCAAGAAGGTGGCCAGGCCCATGGTGAGCAGGGACGCCACCAGGGTGCCCTTGCGGCCGAGCCGGTCACCGAAGTGGCCGAACAGGATCGAGCCCACCGGGCGGGCGATGAACGCGACGCCGAAAATAGCGAAGGAGCTCAGGATGGCGTTGATGTCCGTGGCGTTGGGGAAGAACAGCTTGGGGAACACGAGGACCGACGCGGTGGCGTAGGCATAGAAGTCGAAGAATTCGATCGTGGTGCCGATGAGGCTGGAGAAGATGACCCGGCCCCTGGTGTTGGCCGGTGCCGACTCGCTTTCCTTGGATTCAGCTATGGAAGACATTCACCGTTGCTTTCGTTCGCACCGGTCCGGCGCCTGCGGCCTGCCCGGCAATTTTATTGAGACTTCAATAATAGTTCCCGCTATCCACTAAATGGACATTCGGTCCGGAATGTGGACCGCGGGAAACATCCCACAATGTGGTCACCGCCACACTAGCCCTCACTGCTTCTCACGCGGCTTCGACACCCTCGGATAGGCAAATGTCACAGCACGTTTACACACGGCGCCGGTCGCCGAAACGAGCCCTTCCTACCTTGGAAGTACCTAGTCCCCCCAAGGAGGCATCCGTGACAGTCGAACAAAGCGCACCAACACAAGGCAACGAGGCCGCCAAACTTGAAGTACCCGTCCTTGAACATCGCCCCGGCCGCTGGATCGCCAACTGGGATGCGGAAAGCAAGGGCCAGTGGGAGGCCGAAGGCCGCTCCATCGCCAAGCGAAACCTGTACTGGTCCATCTTTGCCGAGTTCCTGGGCTTTGTGGTCTGGCAGCTGTGGTCAATCGTTGTGGTGCAGCTTCCCGGCGCGGGCTTCAAGCTCAGCACCTCGGAGATCTTCTGGCTCATCTCGATGCCGAGCCTGGTGGGTGCCACCCTCCGCATCCCGTACACCTTCATGGTTCCGAGGTTCGGCGGCCGCAACTGGACCATCATCTCCGCGCTGCTCCTGCTGATCCCCTCCACGGGCCTGGCCGTCTGCGTGTCCAACCCGCAGACGCCGTTCGGCGTGATGCTGCTCGTGGCCGCCCTCGCCGGCTTCGGCGGCGGCAATTTCGCCAGCTCCATGGCGAACATCACCTTCTTCTACCCCGCCCGCGAAAAGGGCTGGGCGCTGGGCCTGAACGCTGCCGGCGGAAACATGGGTGCCGCCGTCGCACAGTTGGTGGTCCCGATCGCGGTGACGCTGCTCGCCGCGGGCACCGTGAACCTGCCGGCCGCCGGCCTGATCTGGGTACCGTTCATCCTGCTGGCCGCCTTCGGCGCCTTCAAGTACATGAACAACCTCACCAGCGCCAAGGGTGACGTGGCCGGTTCCATCGCCGCCCTGAAGGAACCGCACCTCTGGATCATGGCCTTCCTCTACATCGGCACTTTCGGCTCCTTCATCGGCTTCTCCGGCGTCTTCCCCAAGCTCATCAAGGACTACTTCCCGGACTTCTCCGCCATTCACGTCGGCGCCGTCGCCCTGTCCCTGGCCTTCCTCGGCCCGTTGGTCGGCTCCCTGGCCCGCCCCTACGGCGGACGCATGGCAGACCGCCGCGGCGGTGCCCGGATGACCGTCACCTCCTTCGCCGCCATGGCCGTCATCACCCTCACCATGATCGCGACCCTGCCGCTGAAGAACTTCTGGCTCTTCCTGGTGCTGTTCCTGATGCTCTTCACAGCCAGCGGCTTCGGCAACGGCGCAACCTACCGCATGATCCCGGTCATCTTCGCCACCTCCAGCCGCGCAGCCCGCAATGGCGCCACCCCGGCAGCCACCCAGCGGCTCGCGTCCTCCTCCCTAGGGCTGATCTCCGCGATCGGCGCCTACGGCGGCTTCGTGATCCCGCAGGTTCTGAACGCTTCCAACACCGCATCCGGTTCGTACACCCCGGCCTTCTACGGCTTCGTGGCCGCCTACGTACTGATGCTCACCGTCTGCTGGACCTTCTACCTCCGCAAGGCCCGGAACTCAGCGGGAGAGTACACCTCGATGGGACACATCTAACATGCCCTCCGGTACCGCCACCCACTGCCCTTACTGCGCTCTCCAGTGCGCCATGACCCTGTCCCCGGCCGCCGTGCCGGGGGCGGGGTTCCCGGGCGCAGACGTTCCGACGTCGGAGAACGCACCGGCTGCCACTCCCCTTCTTGAGGTGGCCGGCCGCGAGTTCCCCACCAACCGGGGCGGGCTGTGCCGCAAAGGCTGGACCTCTGCAGCACTGCTGGGTCACGCGGGCCGGGTCACCGAGCCCCTGCTCAAAGGGTCCGACGGCGTGCACCGGCCGGTCAGCTGGGACCAGGCCCTGATGCTCGTCACCGCCGCGGTCAAGGACAGTTGGGCCCGCCACGGGCACGACTCCGTGGGCGTGTTCGGCAGCGGCGGCCTCACCAACGAGAAGGCATACCAATTGGGCAAGTTCGCCCGCCTGGCACTGCGCACCTCCCGCATCGACTACAACGGCCGGTTCTGCATGTCGTCGGCCGCGGCGGCCGGAAACCGTGCCTTCGGCGTGGACCGCGGCCTCCCGTTCCCCGTCGAGGACCTCGATTCCGCCTCCGTGATCCTGCTGTTGGGCTCGAACGTGGCCGAAACCATGCCGCCGTTCGTCCAGCACCTGCAGGGAGCCCGCGACGCCGCCGGGCTGATCGTGGTGGACCCGCGCCGCTCCGCCACCGCCGCTTTCACCGGCAACGGCGGCGGCATCCACCTCCAGCCCCTCCCCGGCACCGACCTCGCCCTCATCCTGGGCATCTCCCACGTGGTGCTCCACGAAGGCCTCGCCGATACCGCGTTCCTCGAAGAACGCACCAACGGCCACAAGTCCGTTCTCCGCAGCCTGAGCGCATTCTGGCCCGAGCGCGTCCAGTCCATCACCGGCGTCCCCGCCACGCTGATCCGCGAAACCGCCCGCCGCCTGGCCAGGGCCGCACGCCTCGCGAAGGACGAAGGCCACGGCGGCTGCTACATCCTCAGCGGGCGCGGCGTCGAGCAGCACGTGGACGGCACCGACACAGCCACCGCCGCGATCAACCTCAGCCTGCTGCTGGGCCTGCCCGGCTCCGCGCGCAGCGGCTACGGCACCCTCACCGGCCAGGGCAACGGCCAGGGCGGCCGCGAACACGGCCAGAAGGCAGACCAGCTTCCCGGCTACCGGAAAATCACCGACCCCGCCGCCCGGGCCCACATGGCGAAGGTCTGGGGTGTGGACGAGTCCCTGATCCCCGGCGCCGGCCTGCCCGCCGTCGAGTTCCTGAAGTCCCTCGGTCAGCCCGACGGCGTGCGCTGCCTTTTCGTGCACGGCGCCAACGTGGCGGTCTCCGCGCCGGACGCCGGAGCCGTGATCGCGGGACTGCGCAGCCTGGACTTCCTGGTGGTGTGCGACTTCTTCATGTCCGAGACCGCCGCCGAGGCGGACCTGGTGCTTCCCGTGGCCCAGTGGGCCGAAGAGGAAGGCACCATGACCAACCTCGAAGGCCGCGTCATCCGGCGCCGCCGCGCGCTGACCCCTCCCCCGGGTGTCCGCACCGAACTGTGGCTGATGTCCCGGCTCGCCGAGCTGCTCGATGCGCCGTCCACCTTCAGTGACGATCCCCGCACCGTTTTCGAGGAGCTGCGCCTGGCCTCCGCCGGCGGGCTGGCCGACTACTCCGGCATCGACTACGACATGCTCGACGCCGGCGGGGCCGCCTACTGGCCCTACCCGGTGGGCAGCACGGGCACGCCGCGCCTCTTCGCCGACGGTTTCGCGCACGCCGACGGCCGTGCCGCCATGGTCGCCGTCATCCCGTCCCGCCGTGCCCAGCGCAGTTTCGCCAGCGCAGCCGAGCCCGACTCCCTGGCCCTGGCCACCGGCCGGCTGCTGGAGCACTACCAGTCCGGGGCACAGACCCGCCGGGTGGCCGAGCTCTCGGCTTCCCAACCCGAGGCACGCCTCCAGCTGCACCCCGAAACGGCGGCACGCCGCGGCATTGTGGACGGCGGCCTCGTGACCGTCACCAACGAGCGCGGCGAAGTCCAGGTCCGCGCCGAGGTGAACACCGCGATCCGGCCCGACACCGTGTTCCTGCCCTTCCATTTCCCGGGAGCGGGCAGCGCCAACCGCCTCACCGAGGCAGCCACCGATCCCATCTCCGGCATGCCGGAATTCAAGACCAGCCGGGTGTGGGTGAAGGCCGTGACGGCCGAACCCGCCCTGGCCGCAGCAGCTGTGTCGTCGCACCGCAAGGAGGAATCATGAGCGAGCGCATCGTCGTCGTCGGTTTCGGGCCCGTGGCAGCCCGCCTGGTGGAGGGTCTCCTCCCGGCGGTGCGCCGCGGCAGCGTGAGCCTGATGGTCCTCGGCCAGGAGGCCGAAGCGGCATACAACCGCGTGATGGTTGCCGAGTTCGGCGTCGGCCGCAGCACCGCGGAAGCCCTCGCCATGGCCGACGCCGCCGAACTGATCGCCGAGGGCGTGGACGTCCGCCTCGGCGTCACGGTCAAGCGCGTGGACCGTGCCCGGCAGCGCGTAGTCCTCTCCGACGGCACCGCCGAAGGCTACGAACGCCTCGTCTTCGCCACGGGCGCCCGCCCGGTGATTCCCAACCTCACCGGCATCAACCCGGACCCCGCACACCCTGTGCTGCCCGCCGGGGTCACCGCCCTGCGCGACCTGGACGACGCCGGAATGCTGCTCCGCGCCGTGACCGCCCGCCAGCGCGTGGTGGTGCTGGGCGGCGGTGTCCTGGGCCTGGAGACCGCCTTGGCCGCGGCCGAGGAAGGCGCACAGACCACCGTGGTGCACAGCGGACCCCACCCGATGGGCCGCAACATTGACCGGGGCGGCGGCGCCGTGCTGAACGCCGCGCTGCGCTCGGCCGGTGTGTCCGTGGTCAGCAACGCGGTGTCCACCGCTGTGGAACACAACGGCCCGGGCGGCACCTTTTCCGCATTGGTGCTCGACGACGGCTCCCGGGTTGAGGGCGACCTCCTCCTGCTTTCCTGCGGCGTGCGTCCCCGCATCGAACTGGCCGAAGGCTGCGGCCTGCCGGTAGCCGCCGGCATCCTCGTCGACCACCGGCTGCGCACCCACCACGAACCGCACATGTTCGCCATCGGCGACTGCGCCGAAGTCCGCTGCGCATCCTCCGGGTGCCCGGACTGCAAGGGTGCCACCGCGCCGTCGGGGCTCGTGGGTCCGGGCTGGCGGCAGGCCGAATGGCTGGCCGCCTACCTGGAAACCCTCGCCGAGGACGGCCAGGAGGCCGCGGACAGCCTGCCGGAACTGGCGAGGGAACAGCCCGGTGTCGTGGTCCTGAAGGCGCGCGGCATCAACCTGGCCGTCGCAGGCGACAACTCGGCCGAACCGTGGGATGACCTGCTGTGCCCCACGCCGGACGGTTTGCCACACCGCGAGGTGGCGCAGTGGGCTGACCCCGGGCACGGCCGCTACGTCAAGATGACCACCCGCGGCGGGGTCCTGCAGGGCCTGGTGTCCGTGGGCATGCCCCGCACGGCCGCCGAGCTGGTGGTGTTGTTCGAGCGCGGCTCCGAGCTTCCGGCGGACCGCTCCCTGCTGCTGCGCCTGGACGGCACGGACCAGCCCGCGGGCGCCAACAACGATCCCGCGCGCACGGTCTGCCGCTGCGCAGGAGTCAGCGGCGCGGCGATCGAGGAGTCCGTGGCGTCCGGCTGCGCCTCGGTCCCCGAGGTCTCCAAGGCCACCCGGGCCGGCACCGGCTGCGGCGGCTGCCACGAGGACATCAAGGCGATCATCGAAAAACATTTCCACGGGGCCGTAGCGGCGTAGGGCCCCGTTTCGCTCCAGCGCGCAGCTACGATGGCCTGGTGTCTCAGCTTCCCGCCCGCGTCCACGAGACCGCGCCAGGTGTCCATTTCGTCGAAGGACCGGCCTCAAACTGGGTCGTGGTCCGTGACCACAGCGGTTTCATCCTGATCGACAGCGGCTACCCGGCCGACCGTGACTTGGTCCTGGGCTCCATCCGCTCCCTGGGCCTGGATCCGGCCGATGCACGCGCCGTGCTCATCACGCACGGCCATGTGGACCACACCGGATCGGCAGCCCATTTCTCGGAGGCCTTCGGCACGCCGGTCCTGTGCGCGCCCGAAGAACTGGCCCACGTCCAGGGCAAGGAAAAGCACCAGGTCACCTTCGGCCAGGTCCTCGCCCGGGCCTGGCGTCCGAGAGTGTTCCGCTGGATGGTTCACGTCATCAAGGCAAAGGCCCTCCAGGCGCAGCCGACCACCCGGGCCGAAGCATGGGACGCGGAGAGGCTGCGCAGCCTTCCGGGCCGTCCCGAAGCGATCCTGCTCCCCGGCCACACGCCGGGCAACGCCGCAATCCTGCTGCCCGAAGCCAAGGCCATCGCGGTAGGTGACTCGTTCGTCACAGCCCACCCGATCAGCCGGACCAAGGGGCCGCAGATGCTGCACCGGATGTACCACTCCACGCCGGGGGCCGCGCTGGCGGTGACACACGGACTCGACGGCGTCGACGCGTCGGTGATCCTGCCGGGACACGGCCCCGCCCTGCACATGCCGCTGGCGGCGGCCCTGGCGGAACTGCGCGGCCGGTAACCGGCCACGCAGTCAGGCCGCGCAGCCAGCCGGCTACATGTGCACGTGCAGGCGGCGCGCGGCTTCCGAGATGGACCCGGTCAGCGACGGGTACACGGTAAAGGTGCTGGCGACGTCGTCGACGTGCAGCTTCTGGGTGACCGCAACGGCAATCGGGAAGATCAGCTCGGAGGCGTTCGGTCCCACCACGACGCCGCCGATCACGGTGCCGGAGCCCTTGCGGGCGATGATCTTGACGAAACCGTCCTTGGTGTTGCGCATCTTGGCGCGGGCGTTGCTGAGCAGGGACAACATAACGACGTCGCCCTGGTACTTACCGGACTCCAGGTCCGCCTCGGAGACGCCCACGGAGGCGATTTCCGGAGAGGTGAAGATGTTGGACGCCACCTGGTGCAGCTTGATGGGGGTGACGCTGTCGCCGAGGAAGTGCGCGATGGCGATGCGGCCCTGCATGGCAGCCACGGAGGCCAGGGCGAACACCCCGGTGCAGTCGCCGGCGGCGTAGATGTTGGGGGCGGTGGTGCGGGAGACGCCGTCCACCTTGATGTGCCCGGATTCGGAGAGGGCAACGCCGGCTTCCTCGAGGCCGATCCCGGCGGTGTTCGGGATGGAGCCGACGCAGACCAGGCAGTGGCTGCCGGTCACCTTGGTGCCGTCGCCGAGGGTGACCTCCACCCCGGTTTCGGTGCGGACGACGGCGTTCGCCCGGGAGCGCGAGAGGACGCGGACGCCGCGGCGCTTGAAGACGTCCTCGAGCACGGCTGCGGCGTCGGTGTCCTCGCCGGGGAGCACCTGGTCGCGGCTGGAGATCAGGGTGACCTTGGACCCGAGGCCGTTGTACGCGGAGGCGAACTCGGCGCCGGTCACGCCGGAGCCCACCACGATCAGTTCTTCGGGCAGTTCCTCGAGGCTGTACAGCTGGGCCCAGTTCAGGATGCGTTCGCCGTCGGGCTTGGCGGTGGGCAGTTCGCGCGGGTGCGCGCCGACGGCCAGGAGGATGGCGTCGGCCGTGATGGTCTTGGTGCCGTTGATGGTGAGGACTTCGATGGTGTGGTTGTCCACGAGCTTGCCGGATCCGATGACGATCTCCACGCCGGCGTGGTCCAGGGCCTCGTGGATGTCTTCGGACTGCTCGCGGGCCAGGCCCAGGAGGCGGTCGTTGATGTGGCCGAGGTCCGCGCGCATGTGCGGGGCGACGTCGCCGCCGTCGACGGCGAACTTGACTCCCAGCTCCCCCGCCTCGCCGACGCGGGTCATGAGGTCCGCCGTCGCGATCAGGGTCTTGGAAGGTACGACGTCGGTGAGGACGGCGGAGCCGCCGAGGCCGGCGCGTTCGATGATGGTGACCTGCGCCCCGAGGGCCGCTGCGACCATGGCGGCTTCGTAGCCGCCAGGACCTCCACCAAGAATTGCGATACGGGGCGAGCTGAAGTCAGGATGCATGGTCACAAAGAACAATTGTTACGCATCTCCGGGGGTGCCTGCCACTAAGCCCCGCCTGAGTGGCCTGCGCCTCACCGTTGCGCCTCACTGGCTGGACGGCCGCGCTGTTCAATAGCGCGCGCCGCCCTGTAGCTTGTACCCGTGAGTAACAGTGAGCTGCTTAACACCGACCCCTTCGAAGCCGCCCGGGACGCCGCGGACTACATCGCCGCCGAGACGGGCGTCGAAAACCATGACGTCGCCCTGGTGCTCGGCTCCGGCTGGGGCGCCGCCGCCGACCTCATCGGCGAGACCACCGCAACACTCACGGCAGCCGAGGTGCCCGGTTTCTCCGCACCCGCCGTCGAAGGCCATGTGGGGACCATCCGCTCTGTGCTGACCAAGGAGGGAAAGCGGGCTCTGGTACTCGGCGCCCGCACCCACTACTACGAGGGCAAGGGCGTGCGTGCCGTGGTCCATGGCGTGCGCACCGCGGCGGCGGCCGGCTGCAAGACCCTGGTGGTCACCAACGGCTGCGGCGGCCTGAACGAAGCCTGGTCCCCCGGCACTCCCGTGCTGATCCGCGACCACATCAACCTCACGGCGACCTCCCCCTTGGAAGGAGCCACCTTCGTTGACCTGACGGACCTCTACTCCTCCCGCATCCGGAACCTGGCCCGCGACGTGGACCCCACCTTGGACGAGGGCGTGTACGCCCAGTTCACCGGGCCGCACTACGAGACTCCCGCCGAAGTGCAGTACGCCAAGCGGATCGGCGCGGACCTGGTGGGCATGTCCACCGCCCTTGAGGCGATCGCCGCCCGCCATGCCGGCATGGAGGTCTTCGGCATCTCCCTGGTCACCAACCTGGCCGCCGGCATCAGCCCGGTGCCGCTGAGCCACCAGGAAGTCATCGAGGCCGGCGAGGCCGCCGGCGCACGCATCTCGAAGCTCCTCGCGGAGATCATCGCGAAGCTCTAGTTTCATCGGGGTCCAGCTCAATCCACCACCCCGCGGACGAAGATTGTCACCGCGTTTCCGGTGACACCGTCCGCGGTCGCGGTGATTTCCGCGTCGCCCCGCGCGACCGCGGTGACGAGCCCCGAGGCGTCGACGGCGGCGATGAGCGGCCTGCTCGAGGCCCAGTCGACCGTTGAGCCCTTGGTTCCATCGCTGTAGAAAACGACGGCGCGCAGCTGGACGGTCTTACTGGGTTCCAATTGCACCGGCCCCACGGGCGAGACCTCGATGCTCTTGACGGAGGGGACCACGGCGACGTCCGCCCGCGCCGTCAGCAGTTGCCCGCCAGCGCCAGGCAGGGATGCAACGACGGCGGTGTTCCCGATGCTGCGGGCCGTCACGAGCCCGGTGGGGTCGACGTCGGCGGCCGCCGGCTCCGGCGGCGTCGTTTCCCAGGTGACGTTGCCGACGGTGGCACTGCTTCCGTCCGAGTACGTGGCGACCGCCTCGAGACGCGCCGTTTGGCCTTCCTTCAAGGTCAGCTTTGCGGGGGTGACCGAGAGCGCGGTGGCCACCTTCGGTGCCGGCGGCACGGTGATCACGGACGTGCCTTGCAAGCCCTCCTGCGACGCCGTGATGGTTGCCGTTCCGGGCGCGACGGCGGTGGCTAGGCCGTTGCCGTCGACCGCCACGATGCCGGGATTGCTGGAGGACCACAGCGCCGAAGCGTTCAGGTTCCGGCGCGACCCGTCGCTGTAGCTGCCTTCGGAGAGGAGCTGCAGGATCCCGCCCGGGTCCATGGTGGCTGTTTCCGGCGACACGTGGACGCCGGCCAGGTCAGGCCCGCCTCCCCGCAGGACGGTGAGGGCCAGCCTTCCGGAGACTCCTGCCAGGGTGGCGGTGAGTTCCACGCTTCCCGGGGCAACTGCCGTCACGACGCCGGAGCCGTCCACCGTGGCGACACCGGTGTTGCTGGACGCCCACTCCACCCCTTCTGTGAGGCGCCGGCTGGAACCGTCGCGGTAGCGGCCCGTGGCGGTGAGCGGGATGGTGGCCGCCGGAAGCAAGGCCTGCGACGCGGAGGTTACGGCGATCGACTCAAGGGTGGGCGGCGGGGCTTTGATGACTGCCAGCCGCCAAGCCACGAAGGCCGCAGTGAGTGCGAGGGCGAGCGCCACCGCGATGACGCCGCCGAACAGGAATTTCCGCCGCACCGCGGCCATTCCGGCGCCGACTGCCCGGGGCAGGTCCGCAGGATGTTCCGAGGCCCGGACGGCGGCCTCTCCCAGGAGCCGTTGCTGCAGGTCCCTGTTCATGCCGGCCGCCCGCTCATTCCGGGCCTTCTTCGAGCGCGGGCTTGTCTTCTGGTGAAGGTCCCCGGGTGAGTGCGGCGGCGCGGGACATCGAGCCGGTGACTTCCGGCGTCGTCCGGTCCGTCATGCCCGCGATTTCCGCGAATGTGAGGTTGGCGAACTCATGCAGCACCACCACAATGCGCTCGTCCAGGGTGAGGCTCCCAAGCAGCGAGGCGGGCGGTGCCTCTTCCTGTCCCTGGCGCCGCATCCAAAGTTCGTGTTTCCGGAGCAGGCGGACCAGCACGCAGAGCGTGTAAACGCGCAGCTGCGGCGTCACCGGACCCCGCCATGCAGAAGCCGCCTGGGACCACGCGGCTTCGAGGAGTTCCCGGGCGGTTTCCGGGTTGTCGCACAGCAGGTGGGCGCAGTACTCCATGTCCCCCTTCTGCTGTTCGAAGACACTGCGCAGTTCGGCCTCACGGTCCTTGAGCGCGGGCGAAAGCTTGAAGCCCGGCGAAAGCCCGAACTCGATCTCCTTGACCGCGGGCAGCACCACCGCGGCCACAAGGGTCAGCAGCCCGGCGCCGATGGGAATAGCGGAGATCAGTTCGGGAAGGAGCCAGCCCGCGGCAACGACGGCGATGGCGAGGACGGAGAGCACCAGGCGCAGCGGGTTCAGGGAAGGCAGGAAACGCCGCTTCGGCAATTCACACATGCTGCACCAGCCCACGATGTGTATGCGGTGCCGGCCCGGATCAGCGGCCGATCCGCTAGCACATTCTACGTCCATCGAATGGACTTCAGAAGGGCGGACGGGGCGTGCCAAGGCGGGAATCTCTGCAGAATCCAGGGGGTCCGTCAAGTCAAACGGACCCGCAATTAACGGCGCATGAACTCTTCGAAATAAAGCAGATTTACGCGAAACATTTGCATCGGCAGCCAGGCTGTGGCACGCGCGCGATGTAGGAATGTAAGCGCTTGCGCACAGTTGTCAGACATCCGTGATGTGAGGCACAGGAACCCGGGAAACCGGGTTTGTTCCTCCCGTCGGGAACGTGCAAGCGTTGAAAACGTTCCGCCGGCTCCCCCCGACGGAACGCGGCGTTGGCTGTCCCCCGGGCTTCCAACGCCACTCGATACGATGGCGTCCTCGAAGGCGGCATCACTGTCATCGAGGAGCCGGAGTTGAGACCCCGGGCCCTGGCCCGTCTTCCACGAAACACAACTCCGCGAGAAGAGCAAAGCATGAGCACTCACCCAACCCCCGCACGGCCGCGTCGCCGTCTGCGGGCTGCCGTGGCCGTCACGGCAGCCGCGAGCGTCGCCGCCTCCGTCCTGTTGGCCTCCGCGTCCGCACAGGCAAACATCCCCTCCGACCCGCCGTCGAGCACTATGCCGGCACCGACCCCCGGATTCGCGCTGCCCTCGGTCCACACGCAGAAGGCCTATGACCCCGCCGCCGACTTCACGTCCAAGTGGACCCGTGCGGACGCCCGGCAGATCATGGCCCAGAGCAACCCCAACGTGGCACCGGGCCAGAACTCCATGAGCCCCGACGTCTCCATGCCGGAAATCCCGCAGGACTTCCCTGCCATGAACGACGACGTGTGGGTCTGGGACACCTGGTCCCTGACGGACGAAAACGCCAACCAGATCAGCTACAAGGGCTGGGACGTCATCTTCTCCCTCGTGGCCGACCGCCACGCCGGCTACGGTTTCGACCAGCGCCACTGGAACGCCCGGATCGGCTACTTCTTCCGCAAGACCAACGCGGACCCGAGCAAGGACAAGTGGAACTACGGCGGACACCTGTTCCTGCCCAATTCCTCCATCGGCAACACCGAATGGTCCGGTTCCGCCCGCCTCATGCAGGGCGACAAGGTCAACGTCTTCTACACCGCCACCACGTTCTACGACGTTGCAGAGCGCAACGCCGGCGGCGGCGGAATCGCCCCGGACGCCGTGATTGCCAAGGCCCTGGGCAACATCCACGCCGACAAGAAGGGTGTCACCTTCGACGGATTCCAGCACACCAAGCTGCTGGAACCGGACGGAAAGATGTACCAGACCAAGGCCCAGAACCCGGGCTTCGCCTTCCGCGACCCGTACACCTTCGCCGACCCGGCGCACCCCGGCAAGACCTACATGGTCTTCGAAGGCAACACCGGCGGTAACCGCGGTGAATACCGCTGCACCGAGGCCGACATGGGCTACCGTGCGGGCGACCCGCACGGCGAGACGGCAGCCCAGGTCAACTCCACCACGGGTGCCTACTACCAGACCGCCAACGTGGGCCTGGCCGTAGCGGACAACAAGGACCTGACCAAGTGGACGTTCCTGCCGCCGATCCTCTCCGCCAACTGCGTCAACGACCAGACCGAGCGCCCGCAGATCTTCATCCAGAACGAGGACGGCAAGAACAAGTACTACCTGTTCACCATCAGCCACCAGTTCACCTACGCAGACGGCATGCGCGGCCCGGATGGCGTCTACGGCTTCGCCGGCGACGGCATCCGCTCCGACTTCCAGCCGGTGAACAACTCCGGCCTCGCGCTCGGCTCCCCCACTGACCTGAACCTCCCGGCAAACAACCCGAGCGGCACCATCTCCGGTCAGCAGAACGGCCGCCAGTTCCAGGCCTACTCCCACTACGTGCAGCCCAACGGACTGGTGCAGTCGTTCATCGACAACGTCAACGGCGTGCGCGGCGGCTCGCTTTCCCCGACCGTGAAGATGAACTTCAAGGACGGCGTGACCCAGGTGGACCGCAGCTTCGGCCAGAACGGCCTTGGCCCCTTCGGCTACCTGCCCACCAACGTCCGCGTTGGCGGTGAAGGCCTCTACAAGTAGGCCACAACCAAAGCCGCGGGGCAGGCGCTGCGAACCGTCTGCCCCGCACGGCGGGGACCTCCACCACCCATGGAGGTCCCCGCTCTTCTTCAAGCTCCCAGGATTTCTCCCCATGCTTTTCCAGAACCTCCGCAAAACCTTCCGCCCGGCACTCTGCGCGGCAGCCGCCGTCGTCGTCGCCCTGACCGCCGGGTGCACCGCGCCGGCTCCTTCATCAACGGAACCCCCGACGGCGGACACTCCGCCCGCCGCGCCTGCCGCGGCGCCTTCCGCGGGCGATCCCTGGCGGCCGGCCGTCCACCTGAGCACGGACCGGAACTGGATCAACGACCCCAACGGCCTGGTGTACGACAACGGCACCTACCACGCCTTCTACCAGCACAATCCGCACGGGAACTCATGGGGCAACATGTCCTGGGGCCACTCTACGAGCACCGACCTCATCCACTGGACCCAGCAACCGGTGGCCATGGAGGCGAGCGAGGCCGAGGAGATCTTCTCCGGCTCGATCGTGATGGACAAGGACAACGCGTCGGGGCTCGGCACGGCGGACAACCCGCCGATGGTGGCCCTCTACACCAGCGCCTATGGCAAGGGCGGCGCACGCCCGGCAGGGATCCAGGCCCAGTCCCTCGCGTACAGCCTGGACCATGGCAAAAGCTGGCAAAAGTACAAGGGCAATCCCGTGCTGGACCTTGCCCCGAGCTCCAAGAACTTCCGGGACCCCAAGCTCACCTGGTACGCGCCCGGCAAGTACTGGGTGATGACCACCGTGGTGGCCGACGCCCAGACGGTCAAGCTGTTCAAGTCCACCGACCTGCTGCACTGGGATTTCCTGAGCGACTTCTCCGGCGTCGGCGCCCACGGCGGGCTGTGGGAGGTCCCCGAGCTGCTGCAGATGGACGTCACCGGCAGCAGCGGCGAAAAGAAGTGGGTCATGCTGATCAGCATCAACCCCGGCGGCATCGCCGGCGGCTCGGGAATGCAGTATTTCGTGGGCGAATTCGACGGCCGGAAATTCACCGCCGAGAACGCCGCCGCACCCGGCGCACCCCTGGGCGATTCCCAGTGGCTGGACTACGGCGCCGACTACTACGCCGCGAACTCGATCAACGGTGCCCCCGGCGGCAAACCGGTGCTCCTTGGCTGGATGGGCAACTGGGACTACGCCCAGCATGTGCCCACCACCCCCTGGCGCGGGTCCATGGCCGTCCCGCGGGAACTGGAGCTGGTGCACGACGGCGGCCGGTACGCCCTGCGTTCGGGGATCGCCGCCGCGGCTGCCGAAGCGCTCGGCAAGGCGGCCGGTGGTGAAGTCCGGCGCAAAGACCTCACCGTCACCGGGTCAGCCGGGCCGGGCTATGAACCGCTCGGCGGCGAATTCGCCGCCCGCACCCAGCTGCTCGACGTCGAACTCGAACCGGGCGCCTCCGCCGAGGCGGGGCTGGTGCTGCGCGGCTCTGCCGACGGCACGCGGGGACTGCGAATCTCTTACGAGCGGGAGACGGGCACCCTGAAGGTGGATCGTTCCTCGGCCGGCACGGACAACTTCTCACCGCTGTTCAGCCCCTACCACCGGGCACCGGTTGCGTTGAAGGACGGCAAGCTCCGCCTGCGGATCCTGCTGGATTCCTCCTCCGTGGAGGTCTTCACCCCGGACGGCACCGTGGCGATGACGGACAGCTTCTACCCCGCATGGGATGACACGGAAACCCTGGCCTTCAGCCGCGGAGGCCCCGCAAAGGTGACAATCGCTTCAAGCCGCGTTGCCAGTTAAGAAGGCATTGCAGATAGTTTTGTTCCTATGACTTCGAGCGATGCCGCCCCTGAATCGTCAGAGCAAGCGACCTTGGACCAGCTGATCTCCGCAGCCCGCGTGTGGGCGCGGCAGGATCCCGATCCGGTCACCGCAGCTGCCTTGGACGAGCTCGCCGACCAGGCAGCCGAAGGCATTCCGGCGGCCCGGCAGCAACTCGAAGACAGCTTCGACGGGACCCTGCAGTTCGGCACGGCCGGCCTCCGCGCAGCCCTCGGCCCGGGCCCCAACCGCATGAACCGCGTGGTGGTGCGGCGGGCGGCGGCAGGCTTCGCGGCCTTCCTTAACGGCACTGTCGCTGCCGCTGCCCCGGGCACCCGGCCGCGCGTCGTCGTCGGCTACGACGCCCGCTACAACTCCGATGTCTTCGCCGCCGAATCGGCCGCCGTGTTTACGGCCGCGGGGATCGAGACTTTCCTGATGCCGTCGGCGTTGCCCACTCCCCTGCTCGCCTACGCCGTGCGGGCCCTGGATTGCGACGGCGGCGTGATGGTCACAGCGAGCCACAACCCGCCCCAGGACAACGGGTACAAGGTGTACCTCGGCGGGCGCGCCGTGGAGGAAAGCGGCCGCGGCGCCCAGATCGTGACGCCCTACGATGCACGGATCGCCGAATGTATCGAGGCGGTAGGCGGCCTCGAGACAATCGCGCTGGCCGAGGACGGCTGGACCGTGCTGCCGGAGTCGATCTCCGACGAGTACCGGGCCGCGGTCGTGGCCCTGGCGCGGCCGGAACAATTCCCGGCAAGGGAACTGAAGATCGTCCTCACCCCGATGCACGGCGTGGGCGGGGACACCGCTGTCGCTGTGCTCAAGGCCGCCGGGTTCCATGACGTGACCCTCGTCGAGGAACAGGCCCTGCCGGACCCGGACTTCCCCACCGTGAGCTTCCCGAACCCGGAGGAGCCCGGTGCACTGGACCTCGCACTGGCCGCCGCCGAACGGCTGGATGCAGACATCGTGCTTGCCAACGACCCCGACGCCGACCGTGCCGCCGTCGCTGCCCGGGACCCCGAAAGCGGTGCCTGGCGGATGCTGCGCGGCGACGAGGTAGGGGCGCTGCTCGGTGCGCATGTGGTGGCGCGTTCCGCTGCGGGTACGGGTTCCCTTGGAGGGGACGCCGACGGCGGTAGGGCGGGCGTCTTCGCCAACTCGATTGTGTCGTCGCGGCTGCTGTCCCGGATTGCCGCGGCCGCGGGCGCCGCGCATGAGGAAACCCTCACCGGCTTCAAATGGATCTCCCGCGTCCCCGGCCTGGTGTACGGCTACGAGGAAGCACTCGGCTACTGCGTGGCGCCGGAGCTGGTGCGGGACAAGGACGGAATCTCCGCGTCCCTGCTCATCGCCGAACTGGCCGCGGCGGCGAAGGCCGCAGGCCAGACCATCTTCGACACCCTGGATGAGCTCTACCTGCTGCACGGCCTGCACGCGAGCGACCAGCTCAGCATCCGGGTGGCCGACCTCGGCCTGCTGGACGCCATGATGAACCGGCTGCGCTCCGATCCGCCGGAGGCCTTCGGAGGCTCCGCCGTCGAGCAGTCCACGGACCTGTCGGAGGGAAGCGAACAGCTGCCGCCCACGGACGGGCTGCTCTACCTGACCCGGGACCAGAGCCGCGTGATCATCCGCCCCAGCGGCACCGAACCGAAACTCAAGTGCTACCTGGAAGTGATCGTCCCGGTGGAGTCGGCCGCGGAACTGGCCGAGGCCCGCGCCGCGGCACGGGCCTCGCTGGACCGGATCCTCGCGGACGTGCGCGAGGCGCTGGGGCTATAGCTCCACTTCGATGAAGCCGTCCACGATCCGGGTGGCATAGCTGGCCAACCGCAGGCCGGGGTCGGAGAAGCATTCACCCGTGCGCAGGTCGTAGACCTCCTTGTGCAGCGGAGAAGCAATGGTGGGGCTGCTGCCCCGCGAGCCGATGATGCCGCGCGCCATGACGTTGGCCAGGGTGGCGGGATCCTGCTGGGCCACGGCGTAGACCTCGCCGGAGGCAAGCCGGAAGAGAGCCAGCTGCAGGCCGTCGATGAAGGCCGCCTCGCCCCAGGCGGGCTCGAGTTCGTCCAGCGCGCAGACGCGGTGCCATCCTGCCGCCGGGGCGGTACGTGTTTCGCGTTCCAGTGTGACCGTCATGTCTATTCCTCTCGCCTTGCCGGGACTGCACTTGGGATATCAAAAACGGTAGGCCGGGCACGTTTCACCGGAAGGCCCGCCGTGTGTCCGGCACGTAAAAGAGTGCTCACACCGCACGAAATGCAAGCGTGACCCAGAAGTTAAACCCACGAAACAATCGGGAAACTGAGGCGAAACTGGCCATCCCTACGCTGATATGACCAGCTGCGGAGCATCTCTTCCGCAAAATCTGCGAAAGGCCAGCAATGACCGGACCCACCAATGCCCCTGAGACCCGGCGCATCGTCGTCGCCGGCGGCGGCCCTGCCGCCCACCGCTTCGCGGATGCCATGTACACCCGTGGTCTCGAGGGCTGGCATCTGACGGTCCTGGCCGAGGAGGTCCACCTTCCCTACGACCGCGTCGCCCTGAGCAAGGCCCTGAGCGACATGGAATACGACCTGACCATGGGCGACACCGCCATGTGGGACCACGAATCGATCACCCTGCGCACCGGCGAACGCGTCACCGGCATTGATACCGCTTCGCAGACCGTGCAGACCTCCACCGGCGCCAGCTACCCCTACGACCACCTGGTGGTCGCCACCGGCTCGGACGCCGCGAAGCTCCCGTTCCCCGGCGGCGAACTCGCCCACGTCTACCGCACCCTGGACGACGTCTGGACCATCAACAAGACAGTGGCCGAGCTCGGCGAAAAGCTGGGCCGCCCGGTCCGCACCGTGACCATCGGCGGCGGCCTGCTGGGCCTGGAAGCGGCGGCCGGCACCATGGAACTTGGTGCCGAGGCCGCGATCGTCAACGGCTCCCGCTGGCTCATGAACGCCCAGCTGGACGAGGGCGCGGGCCAGGCGCTCGGCCGCCTCGTCTCCGCCAAGGGCCTGGAAGTGCACACCGGCAGCTACCCGGCCGAGGTCCTTTCCGACGACGACGGCCAGGTCACCGGCGTGCTGCTGCAGAACGGCACCGTCATCCCGGCGGACATGGTGATCGCATCCATCGGCATCCGCGCCCGCGACGAACTGTTCCGCGAGTCCCACGCCGGAACTCCCGACGGCGGAGCTCCCCTTTTCGAGCTCGGTCCCAAGGGCGGTGTGGTCATCAACGACCACTGCCGCACCGGCGTGGAGAACGTCTGGGCCATCGGTGAGGTGGCGAATTTCGAAGGTATGACCATGGGCCTGGTGGCGCCGGCGAACACGATGGCCGAGATCGTCGCGGACCGCCTCCACGGCGGCCAGGCGACCTTCCCCGGTTTCGACACCGCAACCAAACTCAAGCTCTCCGGCGTGGACGTGGCCAGCTTCGGCGACGCCTTCGCCACCACCGAACACGCCCTGGAAATCGTCTACGCCGACCCCGCCCGCGGCGTCTACCAGAAAATCGTCACCACCGACGACGCCAAAACCCTGC
>Ga0209025_1000276_pt1 | contig 118715 bp, 114 predicted proteins | sample AraplaMF_Col_mLB_FD_184256 | JGI IMG/M metagenome (GOLD analysis project Ga0209025, IMG submission 184256) | Arabidopsis root microbial communities from the University of North Carolina, USA - plate scrape MF_Col_mLB (SPAdes) (version 2) | ecosystem: Host-associated > Plants > Roots >... | reverse complement strand
CAACAACCAACCCCGCAAATGCCTAGGCTACAAGACGCCTGCGGAGATGTTCATGGCGCATTTGCAAGAAAGAGGGTGATCCCCTACCCTAAAGCGCAGGCATGATGCAGTTGGATGAGCTTCTCCAAAGAAAAAAGTCGGACCGGTTTGGTAAGCGCGGTGTCATTCAAGGCTTTGGCCCTTGTGGAGGCGGACCACTTCCATCCTTAGGGACGAATCCCAAAGAAAATCCGAATAGTTTTCCGATCTTATGTAGCGTATCGATCGTGGGATTTCCCTTGCCGGTCTCTATCTCGGCAACTTGTCTTTTGGTTATCCCCGTGAGTTCAGCGAACTTCTCCTGCGTCAGTCCGAGTGACTTCCGGATATCGAGGACCGCATCAGGTAAGCGTAGTTCGGCCGACGACGCGCGCTCCCTTAGCCGCTGACGCAGAACCCGGATTTCCTCTCTGGTGAGCTGCCTCATTTTAGGCATGGAGGATTCCTCGTAGCCACGAGTTCATGTCTGCGTTTTAGGGCTTCAAGAACCCCCTCGCAGACAGGTATCAGGTTTGCTGCTGCCCGCTTCGAGACATCGTCGCGGATGCCAAAATCGTTGAGATCACCCAACGCAAGTATACGTTCCGCAAAATTAGTAATTTCGTCCAGCAACCCTAATGCATCGGTAGAGCTGTCGGGAAATACAGCTCGACAAATCTCGAACCAATCTGGCGCGGTATCCCGATGTGTTTCCCGCATTGCCGCCCAACGGGTTGATCTGGCAATCCCCTCGACAGCAAGGCGCATTGGCGCGAAGTCGAACAATGGCGCAAGACGTACTTCACCACTTGGTCCCTTCGAGAGAGCGGTATTGCGGCCGTGGTTGTCAGGGTTGCCGAATGCCCTGTTGGCGATGTCCCTTTTCACGTACTCGACAATGTCCGTGAATGCGTCGTCGGAATTGCCACGGAGAACATCGATGTAGTCTTCGTGGCTTGCCAGGTGCCCGAAGTCCGCCACGCCGAGTGCCGATACCATGCTTTCCTGACCAAAGCGCAGTAGTCGTCCGTTTTCCACCTGTCGATCAAACCGGGGGATGACAAGGACACCCTCCGCGTACACCGAAGGTTCGTAGACATGGAGACCAAGTTCCTGGGCAAGCCTTGAATAGCCTGCCTCGCCTTCCAGAATCAGTCGGTCCTGTTCTTCGCGGCTTCTGAGCAGTTTGACAATAACATGCCGCACAGCTTCGACGTCGCTGACGAACGCGTCTGGATAGTAACGGCCATCGGTGGCCAAGGTCATCGATGCCTTAGGCCACTCTCCTTGAAGACCGCTCGATCCCGACGCGATCATCCCGAACCTGTCAACGACTTCAACGAAAAGCTCCGACCTCTCAAGGATGTCCCGTTCAGTTACGCCGACGCGGCGCACCGCAGCGAGCCGCTGCTCCTCGGCCTCGGCCGCCTCTTTGATACGGATGTTGCCAATCGGATTACCACCCGCTCGCAGAAGCAACGGGAGATCGGACTCCCTGGCATCGACACCTATACGCATGTGGTCCGCAAGCTTTCTCCGTGCATGACCTTGCGGCATCAGGTCCAACATGAATGGCGGCCACGTTTGGCGGTAATATCCTTCCAAGCTGACTGGATAATTTACCGAAAGAGCTCTTGCGTCTCGGACTGATCCTTCTTCATGAAAGTCGACCGCTGCCTTCTCTATGAAGTAGTCGAGTTCATATTCGACATCTGAGGGCCCTTGATACCCCAACCTATCGTCCATAATCCGCCCGACGGCGGACACGTGCCACTCACCTTGCCAATAGGTTTCGAACGTTAATTGCATATAGGGACCCCTTTAGGGGTTATATACTCCCGGAATAAGCGTCAAACAACCCCTATAAGGATCTTTTGGGATTATGTCCGCATTGGCCTCTTGGTTACACCTAAGTGACAACCCTGCGAACGCAGTTTACGAGAAGCTACAATAAGCGAGATCGAGAAGTGCATTACGCGATCATCGTGTCAATGATGACGACACGGACTTCCCCTTACACAGCTCGCAGGCTCCCGCCCGGAATAGCCCTAGAATGTCAGCTTATAGGGACCGCGCCGATGGCCTCATCTTCCCTTCTTTGATCTCCGTCAACACGTGACCATCGCGGTCATTGGAGCCGGGATACGGCGGAGGTAGGAGTGCCGCCATGTGCGCTCAAACTGTGCCATTGCATGATGTTCCCGTTCGGTAGGGTCGTTTTTCGCCTTCTCCTTGGGGACGCACCTGCTCCCATCTGGGATTGAACGAACGCCCTGTGTCGGCCGCTTCAGGCCGCCATGTCCTTGCGGAGGTTCTCGTCGATCTTGTCGAGGAAGCCGGTGGTGGAGAGCCAGGGCTGGTCGGGACCGATGAGGAGCGCGAGATCCTTGGTCATGAAGCCGGATTCGACGGTCTCGACGCAGACCTTTTCCAGCGTTTCGGAGAACTTCGCCAGTTCCGCATTGCCGTCCAGCTTGGCGCGGTGGGCAAGGCCACGCGTCCAGGCGAAGATCGAGGCGATCGAGTTGGTCGAGGTCTCCTCGCCCTTCTGGTGCTGGCGGTAGTGACGGGTCACCGTGCCGTGCGCGGCTTCGGCTTCCACCGTCTTGCCATCGGGCGTCATCAGCACGGAGGTCATCAGGCCGAGCGAGCCGAAGCCCTGCGCCACGATGTCGGACTGCACGTCGCCGTCGTAGTTCTTGCACGCCCAGACGTAACCACCGGACCATTTCAGCGCCGAAGCGACCATGTCGTCGATCAGGCGGTGCTCGTACCAGATCTTGGCTTCCTTGAACTTCTCGGCGAATTCGGCGTCGAAGACCTGCTGGAAGATATCCTTGAAGCGGCCGTCATAGACCTTGAGGATGGTGTTCTTGGTCGAGAGATAGACCGGAACCTTGCGCTGCAGGCCGTAGTTGAACGACGCGCGGGCGAATTCGGTGATCGAATCGTCGAGGTTGTACATGCCCATGGCCACGCCGGCCGACGGCGCGTCGAACACGTCGTATTCGATTTCCTTGCCGTCTTCGCCGACGAACTTCATCGTCAGCTTGCCCTTGCCGGGGAACTTGAAGTCGGTGGCGCGGTACTGGTCGCCGAAGGCATGGCGGCCGACGATGATCGGCTTGGTCCAGCCGGGAACGAGACGCGGGACGTTCTTGGCGATGATCGGCTCGCGGAAGATGACGCCGCCGAGGATGTTGCGGATCGTGCCGTTCGGCGACTTCCACATCTTCTTCAGCTTGAATTCCTCGACACGGCCTTCATCAGCCGTGATTGTTGCGCACTTGACGCCGACGCCGTGGCGACGGATCGCATGGGCCGCCTCGATGGTGACCTGGTCATCCGTCGCATCGCGATTCTCGATGCTTAGATCGTAGTATTCGAGATCCACATCCAGATACGGATGGATCAGCTTGTCCTTGATGACCTGCCAGATGATACGCGTCATCTCGTCCCCGTCGAGTTCCACGACGGGATTGGCAACCTTGATTTTCGCCATACGTCTACTCCCCCGACGGCATTATGCCGACTTTTCTTTGTACCGATATCAGCGGACGTCCCGCATATGTCCCTCTACGCTGCGCAGGTGGCGGCGCATGGCGTCAGCCGCAGCACTTCCGTCCCGGTTGGCGATCGCGTCAACGATGCGGGCGTGCTCCTCGAACGAGTGGTGGTCCGGCGGCGGGCGGACGGGCGTGTCGCGCAGCCGCCCCCACGTGACGGCACGACGCACCGCGTTCAGCGTGTCGAGCAAGCCAAGCAGCAGCGAATTCTGCGAGGCTTCGCCGATCAGCCGGTGCAGGCGATTGTCCCATTGCTCGTAGAGCCGCCACGTCGGCGCCTGCTGCGCCTTGAGCATGGCGCTCCGCAATTCCGCAATCTGGCTCGGCGTCGCGTTGAGCGCTGCACACCGCGCAACCTCCGGCTCGAAGGCAATGCGCGCTCCCATGACCTCCAGCGGATTGGTCCGGTGCACCATGGCGTTAATGTCGGCGACCGTGTCGATCGGCCGCTCACCGGTAAACGTCCCCTTCCCCACATGCCGCCACACCACACCCTCCGCCTGCAAGGTCGCCAGCGCCTTGCGCAGCGCACTGCGACCGACGTCGAGTGACTCAGCAAGATCGCGCTCCGGCGGCAACCGCCCCCCGTCAGGGAGTTGCGCCGTCGCGAGGAAGTCCCGGAGGCGGGAAAGCACGGCCGTGTCGGTGTTTTCAATCATTGCGCTGCCCGAACCAATTCTGCATTGGTTCGCTTATATGGGATCGATTGGGCAGTGTCAACGCTTCAAGTGGTGCTTAGTAAAGCGTATATATTTTCCAATCATATCAGTTGTTTATATATGATAACGTTGAAGTCCGCACGTGCGTTTCGGCGCTGCAGCACGTTTAGTCGATTGACACAATGCCGGATTAATGGAGAATTGGTTACATATTGGGTGGAGGAAAACCCAGTTTGGGAGGATAACAATGAACATGTTTGCCAGACGAATGAGGGCGTCGGCCGTTGCGGCCGCGCTCTGCCTTTCAGCCATGGTGCCCGGTGTTGCATTCGCCGATCCCATGCGGATCGCCTTTGGCGATATCGCGACGGTGGAATCGCTTCATCTCCTGGCCGCGATTGAGCGCGCCAAGGAAAAAGGCGTCGAGATCGACGTAACTTATCTCAAGAGCGAGGACATCGCCGCCCAGGCGGTCGTCAGCGGCCAGGCCGATATCGGCATAGGTGGCCCCTACGCATTGCTTCAGAAGGTGAAGGCGCCGATCCGCATCTTCCTGCAGCTCTCGAAGCTCCAGTTCTACCCCGTCGTCAACACGGAGTTCTACAAGGAGTGGAAGGACCTCGACGGACAGGAAGTCGCCGTGCATTCGCGTGGCTCCGGCACTGAAGCGATCATGCGCCTGATGGCCGACAAGAACGGCATCGCCTATTCCAACATCTCCTACGTTCCCGGCGCGGAAGTGCGCACCGGCGCGCTCCTGCAGGGCAATGTCAAGGCGACGATCGTCGACAGCTCCGGCAAGCGCGTGCTGGAGAAGGAGGCGCCCGGCAAGTTCGCGTTCCTGCCACTCGGAGAGGTAAGCGCGACGGACGAAGCGCTCTTTGCCAATACGGACTATCTTTCGAAGAACGAGAAGGACGTGGAAATTCTCGTTGAAGCGATCCTCACCACCTGGCGCGAGGTCGCGGCGGACCCGAAGGCGGCGATCGCGCTCCGCGACAAGTACAAGCTCCTGCCGGACGCGACACCGGACATGATCGCCGATATCGAACCCTACTTCACCGAGGCTGCGGCGACGCTGCCGCTCAACGGTGGCGGCGAGGACGCGGCAAAGGACGACTTCGAGTTCTATACCGTCTCGGGCGCGCTGGAAGGCAAGGCAACGGATCTCAAGGTCGAGGACTTCTGGGACCTCGACGCGCTCAACGCCGTTCTCGCAAAAATCGGAACCAAGTGATGCACATGGCCGCTACACCGCAAAAGGTCGGCGCGACGGGAGGGGCCACGGATGGCTCCTCCACCCTCACCGACATGATCGCCGACTTCGCCACACGCCGGAAATCCTTCTGGGTGCTGGTGTCGCTCGCGACCCTTTTTACCGTCTGGGAAATCGCCGGTCGCGTGCCGATCAGCTTCGCCTTCCCGACCTTCCTCGAAACCGTCTCCGCCCTTCTCGAGATGGCGTTCGACGGCACGCTGCTGCCCGCCTATGCCATCACGTTCCAGCCGCTCGTCATCGGCGTTGCCGTTTCCGCCGTGCTAGGCATCGGCCTCGGCATCGTGATGGGGCTTTCGGACAAGGCGGAATGGCTTCTGGCGCCGGTCTTCATCGTGCTCCAGGCAGCCCCCATGGCGGCATTGGTGCCGCTTGTCACCTTCATCTATGGCATCGGCCTCGTTGCCAAGACGCTCGCCGTCATCATGCTGGCCCTGCCGGTCATCGTGCTCAATTCCTACAAGGCGGTCCGGCACGTGAACCCGTCGCTCGTTGACATGTGCCGCTCCTTCCAGGGCAGCCGGCTGCAGCAGATCTTTAAGATCATCATTCCGGATGCGACGCCCGTTCTCTTTGCGGGGCTTCGTCTCGGCATCGCCGCCGGTTTCATCGGCGTCATGCTGGCCGAACTGCTGATCACGCCGACCGGCATCGGCGATCTCATTACCTATCACCGTTCGATTGCCAACTACGCGCACATGTACGCGGCTGTCGCCTCCATCATCGCCGTTTCGACGCTGACGCTCGCCGGGCTGCAATATGTCGAGGTGCGCTTCCTGCGACCCGAAAAGAGGAGAAAGTGACATGGCCACATCCATAAGTGCCCGCGTGGCCAATCCTGCAGCTATCACGACATCCGATGCCATCGTCGAGGTGCGTGACATCGGCAAGCGCTACGGCGATATCGAGGCGCTGCGCGGCATCAACCTCGAATTCGAGCGTGGCAAGCTGACGACGCTGCTCGGCCCCTCCGGCTGCGGCAAGACGACGTTGCTGAAGATCATTGCTGGACTCGTGCCTGCCACGTCCGGCGAGATCCGGGTCAATGGCAAGGTGGTGACCGGCCCTGGACCTGAACGCGCGTTCGTCTTCCAGGATTTTGCCCTGATGCCCTGGGCCACCGTGCTGCGCAATGTGGCTTTCGGCCTCGAATTGAAGGGTATCGGCCTGGCGGAGCGCAACCGAACGGCCCGACACTATATCGCCGAGGTCGGACTGTCCGGCTTCGAGGAGAAATACCCACACGAACTTTCCGGCGGCATGCGCCAGCGCGTCGGCATCGCCCGCGCCTTCGCGGTCAATGCGGATGTGCTGCTTCTCGATGAACCCTTCTCGGCGGTAGACGAGCAGAACCGACGCAAGTTCCAGGAAGACCTGCTGATGCTGGTGGAGAAGGAGCGCAAGACCTTTCTCTTCGTCACCCACTCCATCGAGGAGGCCGTCTATGTCTCCGATCGCATCGTGCTGCTCTCCCCGCGCCCCGGCCGGGTCTCTCAGATCATCGAACCTTCGATCGACCGCTCCGCCGCTCCGGATGTCATCCGCCGCGACAAGGGCTATCTCGACGTGGTGGAGGAGATCTGGCAGGGCCTGCGGCAATATGCGGAGTGACGCGCCATGAAACTCTTCGGCATCAAAATCCCCATGATGACGGCCCTCCTTGTCTGGGCGCTCGTCTGGGAAATCGTCGGCAGGATGGACGTTATCTTTCTCGTTCCGCCGATGAGCGCAATCGTTTCTGCCGGCTTCGACCTTATCGCTACGAATTCCTGGCAGAGCGCGACCCTCGTTACACTGCGTTCGTTCGTCACGGGCATGGCCATGGCAATCGGGATCGGCGTGCCGCTCGGCATCGCCATGGGCCGATTCAAGATCGTCGACAACATCTTCGGCCTCTGGGTGAACATGTTCGTCAGCGCACCACTATCAGCCCTCGTCCCGGTGCTGATGATCCTGTTCGGTCTGGGCGAAACGACTGTCGTGGTCACCGTCTTCCTCTTCGCCGTCTGGATCATCGTGCTCGACGCGCGCGCCGGCGTCATGCAGGTCCCGACATCTCTGATCGAGATGGGCCGAAGCTACGGCGCGTCGCGGCTGACGATCTTCACAAAGATCATCCTCTTCTCCGCCTTGCCGGAGATCCTCGCCGGCATCCGCATCGGCCTGATCCGCGGCGTCAAAGGGGTCGTGATCGGGCAGATCCTCGTCTCGATCATCGGATATGGCGAACTCTTCGAGCTCTATTCCCGCTCCTTCGACATGGAACGGTTCTGGGCTCTGACAATCCTCCTCTTCGCGGCAGCCATGCTACTGTCCGCGGCCGTGGAACATTTTGAAAAACGTATCGAATATTACGCAGGAGCGCGATAATGAACGACATGACCTCCATCAACCAGACAACCTATGTCATCGAACCGGCCGCCATCCCCACCCTTGCCGTGGCCGGTACCAAGGCGCTCTTTCCGGTGCACCGCATCTATTGCGTCGGGCGCAACTTCGCCGATCATGCCATCGAAATGGGCCATGACCCAAACAAGGAGCCGCCCTTCTTCTTCCAGAAGAATCCCGACACGATCGTTCCGGCGGGCACTGATTTCCCCTATCCGGGCGAGTCCAACGACGTCCATCACGAAGTCGAGCTCGTCGTGGCGCTCAAGGACGGCGGCGACAATATTCCACTCGATAAGGCGCTCGACTGCGTTTACGGTTATGCCGTCGGCCTCGACATGACGCGACGCGACCTGCAGGCAGAGGCGAAGAAGGCCGGCAGGCCGTGGGAAACTGGCAAGGCCTTCGAGGCGTCCGCCCCATGCGGCCCGCTGCATCCGGTCTCGGAAGTCGGCCATCCGACCGAAGGCGCGATCTGGGCAAAAGTCAACGGCACAGTCCGCCAAACAGGCGATCTCAACCAGATGATCTGGAAGGTGCCGGAAATGATCTCTTACCTCTCGCGCCTCTTCACGCTGAAGCCGGGTGACCTGATCTTCGCGGGTACGCCCGCCGGCGTCGGCGCGATCGTCAGGGGCGATGAGATGGTCGCCCATGTAGACGGCGTCGACGAGGTGATCTTCAAGGTTGTCTGACCCCAACGGTGGCGCGCTTCGGCGCGCCGCCTCCCCGACCGCATGCCTCGCTGCGGGAGAAGGTGCTGTTGCGATCTATCCTACTTGATGGTCGACAGCTTGGCAGAAAATCGGAAGCCTAGAGAGTGAACCGCGTGGACGGGAAGCTCCATGTCGAGCGCCCTCGCCTTTTGCCGTAACCGGCGGAGCACAGCATCGACGCGACGGCTTTCACTGTCGATGTCACGGTAGCCGAGTGCCAATGTCAGCTCGTCGCGCGAGACCGTTTCCCCGCCCGCCTTGGAAAGCTGCTCGACGAATGCTGCCTCCCTCCCCGAAAGCTTGATCGACAAACCTGTTGGAGCAATAAGGCGTTGACCGGTGCGATCAAACGTCCATTTGGCATCGGTCGTCGGACGGGGCTCTGCATCGTTCTCGGCTCGACGAAGACGTCGCGCAAGATTTCTGATGGCGAGAACGAGTTCAGTCCCGTCGACCGGTTTGGTAAAATAGAGGTCGGCGCCATCCTGGTAGCCCTGAAGACGATCGGCGAGCCCGCTTCTCGCCGTGATGATGATCAGGCCGATGCCGGTGCCTCGCAGTTCCCTGGCGACATCGAAGCCACTGCCGTCGGGCAAGCCAAGGTCAATCAGCGCGACATCAAAGTCTCCAACCACGATCGCCTTGCGAAACGCCGATACAGATGCGACATCGACCACCGAGATAGAGTTCAAGCTGAGAAAGTCAGCCAGACTTTTTCGTAAAACCTGATCATCCTCCAGGAAGATGGTCCTGATTGGCTTATCCGTCATGCTGTTGAATCTGGCTATCATGCTCATGCTATCAATCGGTCTCAAAACAAGGGCGCTGCGCCCCCTCACTACGGCTCCCTGGAATTGCCGGAGATGGCGCTACGTCTCGCAACTCATCATATCGACCCTTATAGGGTTCGGCCTTTTCGTTCTTCTCGCACTGCCGTCGATTGCCGACGAGGGCAAGACCGCCTCGATCAGGGCGCTGCAGATTCCCAATGAGTTCCGGGGCAACCTGTCCCTTGAAGGCTATGTCGATGCAAGCACGCGCGAAGCTTACGATATCAGTTTCGAGGAGATGTTTCATCATCAGGAGGAGAAGTTTCACCCGATCAGTGGGCACGGACTCAATCTCGGATTTGTAAAGGCCTCGGGATGGCTACGATTTGCGATTGAGCGCAGCCCAAACGCCGTCGAACAACGGGAACAGGCAATCCTTTTGTCCCTGCTGCCGAACATGACAAACTTCATCGATGTGTTCGTGGCCGTCGACAAACCAGGACTGACGCCGAAGGATTTCATGAAATTCGAGATGGGTGCTTATGCACCTCTTCTCAAATCGAGCTTCAATGGCCTGGACAACGTCCTCAGACTGCAACTACCAGCAAGCGGGAAACTCGTCGTCTATATCCGCGCGGCAAATATCGATTCCAGCCTCAATCTTTCCGCAACCATTTACGCGCCGGAGGGCTACGGCAAGCGGATCCTGAATGCGAACCTCGTCGTCGGCCTCTGGATCGGGGGCATGCTGATCCTGATCGCTGTGCAGCTGGTCTTCTTCTTTCTCGACCGCAGATCGCTTTACGGCCTGCTCGCGCTCCACATCGCATTTACAGCCTTGGCATACTTTGGCGGCCTCGGCCTTTCGAGATTGCTGCTCTTTCCGTCGGGAGGAGCGGGCAACGACCTCTTCGTCGGCTCGTCCAACTGGCTCGGTCTCGCGACCGGCACCTTGTGCATCGCCAAAATCCTCGAGCTCCGGGAGCGATATCCAAGGCTAGCGCGCCTTTATCAGCTTGGTGCGGTCGCCGGTCTCGTCGGGGTTGCCCTTGTCCTCACGGGACATAACCGCTGGTTCACGCCGGTTTCAGGACCTTTGATCCTCTTCGTCACCACAACGGCACTAGGCGTGACGATGATCGATTTTTGGCGCCTGCGCCACGCCGAGGCCGCACTGAAGCTTGCTGCCTTCGCTTTGCTCTGGGCGGGTATCCTCCTCACGAACAGCCAGCGCTACGGCGTGCTGCCGCTGCCAAACTGGGTCTCGAAGTCCTACGGGGCGACGAGCATGATTTATTTCATTCTGATTACGGGCTCGCTGGCCATTCGCCTTCGCATGGCCGAAGAGACGAGCAGGCAGGCCGATAGAAAAGCGATAGAAGCCGCGTCTGCCGCCGAAGCCCTGGCCAAGCGACGTGTTGCCGAGCGAACATTGGAACTGGAAGAGGCGAAGCGCACGGCAGAAGCGGCACTCCAAGCGGAACTGGAGGCGCAGAAAATGCAAGTTCGGTTCATGGATGTCATCTCGCACCAGTATCGAACACCGCTCGCGGTGGTGCGGTCGAACCTCGAGAGTGTGCGGTTCACCTTGCCGCAGGATGATGCCGCCAATCGTGAACGCCTGGACAGAGCCCAGCAGGCCATCCGTCGCCTTGTTGAAGTGATCGAAATAAATCGTGCCCGCAGCATCCTCCAAGGGAGTTCATTTGAACCCACCGTGGCGCGATTGCCACTGGGCACCGTCATCGACCACGCTGAGGCGCGCATCAAGGATCTTTTCCCTACAGCTCTCATCGATCGCCATGATGGCGACTTGCTCGACACCGAAATTTCGGCCGATTGCGAGATGTTGTCGCTGGCACTCGTCAATCTGCTTGAGAACAGTATTAAATTTTCACCGGCCGACACTCCCCGGGTCACGATCTCGCTCACCGCTGATCAAGGTCTCGTCGTCATCGAAATCCGTGATTATGGAATCGGCATCCCGAAGGATGAGCTGGATCACGTCGTGACACTCGGAGGGCGAGGATCGAATGCATCGCATCTGGAGGGAACCGGGACCGGCCTCTCGCTGGTGGCGCGAATCGTTGCTGCGCATCATGGCCGATTCGAGATTTCCAATGCCCTGGACGGCGGCACAATCGCACGAATTTGTCTTCCTGTGTGACGACTTGCTAATGCAGGCCTGCGATTGACAGCGACTGATGCAGAGACAGCACGCTGTTCGTTCCAACCCGTTCCAATCCGTTTCAATTGCGTCCTATCCCGGCATGGAACGCCCGCCTAATTTTCGGTCTGAACAAGAACTGAAAATCCAGGCGGGTGTTTTCAAGCATGCTTTCCTCTTCGAAATGTCGTAACCTTCTTTCAAGTTCGGCCCTTGCCGTACTTGCCTTTGCAGCAGCGTCGCAGGCGAATGCTGCGTCTTCAGGCCTGGTCGGCCTGAGCGGCGATGGGCTCATTCTGCTGGAGCGGGTCTATGATCAGAACTCATCCTCCAGCGCATACTATGCCCTGACGAACACGCTGACGGGTGTCCAGACCCGCTTGGACGCGCAGTCTTGGCTGCATGCCAACGCTCTCAGCAACGACGGGAAAACGGTCATCGGAGTTCGTTCCACTGGCAACTGGGATACGGCATTTGTCTGGACCGGCGGTGTATTTACCGACATCAATGTGGCTGGCGCGCTATCATCCTTCGGCATAGCCATCAACGCAAACGGCACTGCCGCAACTGGGAATGCCGATTTCTTTAATTCAACGGAAGCGTTCTATTGGACCAAAGCGAATGGCGCACGATTAATCGATGGTCTTGGGGGAGCACGAACGTATTCGCAAGGCATTAGCGGTGATGGATCGACCGTGATCGGCAACTCGGAGCGCGTGGCCGGAGTCAACTCTCACGCATTCGTCTGGACCGCGAATGGCGGCACTGTCGACATCGACACCATCTTCGACTCTTCCACCGCAAATCTCGTAAGCTATAACGGCTCGGCCGTAGCGGGTACCGGGAACACGGGAAATAGTACATCGCTGTTCTACTGGACGTCAGCCGGGATGATCGACGCGGGAAATCTCGGGGGCGGTGGCTACCTGTCCGCCGCAGCGATGAGCCGGGACGGTGGCGTGGTCACGGGTTATGGCAATGACGCCACCGGCCATTCCCAAGCATTCAAGTACACGGCCGGGGATACTGGACTCACAAACCTCGGCACACTTGGTGGATCAGAGTCCATGGCGTACGACATCAATGCAGATGGAACCGTCATCGTTGGACAATCGAGAGATGGGTCCAACACGACCCGCGGCTTCCGTTATACGGACGCCACAGGTATGCAGACCGTCGAGCAATGGCTCGCCGCAAACTTTGGAACAGTCGGAGACCTCAAGACCGCGACCGCGGAACTCGTTTCCGACGATGGCAATGTGATTGTCGGGAGCACCAGCGATTACACGACTTACATTGCCAGGGTCGAAGGCGAACAGGTCGGTATCATCGATACGGCAAAGTTCCTTCCAACGGTGGCAGCTGTGGGTGATGTCGTCGTCCAGAACGGTATCTCCCACGCCGATACGGTCATGTTCGGCGCGCAAGGCGCTCCGATGCGCAACCTGCTGTCGGCTGGCCAGGTATCGGCCTGGGGCACTGTAGACGGCGGCTACGACAATACTGAGAGCGCCGATGGCGGTCTGGGGCTTGGCGAGTTTGGCCTGGGCTATGGACTCGGTGGCTCCGCCACGGCCCGTCTCTCGCTCGGCGGCGTCTATAACAAGCAGGATCTTGATGCCGGCGGCGACATCAAGCAGCGTGGCTTCTACGTCTCGCCGGAAGTGTCGGTGGACGTCGGAAGCAATGTCTTCGTCACTGTCGGCGGATATTGGGGAAGAAGCAGCATCGACACGCATCGCGGATACGCTAACGGCGCAACCCTGGACTTTTCCGATGGCGACACCGATGCGACGACCTGGGGTGCGAAAATCCGCGCCGACTGGCTTGATGCTGTAACCATCAATAACACAGCAATCACGCCGTATACGGCTCTTTCCTACACCAGCACCAAGGTCGATGCCTACACGGAAGAAGGCGGTGCATTCCCGGTCAGCTATGGCGCAGCCAAGGATCATGCGACCATCGCGCGCCTCGGCGTCGATTTCGTGCACCCGCTGACGGGCACCGTCAGGCTGCTGGCCAAGGCAGAGGCCGACTATCAGTTCGGCGGTCGCGCCGCGGGAACGCAGGCCACTGTCGCCGGTATCGATTTCGATCTTAACGGGGCCGACAGAAAGAACTTCTGGGTTCGCGGCGGCATCGGCGCTGAATTCGACGTCGGCGGCGGAACCGCCTCCATCATGGTCAACGGGACCACGAAGGGTGCGGATCCGGATATCTGGGTTCGCAGCAACTTCACGGTGAAGTTCTGAGTTCACCCACCTGTTCAGCCCAGGCGAAAGTGCTTGGGCTGAATTCCCGTGTGCGACTTCTTTGTTTCCCACGCACCGTCAACCTCATCGACACGCTCGGAGTTGCACATCGCGGCGATGAGGACGGAGTTCCCCTGATGGGGAACTTCGGGGTCTATCCATCGTTTGGCTCAGCGCGACGCTCTTGTTGCGACCCAACATTACCGATGGAGAAATTGATGACCTTAGCAGGCAAGAAGATCGCGATTCTGATCGCACCCCGAGGCACCGAAGAGCCCGAGTTCAAGCAGCCGAAGGACGCCGTCGAAGCGGCCGGGGCCGAGGTGATGGTCCTCGGGCTGGAAGCGGGCGAAGCGAAGACAAACAACAATGACCTTGATCCCGGCGGCAGCTACCAAGTCGACAAGACCGTGAAGGACGTTTCCGCGGACGACTTCGATGGGCTCGTCATCCCCGGCGGCTCCGTTGGCGCCGATAAGTTGCGTGCCGATGCGACGACAGTGTCTTTCGTTCGTTCCTTCTTCGAACAGGCAAAGCCGGTCGGTGTGATCTGTCATGGCCCTTGGCTTCTCGTCGAAGCGGACGTTCTGAAAGGCCGCACAGTAACTTCTTATCCGACCGTGAAAACGGACATCATCAATGCCGGCGGCAACTGGGTCGATAAGGAAGTGGTCGTCGACAAAGGATTGGTCACGAGCCGCAATCCAAAGGACCTGCCGGCTTTTTGCGCCAAGATCGTCGAAGAATTCGAGGAAGGGAAACATCCGCAGCAGGCGCGTAGCGCCTGATCGCGCTCAGGCTGAAGGCCGCAACCCCTCCGTCGCCTTCCGGCGGCGGCCTCTCTCGCTACGGCAAACGGAAGCTGGAACTTGTGCCGGAGCGGGGTGGGGCGGAAAAGAGTAAGTACATTCTCTGCGCTACCGAGATGCCCGGCCCGGCTTCGGACGTCTCATCCGGCTTTAAATCGTATGACGAAGCGGCCGGGTGCTTTACCCGCTTCCAGCGCGACGAGGGCGTCGGTGGCACGGGATAGGTCAATCTCCTCAATCGGATTGAGAAGCGGCTGTTTGGCGTGCATGGCGACGACCTCGCGCATCTCCTGTCGTGTGCCGACACTGGTCCCGGTGATCGTAACGCCGGTTGCAGTCAGCCATTCCTGCACGAGCGGGACGGGATCGGAGACCAGTGCCGCCGCGACGATGCGGCCCCTCGGCCGGATCGATCCGACGATCGCCGACCAGGTCGCGGTTGTCGGCGCGAAATTGATTGCCGCTTGGAAGCCGGGATTTTCCGCCAGGCGTTGTTCAAGCCCCTCCCCTGCGACTTCCGTTTCGGCTGCACCGTAACGCCGGGCATGTTCCAGCTTCGCCGGATCGCGATCGACGGCCACGACGTGAACGCCCATGCGGGCTGCGATCTGCACCGCGTAGAGGCCAAGTCCGCCACAGCCGAACACGGCCAATCGTTCACCGGCCGTCACACCCGCCCTGCGAATGGCACCGTAGGCGGTGACACCGGCACACATGACCGGTGCCGTCGCCAAGGGGTCGACATCAGACGGTAGCCGAACGGCGAAGGCAGCATCGACGGCGACATATTCGGCAAAGCCGCCGGGCACGTTCAATCCATGAGCTCGCTGGTGCTGGCAGAAGGCCTCGTAGCCATCGCTACATTCATCGCATCGCAGACAGGTGTCGTGCAGCCAGGGAACCCCGATCGTTTCGCCGACTGTCCAGCCCTGCACACCTTCGCCGATCGCCGTGACGACACCGACACCCTCGTGACCGAGGATAAACGGCTCCGGCGCTTGAGGTGGTCGTACGTCGCCTTTCCAGATATGGACATCCGAATGGCAGATGCCGCATGCCTGCAATCGGACGAGCAGCTGGCCGCGTCCCGCACCGGGCCGCGGTACAAGTTTGACCTGCAATGGCTTCCCATGTCCAGCCAACACGGCGGCACGCATCGACATCGTCGCCATTGTCGTCACTGGATATCGAGCTCCGCCTTGACCGCGGCCAAGCCCGGCTTGCCGTCTAACGTCTGCACATCCTTGAGCCAGGCATCGAGCTTCTGCGGGTTGGCCTTCAGCATCTTGATCGCGGCGTCGCGCGCTTCCAGTCCGTCTGTCATGATCATGCTCATGCCGGCGTTCTCGTAATCTATGTCGAAGACGAGGTTGCTGAAGAGCTTCGTCACGTTGGGGCACTGTTCGGGATAGCCCTTTCGGACGATCGTGCGCACCGTGGCACCGCCGAAATCGGGTCCGAATTCCGCGTCCCCGCCTGCCAGATAGGCCATGTCCATGGTGACATTCATCGGATGCGGCTGCCAGCCGAGGAAGACGATCCACGCGTTCGTTTCGACGGCGCGCTGCACTTGTGTCAGCATTGCCGCTTCGCTGGACTCAACAACCTCCCAAGTACCATCCAGTCCGTGGGCCTTCTTTTCGACCATGTCGAGCAGCGGTTTGTTGGATCCGGGCTCGATGCCGTAAATCTTGTGATCAAGCCGGTCTGCAAATCGCTGCAAATCGTCGAACGACTTCAAACCTGCGTCGTGGACATATCTGGGCACTGCCAGGGTGTATTTCGCTCCCGTCAGGTTTGTCGCGACGGGAATGACCGAGCCATCGTCGAAATAGGGCTTGTAGTCGATGTCCTGCACCGGCCTCCAGTTGCCCAAGAACACATCGATATCACCGCTCCGCAGGGAATCGAACGTGATATTGAGGGCGAGAAGCGTCTGGCTGGGCTCATATCCTAAGGCGCCCAGAATGAGTTCGGCGGTGGTGTTGGTCAAGGCGATGTCCGTCCAGCCAAGGTCTGAGAGACGCACCGCTTTGCATGCCTCGGCCTCACCGGCAAACGCCATCTGGGTCTGCATTGGACACGCCACGCCCGCGGCGACGATCATCGCGAAAACTTTCCTGTTCATCAGCGTTCCCCTTTTGGTTTTCCACGAGGATATGAACGGATATTTTTAAGGCAAGCAACATTTTGTTAAAGCGTACAAAAAATTGATCTGCTACGGAAAATCCATGCAGCAGAAGCCCAAGAGACCACGTACCCGCATCGAGGACATCAGACGCGTAGAGTTGATCGACGCGGCGCACCGCATCTTCCTGAAGGAAGGATTGCGCGGATTGACGAGCACGAAAATCTGTTCAGAAGCAGGCCTCTCCCAAGGCATCCTCACCTACTATTTCAAGGATAAGGAAGAGGTCCTCTTTGAGATGGTGCGGATGAACAACCGCGTCCTGGCCAACGAAATCGTCCTGAACCTCCGTCGTGCGCATTCAGGCTGGGAGAGGCTGATGGCGCTCATCGATGGAAACTTCCCGGCGCAACGCTTCGACAAGCAGGCGGCGAGCGCCTGGGTCTCGCTTTATGCCGAAGCCTCGCATAACGAACGTTACGCCCGCCTGCTACGACCCTATTACCGCCGCCTTCGGTCAAATGTGTCCAGCATCCTCAGACCCTATCTCGAGCAAGACAAGATCGATCACTTCAACCTTGGCTTTGCTGCGATGATCGACGGGCTGTGGCTGCGTCGGGGGCATGCGGACATCGATCTGTCCTTGGCGCAGGCCAAGTCAGTTCTGATCGACTATGTCGAGAAGGCGCTGCCCAATGAGGTCATTCGACTGCTCTCTGAGCCGAATTGAAACGGCGCGGATCGCACGACCGGAGGGCAATTACGGGGATGCGCAGTCGACGAACTACCGAAGCAGGCCGTCGAGGTCGAAGTCCTCCCAGCCTCGAAGGGGTGGACCGGGATCGTCGGCGCTCTTATCCTCCTTCTTCGACCGTTTGTTCTTCTCGGACAGCCGCGTCAGCTTCGCCTGATAGGCGGCTTGCAGTCTTTTCTCGGCTTTTGCTTCGGCATCCTCGACCCGCCACTCATCGACCGCGCCACGATTGAGGAGCTCATCCACGACCTTCGGCTCAAAAACGTGGAAGGTAATTTGCCGGGCTCGCCCCGCCAGCCTGACGGTTCTCGTCCCCGCGCTGCGAAGACGGCCGTCCGCGAGCCAGCGATGCCGCTCGCTGGTCTTCATGCCAAGGATGTCTTCAATCTCACGCGGGATGACGGGCAGAAGCGGGGCATCATCCAGCGCCTTGGAGATGACCAAGACCGCCGCGTTGAAAACAGCCTTTTCTTCGGCTCGCATTGCCAGAATAAGATCGCTTCCGTCGAGCGAGATCGCTTTTTTGGAGATGGCCGGTAGCCGCGCCTGAATCTCCTGTAGGATACCTTTCGCGCGAACGGATGAACCCATCGTCACCGCAACCGGCAAAGTCCATGTTCTGATCAATTCGACGGTGTTCTTTTCGTGTTTTGGCATGCCAACTACATGGTGCGCGCGATATCCTGGGTCAATGGACACAAGCCGGCACTCCATATGAGATGGATTCAGAAATAGCTTCCTTAATCTTCGCTGAAAGCGCATTCCGCCAAAGCGCATGCCGCGCGTAGGTGAACCTCCCCACGTGTCAATCGAGGAAAGCGCGCTCACACACTGCTTAAGAGCAGGCTCGTCTCGCTGTTGGCGACACCATCGATCATGCGGACCTCACGCAGAACGCGATCGAAATCCGAAAGGCTTGCGGCACGGATGTTGGCGATGAGGTCCCAATTGCCGTTTGTCGTGTGCAGGGAATACACTTCGGGCAAGCCCCGCATCTTGCGGATGACTTGAGTGGTTGATTTCCCAACCACCTCGATCATCATGACCGCGTGCACAGTTTGCTCGTCATAGTCCTCGCGGACGCGGACAGTGAAGCCGAGCAGCGTTCCCGTTTCCATCAAGCGATCGAGGCGGTTCTGAACCGTGCCGCGCGCGACGCTCAGCGCGTCTGCAAGCTTTGCAAGGGACGCGCGCCCGTCAGCGCGCAAATGCGCGATGAGGCGACGGTCGAGATCGTCGGGGATGTATTTTGCGATGTTCACGTGGCGATTGACCTTTTTAACAGTTCCCGTGGCTATTTCGCACAAAGCTTTACGTAAATTGACACTATTCTGCAATTTTCGCCAGCAGGTTTGACAGCTATCCTGATGTTCGATCACAAGTGAGAGGGTAGCCCATGTCCGCACCGCAACCATCCGCCAAGGCATTCGTGCCCTTTGTCAGCGTCGAAACCATGATGCGACTTGTCCACCACATCGGCATCGAGACGATGCTCGTCGAACTCGCCGGTGCCATTGAAGCGGACTTTCGGCGCTGGGACGTTTTCGACAAAACGCCCCGGATTGCCTCGCATTCCAATGACGGTGTCATCGAGTTGATGCCGACATCGGATGGCGAGATCTATGCGTTCAAGTATGTGAACGGACACCCCAAGAACATGGCGCAAGGCCTCCAGACGGTCACGGCCTTTGGACTGCTCGCACAGGTCGCCACCGGTTATCCGCTCCTGCTGACCGAAATGACACTCCTGACGGCGCTTCGCACCGCTGCGACGTCTGCCATGGCTGCACGTCACTTGGCGCCGAAGGGCGTGACGACCATGGCAATGATCGGCAACGGCGCTCAGGCCGAATTCCAGGCCCTCGCGATGAAGGCCTTGCTCGGCATCAAGGTCGTTCGTCTGTATGACATTGATCCGCAGGCCACCGAGAAAACACGCCGCAATCTGACGGGAAGCGGATTGGAGCTTATTACCTGCAACACCGCGCAGGCCGCAATTGAAGGCGCGGGCATCATCACCACCTGTACCGCTGACAAGCAGTACGCCACGATCCTGACCGATAACATGGTCGGCGCAGGGGTACATATCAACGCGATCGGCGGTGACTGCCCGGGCAAGACGGAGCTGCATAAAGATATCCTTCTGCGAGCCGACACCTTCGTGGAATATTCGCCGCAGACACGCATCGAAGGTGAGATACAGCAGATGGCCGAAGACTACCCGGTAACCGAGCTATGGCAGGTTGTCTCCGGCGCGATGGCGGGCCGGCGTGGTCAGAACCAGATCACACTCTTCGACAGCGTCGGCTTCGCCGTCGAGGATTTTTCAGCACTGCGCTACGTCCACCAGAAACTCAGCGGCACGGGGTTCTCACAGGATCTCGACATCATCGCGGATCCGGACGATCCGCGGGACCTGTTCGGTATGCTCCAGCGCGCGAAGTGAGCTCAAGCATGCGCCATTCCATTCAAGCCCCCGCAGCCGTCGTCATGGTTCGTCCCCACCATTTCACCGTCAACACCGAAACGGCGGCAGACAACAGCTTCCAGACTATCTCCGATCACGGTGAAGATCTGGCCTTGAGAGCTTATGCCGAGATCACCACCGCTGCGGCGACCCTGGAAAGCCATGGGGTCAAGGTCCATCTCTTCGAGGACGAAGGTACGTCAACTCCGGATTCCGTCTTTCCGAACAATTGGTTCTCCACCCATGCGGGCGGTCATGTCGCGATCTATCCGATGAAGGCTGAAAGCCGGCGTCGAGAGCGGCGATCCGATATTATCGAGATGTTGAAAACGGACTACCGGGTTCAGGATGTCATAGATTATTCCGGACTTGAGCCGGACGCCCTGTTCCTCGAGGGCACCGGCGCCATGGTGCTCGATCACATCGACCGCGTCGCCTATGCCGTTCGCTCGGACCGAACCAATCCGATCGCGCTGGAGCGGTTCTCGACCCACTTCAACTTCGAGCCCATGGCCTTCGAGGCCTGCGACAGCAAGGGTATGCCGATCTATCATACCAATGTGCTGATGTGCATCGGCACGGATTTCGCTGCAATCGGAACCGGGATGATCAGCGATAGACGACGCCGCGAAGAGGTTGTGGGGCGCCTCGCACGCTTCGGTCGCCGGATCGTCGATTTGAGCGAAGAGCAGATCGGTCGCTTCGCGGGCAATGCGCTGGAGTTGCAGGGAACCGAAGGCCGCATCCTCGCCCTCTCCTCGACAGCACTCGATGCGCTCGACGCCGACCAGCGCGCGGCCATCGAGGAAAGTGCCCGTCTTGTCGCGCTCGATATCCCGACTATCGAGCGGGCGGGCGGCTCCGTTCGCTGCACGTTGGCGGGCATCCATCTGACGCCGCGGCACTGATCGCAAGAACGGAAAGGCCCGCCTCTCGCGGGCCTTTCGCTTGTTAGGCGTTTGAACTCAGTCGGCCTGGCGCACAAGGACGCCCAGAGCCGTCGTGATCAGCCGTGCGAAGGTCAACGCGCCGATGCCATCGACGTCACGCTCGGGCATGAACTCGACAAAATCCATTGCCGCGATCCGGCCCCGCGCCGCCGCGCCCTTAATGAGATCGACGGTCTGATAATAGCTGAGGCCACCCGGTGCCCGACCGATGACGCCCGGGATAAGGGCCGGGTCGAGCGCATCCGCATCGATGCAGATAATGATGTTGCTGCCGTTGGGAATACGCTCGAGCACCGCTTCGACGCCGTTCTTGTGCACGTCATAGGCCGGGAAAAACTCGGCACCCCATGCCACCGCGTCCTCGTAATCACTGGTCGCGGCCGAGCCGATGCCACGAGCGCCGACCTGAATGATGCGCTCGATATGCGGCATTTCGGACGCGCGGCGCATCGTCGAGGAAAGGCCGAGCCGCTCACCCATATGGACCTCACGCCAGTCGATATGTGCATCGATCTGCAGGATGGTGAATTTCGCGCCATTCGCCTGCGCACCGATTGCCTCAATCATCGGGATCGGGATGGAATCGTCGCCGCCGAGAAGCACCGGCACCGCCCCGCGTTTCAGGAAGGTCGAAACCGCGTCGGCGATCTTCTGCCGGTTTGCCGCGCTGTCCGCCTCATCGAAGGTGAGATTGCCGCAATCGACCGGCCGTAGCTTGGCGCTTGGGAAGACGGGGCCGCCGTGATCGAAATCGTGCCGATCCACGTTGGCGGTCAACGAACCGGTCGCCCGGCGCAGGGCGTCCGGCCCGTTGCGGCAATAGGCGCCGACGGCGGCATAGGGCGTCGCGCAGGGCGCGCCGAGGATGGCTACCGGCGCGGCCATCGTCTCAAAATCGGCGCAGGCTTCCAGCCCCAGGAATGTCTTCGTTTCAGCCGCAGCGCCAAACAGCGCGCCGAGATCTGCCTTATTGTCCATAACGTCTCCTCTGCCCGGCCGAACCGGGTCTCTCACTTTCGGATGGGTGAAGGGTCAGCCAATGCGGCTTTCGAGATAACCGGCCCACCGCCGCTGCACGAGCTGGAAGGCAGACACAAGTGCGAAGGTCAGCACCAGATAGATTGCAGCGGCCGTCACATAAGGTTCGAACTGAATGTAGTAGTTCAACGTGATGTTGCGCGCCACGCCCGTGACCTCAAGGAGAGTGACCGTGCTTGCGAGCGAGGTGGCATGCAGCATCATGATCATCTCGTTGCCGTAGAGCGGCAGCGAACGGGTAAGCATGGCGGGAATGAGGATGCGGCGGGCTTGTACGAGGCCGGACATGCCATAGGCCCTCGCTGCCTCGATCTCGCCCACCGGGATATGGCGCAGACCGCCTGCGAAGATTTCGGTGGAATAGGCTGTCGTATTGAGCACGAATGCCGCGATGACGCAGACCATCGGGCTGGAGAGCCATGGCCAGAGCACGCTTTCGCGCACCAGACCGAACTGGGCGAGGCCAAAGTAGATCAGGAACAGCTGGACGAGAAGCGGCGTGCCGCGGAACACGAGGGTATAGGCCATAACGGTGTAGCGAAAGGCCGCGTTCTCGCTGTTTCGCAAGAAGGCGAGTGGAATAGCGAGGAAGAAGGAGATGCCGAGCGACGCGAAGGCAAGGATGAGCGTCAGCTTGGCGCCTTCGAGATAGAGCGGCAGGTTTTCGACTATCACATCCCAGTTCATGACAAGACCTTTCGGGTGCCGACGTCGAAGCGGCGCGCGACGAGGCAGAGCAGCGACATGGAGACAAGTGTCACGGCAAGATAGAAGCCAGCGGCGATAAGGTAGAAGGTGAACGGCATGGCGGTGGCTTCCGCCGCCCCCTTTGCGCGGAACATGACGTCCTGCAGGCCGATCAGCGAGACCAGTGCCGTGCCTTTCGCCAACACCAGCCAGTTGTTTGTGAAGCCTGGGAGAGCGAGACGGACGAGCTGCGGCAGGATGATATGGATGAACATGCGGCGGCGTGTCAGTCCATAGGCGACTGCCGCTTCGATTTGCCCGCGCGGAATGTTTTGCAACGCCGTTTTGAACGTCTCCGTCATGTAGGCGCCAAAGATGACACCGAGCGTCGCGATGCCCGCGACGGTCGGAGAGAACTCGACGCGGAAATCCCAGCCAAGCATCTCTATCCACTGGTTCAAAAGCGCCGGCAGGCTATAGAAGACCAGCAGCATGATGACGAGATCCGGGATTCCGCGCACGACAAAGGTATAGATGCCGGCAACCGCGCGGAGGCCGGAACTTGCAGAGAGTTTTGCAAAGGCGGCCGTGAGGCCGAGAAAAGTCGCCACCAGCAGCGACAGGACGGCAACCAGCAGGGTCGTGGACCCTGCTGACAGAATTGCCGCGGCGTAGTCGGCGACCATACGCTTATTCGCCGAAATACTTGGCGTTGAGCGCGTCGAGCTTGCCGCTTTCACGGACGGCCGATAGACCCTTGTTAATCTCTTCAACGAGCGCAACATTCTTCTTGTTGATCGCGATCGCGACCCCCTCACCGAATTCCTTGGCGTCCTTGCCGGTCAGCTGTGGGCCAACGAGCTCGAAATCCTTGCCGGAATCGCTTTTCAGGAAGCTGTGAATGATCTGCGCTTGATAGCTGATATGCAGATCCGCGCGGCCTGCTGAGAGTTCGAGATAGGGCGCACTGCCGCTGTCATAGCGCTTGATGGTCGCCTGGGGGAAGTGGGCCGTGACATAGGCGTCCATCGGAGTGCCGGTCTGCACTGCGATGATCTTACCCGCGAGGCCCTCCGGTGTGATGTCGAGGCCCGCACCCTTTTTGGCGACGAAGCGGAAGGTCGGATGACTATAAATGTCGCTGAAGGCAATGACCTGGCGGCGCTTGTCCGTTACGGTCAACTGTGAGATCAACGCGTCATATTTGCCGTCGATGAGACCGGGGATCATGCCGTCCCATGCGGCGTTGAAAATGTTGCAATCGAGCTTTGCGGCTTCGCAGATCGCCTCCATCAGCTCGATGTCGTAGCCTACGACTTTGCCGCTGGCGTCGACGGATTCAAATGGCGGAAACGTCGCGTCGGTGGCGATCTTGATCTGATCGGCATGGGCCGGGTTCAGCATCGTGCCCGTAGCGATCAGGGTTGCGAGTAGGGAGATGGCTGGCAGTCGCATGGTGGCTCCTCTGGAGTTGTTGTTGTTGGCCAAGATTGAACGGGGTGAAAGGGTGTGTGCGAAGGCTAGTGCTTGAGGCGCCCGGCGAGGAATTGCTGCAGTCGCGCGCTCTTCGCGTCCTTGAAAATTGCGTCCGGCGTCCCTTCCTCCTCGACACGACCCTCATGGAGAAAGAGCACACGGCTTGACGCGTGGCGCGCAAAGCCCATTTCGTGGGTCACGACGACCATCGTGCGCCCCTCCTCCGCGAGAACCTGCATGACCTTGAGCACTTCGCTGACAAGTTCGGGATCGAGCGCTGACGTCGGCTCGTCGAACAGCATAACGTCCGGATTCATGCTGAGTGCACGGGCGATCGCGACACGCTGCTGTTGGCCGCCAGACAGATGCGCCGGATACTTGTCGAAAACGGCTTGGCCGAGACCGACCTTTGCAAGATTTGCCTTCGCACGCTCCGCTGCTTGCGCCTTCGAAAGACCGAGCACGCTCATCGGCGCTTCCATGACGTTGGAGAGCACACTCATATGGGACCACAGGCAGAAGTTCTGGAAGACCATAGCGAGCTTCGAGCGGACCCGCCGAAGTTGGTGGCGATCCGTCGGCCGCAACGTACCATCGCGCTCCCTCACAGTCGCGAGCACCTCCCCATCGATTGCGATGGTACCCGCGCTAGGACGCTCCAGAAAATTGATGCAGCGAAGGAAGGTGCTCTTACCGGAACCGCTCGCGCCGATCACGCTGATGACGTCGCCGGCATTGGCGCTGAGTGAAACACCTTTCAGCACCTCATGGCCGCTATACGACTTGTGAATGTCCGTGGCGGTCAACATCGGCATCTTTCCACTCTAGGCTTTGCGCGTGTGCATAATTATTCGGCTATTTACCCGCTTGATGCAATTTTGCACAATTGATGAATCCTCACACCAAAGATGATGAGAGATCATCTATCATGTCTGATCCCAGACCGCTTCCGCGGCATAGCCAACGGAAAATGTGAAATTTATTCATTGGTTTGAGATCTGCTGGCTATGGAAGCGTCTCAAGCGCGATATCGCGGCCGAAAGCGGTCAGGAGCCAGCGAAGAAAAAGGCGTGCCCCGGCACGATGCAGGCTCGCCGTGTTACACACGACGTGCCAGCCACCAAAAGCATCGATCGAAAAGGGGAAAGGCTTGATAAGAACACCGCGTCTGAAATCACCGCCCGACAAAGTGTCGCTGACAAGCGCCACGCCGGTTCCATGGACGGCGAGATCGATCGCCATGCCGAGATCGCTGCAATAGAGATGGCGTGCCTCCTGGTCGGCGCCGGGAGCCCCCGCCTCGAAGAACCACCGCCGCCATTCCGATCCATCGTCCCAGTGCAGCAGGGTAACGCGGTGAAGATCCGAAGGATGGCTAAGACTCCCACCAATGCTATCGAAGAGGACAGGGCTGCAAACCGGCGTGATGTTGACATGCGCAAGGAGCGTCGACCAGCGATCGGCCCATCCGCCCGCGCCGAAGGAGACGCCGACGTCTATATCGCTCAGTTCATGCACCCTCTGGTTTTCAACCAGCCGTATGTGGCATTCGATTGCTGGGTGGTCGCGACAGAATTCGTGAATATTCTTGGCAAGCCAAGTGTTGGCGAACATGGGGGGGCACGCGATATCGAGCCGCCCCTGAACCTGACCGGCATCCGATAGTCGAAGAGCTGCGCCAATGATGTCTTGCATTGCGGCCGAGACCACCTTGGCAAAAATCCGTCCGGCATCGCTGAGCACGACGCTCCGTCCGGACTTTTCGAACAAGCTGCAACCCAGCGCTTCTTCCAGCCTGCGGATCTGGTGACTGACAGCGCTATCCGTAAGAGCGAGTTCGGCAGCGGCTTTCGTAAAGCTCTGGTGGCGGGCGGCCGCCTCGAACGTTTTCAACGTAGGAAGCGGAAGGTTGCGCAAACTGTTCAACAAGGCTCCTCAGACTGGCAATCTTCCATTTTAGTCAGGCCGTTTGGGCTTGCCGGAGACGACATGACAACAGCGGCCGCCGTTTCGCAGTCCGGCATCCTGTGTTACTGCGTCTCAGTTTCCGCTTGCAAGCGGTTTCGGGCAAGCCCAAAAAATCGATGGGGCGTTGCCACGGCGCAAAGCAGCTTTCGATGGCCGTTGCCATCTGAATGGAACCCACCCTCCCCTATAAGACGCCGATCACCGTCGCCAGAGGAAGCCGGTTGCCTGATGTAGGATCAATCAAAAACCGGGGCGAGATTACGAGGGAAGCTGACTACCCATCGATCCTGATACGCGTCCCTGTAGCCGCAGATTGTCTTACTGCGTCAAGCACACGCATGCCGGAGACAGCATTCGAGATCGGCCAGAGCTGCTCGATTTCGCCGCGCACGGATTTTGCGAAAGTTCGGACCTCGTGCTCATACTGATTTGCTGGAGGAAAGCGTATCGTCTCGACGCGCTGGTCATATAGATCGTCGCGGCCGCGCAGGTGAATGACTGTTTCCTGTTGTGCGGACGGCCAAACAGCCACCGGCAACTCCATCCACCCCTCTGTGCCCGTTACCATGATCCAGTGCGACCAGGCCTGGAGAAGCGCCCCTGAGAAAAGCAAATTCCGATGGCCTGGAAATTCCAGCATGCCGGCGACGGCGATGTCGACGCCATCGTCGGGCGCCTTTTCGAAGGTTGCAGTCACAGCAAACGGCTCATCTTCAAACAGAAAACGCGCAGCCGTAATGGGATATATGCCTACGTCGCCAAGTGCGCCGCCGCCCAGTTCCGGTCGAAAGCGGATGTCATCTGGATTGTCGTTCATCACGCTATAGGTCGCGTGAATCTGGGTGACGCGACCGAGCCGGCCGCTGCGGATAATGTCGCGTGCTGCAAGCCAGCGCGGATGGTATCGCACCATGAAGGCCTCCGACACCTGCAAGCCCGTGGCCAGTTGGGCGGCCTGAAGACGTTCGGCCTCTTTCGCATTGAGACCAAGCGGCTTTTCGCAAAGCACATGCCGGCCCGCCTCCAGCGCCTCGATGGCTTCATCGACATGGCAATTATTGGGCGTCGGAATGTAGACGGCCTCGACGGCGTCATCGCGCAGCATCTCGCTCAGCGATGTGTAGTTCCGCGGGATATCGAATGTGGACGCGACGGATGCCGCGCGCGCCGGGTCGCGCGAGGAAATTGCGACGACCTCGCATTCCTCGACCGCCTTCATGGCAGGGATAACCCAATCGCGCGCGATCTTCGCAGTCGAAAGTATGCCGAAACGAACTGGTTTCATTCTTTACGTCCTCAATATCGATGGTGCTTAATGGCCGGCGCGCAGGCGAATGAAAGTCGACTTGGTTTGCATGAACTCCAAGAGGCCTTCCGTGCCATTCTCGCGACCCAACCCGCTCGCCTTTACGCCACCGAAGGGCAGCTGAGGCACGGTTTCCAGATAGCAATTGACGTAAACGAAGCCGCTCTCGAGCGCGGCGGATACATGCATGGCGCGATCGAGATCCTTCGTCCAGAGCCCGTTCGCAAGGCCATAGGGCGTCGCATTGGCGAGCGCGACCGCTTCCGCTTCGCTTTCGAAGGTGGTGACCCCCAGAACGGGACCGAAGACTTCCTCGTTGAAAATGGTCATTTCAGGCGTAATGCCGGTGAAGATCGTCGGCTCGACGAAGTAGCCTGAATCGAGGCGTGCATCGGAGGGGCGGCCGCCGCCCGTAACGAGCGTTGCCCCTTCCCGCTTCGATGCTTCGATATAGGAGATGACCTTAGCGTGGTGCTGTTCGTGGATCATGGGGCCGATATCCGCCTCTGCATCCTTGGAAGTACCAAGCTTCAACGAGCGAGCTTTGCTGGCGAGGCGTTGGACGAAATCATCCGCAATCGACTTTTCAACGAGGAGACGGGCACCGGCACAGCATTCTTCTCCCTGATTGATCGTGAAGGCGGCAAGTGCGCCGTCGACGGCAGCTTCGAGATCGGCGTCGGCGAAGACAATGTTGGCGCCCTTGCCTCCGAGCTCCAGCGCGACCTTCTTGAGCGTTTGCCCGCACAGAGCGGCAATCTCCTTGCCGACGGTGGTCGAACCCGTGAACGAAATCATGTCAATATCCGGATGAAGGCAAAGCGTGCGCCCGACGTCGTCGCCGTTGCCTGGAAGGACGGAGATCACCCCATCGGGTATTCCAGCCTCCTTGGCAAGGCGGGCATATTCCAGCGTTGTTCCCGGCGTGAAGGTCGAGGGCTTGATCACCACGGAGCAGCCCGCCGCCAAGGCGTAGGGCAGCTTCTGGAAAAGCGTGACAGTAGGAAAGTTCCAAGGGAGGATCATCCCGACGACCGGTAGTGCCTCGTGGGTTACGAGACCGAGTTTCTCGGCACCCTCGTGGTTGATAACCTTGCCCGGTATGTTCCACGCCAGTGTGGCCGCAAAGCGCGCGAGCTCCACCGACCATTCGATCTCGCCGCGGGCGGCGGCCATGGTCTTGCCTGCTTCTTCGGCCTCGATGAGGCTGAGGTGATCGAGTTCAGCCACGATCAAGTCGGCAAAGCGCTGAATGATCTTACCACGTTCGATGGCCGGCATTTTTGACCAGACACCCGATTTGAACGTCGCTTTGGCGGATGCGACCGCTCTTCCGACATCTTCAGGCGTGGCGAGGCAAACTTCTGCGACCGGTTCGCCGTTGGCTGGCGAGTATCGGTCATGGCTCTGGTTTCCTTCAGGGCGTTCCACCACGCCGTTGATCCAGAGCCCGTACTGACGATGAAACATTGCACTCACCTGTTTTCCTTCGAAAATTCGTTTGGTTTTCCGTCTGGCTACCATCGCGTCATGAACCGCAGCACGACAGCGGCAGAAGACATATTGCAACAGATTGTATGATTGCATCCAATCTTCAGTCATGCCGCGTGTCAAGCCATCAACCCAGATTTTGACTGTGCGAGCCGCTTGAGCGCTAGGTTAGCGAGAGTCCGTCAAGTCGCATTATCGTATATTGACATCAATATATTGGATACTATTCTGTTGATGTACGGCTTAGCCGACCAACAATAAGGAGCTTTCAGATGGGAAAAATTTGGAAATTGAAAACGGCCGCGCTGATGTTGGCGATGGGCCTTGGCGCGTCCAGTGCCATGGCAGCGGAGAGCTATTTTCCGGAGTGCTTTGCACCCTGGGACGCCGATACCAAACAACTGTCTGCCGTAACGCCGCGCGAAGGCCCGTACCGCATCGCGCTGGTCAACGGCTTTGCTGGAAACGATTGGCGCATCCAGATGATCCGCGCTGCGGAGTCCTACGTTAAGCGCCCGGAGATCGCAGCGAAGGTGAAAGAATTCACCGCCGTCAGCGTTGGCAACGACGTCGCGGCACAGATTGCGGCGATCGAGAATTACGTTGCAGCCGGCTATGATGCGGTGCTGTTCATCGCCGTCAATCCGGAGGCGTTCGACGCCGTGATCGGCCGTGCCAACCAGGCAGGAACACTTCTCGTTTCCTTCGACAATGTCGTCTTCAACGACAACCACCTCATTGTCGATATCGACCATGGCGAAATCGCTGCCAAGAAGGCGCAGGCCATCCTCAACGACCTGAAGGCGAAGAACATCACCGAGGGCAAGGTACTCTGGGTGCGCGGCCTGCAGGGAAATGCAACGGAGAAGCAGCAGACGGAAAGCTTCAAGAAGGTATTCGAGGGGACGTCCTTTGAGGTGGTCGAAGTCGTCGGGAACTGGGATGTCGGCACATCGCAGCGTGTGACTGCGGAAGCGGTTGCGGCGCATGGCAAATTTGTCGGCGCTGCCAATGCCTATGGCAGCATGGGGTCGATCCAGGCCCTGCTCGACGCCAAACATCCCGCCGTGCCTTTCGGTTCAGACACGATGAACGGCGCCGTGCGCATGCTCGCCGAAAACGGCTTCACCGGCGTTGCGATCGGATCCTCACCGTCGGTTTCGGCAGTGGCCATTCTCGCCGCCCTCTCAAGCTTCGAAGGAAAACAGATGCCACAGCGCATCAAGCTCCCGCCACCGTCGCTGCCGTCGACGGACTGGAAGGACGGCATTGCCTATTTCTCGCAACTTCCGGCTTCCTTCGACACCGCGACGGGTTTCAAGGAATGCAACCTTCTCTTCACTGCGGATGAACTGACCGCCAATTGAGCGGCGCCGGCGGGCCGCGCTGAGGCCCGCCGCGTTTGCCCAAACCGACGAGAAGGGACTGCAATGACGGTGAATGCCATACGATTAAGAGGTGTCGGCAAATCCTACGGGCCGACCAGAGCACTTTCCGACGTGAGTCTCGATATCGAGGCGGGAACGGTGCATGCGATTCTCGGGGAAAACGGGGCGGGCAAGAGCACGCTCATCAAAATTCTGACTGGGGTCCTCGCTCCCGATACCGGCACCGTCGATCTCTTCGACGAGCGTCTGGACCATGACGGCCCGCAAGCCGCCGAAAGACTTGGCCTTGCGACCGTGTTTCAGGAGCTTTCCCTCGTTCCGCATCTCTCGGTCGAGGACAATCTCTTTCTTTCCAAGCCGCCGCGATCGAAATTCGGCTGGATCGACCTGCGTCGACAGCGTGCAGAATCGCGCCGTTGGCTCGACCTGGTCGGCTTGGGCGACGTTCATCCAGGCACCCATGCCGGTCAGCTGTCGCTCACCCAGAAACAGCTGCTGGAGATCGCCAAGGGATTTGCCAGGACGCCGCGGATCCTGCTCCTCGACGAAGCGACGGCATCCCTGCCCGGTAACGATGTTGATCGGCTCTTCAAGATCATCGCCGACGCGCGGCGCGAAGGCCTTACCGTCATCTACATCTCGCATCGAATGAGCGAGATAGAGCGTATCGCCGATCGATGCAGCGTGCTGCGCAATGGTCAGCTAATAGAGACATTCCCCACGCATTCGCGTTCGCACGACGAGATTTGCCGAATGCTCGCCGGCCGTGAGATTTCGCAGGTTTTCCCGCCCCGGCATTCGCTGCCGACCGATGCGCCCGTCGTGCTGAGCGTCTCGGGGCTCTCGGCAGTCGATAAGGTGAAAGACATCTCGTTTGCGGTCCGGCGTGGCGAAGTGCTCGGGATCGGCGGCCTCGAAGGCCAAGGCCAAAAGGAGCTTCTTCAAACTCTCTACGGCGCCATTCGCACGGCGGCAGGTTCGGTGACGCTCGACGGCAAGCCATTCAACCCGACCGGTCCGGCGGCGGCCATTGCTGGCGAGCGACCCGTGATGCTTCTTCCGGAAGATCGCAAGACGGAAGGCCTGCTGCTGGCGGAATCAATCCGTGACAACATGCTGCTCTCCGTAAGAGGAAGGCTCAGTCGATATGGTTTGCGTAATCAGGTTGCCGAGGTCGTGCGCAGCGGTGACATGATACGCAAACTGGCCATCAAGATTGCCTCACCCGAGGCGCCGGTTTCCTCCCTCTCCGGCGGCAACCAGCAAAAGGTCTTGCTGGCGCGGCTGCTGCTCAATGAGCCTGCAGTCTATATCCTCATGGATCCGACGCGTGGCATCGACGTGGGGACCAAGCAGGAAATCTATGCGCTCATTCGCGACCTTGCGGATCGTGGTGCGGCCGTCCTCTTCCTCACGACCGATTTCGAGGAACTCATCGGGATGTGTGACCGCGTCCTTGTTCTCTATGGCGGCGCAATCACGCGTGAACTTCAGGGCGAGGCGCTCAACGAGGTCAACGTCATGGAAGCGTCGCTCAACATGACACGCCCCGAGACCATCCGAAACCCTGCGGAAATGGAAATCCCGACATGAAAATCCTGACATCGCGACACATGCCGGTCCTGCTCGGCGCGATGGTCTTCGTCATCGTGCTTGCTGTCTATCTCGCTGTGCATCCACGCGGGATTTCCAGTTTCGTCATCCAGTCCTACGCGAATTCGGCTGCCCCGCTCGCGCTTGCTGCTCTTGCCCAGACCTTTCCGGTCCTCACTGGCGGGCTCGATCTTTCGGTCGGCGGGATGGTGGCACTCACCAATGCCCTCGCCTCGGAGCTGGTGCATGGCTCTCCCCTCGAGATTGCCTCTGGTGTCCTCATTGTGCTTTCCGTCGGCGCGCTCTGTGGCGCGTTGAACGGTGCGCTTATTGTGTATGGTCGCCTCCAGCCGATCATCGGCACGCTGGCCACAGGCGCTGTCTTCAGCGGCCTTGCCCTGTTCATCAGACCTTTTCCCGGGGGCGAGGTGGACGCTGGGTTTGCTTACGCGATGACATCAATCCTTTTTGGCTTCCTACCGGTATCGACACTGATGATCGCGATCATCGCCGCCTGTACATGGGCTGCGATATCGCGGGCATCTCTTGGGCGGGGAATATTCGCTGCCGGATCGGCGCCACAGGCAGCACGACTGTCGGGCCTTCGCATCGAGCGATCCATCATCGCCGCTTACGTGCTTTCCGGGTTGTTTTCTGCCCTTGCGGGCTTGTATCTCGGCTTTCAGACCCTCTCGGGCGATGCGACGATCGGCGCGCCCTATACAATCAACTCCATCGCCGCAATTGTGATCGGCGGGTTGTCGCTGCGTGGAGGTGCAGGCTCACCACTCAGCGCGATCTTCGGGGCCTATGCGCTGCGCGCGATCGGCGCCGTTCTGCTTTTCACCGGCGCACCGCCGCTTGCCCAGCCGCTTTTCGAGGGCATGGTGCTCGTCACCGCCGTTGCCGCAGCGTCCATCGCGCTGGTGCGCGATCCCAACCGCCTGAGGGCTTATCAATGATAAACTTGTTCTCCATAGCTCTCCGCGTGGAGCGGTCGATCTGGATCGCCTGCCTCTTCGTTCTCGCTCTGACCATCGTTATCGGCATCACATATCCGGCGACGATCTCGGTAAACTATTACATGCAGCAGTTGCAGATCGCGGCATTCGTCGGGGTTCTTGCCAGCGGCGCCATGGTCGTTCTCTTGCTCGGCGAGATCGATCTCTCGATGCCCTGGACTGCGACGGCAGCGGGTATGCTTGCCTGCGGGGCTCTCAGCAGCGGGGCAGCCTGGGCCAATGACGGCACGGCGATTTCCGCGGCACTGCTGCTGGGCTTGGCGATTGGTGGTGTCAACGCCTTCGGCGTTGCCATCCTTCGTGCCCCGTCCATGGTTTGGACGCTTGGCGTCAACGCTATCCTTCTCGGTTTGACAGTGGTCTATGCCGGTGGCTACAGCCCCCAAACGAATGCCTCTCCCCTGATGCGCCGCCTCGCCGTCGGACGCGTGTTCGACGTCGTTCCGGTGGCCGTACTGATCTGGTTGTTCGTCGGAAGCGTTCTTGTCCTCGTCCTGCGACTAACGCCGCTTGGCGCGTGGATCTACGCGATGGGCCGCAGCTCCCGCGTTGCCTATCTTGCCGGCGTCCCCACGCGTGTCGTGGTTCTGTTCGCCTTCCTATGGGCCGGACTTTGCTCGGCCGTCGGAGGCGTGCTGCTTTCGGGCTATTCCGGCCAGGCCTTTCAGGCCATGGGCGATCCCATGCTGCTACCAAGCATCGCAGCCGTCGTCGTCGGGGGAACGAAGGTGACCGGCGGCGAAGGCAGATACCTCGGCACCGTCATGGGTGTGCTTGCGCTCACGCTCCTCTCCAATGTCCTTTCCCTGATGCAGGCGCCCGAGGCGCTGCGACTGATCATATACGGCAGCACAATCATCTTGATGCTGCTCGTCAGCAGACGGCGATCACCGGCACATCATTAGAATGTCCGGAACAGAACCATTTACCTGTCCCACAACACAAGGATAAGCCGCATGGATGCGTTTGGAATGAAGCTCGAATGGTACAGCGCACCCTCATCCTGCTCATACAAGGATGGGACTCTGGAGGTCGTGACCGGAGACAAGACCGATTACTGGCGTGAAACATTCTACGAATTCTGGCGAGACGATGGCCACTTCCTGTCGAGGGAGGTCGAGGGTGATTTCAGCGCCGAGGTCACGGTTCAGGGCGACTATGAGGCTCTCTATGATCAGGCGGGCCTGATGATGCGCCTGAGCGAAAGCCACTGGATCAAGACAGGCATAGAATTCACCGATGGCCAGATGTATTTCTCCGTCGTCGTTACCAACAACCAATCCGACTGGTCGTTGGTCCAGGTGCCCGTCGATACCGGTGGGATGCGCATTCGGCTGACACGCCATCACGAGGCGATCCGGGTCCAGTATCTCAACGGCGAGAATGGCACATGGATACCCGTCCGCCTCGCCTATTTTCCGCCTACGAAGAAAGTTCAAGTCGGCGTGATGTGCTGCTCGCCGGAGCGAGCGGGGTTCACCGCTCGTTTCAAGGATTTTGTTATCGGGCCTCCGATCGCACGCGAGCTGCACGACTGAACACATTTCGACCCTGCGGGATAAGCAAGACCGCGGGGTCTGGATATCGTGGGCTTGAATGCACCAAATCCGACCAACACTGATCTGGCGCCGATCCATTTATGCGGAGACAGTTGCGTTTCAGATTGCCTTATTGTTATATCATATCCAATCTTCATTTTTATATGCTCAGGCGATTAGCCTCGGTTTTCCAGCGCCTAGCGGGCGGCGATACGAAAGGACGAGGGGTGGCTCTCTTCGCTAAAAACCGTTGACATGTTAAATAATGTATCCAATATATTGTTTAACATAAAACAAGGGAACACAGCTATGCGACCGAAATACGAAACTCCAAACTTTGATGAAACCCGCCGAGCCCTTCTGATCGGTGGCGCAGCCGCCGGCCTCACGGTCAGTTTCGGAAGATTGTTTTCGACGCCTGCCTCAGCCGCAATGGGCGGCACGATTCAAGTCATGGCATGGGAGGGCTATGACCTGACGAACGAGTTGAAGGGATGGCGAGAGGCGAACGGCGTCACTGTCGAAACCACGTCGATCGCATCGCAGGATGACGTACACACCAAGTTCATTGCCGGCAATCCGCCGCCGCTTGATCTGGCCGAATACAATCAGGCCTATAGCGAGCTTTACATCGACCAGCTCAAGATCGTCTCGCCGCTCGATGTCTCGAAAATCCCGAATTATAACGCAGACAACCTGTTCAGCGTTTTTTTTGACAAGCCGACTTGGTTCAAGGGCGGTACGCTCTATGGATCCCCCTACATCTGGGGCTTCAATACGCTCCTCTACAACTCGGCGGAAATGGACGAGCCGAAATCCTACAAGGATCTTTTGAAGCCGGAGCTCAAGGGCAAGATCGCCATCATGGACGATGCGACAGGCAATTGGCCGCTGATTGCCCGTTTGGCCGGCTTCGGCAAGAAGTATCCGTCCCTGACGAAGGATGAGCTGAAAACCGCGTTTGACGGTTTCGGTGCCTTCCGCGACCAAGCCCGACTGATCGCAATCAACCAGGGCGATGTTGCGAACTTCATCGCATCCAAGGAAGTGCTGGCCGTGGTCGTGGCAGATCCGCAGATCATTCAGCAGGTCACCGCTCAGGGCGTGCCGTTGAAGATGGCGGTTCCCGAAGAAGGGCCGGTCCTGTGGGTCGACGCATGGTTCATCCCCGTTTCGGCGGATAATGTTGAAACCGCGCATGATTTCATAAATCAGTCGCTTGACCCGCAGGTGCAGGCAAATGTCTGCATGAGCATTCATCAAGCCCCTGTCTCAAAGAAAGCAGTCGAGCTTTTGGATGAACCCGCCCGCCAGCGTATCGATTATTCCAAGATCGAAGAGATTTTCTCCGCGGGACTTCCCGGCATTCCGCCTGTCGAGGCGGAGGGGGAGATGGCAAGCTACGACGATTGGATTCAGGCCTGGCAGCAGTTCAAGGCCGGCATGTAAGTGCATCGGCATTCCCGGCGGCGTCTTGGCGGCCGGGAATGTGCTGAGTTTTCTGCCGCATTGTCCGACGCCGAAACGATGCCGTTTCGGCAAGAAATGCTCTAGGAGTTATCTCGTTGGTCAGCTCACAAAAAACGGGCAGTTTCCTGGCGGCTCCGGCAGTCACCTATATGGTGATTTTCTTCGTCGCCCCCAGCCTCCTTCTCTTTTCATATAGCTTCTGGACGGCAAGCTCGTTCCGTATCGTCCCGGACTTCGTCCTGACGAACTATCTCTCGTCGATGAAGTCCCTGCTGTTTCTCAAGGTCACGCTCAACGCGCTCTTCATTGGCCTTGTCACCGCGACGATTTCCGTGCTGCTTTCGCTCCCGATCGCTTACTATCTGACCTACGTCACCCGCTCCAAGGTGATATTCTACCTTATCCTCGTCACCTGGTTCTCCAGCTATCTGGTGCGGATATACGCTTGGCGGACGTTGCTCGGCACCAACGGCCTTCTCAACGTGGCACTGCTGCAACTGGGCATAATCGCGACACCTGTCGAGGCCTTTCTGTTCAGTCCCTTCGCCGTGGGTATCACTCTCGTGCACATCTATCTCCCCTTCGCCATCCTGATGGTGATCTCCGCGATGAGCGAAATCAAGAAGGAGCTTATCGAGGCGTCTCGCGACCTTGGAACGAGCCCGCTCGGTGCATTCGTGCGGGTCGTTGCTCCCAATGCCGCACAGGGCTTGATCGGTGCATTCATGCTCACTTTCATTCTCGCGGCAAGTGACTACGTCACCCCGCAGATGGTGGGCGGCTCCTCCGGGCAGACCACCGGCCTGCTTATCGCTGATCAGTTCCGAAAAACCGGTAACTGGCCGCTCGGCGCAGCGCAGGCGTTCATCATGTTCGCACTATCGATCCTGGTCTACGTGATCATTACAGCACTTGCCCGTGCGTCAGGCCTCACCCGCCCTCGCAAAAGCATCTTACGACAGGAGAAATAGATGATCCTGCGTGTCACAGTTTATCTGATCATGGCATTCCTGCTCGTCCCGCTCGCGCTGATCGTTCTGTTCAGCTTCAACGAAAGCCCCTCTTTCACCTTCCCCATAACGGGCTACAGCATACGGTGGTATGCGCAAATCTTCTCGGACCCTCAGCTCGCTTCGGCCCTGTGGAAGAGCTTCTGGATTGCGACATTGACCGCGATCATCACCTTCATTCTTGGGGCGGCAGCGTCACTGGCCTGGTTGCGCCTGGGGCGCAACGGCCGCACCGTTCTCGAAGTGCTTTGCATCACCCCGATCGCACTTCCGGGTCTGTTCCTCGGCGTGTCGCTGCTGGTGCTTGCATCTCAGGTCGGCGTTCAGCTCTCGATGATCACCATCGTCATCTCTCATGTGGTGCTTGCACTTCCGATGCTGATGATTGCGATGCGAGCGCGGCTCGTCTTGTTCGATCCGAACCTCGAGGAAGCATCGCGCGACCTGGGGGCCTCCCAGGTCCTTACGTTTCGGCGGGTCACGCTCCCTCTCATAGCGCCGACGCTCATTTCCTGTGCCGTGCTCAGTTTCGCGCTTTCGTTCGACGAGTTCGTCGTCACGGCCTTCGTATCGGGCACCGAGACGACGCTGCCGATGTACATCTGGTCGATGATGCGCCGCACGGTCACGCCGCTCATCAACGCCATCTCGACGCTCGCGATGGTCTTTACCATCGCCATCATTTCCATCGCTCTTGCCATCGCCGCGATGAAGCGTGCGACAAATCTCTCCAGCCGCAACGCTGCTTGAAGGAAAACGCCCATGCCCCCAATCATTGAAATCACGGATGGCAACAAGGCCTTCAGCGGCTTCAAGGCGCTTCAGAACATCAATCTTTCCATCGCCCAAGGCGAAATTGTCACGCTGCTTGGCCCGAGTGGCTGCGGCAAGACGACGTTGATGCGCATTTTCGCCGGCTTCGAAAGCCTCACGAGCGGGTCGCTCAGGATCGATGGAAAAGATGTCTCCAGTCTTCCGCCGGAAAAGCGGCCGGTCAACATGGTGTTCCAACGCTATGCTCTCTTCCCGCACCTGGATGTGTTCGAAAATGTTGCCTACGGCCTCAAAGTAAAGGGCATCGGCAAGGATGAGGTTCGCGAACGGGTCCGCAACATGCTGCGCATCGTACAGATGGATCACCTTCAGCAGCGCTTTATCACCGAGCTTAGCGGCGGCCAGTGCCAGCGTGTTGCGCTTGCGCGCGCGCTCGTTAACGGTCCGAAGGTTTTGCTTCTCGACGAGCCGCTTGCCGCACTCGACCTGAAAATCCGACAGCATATGCTGACGGAAATGAAGCGTATTCATGCCGAAACCGGGGCGACCTTCATCTATGTGACGCACGACCAGGATGAGGCGATGATCCTTTCGGACCGCGTCGTGCTAATCGATCGTGGGCAAATCGTGCAGATCGATACGCCACAAGATATGTACAACAAGCCTAATTGTCTTTTCTCGGCCAAGTTCCTTGGCGAGACCAATATCCTGCATGGAACGGTCGTCGAAGACGCGGCCGGCAGAAGGGCGTTCAGGTCGTCTGAAGGGAGCTTCCATTATCAGCCGACCAACGAGATCGCCTCAAAAAGTGCTGCCATCATGTCGGTGCGTCCGGAAGCGATGTCGCTACACGCTGAAAACCCCGTACGGGACAATGCCATACCGGCGACAGTAACCGACGTGCTCTTCACAGGCAGCCGGTCCTTCTATCATCTTGTCAGCGACGGTGGAGAAACACTTCGCGCGCAGGTTCAGAACATGCCGGGCCTGAGCCGGCCGAATGTGGGCGACCGTGTACATGTCTGCTGGCCTCACGACGGGTCCGTCGTCCTGCCGGCCTCCCCCGGCCACTGAGCGTTGAAGATATGACCCCCAGTTCTCCCGTCATAAAGCGCCATACCGTTACCGCCAGCGTGCTTGAAATGATCCGGAATCGCATTGTCGAAGGACTCTATGCAGGCGGGCAGCAGATCCGTCAGGAGGCCATTGCCGAGGAATTCGGCGTGTCGCGCATTCCTATCCGTGAGGCTCTCGTCCAACTGGAGGCGGAGGGCTTCGTGCAGATCCACACGCACAAGGGCGCAATCGTCGCCCAACTGACCGTCGAAGACGCCATCGACATCTTCGAGGCGCGCCTCATCCTGGAGCCCAGCATTCTTCGTCAAGCTGTGACGAAGGCAACGCCGGAAGACATCAGCCGGGTGCAAAAAGCGCTGCAGGACTACGAGCGCGGAGTCGCCAACGACGCGTCACCGGCGCAACTCAGCCAATTGAACTGGGCGTTTCACAATGCGCTTTCCAGTCCGTCCGGGCGCTGGCGGTCGCTTGCCGTCCTGTCCTCCCTCTATAGATCGGCGGACCGGTATCTGCGTTTGCAAATCGACAATACCGAGGCTCGGCAAAGCGCGCTCGAAGATCACCGGGCGATCGCAGCCGCGTTCGTGCAGCACGATGCGGCACTGGCGCAACGCCTGTTGGCCCGGCATATTTCCGCAGCACGAGACGATGTTACAAAGAGCCTGAATTCTTGAGTAAGGGCCCGTGAGCCGCGCTTCGGCTCGCACCGCCCAACGGTTCCACAGGCCGGCGACGTTCATTTTGATAGAGGAAAGACATGCAACTTGATCGCGTTATTACAGTCGTAGGCGCCCATGCGGAGGGCGAAGTGGGCCGGGTGATCACCGGCGGCGTCTTGCCTCCCAAGGGCAAGACGATGTTCGAGAGGATGCAAAATCTCGAACGCGACGGCGCCTGGCTTCGAAACATGTTGCTTTTCGATCCTCGCGGAAGTGTCAATGCCGCAGTCAACCTGATCACGCCGCCGTGTCGCGACGACGCGGATATCGGGATGATCGTGATGGAATCCGATTATTTCGTCCCGATGTCCGGCTCGAATCTAATCTGCACCGTGACGGTGGCGCTCGAAGCCGGCATGATCCCGATGGCCGAGCCACAGACGATCGTCCGTGTCGACACTCCGGCAGGGCTTGTGGAAGTTGTGGCGGAATGCAGGAACGGTAAGTGCAAGCGCATCACGTTCCGCAACATCCCGTCTTTCGTAATGCATCGCGATGCAACCATCGAAGTCCCTGACCTCGGGACCCTGCGCGTGGATGTCGCTTATGGCGGCATGATCTACTGTATCGTGAACGCCGAGGACCTGAACCTGACGCTTAATCGGGCCGAAGCCCGTCTGCTGGTGGAGTTGGGTGAAAAGATCAAGGCGGCAGCGGCAAACCAGTTGCCATCCGTCCATCCTGAAAACCCGCAGATCCATACGATAAACCAGGTCGAATTCGCTGGTCCGCTCCAGGTTGTGGACGGGGTTAAAACGTCGAAGAATGCCGTGGTGGTGTCGCCGGGCCGGCTCGATCGCTGCCCGTGCGGAACCGGTACATCAGCCCGTATGGCACTGCTTCATGCCCGTGGAGACCTGGAGGTTGGCGAGGCGTTCCGTCACCTGTCGATCCTCGATACGGTATTCGACTGCAAGATACTGGAGACTGGAACCGCCGGCCCGATCCCCGCCGTCACGCCAAAGGTCTCAGGGCGGGCATGGCTTACGGGTGTGAGCCACTACGGGGTCGATCCCGAGGATCCCTTCCCGGAAGGATATCGACTTTCAGATACGTGGTTTGCTTGAAGCCACGCGCCGTCGCGAAGCAGACCCGTCTGGACTTCTTTGCATTTTTTGCGTGTGGAACGTACAGCTAAATCGATCTATCCGATAAATTGCGCGTGTCAGTTGCTTGCCCAGTGAGGGTTTTGTATTCAATATACGGTCCAGCACACAAATGAGTCCGTGATGAAACCCTCCCCTTCTATCAAGCGCCGAACCGTTACATCGTCTGTCCTCGATCTGCTTCGTGACCGGATTATATCCGGTTACTATGAAGGCGGTCACCAGATACGCCAGGAGGCGATTGCCGAGGAAGTTGGTGTCAGTCGCATTCCGGTGCGTGAAGCGCTGGTCCAGTTGGAGGCTGAAGGGCTTGTCGTCATTCATACCCATAAGGGTGCGGTCGTGGCGAAGCTCACCCCGGAAGACGCCGTCGACATATTCGAGGCGCGCCTGATCTTCGAACCCTTCATCCTCGCAAAAGCGATGGAAAAGGCGACGTCCGAAGATGTCGAGCGCGTCCAGGGCGCCTATCGCGATTATGAGAAGGCGCTTCTGGCGGGAGAAAGCCCCGCGGTCCTCAGCCAGTTGAACTGGGCCTTCCATATCGCACTTTCTTACGCAGCTGACAGGCCACGGTCTCTGTCGGTGCTTTCCTCGCTTTACAATTCCGCCGATCGATATCTACGGCTCCAGATCGACGCCAAGACAGCACAAACGAAGGCGCTGGAGGAGCATAGCACGCTCGCGCAATACTTTGCGGACGGCAACAGTAGCGCCGCGCAAAAGCTTCTCAAGAAGCACATCGCCGATGCTCGTGACGATGTTATCCGCGGCCTTCAACACCGCGGCGCGAAGGTCACGTCCTAATTCATTTCCACGGCCGGTGCCCGCGCCATCTGCGCAGGCACTCTTCCGTCGGAGCCGATCAGGCAGCTTCCTTCTGGCCCTCATAGGAGATGGGCTGCGGCGCAAGGGCCGGAACGCCCTTGATGCGGTCCGCAATCTTTTCGGCGATCATCATCGTCGGGCAATGCAGGTTGCCGTTTGTGATCCGCGGCAGAATGGACGCATCGACAACGCGAAGACCGTCAAGCCCATGAACACGTCCTTCGTCGTCAACCACGGCGAGGTCATCGTTACCCATACGGCAGCTTGAGCACGGGTGATATTGTGTACCCATGTTTTCCTGCAACCATGCGAACACGTCTTCATCGCTCCAATTGCGCAGACCCGGGAAAATTGCTTCCCCCCTGATCTTGTCCCAGCCACGCTGCTGGATGATCTCATCCGTATGCCGGACACCGTCAATCAGGTTGCGGCGATCTTCGGCGTCCGAGAGATAGTTGAGCACGATCGACGGGTGCTTGCGTGGATCTCCATTCACAAGCGTGACCGCACCTTTGCTCTTCGGCCGACCGAGGCAGACTTGGTATTGAAATCCCTCCTCGATATTCACCTTACCGTGCATGAGCTCACCAAGCATCGGCAAGAACTCGTGCTGGATGTTCGCATAGTCGACGTGATCGCTGCTCTTGAAGAAGGAGCCGACCTCCCAGAGGTTTGTCGTGCCAAGGCCGCTGCGCAGGAACATCCATTGAGCGCCGATGAGGGCCATCTTGAACAGGTTCATGTCCACGGCCGGCGAAACGCCCTTACGCGACGCCCTATACTTGATGGATACAGCAACATGATCCTGGAGGCTCTTGCCAACGCCCGGCAGGTCTGAGACGACCGTTATGTCGTGTTCGGCGAGTTCATGAGCGGGACCGATACCAGACAGAAGGAGCAATTGCGGAGAGTTGAAAGCGCCTCCCGCAAGGATAACCTCACGGGCCGCCCGTGCTTCGACAATCTGTCCCTTTTGTTCATACCGTACGCCGACCGCCCGCTTGCCCTCGAACAGCACCTTATGCACCAGTGCGCCAAGTTGCAGTTCCACGTTTCCGCGTTTGATCGCCGGCCGAAGATAAGCGCGTCCCCCGCTTGCGCGAATTCCATTGTCGATGTTGGCTTGGTACGCATGCACGCCTTCCTGACGAAAGGCATTGTAGTCCGGATTGAGTGCGTGGCCAGCTTGTTGCCCGGCCTCGAGAAATGCCTGGAAGGGCTCAAGTTGCGCCTTCAGCGTCGTGATGGCGATTGGCCCTTCTCCACCGCGATACTGGTTCGCCCCGCCATCATAGGTCTCGAGCTTTTTGAAGTATGGCAGGCAATGTGCATAGGACCAGTTTGTTAGGCCGTCCTCGGCCCAACGATCGAAGTCTCGCGGATTGCCGCGAACATACACCATCCCGTTAAGCGACCCCGAACCGCCCAGCATCTTCCCGCGGATATGGGGCACCATCCGACCATTCAATGCGGCCTCCGGCCCCGTATCGAATTCCCAGGTGCGGGCCTTGTCCGTCAGCGGATAGGACATGGCCGCCGGCATGCGTACGTAAATCGAATTGTCGTGAGGCCCCGCCTCGAGAACAAGAATGCTCAGATTGCGGTCCTCGCCGAGCCGAGCAGCAACGACTGACCCGGCAGCGCCCGAACCGACTATGATGTAATCGTATGTTTTCGTTGGCATTTCACGTCCTCAAACTAGAATTCCGATCAGACTGGCAGCACTCGGCATGACCGTTTGTAGTGAGGTTACCCATGCGGATTTCGCCAATGCAGAACCAAACTGAGGAAAACGCCTATGCCATTATTGTATCCAATCTATTATATTCCAAAGGCTGCGTCTAGTATCGACGCGGGCAAATCGCTGCGAGCACGGTCGTATCAGACAGGCGAGCGCAACTGGGCGCCGAAAAAGTTTTTGAGAAGAGTGGACAGCACAATTGTTTGATTGTAGATTGGATCCAATCTTACCTTAAGGTCAACATGACAGGATGAGTGGACATGACGAAGTGGACAGGCGTATTTCCGGCAGTGACGACAAAACTGACGCAGGACGGCAAGGTCGATATTGAGCAAACCAAAGCGAGCATCGACCGCCTGGTGAAATCGGGTGTGTCGGGCATTATCGTTCTCCCGATGCTCGGTGAAAATGCATCGATGAACATGGATGAGCGGGAAGCTGTCATTCGGGCCGCTGTCGACGTGGTCGACGGTCGTGTTCCTGTGCTTTCGGGCCTTGCTGAAATCACGCTTGAAAATGCGAAGAAGAACGCGAAGCTCTACGAATCCTTCGGAGCGCAGGGGCTCATGGTTTTCCCAAGTCTTGGCTACAAGACTGACAACCGTGAAACTGTCGCCTGGTACAAGGGCATCGCCAGCGCCTCATCACTGCCGATCATGATCTACAACAACCCGATCGCTTACGGCGTCGATTGCACCGTTGACGTTCTTAAGGATCTTGTCGATGTGCCCGAAATCGTATGCATAAAGGAAGAGACTGGCGATATTCGTCGCGTAACGGACATGTACGTGGCCTTCGGCGATCGCTTCAGCGTTTTTTGTGGTGTCGATGACCTCATCGTCGAGAGCTCAGCGCTTGGCGTTACCGGTTGGGTTTCCGGCATGACGAATGTCTGGCCCGTCGAATGTGTCGAGCTCTTCAACCTCTGCGCTGAAGATCGTTACGCTGAAGCGCGCGCGCTCTACAGGATTCTCACGCCGTCCTTCCATCTTGATACGCATGTCAAGCTTGTCCAATATATCAAGCTTGCTGAGAGCCTCGTCCACGGCGCTCCGGAATGGACCCGTGCTCCCCGGTTGCCGCTTGTCGGCCCCGAGCGTGATTTCGTTGTGTCGACCATAAAGCATGCAATCTCCGCACTCGCAGCCCGCAACAAAAAGGCCGCTTGATTTATCCGCACAAACCCCTCGTCCGCCGTTAACCGGGCGAGGGTTTTGTCCCCATCTATTCTGCGCTATTGCGCCGGATGTCGACTAAGCCAACGGGCTGTTGACCACTCTCTAGAATGCGTCGCGGCGGCAAAAAATTCGACTCCGGCTTTAGTTTCAAACGGAGCTCTGGCGACGCTGACGCGCCCGGCTGGACGCCAGAGCATCGTGCTACGTTTTCGATGTCCGGCCATGGAAGCTGCCCGCTGTGCATCGCTGGAGAACAGCCAGCTCGGCGACACCGGCCAAGCCGGCGTCGTCGCCAAGTTTTGCCTGTACGACGGGCACTTCCCGAAAGGGCGCCATAGCATCACGGCGGATACGCGCACGGATACCGGGTTCGAGCAGATCAAATGCGACAGACACACCACCGCCCATGACTAGCATCTGCGGGCTGTAGAGATGCAATAAGCTGGCGAAGCCGGAGCCAAGCCAATCAGCCTCCTCAGCAATGAGGGCAAGGCAAGCAGCGTCGCCTGCCCGCGCGCCCTCGACAGCATGGCGCCCCTCGACTATCCCTTTCTCGGCCACCCTGCCTAAAAAGGAGGTCGGGTTTTCGTGCGCTGCCGCGCGGACCCGCTTACCGAACGCCGTACCGGCGGCAACCGCTTCGAAGCAACCGACGCGCCCGCAGGAGCAGGTCGGCCCCTCCGCAACAAGCGTGAAATGCCCCACATGGCCGGCCATTCCTCGCGCACCATGCATCAGGCGCCCATCGACAACGACACCACCACCGATGCCGGTGCTGACCGTGACGTAGACCACATGGTCCAGCCCGCGCGCGGCCCCGTATTGCCATTCGCCGAAGGCCGCGGCGATGCCGTCATTCTCGACGATCGCAGGTATGCCGAATATCGCCGACAGGCGGTCGCGCAGAGGGAACAGTTCCCAGCCGGGAAGGGTCGGAATGTGGTCGATAACCCCGCTCACGGTGTCGAGCGGCCCTGGGGCGCACATACCGATCGCGCGGATTGGAGCACTGCCTGCCGCATGCGATACCTCCGCAACAAGCGCGCGAAACTGCCGCATTACTCCTTCCGGTCCACTCACATCGGTGCGCGCCGCCGTGCGCGCCAAAACTTTTCCCGCGCGCACCAGCGCGGCGCGAACCTGCGTGCCGCCGAGGTCGAGACCGATGGTGAAATCGTCATTCATGCAAGACCTCGCTCCACCGGTTGCGCATGGATCCACGCCATGCGTTTTGCGAGGTTCTCCGACTGGAAGGCGAGCGACCCCATGACGACGGTCCTGGCACCTGCCTTGGCGAGATCAGGTACCGTATTCTCGCGGATGCCCCCATCGGCGCACAGAACGATGCGGCCTGGCGTCATCCGTTTCGCGATGAGCGCCCTCGCCTCGCGAAGCCTGTCTGCGGCCTGGGCATCCAGTGCCTGACCCTTGACGCCGATCCGCGTGCCGAGCAGCGTCAGCAGCCCGATGCGATCTAAAAAGGCGCCTGCGGCCGCGACGGGTGTCTGCACTTGCAGCACGATGCCGGCGACGAGTCCGAGGCTGCCGATGAGATCGAGACAAACCTCCAGATTTTGGTTTTCGGCGTGGATGCTGATTGCGTCCGCGCCAGCATCGGCGAATTGACGGATCTGCACCTCGAGGATCGCATCAGATGCCATCAGGTGGACATGCAAGGGCTTTGCCGTGCTTCGGCGACAGACGGCGAGGAGATCCGGAAAGAACAGCAATGCCGGCGCAAAGTGGCCGTCTGCGACGTCGATATGATAGAGGTCGGTGAAGGGCTCGGTCCGGGCGATCTCCGCACCGAGCCTGGCGAGGTCGGCCGACCAGAGCGACATCTCGGCCATCAGCCGGTCCTTGGGCAGGCTTTCGAGCCAATCGGGAGAAGGCCGCATCTCAGAGCTCCCTAAGAAAGGACGATAAGACAGCGCGGAAATCGGCACGATACGCATCGGCGTCATCGGCCTTCGGCGTGATCTTCACAACCCGTGCGGCAGGGATCATCCCGGCAAGCGCCCGGGCATGACCGATCGGGTGAACGAGATCGCGGCCGTGGCCGATCACGAGCGTCGGCACCGTGATGGCAGAGACCTCTGCCTCGGTAACGTCAGGGCCATCCATCGAGATTGCCCGGAGCAGCGCTGCTGTAACCTCGATCGGTTCGCGATTGAAGAAGCCGCGGATCGAGGCGAGATTGTCCAGCGCGTCTCGTTCCAGTTCCTTCACCAGGGGCAAGGCCTCAAATCGCCGGCGCGCCTCTTGTAACGGATAATGATCCAGAAGTTCGCCGACGATGCGGTTTGGCGCCATGTTTGCGGGGTTGGCGTGACATATCCAGGCGGGTCGGGCAATAACCAGCGCCCGAACCCGTTCGGGTTGGCGCACGGCAAGCCGCAGCGCAATCGCCGCTCCCATGGAGATACCGCCCACAACGGCCGGTCCCGAGCCCTGTGCCGCGAGATAATCGGCAATGTCGGCGGCGAAGGTGGCGATCGACAAGGCCGCCTTGGGACCCACCTCCGAAACGCCGTGACCGCGGCACTCTACGGTGATGCGCCTGAAGCCGACGTCAGCCGGAAAGACCTGACCCGGCTGAGCCTGATCCCCGCAAAGGCCGTGCTGGAAAACGAAAGGCATGCCCTCGCCGTCCTCGTAGACCGCGAGGCTCGCCCCTGCGACGGGATGGCGGGCGTGCTTCATGTGTCTGGCCCTTCCGACGCGACGAGCGGACCAAGGAAGGCGGCGACGCCCGGCGCTTCCACCGCGGAAAGTCCGTGGGTGATCACGTCGCCATCGAACCCCACTTTCCGCAGTGAGGCAACGTAGCGCGGATAGTCGATGACGCCCCTGCCCGCGGTGGCGAAGGAGCCGTCGGCGTTGCGATCCTTGGCGTGCGCGATGGCGATCCGATCCTTCAGCAAGCCGATGGCCTCATCGATGATGCGGCCGCGTGCCTCAGCATCCTCGCCTTCGAAGAGATTGGCCGGATCCAGCACGATGCGGATACGCTCGCTCGCCATCGTCTCGATCAGGCGCCGCGCCTTTGCAGCAGAGTTGATGACATTGGCGAGCTCCGGCTCGACGCCGATGAAGATGTCGTGTTGTTCCGCAACAGCCAGCAGATGGCCGAACTCGGCAACCATGTCCTGCCAAGCCTCGACGCCCTGGTTGTCTGGATGGTCGCGCCATTGGTCGGCCGCATCCCGGCTTCCCGTGCACACCGTGAGAAGGGTCGCTCCCGCCGGGCGTGCCGCTGCGGCGATCGCGGCGAAACTGCGACGGCCGGCCTCTCGCACGGTGCTATCCGGATGGATCATGTTGTAGGTGGCGGAAAACGCAGCGATGGCGACGCCGGTTCGTTCCGATGCTTCACGGATTGCCATGACGGCAGCGATCGGGATCGTCTGCGGCAAGGCACCAAGGCCGGAGCAAGCGAAATTGTACTGGACCGACGCGTAGCCAGCGCTGCGCGCGGCCGCGAGCACGACGTCCGGCGTCGTGCCTGCAAAGGTCTTGGCGAAGATACCGACACGCATTAGACGCTCCCATGCGCGTCGGCGAGCTTCACCGGTGTTTTTTCGCGAACGGACTGCATCACCGCGGCCATGCCGCGCACCGATGCGATGCCATCCTCGATCCCGGCACCGGTCAGCGGTCCGCCCTGGAGAACGGTATCCGCAAAGCCCTCCAGCTGGCGCCGGTAAAAATGGCCGTCCGCGCCCAGCACGCGGCTGGTCGCGCCTGTCCTCTCGCTGAAGATGTCAACCTCGCTGCTCTTGAACAGCCATGGATTATAGGTCTTGCCGAGAATGCTGCCGTATTCGCCGTAGATCTGGAAGCCTTCGTGCCAGTCCATCCGCACAGCTACCGTCAGATCGAGATGGCCCATCACGCCGTTTTCGAACTCGACATCGATGAACCAGGCGTATGCACCGAAGCTCTGGCGCAGACGCGCATCGACGGCGCGGATAGGACCGGCAAAATAGCGGGCGGTATCCAGCAGGTGGCTGCCATGGGCGAGCATGAAATACTGCTCGAGATCGGCCTTTGGATTTCGCGATGGCTTCTTCGCATCGGCGCTGCGGATCATGTAGGGCTGGACCGCGTCGGTCACCGCGTAGCGGTGGGTGGAATCACAATACCAGGCCTTCAACGCAAGCATATCGCCCATGTCCGTATCGATGAAGTGCTTGGCGCTCTGAAGGCCGGCGTCATAGCGCTTCATATGGCCGACCTGGAAGACCTTCCCGCTTTTCTCGACAACGGGCCGCAGGCCCTCCACCTCCTCGACGGTCATGCCGAGCGGCTTTTCGCAAAGTACATGTTTGCCAGCATCCAGCGCGCGGGCCGCGGCCGCGACGTGGAAGGCATCCGCCGTCGCGATGATCACCGCATCGACTTCAGGGTCGGCCAGCATGACATCGTAATCGGAGAATGCCTTCTTTGGCGCATGGGTCGCAGCCATGCGGGCGCGCAGATCTTCGGCAACGTCGCAAATGGCGTAAAGCTCTGCATTGCGCGATTTCACGGCACTTTCGAAATGACCGGCCTGCGAGATCGGCCCGCAACCGAGAATGCCAACCTTCAGCAGCGGCTTTCCCTCATTCATCCCATTGTCCTTTCCGTGGTGGACGGGCTTTCAAGGCCGCCCCGTGTTCTTCAGCTCTTCGACACAGGCATGCTGCGGAAGCGCGTGGCGGTCTCCGGCTGCGCCACCTTGCAGACGGCGGGCGGAAGCCCGCGGGCGATCAGCTCGATATCGGCGGTGATCGACGCGCCCATGGCGTTCAGCGTCGCTTCCATGGCGCCGGCCTGATGGGGCGAAAGAATGATGTTCGGCGTCCGGCGCACCGGGTCATCGGGAGCGACTGGTTCGACGGGGAAGACGTCGGTCGCAACGCGGATGCGGCCGGACGCGGCCGCCTCCAGCATGTCGGGAAAGTTGACCACCGCTGCACGGCTCAGAAGCAGCAGGCATGCTCCCATTTTCATCGAATCGAATGCACGCTTGTCAAGGAAACCGGTGTTTTCGGAGGTCACGCCCGCGAGCACAAAGATGAAATCGCTATGGGTGAGGATAGAATCCAATGTCACTGGCCGGCATCCGGCCTGCTCGATCAGAAGGGCCGGCACCCATGGATCGTACACCTCGATCGCAGAGGTGAACGGCTTCAACAGGGGCAGCAGGGCGCGGGCAAGATCGCCGAAGCCGATCAGCCCGACCCGGGCACGCATCAACGGCTGTGCTGTGCGGTTCGCCGCAAATCCATATTCTTCTTTGCCCTCGCGCATCAACCGGTCCGCCTCGGTAATGCCGCGGCCGAGGTCGATCGCCATGGCCAGCCCGATTTCTGCGACCGGTTCGGCAAAGACATGGCTTGCCGACAACACGCGAATGCCGTGCTCGAAGCAATGACGGTAGTCGATATTAGGCAGGAAGTTTCCCTCGCTGTTAACGAAGGCCTTGAGATTTCGACACCGCGCCAACCGCTCGGCCGGCATGTCGAAAATGCCCATCGCGATATCGGCCGGCACGACATGCCGTTCGAAATCCTCATCCGTCAGGACGTCACCCTCGTGGATGACGAGGTCGCCAAGCGCACGCAGACGCGCCAGATGGGCCTCTGTGAAGACGTCTTCCACGAGGCGCGGATGCGCCATGATGAAGGTACGGAACGGTGTGGTCATGAACATTTCCCTTCAGATATCTGTCCAGCGGCCATCTTCGGCACCCGAGCGAAGCGCGGCATCGACGAAACGCAAGCCGCGCACGCCATCGTGAATGCCCGGCAGCAGCAAGGCATCCGCCGACGGGGCGCGGCCGCCGCGGTGCGCGTCGATCTGGTCGGCCATGTCGAGATAGAGCCGCGCAAGCGCCTCGATGAAGCCCTGGGGATGACCAGGCGGCATTGTCCCCTTGAAAGCCGTTCCGTGCGAGGCACGGTCGATCACCATGCGCCGGCCGCCAAGCGGCGCGAAGGTCAGCCGGTTCGCCGCCTCGACCGTCCAGCCGAGTGAACCCTTGTCGCCATGCACATCGATCCTGAGCCCGTTTGTCTCGCCGATCGCCACTTGGCTTGCCCAGAGCATTCCCTTGGCGCCACCGGCAAAACGCAGCTTCGCCGTCACGTTGTCGTCGACACGGCGGCCCGGGACGAAGGTATCGACTTCCGCTGAGAGAGCGGTCGCCGAAAGGCCCGTGACAAATTCCGCAAGGTGGAAGGCGTGGGTGCCGATATCGCCAAGGCTACCGGCACCGCTTCTTGCCGGATCGGTACGCCATTCGGCTTGCTTGTTGCCGGTCGTCTCGGCGGCGGTCGCCAGCCATTCCTGCGGAAAGATGACACGAACCAAGCGCACCGTGCCGATTTCGCCCGCCGCCACCATCGAGCGCGCTTCGCGCACCATGTCGAAGCCGGCGTTGGTATAGGCGACACCGAATAGAGATGAACTGCCGGCCGCCGCCGTCTGGAGTGCGAGCGCGTCATCCAACGTGGCGGTCAACGGCTTGTCGCAGAGGATGTTGATACCGGCGCCAAGAAAGGCGTGGCAGGCGGGCGCGTGCAGATGGTTCGGCGTCACCACGGCGACGAGGTCAATACCGTCGTCGCCTGCCTCACGCTTCGCCATCGTCTCGAAGTCGCGATAGCAGCGTTCCGGTGCCAGACCCAGAGCGTGTCCGCTTTCGCGCGCGCGAACCGGATCGCTCGAGAAGGCGCCCGCGACCAGCGAAAAGCGTCCCGTCATAGCAGCGGCAGCACGGTGGGCGGCGCCGAAGAACGCACCAATCCCGCCGCCGACCATACCCAGTTTCAGCGTTCCCATGTCCTGTCCTGTCTGGAGTGAGACGGGCCGACGGTTTCGCCGGTCCGTCCCTCTTAAGGCGATTTTACTTGGCGGCGACCTTGCCGCAGGTCGTCAGCGCGTCGGCCGGCGTGCAGGTCTCCGTGCCCGTCTGGATGAACGGTTCGAGCTTCTCGCCTTTGGTGAGCTTGTCGAGAGCCATGATCGTCTCGTAGCCCATGTCATAGGGGCGCTGGCCAATATTATAGTGGCTCAGGCCCTCGGCGAGCAGCGGAAGCTGTGGGCCGAAGTTGTCGCCGAAGACCACGACGAGGTCCTTCTTGTCGAGGCGTTCCTTCAGCGGTTCCATTGCTTGCTTGTAGGCCTGCGGAGCATACTGCGCCCAACCACCGACGGCGACGAACGCGGAGAGATCCGGATGGTTGGTCATGACGTCACGAACCTGCTGGGCCGCAAGCGCGATGTCGTCGTTGTTGTAAACCGGGCAGCCGGCCGGCTCCGTCCAGCCGTTCTGGCCCGTGAGCGTGGCGACCGGCTGGTCCTTCGAAGCACCGGCGAGGGTGTCGCGAATACCCTGGACGCGGGCCTTCAGGTTTTCAGAGGCCGGCGCACCGGACTGAATGCAGACCGTGCCGCCTTCCTTTTTGTTCTCCAGGACCTTCTTGGCGAGTTCCACACCGAAGGAGTAGTTGTCCGTGCCGATATAGGTGGCGCGCAGCCCTGCATCTTCGGGCAGCACGTCGGTGTCGAAGGTGACGACCGGGATACCCTTGTCGTTCGCCATCTTGAGGATGCGCGCCATGGCCTTCGGGTTGCCGGCGGAAATGCCGAGCCCGTCGACGCCGCGCGTGATCATGTCCTGTGCAAGCTGCACCTGCTTGGCTTCGTCATACTCGGTCGGGCCAATATAGGTGCAGGTGACATCACCGAGCTTTTTGGCAGCATCCTTGCAGCCGGCATCGATCGGTGGGCTGAAGGCGTTGTTGAGCACCTTGAAGACCAGCGCGAATTCCCGGTCTGCGGCATTGGCCGTCGCGCCAAAGGCGCAAAGCGCAATTGCCGCGGATGACAGGGTAAATTTCAGGCTTCCTGACAGCGACATGGTATCTCCTCCTTGGTTCGCTGTTAAAGACATTCATTTCACGGCGCGGCGGCACTCCTCCCCCGCTCCCTGACTTTGGTGGACGCGGCGTCAGCGACGCAGTGACCGAATGCGTTCGAGAAGGACGGCAGCGAGGATGAAACCGCCGACGAACGTGCCCTGCCAGAACGGATTGACGCCGGCGATGAGAAGCGCATTGCGGATCACCTCGATCAGGATCGAGCCGATCGCTGCGCCTAGCGCTGTGCCGAAACCGCCCGCCAGGGACGCGCCGCCGATGACCGTCGAGGCGATAGTCTGCAATTCGTAGCCGGTGCCGATGGCGTTCGTGACCGCACCCAGCCAGCCGACGAGGAAGATCGCACTGATGGCGGCCATCAGGCCACTGAAGGCATAGGCCGAGATCTTGATGGCATCGACGGAGATGCCAGCGAGACGCGCAGCGCTCTCGTTGCCACCGATCGCGAAGATGTACCGGCCCCAGCGCGTCATGGTCAGCAGGCAATGCAGCACGATGACGAAGACCACGAGCGCATAAACGACATTGGGAACGCCAAGCGTATAGCCGCCACCGAGCGCCAGTATCGATTCCGTCGCCGTGCCGAATTCGTAGAACACTTGGTTGTCACTGACCACGAGCGCAAGGCTGCGCCCGATCGACAAGGTCGCCAACGTCACGATGAAGGGTGGCAGCTTGGCGAGCGTGATGACAGCGCCGTTGAGACCGCCGAAAACGAGGCCGACGGCGAGCGTGCCGGCGATTCCGAGCGGCAGCGGTGCACCGGCATTCAGCAGTACGCCTAAAGTAACGCCGCTCAACCCGAGAATCGAGCCGACGGAAATGTCGATCCCGCCGCTGATCAGCACCGGCGTCATGCCGAGCGCCATCAGGCCGATAAAGCAGGCATTCTGCAGCACGTTCATGAGATTGCCGGACGTGGCGAACTTGCCGGAGATCATCGAGACGGCAAGGCCAAGGACGACGATTGCGATCGCGATCCACATTTCCTGTGTGAGCATCAGCCGGCGCAAAAGCGATCGGTCATGGCGTTTCAGGAGGTCGACATTCATGTCGGAGACGTCTTGCTGGGACATGGTTCCTCCCGTCTCAGGCGGTCTTGATGGCGCCGGTGATGAGGCCGGTGACCTCTTCCGGGCTGGATTGATTTATAGGCTTGTCAGCGACCTTGCTGCCGCGCCTCATGACCACGACACGATCGCAGACATCGAAAACATCTGGCATGCGGTGGCTGATAAGGATGACCGAGAGGCCCTGCTCCTTCATCCGCCGGATCAGCGCCAGAACCTCGGCCACCTGCCGGACGCTGATGGCTGCCGTCGGTTCGTCCATCAGCACCAGCTTGGAGTTGGAAAGCCGCGTGCGGGCGATCGCGACCGCCTGCCTTTGGCCGCCGGACATGCGGTCAACCAGATCGGCCGGCCGTGTCTCGGATTTCAGCTCCCGGAAGATTTCGGCCGAGCGCGTGTTCATCAGCTTCTTGTCGAGCACCCGGAATGGCCCGACCTGCCGCATCGGCTCTCGGCCGAGGAAGACATTGGCTGCAGCCGTGAGGTTGTTGCAAAGCGCCAGGTCTTGATAAACCACTTCGATACCGTGCCGGCGGGCATCGGCTGGTCCCGAGAAACGGACATCCTGATCCTCGAAGACATAGCGGCCAGAGGTCGGCTGGAAATTGCCGGCAATGGTTTTCACGAGCGTCGACTTGCCCGCACCGTTATCACCCATCAGGCCGAGCACTTCGCCACGCTTGATGTCGATGGACACGCCGTCGAGTGCGCGGATGGCGCCAAATTCCATGACTATGTTTTCGAGACTGGCAAGCTTGCTCATCCAACCTCCTCCCTGAGCTTGGATAGATATCTTTCTTAAAGTAAGAAATAGAACGTATCTCTCTTTGTCAATGAACAATGTTTTTTGCCAAAACCGCGAAAATTATGTCAGTAGGCCTGACATGGTTCCTTTAAGCCACCATCATCTCAGCATTTTTTCTGAATTCCATCGTTTTAACGGAAAATTTCGAACGGAACGGAATGACATTTTTTTACAAAAGACATAAATCCGGCTATGCCGGATACGAAACGCGGATCGCAAATGAAAGGTGGAAGATCTCGACATGGCGGATCAGACCCTAGCCAAGGAAGTCAACGAGCGGCAGATCCTTCGTTTCCTGCGGCTCTTCGGGTCGGCTAGCAGAGCCGATATCGCCCGCCACCTAAAAGTGACACCGGCCTCTGTAACGCGTCTTGTCAACGGGCTAACGATGCGCGGGCTGGTACGCGAGGTTCAACCTGGAGCAAAAAGGGGGAGAACTGCGCGTGATGCCGGCCGGCCCGGTGTGGCACTCGCTTTAAATCCGAATGCTGTCTTCTTTCTCGGTGTCGAGATCGGCATCGGCATTCTGCGCTATGCACTCATCGATCTGACTGCAAACAGCGTTGCCACGTCGGATGTACATGTCAGTCGCACGATTACCCCGGCGGAAGTCGTCGATGCGATCGCCGCACATATTGCGACGCTGGAGCACGACATCCGTTACGCCGGCCGCGTGCACAGCGTGGGCGTCACTGTACCGGGTGTGGTCAATCTTGAAGGTTTCGTCATCAACCTGCCGATCCTGGGCTGGAAGGGGGTCGATCTCCTGACACCATTGCAGGCCGCCGTAGACCGGCCCTGCTTCGTGGAAAACGATGCAGGCGCAGCAGCGTTCGGCTCGGTCTACACCATGCCGGAACTCCAGACCGGCTGTTCCGTCTTTCTTGTTATGGGCCGGGGCTGTGGCGGGGCTGCGGTCATGAATGGCCGGCTCTTGCGCGGCGCGAGCGGTGCCACAGGGGAACTCGGCCACATGCGGATCGCCCGTGACGGTGCAATTTGCAGCTGTGGGCATCGTGGCTGCTTTGAAAGCCGTGTCGGGCTGGATGCACTTGCCCGATCCTACTGGGGAACAGACGATCTCGAAGAGGCGCAATTCGAGATTCTATCTGCCGAGGTCGCAGAGCGTTTCAGTTCCGGCGATCCGACCGCCATTGCCTCAGTGGCAGATCTTACGGGCTGGCTCAAATTGGGCGTCGTCAGCCTCGCCAACATCTTCAATCCGTCCACGATCTTCCTCGGCGGCGCGCTGGGTCCCGTCCTTTCCCTCATTATCGAGGACATCCGCCAGGATGTGGCCGGTGGTATCGTGCCGGGACTGCCGGCGCCCGAGATCCGCCTTTTCAGCCTTGAGCCGTACGAATGCGCCATAGGCGTCGCCGCAATCGCCCATCAACGCTGCTTTGATAGCTCCCGCGTCGACATGGATATGGCTGGATGGCCGTCTTGAGCAATGTTGCGTTGATACAACTGGGGGCGTTGCCGGTCCGGCAAAATATGAGTTGTTTCGTCATGTATCTTGCGCAGTCCTGTCGTCCGTGCAATGGTGCAGGGAGAGAGACAGAGCTGCGACGGCGGGAATATCGAGTAATCAAGTGGGCAATGGTGGGCTTGCGGGCAAGGATCTCCTGGATCATGCCGTCGTATCGTATTATGAGGACATGCAGCATGCCATTCGCCGGCGTGGACTTGCGGCGGGGCAGACTGCTGACGTCGTTCACGATCTTTATGTCCTTCTGTCTCGAAACCCGGACCGCCTTGCCGGCAAATCTTCGATACGCGCCTTTCTCATCCGCGCTGCCGTCAATCTCGGAATAGACAGGGCACGGCGCCTCGCCTTCGAAAACCGGCTCTTTGCCATTCTCGACGAACAGGCCGCGACGATCCCCGCGCATCGCCTTTCCGCTGAAGATCGTATCATGGTGCGCCAGCGCATCATGGTTCTGAAAGACGCGATCGCCGAGCTGCCGCATCAATGCCGTACCGTCTTCATCGCCTACCGGATCGGCGGCATGAGCAAGGACGAGATCGCCGAAAGCCTCTCCATCAAGCGCCGGATGGTCGACCGCCATATCCGCAACGCACTTCTTTCATGCCTGGCAAAAACCGATATTTTCGAATGACAGCCCGTTCGACCGCTTTCATTCGTCTAGGATGCGGATGGAAGGGATTTAACCGCGGGTTTGCCAGATGCAGCACACAACAATCCAGGAGCTGGCGGTCGATTGGGCCATTCGCCTTCACGATGGCGACCTGACCGCCGCGGACCGACAAGCGCTCGACGAATGGGTATCGGAGAACCCTGAACACGCCGCCGCGCTGGAACGAGCGCGCCGGTTGCTGGGTGATACCGGTTCTTTGCTCGTGGCAGACCCCGGCTTCACACGCCGCCAGCTGCGGCGCCGTCGAACGGGCGGCATACCGACCGTGACGATCCTTCTTGCGAGCCTTATAGGCGGCGGCCTCTTCGTGTCGTTGGACGGGCTCATCTGGTTGAAGGCCGATGTCACGTCCGCCGCAAGCGAGATGCCTGTCATCACGTTGACCGATGGCTCACGCGTGCATCTTAACGGGAAGAGCGCCATCGCCGAGCATTTCAGTGCCGGCGAACGTCGGATCGAACTCCTGAAGGGCGAAGCCTATTTCGAAGTGACGGAAGACGTTGACCGTCCATTCATCGTGCAGGCAGGCGGTGGCGAAGTCAAAGTCACGGGGACCGCATTCGATGTGAACTTCGTCGAGGGCGGCACCGAGGTTGCCGTCACGCAGCACGGCGTTGTGGTGACAGGACGCGACGAAATGCAATCCGTGCGCGTAGAGGCCGGCGAGGCCGTCTTCTACGACAACGCCGGGGCCATTGGCAGGGTCGAAACACTGCCCGCAGACCTCGCAGCCCCCTGGCGAAGCGGCCGCCTGGTCTTCGAGCGACAACGTCTCGCCTCCGTCGCCGCACAGATTTTCCGCCACATTCCTGGCCGGGTGATCGTCGCCAGGCCGTCAATTGCCAACAAACGGATCAGCGGTTCGTTCGACCTCAGCAATCCGGCCGATGCACTTGCGAGCTTCGGAGAGGTCTTCAACGTACGGATCGTGCGCGCAGGAGACCTTCTCACCATCATCTATTGAAAAAAGTTTCAAGGGCACAGCCTCAAGGCGGCCCTTCATTCGTCTGATGGCCGGACAGACGTTCGGACCGATCCGAACGCACATTCAGACAAGAGGGAAAAAGTCATGGAAAAGCGGTCAGGCGTCCTGGGGCAGGTCGGGATCTCTGTTTCAAGCGTGCTGGCGCTCATACTCGGCGCGGGCATTCCGGCAGCGGCCGTCATGACAGCCAAACCCGCCATAGCGCAGGATGCCGCACGGGATATCAGCATTCCGGCAAGCCCTCTTTCGCGGGCGCTCAACCAACTCGCGAGCCAGAGCGGCATCCATATCGGCTTCGAAAGCGCGACCGTTGCCGGCAAGACAACACCGGGCCTGACCGGCCATTATACGGCTCCGGATGCGCTTGCCGCATTGCTCTCGGGCACGGGTCTCTACTACGATTTTTCCAATTCCCATACGGCGACTGTCCTTGCGTCGTCGCCCCAGGCCGCCTCGGCCGGCGCTTCGGACGCTGGCGGCTCGACACTCGAGGCGATCATCGTCGATGGCGGCAGCGGCGGCGTCATTAACGCAGACGGCTATGTCGGCAAAAGCAGCGCGACCGGAGCCAAGACGGACACGCCGTTCGTCGAGACACCGCAATCCATCTCCTCCGTTACGGAGAAGCAGATGGTTGACCGCAATCCGAAATCGTTACTCGACGCTATCGCATATACTCCTGGCGCCCGCGTGAGTGCCTACGGCACCGATCCGCGCTTCGATTCCTTCTTCGTACGCGGCTTCAATCTCACCAATACTGGTGTTTTCCGTGACAATCTGCGCCAGCCTGTCGCCGGCTACGGATATTTTCTGACGGAGCCCTACGGCATCGAGGGCATCTCCATCCTGCGGGGTCCCTCCTCCGCACTCTATGGCGCAACGGGCGCTGGCGGCCTCTACAACGTCATCACGAAGCGTCCAACGGAAGAGACGCTGCGCGAGGCGGCGATGCAATGGGGAACGGACCAGCGCTATCAAGGACAGTTCGATCTTTCCGGCGCCTTCAACGAAAACGATGCCCTCTTCTACCGGCTGACGGGCGTCGCAAGGGCGGCCGACACCGAGTTCACCTCCGTTTCGGACGACAAGCTCTATCTGGCACCAGGCCTTACCTGGAAGCCGCAAGAGGGAACGCGCCTCACGCTTCTTGGAGAATATTCGCGCTCGCAGACGGGCGGCAACCCGGCTTACTACAATGATGCCTATGGTCACGTGAGCCCGTTCCAAGCCGATGATCCCGCCTTCAGTGACCTCGATCACAAGCAGGGGCGCTTCGGCTGGGAGTTCGAACACGCGTTCGACGAGACCTTCACCTTCCGGCAGAACGCACGCTATTCGAAGCAGGATGTCGATTCGAAATACGTCTACACCTACAACGGTGTCGCACATACAGCGGATTCGACCCTCATCGACCGCGGAACCGGCTATGAGCTGCAGACGCTTGATGCCTTCGTGATAGACAATCAGTTGGAGGCCAAGTTCGACACCGGGGCTGTTGAGCATACCCTGCTTGGCGGGGTGGATTTCACATGGGCGAAATTCAGCTCGACGACGGGTTATGGCGCGGCGTCGCCGCTCAACACCCTCGTCCCGAACTACGGTGACTTCATCGCGACGCCGGACCTGACCTCGCGCTCGGACCAGAAGCAGCTTCACACCGGCCTCTACATGCAGGATCAACTCCGCTACGACGCGTGGACGCTGACCCTTGGAGGGCGCTACGACTGGGTGTCGACATCAACGACGACAACGGATCTTGCGAGCGGCACGTCCACCTCGATGAAGCAGACCGATGGCGAATTCTCCGGCCGCGTCGGCATTACCTATGAAACGCCGTTCGGCATCGTTCCATATGCCAGCCTTTCGACGGCCTTCTCGCCCAATATCGGCATCAGCGCCGTCACCGGTTCACCGTTCAAGGCGACCACGAGTACGCAGCAGGAAGTCGGCGTCAAATATCTTCTCCCTGACGACAATGCGATGATCACCGCGTCGCTGTTCAATATCGATCAGGAGAACGGTCTGTTTTACGAAGTCATTAACGGCATCAACACCCAGGTTCAGCGCGGCAAGCTGCGCTCCAGAGGCGTCGAGCTGGAAGCCGTCGCAAGTCTTGACGATGGCTTGTCGCTTGCGGCCTCCTATACCTACACCGACCTCAGAATCCGCGAAGGCAATACCGCTACGAAAGGTAATTTTGTCTCAAGCGTTCCCTTCAACATGGCGTCGCTCTGGGTGCACTATGCCATGCCTGAGGACACGCCATTGCATGGCCTTGGTTTGGGAGCGGGCGTCCGCTTTATCGGATCGAGCTACGGCGACGACACGAACACGCTGATCAACGGCGCGCGCGCGCTCGTCGACGCCTCGGTTAGCTTTGATTTCAAGGCCATAAACCCCGAATTCGACGGTCTGAGCCTGCAGGTCAACGCGACGAACCTGTTCAACCGCCGGGACACCACCTGCACGGGCGGCTACTGCTATCTCGACACCGGCCGCTCGGTGATCGGCACGCTTCGTTACACATGGTAGGGCGGGAACGAGAGCGGGATGACGGCAATGTTCTATGATGTGCAGGTGAGCCATAAGGCGCTGCTGACACCGGGCATGGTGAGACTGACCTTCCAAGGCGAAGCGCTCGCGGATTTTCAATCGACGGGTATCGGCGATGAGTATCTCCGGCTCTTCTTTCCCGACGAGGCAAGTGGTGAGGTCGTGCTGCCGATCATCAGCGAGGAGGGTCGTTGGACCTACAGAGAGGACAAGCCACCGGTGCGTTGCGCCACTTACACGGTCCGTCGATACGACCGTGCCGCCTGTGCGGTCGATATAGACTTCGTCCTGCACGAGGGCGGCGTTGCCGCCACCTGGGCGCGATCGGCCACCCCTGGAAGCCGCATGACGATCAATCGTCCCCGCGGCCTCTACGCACCGCCCGCAGACATGCAATGGCAGGTATTGATGGCGGACGCGACCGGATTGCCCGCGCTTGCCCGCATCCTCGAACAAACACCACCACAAGTCCAAACCCGTGTCGTGGTCGAGGTTGGCGAAGCGGAGCATTGCCAGAACCTTCCTGCGCATCCGCTTATGACGGCGACGTGGATAGAGGGTGGCAACGGCATCGGCCCGAGCCTTCTCGATAAAGCATTCGAAACGCTGCCGCTTCCTTCAACGGCAGGCTATATCTGGCTGGCAGCCGAGGAGAAACCGGTCCGCACGGTCCGCAAATATGTGCGTCAAACACTAAAGCTGCCGGCGGAGCGCTGCAAACTCGTCGCGTACTGGATTGAAGACCGGAACCTCAAACGGGAGCCTGCGGCCATGCTTCCCGATGACACCAGGGCGAAGCTGGAAGCGCCTTGGATCGGAACGGCACGGGAGCAGGATAAGGCTTCCCTATCTTGAAGACATGGGCATCGTCACCCCATCACGCTCCAAGTGAGCCGGCCATTACGGCGGGTCTGGTGGGCTTGCTGGTTATCTCCATAACGGCAAGCCTCTCGATCGGTTCGCATATGTTGCATCCCGCGACACTGCCGCACCTTCTCATGTCCTATCACGATCTCGACAGTGCCGATGCAGCCTTGCTCTCACTGCGTCTTCCCCGCACCGTGCTTGGAATTCTGGCGGGCATGGCGCTTGGCGTTTCCGGCTGCCTGATGCAGAATCTGACCCGTAATCCTTTGTCCGATCCGGGTGTACTGGGCATCAATGCCGGCGCTCTTCTGGCCATGGCACTGGGCGCGGGATTGCTCGGACTGACGGATTGGCACGTCTATGCCGCAGTGGCCTTTCAGGGTGCGACGCTTGCTGCTCTTGGCGTGCATTTCATCGGCTTCGTCGGCCCCCCTCACCTCATTCCGCTCCGTCTCACACTCGCCGGCGTTGCCCTGAACGCCGTCCTTGGAGGCCTCGCGACGATGCTCATCCTGCTTGACGCCGAGCGGTTTGACCGCGTGCGTGGCTGGTCCACAGGCGCCATTGCCGTCGCCGATTTCACCGTGCCGGCCGCGATCACCCCCTTCATCCTTGTGGGGCTCGCCCTCGCCTTCCTTTCCGTGCGCGGACTGAATGCGCTTGCCCTCGGTGATGAGCTCGCGATGGCGATGGGCGTGCGGGTACGGTGCATGCGCCTGGTCGGCGGACTTGCGGCGACGCTGCTCGCGGGGGCGGCCACCGCAGGTGCGGGGCCGATTGCGTTCGCGGGACTGATGGTTCCCCACATCGTGCGTCCCTTTGCAGGCGCCGATGAAAGGCGCGTTCTTCTCTACACGGCGCTCGCAGCGCCCTCCCTGCTTCTCATTGCGGACACGGCAGGGCGGGTCGTTCTATCGCCGGCCGAAATGCCGGCCGGCATTGTCATGGCTCTCATTGGTGCGCCAGTCTTCATCGCGATCCTGCGGCGCAGGAGCGGATTTTCCTGATGCGCGTCGAACGCTCGGTCCCCTTTTCATGCCCGACACGGACCATTCGCCTCTTCGGCGGACGGGTCTCAAGGCGCGTCCATCTTCACGCGTTGTCCGGGGCAGGCATAACAATTGGCGCCGTCGTTCTTCTTGCTCTCGCCGATCTATCGCTGGGCGCTTATCCGACGCCCATCTCGACAGTTCTCGAGGTGCTTGCAGGCGGCGGCGATCACCATGCTCGCCTTGCCGTTGCGGAATGGCGATTGCCGCGTGTCGTGGCAGCATTGCTGTTTGGCGCCGCGCTCGGCATGAGTGGGGCAATCTTTCAGTCGCTTGCGCGCAACCCGCTAGGCAGCCCGGATATCATTGGCATCGATTCCGGTGCGTTCACCGGAATCCTGTTCGTCATTCTCTTTGCCGGATATACGCCGACCGGTATTGCCGCCGGTGCCTTTGTGGGTGGCACGACCGCTGCTTTGACGGCCTATCTCCTCGCTCGCGGCTCGAGCGGACTGCGTTTCGTCCTCACAGGCGTCGGTATCGCCATGCCGCTCACGGCGTTCAACACATGGATGCTCTCGACCAGTCGCCTGGAAGTCGCGACGGCAGCCGCAACGTGGGGGGCAGGCTCACTCGACAATCTCGAAAGAGGCGAAATCATTCCGATCGCCGGCTTGCTGCTGGGGCTGATGCTCTGCGCTGTTTGCCTGCAACGTCGTCTGCAAAGCCTCAATCTCGGCGACGACATTGCGCGCGCCCACGGCATGAAGGTCGATCGCCTTCGCACGGTCCTCCTCCTGCTTGGAGCAGCATTGACCATTTGCGTGACGGCCCTTGCAGGACCGATAGGCTTCGTCGCGCTGGCAGCGCCGCAGCTCTCCCGGCTGGCCACGCGCGCCGGCGACCTGTCGCTCGCCACCGCAGCCATCATGGGATGCGCGCTTCTTGTCGCGGCCGACATCATCTCCATTCATCTTTTCGCGCCCACGCGCCCGCCAGTCGGGCTCGTGACCCTCATCGGTGGCGGCGCCTACTTGATTGCACTGCTGTCGCTACAGCTGCGCTCGACAAACACGAGACGCCAATGACGCCCTCCCCCCGGCTGAAAGCTGCCGACCTGACCTTGGCGTATGGTCGCGACACCATCGTCCAAGACCTGGATATAGAGATACCCGACCGCGGTTTCACTGTTATCGTCGGCGCCAATGGCAGCGGCAAATCGACTCTTCTGAAGGCACTCGGCAGGCTTCTTTCACCGAGCAAAGGCACCGTCGTTCTCGATGGCCGGGCTCTCAGTGCCTACCCGTCGATCGAAGTCGCCCGCCACATTGGCATTCTCCCGCAATCGGCCACAGCGCCCGACAGGATTACCGTCATCGATCTGGTCGCGCGGGGCCGCTATCCGCATCAGACTTTCTTGCGGCAGTGGAGCGACGCCGATGAAAGGGCTGTCGATGCGGCATTGGCAGCGACGGGAATCGCGGAGATCGCAACGCGTGCTGTCGATACCCTTTCGGGCGGGCAGCGCCAGCGTGTATGGATCGCCATGGTGCTCGCCCAGGAGACACCGATCCTGCTTCTGGATGAGCCGACAACCTATCTCGATATGGCCCATCAGGTCGAATTGCTCGACCTTCTGGCCGACCTCAATGAGGCTGCGGGCCGCACGATCGTTGCCGTGCTACACGACCTGAACCAGGCCTGCCGCTATGCGAGCCATATCGTGGCGCTGAAATCGGCACAGGTGATCGCGGAGGGCTCGCCCGCGCAGATCGTGACTGAAGAGCTGATGGAGGTGGTGTTCGGCCTGCCCTGCATGGTCGTCGATGATCCTGTCACGCACACGCCCCACGTCGTGCCGCGCGGACGACGGAAGGCAAGCGGCAGAGGTGGCGTTTGAGTATCCCTTGCCTTGCGCGCGTCCTTTTCGCCCTGCTCTTAATGACCGCACCAGCCGCGTCGGCCGACTTTCCGGTAACTGTTCACCATTCGCTTGGCGAAACGACGATCGCCGAGCGGCCGGTCCGAATTGTCTCGATCGGGCTCAACGACCAGGATTTTCTTTATGCCCTGGATATCGCTCCCGTCGGGGTGCGCGCCTGGTGGGGCGAGCAGCCCTATGCCACATGGTCGTGGAGCGAGAAGCAGCGTGCCCGCCTGAACGCCCGCCCCGTCGTCATGCGGGGAATGTCCGTGGATCCGGAATGGGTTCTGGCGCTCCACCCCGATCTGATCGTTGCGACCTATGCCGATATCGGCGAGCGGCTTTACCGCCAGCTTGGCGAGATCGCGCCCGTTGTCGTCGCACCGGCTGGCTACGCGCCGTGGAGCGCGCCCTGGCAAGAACAGCTCCGGCTGCTCGACCGCGCGACCTCCGGATCCGAGGAGAAAGCGCAAAACATCATCGCCGGCTTTAATCGAAAGGTTTCGGCGATCCGCACCGCCCATCCGGAATTTAAAGGCAAGACCGCAGCCTTCATCGATATCCGCGACGGGCAATTCACACTGTGGCGCAGTTCCACTGCGACAGGCCGTTTCCTAGGTGACTTGGGGTTCACCCTTCCCGCCACACTTGAGAAGGAGGCCGACGCTGCAGGCTGGATCCGTCTTGGCTTCGAGCACGCACAGCGCCTTGATCTCGACGTTGCGATCTGGCCGCAGGGCAAACAGGAGACCGCGGAATCCATCCGACCCTATCGCAACCTGCGTCTTTATCGCGAGAAGCGGTCCATATGGCTTGGCCCAGACAGCCTGCTCTCAGCGGCGCTATGGTTTCAATCGCCTCAGTCCATAGACTTCGCGCTCGACGAGGTCGTGCCGCTGATCAGCACCGCGTTGCAGGAAAAGTCTGGGGACCAGACGACGAGATGATGTAAGCCGTTCCGACGGCCGCGCGTAGCAGCCTTCCTTGCACCTTGTTTATCACCTCATCAATTCGCTCCGGGGGCAGTGTGTTGAATGCAAACATTCCGTAGTGATGGGCGATCACAGCGGATGCGCCTGCGGCTTCACCGAGTTCGACGGCCTCCTGCAGTGTCAGATTGCCGGCGATCCCGCGTTCCGACAGTTCCGCGCGGCGTCCGTTGACTGGCAAGAGCGCAACATCCGGCGCAAGGGCAAGCACTTCCGCCACTTGACCTTCAAAAGGCACGGTATCGCCGGAATGCCAAACCGTCGCTTCCTGGCCTTGGATGGCGAAGCCCAGATAGTGGTGATGCCCAGCCTCGTCGCATTTTATCGTCTCATGCGCACTGCGGGTGGCGGTGATGGAAAGACCGGAGCTGAGATCGATCCTTTCTCCTGCATCGATCCAAAAAATGCGTTCATCACCCACACCGGATCGCTCTCGCGCTGCTGCCTGTACGGCCTTAGGGGCGATCAAGCGCGCACAAGGGTTCGTCGCCAGAAGGCCGGGGAGCGTCCCCGGGTCCATGTGATCCGTGTGTGCGTGAGTGCACAATACATAATCGACCTCCCCGATATCGCTCACAGCGATGGGAGGCGGCATCATTCGCACATGCGGGAAATCCGTGCCGGCATATTTGGCGGCAAGGCTATCCGAGAGATAGGGATCGATCACGATCCTGACGCCATCCATATCGAGGATGAAGCCCGCCTGCCCCAGCCAGTAAAGGACCGTGCCTTCTGTCGGTTTTACCGCAAGCCGCTGCGCGAGCGAACCCGAAAACAGTTGCGGCTTAACGAGCACGGTCATCTCGCAATCTCTTCATTGGAAAGGGCGTTGATGAGGTTATCCGCCGCGATGCGTGTCGCCCGCTCGATGCTTTCGGTGGTGAACCCGCCGATATGGCTCGTGGCAATCACCCGTGCATGACCCGCAAGCCGCAGCGAGACCGGGGGTTCCGGTTCGAACACATCCGTCGCATAACAACCAACAATGCCTGCATCCAGCGCCTCGATCAGTCCATCCTCATCGACGAGGCCCGCCCGCGCGGTGTTCAGCAGGATAACGTCATCACGCGCCATCGCCAGGCGCTTCCGGTCGATGACAGGCGATCCGTCGGCCGACAGAGGGCAGTGAAGGCTCAAGATTTCGGCTTGGCCGACAATGTCGTCGATTTCGGAATAGGCAAAATGCGAAGACGGAAGGTCGAGGTTCGGGCGTAGCGGATCATAAGCTATCACCCGTGCACCAAGCGCCACCGCGATGCGCGCCACCTCGCGTCCGACGGCTCCGCAGCCGATGATACCAAACACGCGATCATGGATTTCCATTCCCCGGCGACGCGGCCAGCTGCCGGCCTTTATTCCGGCATCGGCAGAGGGAATCGAACGCAGAGCGCTGAACATAAGACCAATCGTCAGTTCGGCGACGCCGCGCGCATTGGCGCCTTGCGCGATCATGACCTTCACGCCGCGGCGAGCGAGGAGATCGACTGGCAGATTATCGACGCCCACACCGTTGCGGCTGATGACGCGAAGCCGCCCCGCAGCGTCGATGACACGCGGCGTGACCGGCTCGACACCTGCAAGCCAGCCGATACAATCGGGCACGAGCTCCACCAGTTCTTCTTCCGTGGGCGTCTGACCGGCGCTGGAGTAAACGATCTCGAAGCCACTCCCACGCAGCCTCTCGACTTCCGGGTGGGGTTCGGCGGTCAGCGACCGCGGTGTGACAAGAATCCGTCCTCTCATCGGCCCGCGGCCTCGCGTGCGATTTCGGAAATGCGGTCGAAGATCCGGCCGGATGCCGGGATCTCGATGTTGAACACTTCCGCGATAACCTGTGTCCATCCATACAGGAAGTATGTCCAACCGTCTTCGATCTGCAGGGCCCGCGCATCCTGCTGCGCCTTTGCCTGATCGAGGAAGATGAGATCACCGCGATAGTTGAGGTCCCAAACGACCGACCGTTTCGGAAAGACCGCGGCATCGGACAACGGTGAGCCCGGCGCGTCCTTGCCCAGACCGGTCGCATTGATGACGAGAGATCCCTCTCGCAGGCCTGCCAGCACAGCATCATTGTCCTGCGGCTTCGGTGCCAGCACATACTCCACCGGTACATCGCTTTCGATACCGGCGTGAATGCGCTTGATTTCGTCGAGACGATGCTGGCTGCGGTTGGAGACGACGATGCGCCCTGGCACATCCGCACCGCGCGACCGTCGCATAAGATGCCAGGTCAGGGCGATCGTCGATCCACCGGCGCCCATCGAGAAGAGATCTGCCCCGGTGCGTGCGAAGTAGCCGTCACCCAGGAAACCATCGATGGAAAGGCCGGAGGAGATTGGATCCTTGGCGTGGCAGACCAGCTTGCCGTCGCGTTTGGAGATGCAGCTTGTCTCGTCCATAAGTCGCGCATGGGGGTCGATGACGTCGAACATGTCCTTGCAGGCGGCAAAGAGGTCAATCTTGTGTGTCGTTACAAGAGCGCCGAGCGAAAGCGGATCGTCACGAATGAATTCGACGGCTGCGCGATAGGCACCTGGGTCATCGTGCAACTTGAAGTCAATGCCCTTGATGACGGCATCCTTCAGGCCCAGGAATTCCGCCCAGGCCGGAAAAACCTTCATGATGGAGCTCTTGGCGGTCGTGACGCCAATGAAGTAAAGCGTAGGTTCGGTTGCCGGCTTATAGTGGGTCATGCGCGCTCATCCAGTTTCTGTCTGGCGGCTTTGACGGCCGCCGCCGCATTACGAGCGATTTCCTTGAAGCGGCCTTCCCGGATATCGTCTGTCTTGGCGATCCAGGTGCCGCCCACAGCGACGACCTGGGGGATATCCAGCCACTCGCCAATCGACGCCTGCGTCACACCGCCTGTCGGGATGAAGCGAACACCGAGATGGGCAAACGGCGCGGCGATCCCTGACAGGGCCTTCGGGCCGCCGGCGACACCGGCAGGAAAGAACTTCGCGAGCCGCACACCGCGTGCGACCGCAAGCGTCAGATCCGTCGGTGTCATGATACCCGGATAGAAGGGAAGCTTCAGGCTCTCTGCGGCATCGACGATTTCAGGATCGAAGCCGGGCGCCAGAGCGAACCGGGCACCGCTCTCGATCGCCTGGCGCAAGCTGTCCTGATCGAGGATCGTGCCCGCGCCGATGCACAGTTCGGGGCGGGCATCACGAATCGCCGCCAGGACATCGGCCGCCGCGGCTGTTCGAAATGTGATTTCCGCGATCGGCAACCCGCCCTCCAGAAGAGCGTCTGCCAATGCAACAGCATCGGACACTCGTTCGATGGCGATTACAGGAACAACGCCGAGACTGGCGATCAGATCGATGGGATTGGTCATGATATGTCTCCGCGCCGTTCATTCATACCGCGTCATGATCGCATCGATCGTCGCACGGTCGCGCGGTTGATAGGCCGGGTTTTCAACCAGCTTCCAACCACCCGCGCCATCGACCTTGACCCGGTGGCGCATGCCCATGGAGCTTTCGATGATCCCATAGTCCTGCCCGCTGTCAGATGGGTAGGCGAACACCATGATGAGGTCTTCATCACCGACATTGACCGAGCGGTGGATCCAATAGGGCGGCACATAGCAAATCGTCTGTGGTCCGATTTCCACGATCCGTGTCTCTCCGGCGGGAGATTCGAGCTGCATCAGGCCCTTCCCCTGCTGGCCGTAGTAGAATTCCGGACGATCCGCCTTGGCATGGATGTGGCCGCGCGTCAGGAAGAACTCGTCCCCAATACGTCCTGGAACCATGCGGGTGACGCCGTATATGAGATCGCCCGGCTGATCGTTCGGACGAAAATCTTCGACTGCATAAACGAGAGGATCGCCGAGCTGCGCGAGCGCTTCCTCAAAGGCCGCGGTATCCTCATAAAGGCCGGCGAGATCGCTGAGCCGCTTCTCGTATCGGCCGGTCTTGCCCCCGAGGCCACCAGCAGAAACAGTTACAATGCCAGAGACGGGTTCACGCAACATTTGCGCCTCCTACGGTCGACATCTGGTAGTGATGATCCATATCCAAAAGGGATTTCTGAGGCTTCATCAACAATTTAAGCATTTCGCTTCTCCATTTTGAAATTTTGCTACAGAACGCCGCGAGGCGTGTTAATGCTCGGCAAGTTGCGCACCTGCCGAGGCGCTACGTCAGATGGATTTTGATTTCGGCGCCGCAGTAACGGCGATCGCAACACCGATAAGCAGCAGCACACCCTTGAATATTTCCCGCATGAAATTGGGCATGCCGAGCAGGGCGAGGCCATTGACCATGATGGCGAGAATGCACACGCCGATCGCCGTTCCGATGATGTTCGGTTTACCGAACCGAATAACGGTCGCCCCGAGAAGCACTGCCGTCAGGCCATCGAGAAAAAAGGAGTTGCCGATCATTGGCTGCCCGGAATCGAGACTCGATGCCAGAATGATGCCTGCCAGCGCGGACCCGCAGGCGGAAATAACGAACAGGCTGAAGACAATAGGCTTGCACGGTACACCCACCTGCTCCATCGCCCGCCTGTTGTCTGCCATGGCGAAGAGATAGTGACCGAACAGGCGACGCTCCTGCACAAACCAGCCAAACAGATAGACAAGCACCACGGCGATACCGACAATAGGCATTCCCCATACGACCGCATCTGCGAAATGTCCGACCACGCCGCTATCGTTGATGTAGATGGGCTGCCCGCCGCCCAGAATGGCGGCGAAAGACCGTGCAAGGCCGGCTGTGGCGATCGTCACGATTAGCGAGGGGAATGCGAGATAACCGACCAAGAGACCGTTTACGACGCCGATGCCTGCGCCACAAAGCATGGCAACGCCAACGGCTGCGGCTGGCGATGCTCCGGCCTGCAGCTGGAAGGCGAAAACCATACCCGAGAGTGCAGCAACTTCCATGAAGCTGACATCCATCTCGCCCGACGCGATCACCCACGTCAGTCCGATGAACATCAATCCAGCAATGCTTGCGGTGCGCCACATGCTCGCAACATTGCCCCAGGTCGAAAAGATTGGATGCGCCAGCGCGAAACCGATGAAGAGCGCGACGAGCACGAAGAAGAGCCCATAGCGGAGCAAGGTGTTTAGTTTCGGTAGATCTGCGCCCATGGACGCCATCGAATGAGTACGCATGGTCATTCTCACACTCCCCGGCTGTCGCGGGATCGCAAGAGATCCGACATTGCCCGCACATGGGCATGGATTACGGGATTGGCGATCGAAAGGGCGAGGATAAGAACGCCGCTGACGATTGCATCGCCGTAGTAGAAAGGCACACCCATCACATTGAAACCATTCAGTAATGTCGACATGAACAACGTACCCGCAACGGTTGCTGGAATACCCGTGCGACCAAAGACGGCCGTGCCGAGAAAAACGGAAGCATAGGCCGGCATCATGAGATTCGCTCCCATCCGTACGTCGGCCTGCCCTCCCCCTGCGCTCACGAGGATGGCCGCCAGCGTCGCCAACAAAGCACAGATGCAGAATGAGGCGACGACATAAGAGCGGACACGGATGCCGGAATAGTAGGCTGACGTTCTGTTCTCACCGGTCGCATGAAATGCACGGCCGAAACGGGTGCGCTCAAGCAGAACCCAGCACGCAAGCGCGATGCCGAGGAAGAGCACCGGAGGCAAAGGCACACCCGCAATGCGCGCGTCATTAAGAGAGAGAATGCCCGAAGTCAGAAAGTTGTCGTAGATAGAGACGCCGTTGGAATAGAGGTACGCAAGTCCGAACGCAATCGACCCCGTTGCGATGGATGTGATGATGTCCGGAAGCCGCATCAGGCCCACGGCGATGCCATTGATCGCACCAAAAACAAGGCTGGCCGCTAGCCCGCCGACAATCGCGGCAGCAATTGGGAAGCCCTGTGCGATCAGGAAACCGGTCGTCATTCCGCCAAAAGACGCGACCCACGGAAATGAGAGGTCGTATTGCCGCACGATGATGACGAAGGTCAGGCCCAGGGCGGCGAGCCCGCTTGCGGACATGTGTCGCAAGATAGACTGTCCGTTTGACCAGGACAGGAAGCGCTCATTCGCGGACGCGAAGAACACAACCGCCCCGACATAGATGGCAACAAGCAGAAGAATGGTAACGACCCTGCCGAGTGAAAGCTGCACAGGTCGCTGAAAGATGGCTTTACTCATTGTGCAGCTCCAGAAAGCCCCGCAGCGAGAAGTACCTCGCGGGTCGTGTCGATCGCAGCGGCTTGTAGAGAGACACGACCCTGGTGGAACGCCATGACGCGATCGGCAAGGCCATAGGCCTCCTCCGCATCGGATGACATCACGATGACGGCAGCGCGTCGGCTCAGCTCGCGGATGAGCGCGTAGATCTTCGCGCGCGCACCTATGTCCACACCCACTGTTGGCTCGACGAATATGTAGACGTCGGCTTCCGCGAACAGACCCTTGGCGACCACCACTTTCTGCTGGTTGCCACCGCTGAATGCCGATAGCGGCAAATAGGTGTTTCTTGGTGACAATTCGACTTTATCGGCAAGGGCTGCACTGTCTTGCCGTGCCTGCCGGAAGCGGAGGAACGCAGCGCGCGTAACGCGTGAAAGACGAGCAAGAGTGGTATTGAACGCAACGTCACGCTCAAGGGTGAGCCCTTCCGTCTTGCGGTCGCCGGGCACAAGAAAGATGCCCGCCCGGATCGCGCACTCCGGTGACGTGAAGCCCACCGGTTTGCCGTTCAACTGGATCGTTCCGCTCATCGGCCGGAATACCCCGAACAATGTTTTGGAAAGTTCATCCAGGCCGGAGCCCAGCAGGCCGAAGATGCCCAGAATCTCGCCTCGTCTGGCCTCGAGGGCAACGTCTGCGAATGCTCCCGGCAAAGTGAGACCTTGCATGGCGAGAACAACCTCGTTCCCGGCGACCTGGGCGCGGTCGGGATAGACAGCCGCAAGATCCGTTCCCAGCATGAGTTCTGCAATCTCGAGGACGCGCAGACCACTGTCTGCGACAGAGCGTGTTGTGATGACGCGACCGCCGCGGAAGATCGTGAAACTGTCAGCGACCTCGAACACCTCATCAAGCCGGTGGGTAATGTAAATGACGGCGATCCCCCGAGCCTTGACCGCAGCAACAATACCGAAAAGCTGATCTTTCTCGCGCTCCGTCAGAACCGAGGTCGGCTCATCGAGGATGAGAACCTTGATCTCGTCTAAAGCGAGAGCCTGCAGGATCGCCACAGCCTCCTTCTCAACCGCTGACATCTGCCCGAGGGGCTGATCGAGATCAACGGTGAGACCGAACCGGGCGACAAGTTCCAGAGCCCGCTGCTGCAGGGCCTTCCGGTCGAGGCGGCCTAATATGCCACCCGAACCCTCGGTGCCCAGGTAGATGTTTTCATAGCCGGTCAGGCTCTCAACGAGCTCGGGATGTTGCTGGACAGACGCTATGCCCGCCTGCCGGGCTGCTGACGTGGAGCCGAGTTCGACACGCGCGCCGGCGATGCGAATTTCGCCTCCGTCTTTATGATAAAGGCCCGACAGGATCTTCACCAGAGTGGACTTGCCGGCGCCATTGATCCCAAGCAGTGCGCGGACTTCGCCTGCCTGCAAATCGAAGTCGATATTTTGCAAAGCCATGACGGGGCCGAAACGCTTGCTTATTCCTGACAATGCAAGAACCGCGTCCGACGCTATGGCCACAGAGTTTGGCATTATTCCCTCCGATTGGACCACTGCGGGCGATACCGCCCGCAGTGAGCACCAAGTTTTCTAGAGCGCACGCTGCCAGCCGAGTTGCTGAGCGCGCCCGGGGACGTCGTAATCGTCAGGCACTTCGCCCTTGAGGACATCTTTCGTCACCGCATAGACGGGGGTCGTGATGATACGCGGCGCCTTGCGTCCAGCCAGAACTTCGTGCGCGTAGTAGACGTTGAGCTGAGCCATCTCGTAGAAGCTCTGCGCCATGGAAAGAGCGACGCCCGTGTCAGAATTGATGTGGGTGAACACCTGTTTTCCGCCGTCAATGCCCGTCGTGAAAACGCCGTCCTTACCCGCTGCGCGGATCGCAAGCGCGCCCTCCATCGCAGCACCATCCCATGCGGACCAGACAGCCTGGATATCGGGATGAGCCGTAAGAAGGCTTTCGACGCCCGCACGCGGTGTTGTTGCGCCGGTGGAATTGTAGGACCAGGTTCCGACAATCTCGATATCCGGATACTGCCGCAGCGCCCAGCGGAGCCCATGAGCGCGCAGGTCCCACGTTTCATTGGCCGGCAGATCGACGAGCGCGATCTTGCCCTTGCCACCCAGTTTCTCAGCGATAAAGCGAGCCGAATATTCGCCCATTCCAAAATTGTTCGACATGGCCGTAGACGTAACGGCAACGCCCGGAATGAGGCTGTCGGCTGCAAAAACGGGAATACCGGCATCGATCGCGCGCTTGACCGCAGGAGCGATGGCCGCCGGATCTGAAGCTGTCACGAAGAGCGCGTCCGGCTTGGACTGCACAAATGCATCGATCTGGTCGGACTGGCGCTTGGCGTCGTAGCTCGCGTCCGCAACCGTCAATTCTCCACCCATCGCAGCGACGGCATCTCGATAACCACGATCGAGGTGCTGGCCGGATTCACCCTCCGTCCAACCAAGCGAAAGTGCGAACTTGTAAGACTTTTCCTGCGCAACGGCATCACGCGGCGCAGAAGCGGCGACGATACCGGCGAGCGAAAGCGCCACCGCGAGTGCGGACGACACAAATGACATTTTCATGATGAAGCCTCCCTTGGCATTCCGATCGGTTACAACACCGACGCCTGTACTATTACTACAGAGATGATATGCGGGAAAGAGAAATATGGAGCGAAATTACACAAATTAGGCACATAGGTGAGGATATCCGCAGATAATGCCGAATTATCCTCACCTAAGAGCAGAAAGCGCAACTGCAATCGTTTGCTGTTGTTGCATTGCTACCAGAAATGCCGAACGCTGCCGCTCTACAAGCGAAGCGCCCGCAGGATCCGGGCTGTGAGCATGCTCGACCACATGCAGGCCGACGATCGACTCGAAATCACGCCATATACCAAGACCGACAAAAGCCAGCGCCGCGGCGCCAAGCGCTGCGGCCTGCTGATCGATCACAGTCTTGACAATCCGGCAATCGAAGATGTCAGCGAATATCTGTCTCCAAAGGGCACTTCGCGCGCCGCCGCCGACGATGACAATCTCGTCGGAAACCTCAGTCATTTTTCTGAGCGCATCGAGTGCGACGCGAAGGGCAAGCGCGATGCCTTCGAAGGTTGCACGCATTATCTCCGGGCGTCCATGCCCGAGATCAAGGCCGACGAAGGCGCCACGCACAGCAGGCCCACCTTCGAGACTTGTGCCTCCGCCGAGAGTGGGCACAAAAAGCAACCCTCCGCTACCCGGCTGCGCCTTCTGTGCAAGATCGGCGAGGGCCTGGTAGACGTCACGCGCTTCCGCTCTAGCCGAGGACGCCACATCCGACATGAGAATATCCCGCACCCAGTTCACCGCCGTGCCGGACGAAAATATGGACGTCGCTGATATGCAGAGACCCGGCACGACATGCGCAAAGGAGTAGGGCCGAACATGACGATCAAGAAGCGGCGCCTTGCACGCGATCGTGAGCCAACTCGATGATCCCATCGAACAGAAGATGTCTCCGTCGCGAAAAGTACGCGATCCCAGCGCCATGCAGCTGTTGTCAACGCCGCCGGCCATAACCTGCACGTCTTGCGGAAGGCCAAGTGCCGCCGCCACATCCGGCAGAAGCTTTCCCACAACAGCGGTTGACGACAAGATCTCGGCAAAGAGCGATGCATCGATACCCGACGCATCGAGAATCGCCCCGGAGTAAGTGCCCGCGGCGAGGTCGTACACGCCTGTTCCAGAGGCATAGGATGGATCGGTGGCAAGACGGCCGGTCAATCGGAAATTGATATAGTCCTTGGTACCGGTGATGGTGTGTGTGGCCTTGAAAACATCGGGCACATGGCGCCGCAGCCACAGGACCTTGAAGAGCGTGTAGAGCGGTGCAGGAAAACCGTTTCCGGTCGTTTCGTACCAGAGATCGTAGTTGTACCGCGCGAAGAACGCTTCGGCTTCCGCTTGCGCCCTGCCGTCCGACCAGATGGGAACGGATTGCTGAAGCAGCTCGCCATTCGCATCGAGGGGAACGCAACCGAGACTATGCCCGGAAATCGAAATTCCTCGAATTCGGCTCGCTTCCACTTCGGGCCGGGCAAGGAGCGTTCGAATGCTCGAAGTCACCGAATTCCACCAATCCAGCGGACGCTGTTCATGACGCCCTGGCGCGGGATAGAAAGTCTCGTAGGCAACGACACTTTCAGCAAGGCAAACTCCGTCCGCACCGAACACGGCGGATTTCACCCCACCCGTTCCAAGGTCACAGGCGATCACGCAGTCCATGGTCACTCCCTCCCCCTATCGTCAAGCAGGCAGCGAAAGGATGCCGTCCGGCAAAGCCTCGACTTGGCGAACCAGCTCGACCGCCACGGTGGTATTGATACCAAAGCGCGTAACCCCCAGGGAAATCATCTGTGCGACCGTATCGAGATCACGCACGCCTCCGGAGGCCTTGATGGCGGCACGTCCGGCGGCTACCTCGGAAATGATCGCGATCTTTTCCACCGTTGTCGCGCTCGGCGTCCAGCCGGTACCGGTCTTCACGAAAGCAGCGCCGCTGCGGCACACAATATCGGTCGCCGTTCGAATTTCGGCATCGCTCAAATGGTAAAGTTCGAGGATGACCTTCACCGGCAAGGGCGCCACGGCTTCGATAACGGCAGCAATTTCATCAGCAACATAGGAAAGATCACCCGACTTCAGTCGGCCTACATTCATCATCATGTCGAGTTCCTGAGCACCGGCGTCTTTCAGGAAATTAGCCTCCGCGACCTTGATCTTCGTTGCCGTTCCACCTGACGGAAAGCCGATCGGACCTCCGACCAGCGTCAATCCCTCCACAGGAATGAGATCGCGCAGAAGCGGTACGAAGTTGGGCAAGGCATGGGCTGCAATAAAGCCATTGCCGACCGCGATCTCCGCCAGCTGCCGCACATCGTTTTCCGTGTGAAAGGCCTGGACGGCGCTGATGTCGATAAGGGCGGCGAGCTGGGCGGAAGTTACGCCGTGAACTGACGCGGCGTTCGCTGGCTTCGTCATGTCTGTCTCCATATGTAGTAATGCTACATTTCTATCTGAAGGACTTTTGCTTTTCCAGTCTGACTCGGAAAGAAAGTCTGGTTCCTGTTTGTTGGCCAGCGCGGTCTCTGCGCGAGCGAGACCCGCCACACACTCCGGCGAAGTGCATGCTCAAAGTTCACGAATTTTGATTTTCAGGACCTCAGATGCGCTCGTTCGCGCGCATATAGGCAAGATTGCGCTTCATCCGTTTGAAGCTCTCGATGTGCTCCTCGCCCCGATTGAGAACAACGGCGGTCGACAGAATGTCGATCACCGTCAAAGCAGCGATCCGCGAGATCGTCGGTGTGTAGATGTTGGTGTTCTCCAGCGTCTCGGCGAGCAGCAGGATGTCGCAATGATCCGCCAGTGGGCCGCGCATCCCCACAATGCCGATCACGCTTACACCGCGCTCCCGGGCAAGCCGCGCGATCTCGATCATCGAGCGTGTTGCAGCGGTGTTGGAAATGACCACGGCAACGTCGCCAGGTTGTAACATCGAAGCAACCATGACCTGCTGATGGGAATCCGTCTCCGCGCCACAGGGAACGCCGAACAAAGGGAATTTCTGCTGCGCATCCTGTGCGACGATGCCCGAGGCGCCGAAACCGAAGAACTCGATCCGTCGCGCCATCGTCAGGCACTCGACTGCTGCGGAAAGCTGCTCTTTGTCGAGATGGTGGCGCGCCCAGTCTAGGCTCGTCATCATATAATCGAAGATCTTGTCGGCAACCTCGGATGGCCCGTCGGTGTCCATGATGACGGAGTGCGTTGCCGGTGTGCCGAGCGCTAGAGACTGCGCAAGGCGGAGCTTGAAATCCTGGAACCCCTCACATCCGATCGATGTACAAAAGCGGATGACCGTCGGCTGGCTCACGTCGGCCATTTGCGCGGTTTCAGCGACCGTAGCGTTGAGTATCTTGCGCGGGTCCGCAAGCACGATGTCACAGACCTTGCGATCGGACTTGCGCAGTTCCGAACGCATGGAGCGCGCAATCTCGAGAATACTACCGCCCGTCGCCGCTGGAGAAGCTCCATGCATGCTCATCTTCGCTCCTGCCAGATCAGGCGATCGTATAGCCGCCGTCCAAAATAAGATTTTCGCCATTTATCATAGCCGCACCCTCACCTGCCAGAAAACAGGCCGCAGCACCAACTTCCCAGGGCTTGCCGAAGCGGCGCGTTGGGATGGCAGCGCGCGCCCTTTCGCCCTTCTCGCCAGCCCAGCCGCTCAATCCGAGTTCCGTTTCGATCACGGTCGGCGAAATCGCGTTGACGGTCACGCCGCGCGGCGCCCATTCAATAGCCATGCATTTGGTCATGCCGACAAGCCCTGCCTTGCTTGCGCAGTAGGCAACGTGTCCCTCGATACCAATAACGGAAGCCTGCGACGCCAGGTTGATGATACGGCCGTAGCCTGCAGCGAGCATGCCCTTGGAGACGCTGCGCGCCACCAGGAAGGCACCCTTGAGATTGATCTCGATGGTACGGTCCCAATCCGCCGTTGGGAAACTTTCAGCGGGGGCCAGGGGGCCTATGCCGGCATTGTTGATGAGTATGTCGATAGTCCCGATCTTCGCAGTGAGGGCCTCGACCGAGGCCTCATCCGTCACATCAAGAACGTGGCCGTGGTGCCGCTCGCCCAATTCCCGTGCGACGTCCAGGACACTCTCGCTCCTGTCAGTGAGCACGACCGTCGCACCACGCTCCGCGAAAGCACGCGAAACCGCCAAGCCTATACCATTCGCCGCGCCAGTGACGAGGACCGTCCTGCCCTTGAATTCTTCAGAATCGAACTTCATGCATTTCCACCCTGTTTGGCCGGCTTACCGCGACCAATGCTCCCGCGCATTCCTTTTGATGTAGTATGGCTACAACCGCGAGGTCAAGCCATGTGAGATCCGGAGCGCCGAAGCGCTCCGGCAGAGGCGTCACTCGGCGCGCGACCATAGGTTTTCCAGCGTGCCGATATTTTCCTGCGTGGCAAGTCGGCCCTTCGCGAGGCAGATATTGTCCGGGCAATCGACGCCCTCGCCCTTGGCAACCTGGATCGCGACCCGGATCGCCTCTTTCGAATGCGCGTAGGCGTCATACGTCGTGCCCAGATCGATGTACTTGCTCTGAATTGCAGCGACGGCCTCCGGAAACACGTCCTGTGTGGCGATCCAGACATGGTTCGCTTCGCCACGCGGTGCCCACTTGCCGGCGCCCTCAAGCGCGGACTGCACTGCTGGCAGAGCGAAGTCGCTGCCCAGGAACATGCAATTCGCCTGCGGGTTGGCGCGCAATGCGTTCACCGTCCCGGAACGGAAAAGCTCCGGATTCCATTCCGTGGGCACCGAGACAAGCGTCTTCACCACACCGGAAGCATCCGTCACCTCATGCCAGGCCTTCGAACGGTTCATGGCGTTCACATCGGTCAGAGAGCCTTGCAGCTCGATGCACTCACCCTTTACGCCGTTGGCCTTCAGGAGCTCTACGAAGGCTTCCGCCGTGGTCTTGCCCTGATCATAGCTGTCACCACCGACATGCGCCGTCGGCTTCGCGGTCGACGACGGCCGATCAAATGTAATGAAGGGAATGCCGGCCTGGTCGGCAGCGCGAATCGAAGCGCCGATTGCCGCATCGTCTTCCGCGCGCGCGATGATCAGGTTGACGCCCTGATTGATGAGATCCTCGATGTTGGCCGCTTGACGGGCAGGATCGGCGTCTGCCACGTTAATGACCCACTTGAAGTTGATCCCGGCCGCCTCTCCCTGGGCCTTGGCTTCCGACAGCAGATATTCCTGCCATTTCACAGGCAATTGGTTGTCCATTGCATTCCAAGACAGGCCGACAACGAAGTCTTCGGCCCGGACAGCGGTACTTGCCAATGCAACGCCCACGACTAGCGTAGCCGCAACGATCTTGCGCATGCTCATTTCGTTCTCCTCCGGTTGTGGCACCCTGGTTCGGGGGTGCAAAGTCTTGAATTCAGCGCCGTGTCCGGACCGCCGCCTTGCGGCGATGCTGCATGGCGTCGACATACATCGCCAGGAAGATGATCAGTCCTGTGATGAGTTGATACGCATAGGGATTTGCGCTCATCTGATTGAGGCCATTCGCGATCGCCTCGAAAATGAAGGCACCGAGCAGAATGCCGGGAAGGATCGCGCCCCGGCCGCCGAAGAGGCTTATACCACCGACGACCACCACTGCGACCGCCGTAAACTCCATCCCGCGGCCAAGGTACGCGCTGATCGCGCCGACCTGAAGAAGTGCCACAATCCCGCCCAGCGCCGCCAGAAAACCTGACAGCACGAAACTGGCAAACACCGTCCTATCAACCGGAAGGCCGATGCGGCGCGCCGCATCCTCACCATTGCCGATGGCATTGAGGCGACGGCCGAAGACGGTGTGCCGATGAACAATGTGAGCGGCAATGACCACCAGGACAAGTACGACGATATCGGCGAAAAGCGGACCGATCGTCAGATTCCCGAGACGGGCGACCTGCGTCGGCAAGGGGATCAACACAGCGCCGGTCAGGCTGAGCGCAATGCCACGAAGAGCGATCATCGTGCCGAGGGTCGCGATCAATGCGTTTACGCCGAGCACGACGACGATGAATCCATTCAGCGCGCCGAGCACGATGCCAGCCACGAGCGAGGCCAGAAATGCGAGAATCGGCGGCACTGCGTGATCGTTGATCAGCAGCACGGCAAGCGTTGCCGACAGGAAGGCGATAGAGCCGATCGAAATGTCCAGTTTGCCGGAGAACACGACGAGAGCCATGCCGCATGACATGATAACGAGCGGTGCCATTGCGTGCAGCATGGCATTGATGTTGCCCGCTGTAGCGAAATGCGACGTCATCACGGAAAAGAAGGTCAAGATCGCGACGAGGACGAGCGGAAGGCCGACGAGCGGTTTCAAATGGTTCATGCGGCAACCCTCCCGTCAGAAACGGCGTGCATAAGATCATCTTTCGTTGCATCGCCGTAAAGGTTCGCAACAATCCGGCCGCGGTGCACGACCAGATAGCGATCGCAGACGCGCATCATCTCCTCCAGTTCCGAAGAGACGAAGATCACGCCTGCACCCTCCGTGGCGAGTTCGGCGGTCAGGCGAAGAATTTCAGTCTTGGCACTGACGTCGAGGCCACGCGTCGGTTCGTCGAGCATGAAAAGCTTGGGCCGTGTGCCGAGCCACCGTGCGAACACCACCTTTTGTTGGTTTCCGCCCGAGAGCGTGCGAACAGGCTGCGAAAGCGACGACAGCTTGATGCGAAGCCGTTCGACGAAACCGGACGCGAATGTCTTCTCCTTCGCCGCATCGATCATGCCGAAAGCCCCCTTCACCTTGTCCAGGTTGCCGAAGGAAATGTTCTTGGCAACAGAGAGTGGCAAAAGCAGCCCTTCACCGCGTCGGTCCTCCGTCACAAAGCCAACCTTGCGGTGGAGCTTGTCCGGTCGGATGATGTCCAGCGTATCGCCCGAGCGCCAACGGAGTTCGCCCGCATCGAGCGGATCAAGCCCGACGATGGCGCGCAGGATTTCTGTGCGCCCCGATCCGAGCAGTCCCCAAAGACCGACCACTTCACCCGGCCGAACCTCAAATCCAACATCCGCGATTGCACCGTCGCGCGACAGGCAAGACGCGGCAAGGAGCGGAGGCTCAATAGATATGAAGGCCGGACGAACCCTTTCCTCGGCCTCGACGGAGCCAAGCATTGCCGTTACGACCTCACCGGCGGTGATTGCATGCATATCGCGTGTTTCGATCGTCGTGCCGTTGCGCATAACGGTCACGCGGTCGCAGACCTCGAAAATTTCCTCAAGGAAATGTGTGATATAGATGACGGCGACACCGTCGCGCTTCAGACCAAGCACGACATCAAAGAGCCGGCGCTTCTCGCGCTCCGAAAGCGAAGACGTCGGCTCGTCGAAAATGACGATCCCAGGATCGGTGACGAGCGCCCTCGCCACCTCCACCATCTGCCGGTCCCCCATGGAGAGCGTTTCCACCAGCGTATCCGGTGAAAACGTGCAATCAAGGCGGCGAAGCAGTTCGGCAGTTCGCAGGCGCATGGCTTTGCGATCGACCAGTCCGCCACGTGTCGGCATGGCATCGATCATCACGTTCTCGGCGACCGTCATGCTCGGCAGCATGTTGAGCTCTTGATGAACGAAGCTAACGCCCTTCTGTTTGGCCTGGGTCGGGGAGGCAAAGGAAACGACCTCGCCGTCAATCAGGATTTGTCCGTGATCGGGTCGCACCACGCCGCCCAGGACGTTCATCATTGTGCTCTTTCCTGCACCGTTCGCGCCCATCAGAGCGTGGGCCTCACCGGCGCGGACTTCAAGGCCGGCCTGTTCGAGTGCCGCGATGCCACCAAAGCGCTTGCTGATCGAGCGCATAACAAGTTTGGCGCTGTTCATCGCTGGGCCCCCGAGCTGATACGGTCCAGGCAGATAAAGGCGATGATCGCAATACCCTTGATGACCAGATTGATGAAGAAGGAAACGCCAAGTTGGTTGAGGCTGTTTGAAATGACGATGATGAAAAGCGCGCCAAGGACAGCGCCGACTGGACGCCCCGATCCCCCGTAGATGGAAATGCCGCCGACGACACAGGCCGAGACGATATCGAGAACAACACCGTCATTTCCCAGATTGGCAGAGGCCGAACCGAGCCGTGCCGTCAGTAGAACCGCGGCTACACCCGCCAGAAGACCCGACACCGCATAGGTTACGAGAAGCACGGCTTCCACATTGACACGGGCAACGCGTGCTGCTCGCGCATTGAGCCCCGCCGCGTAGAGTGAACGCCCGAACGTCGTCGCAGCGAATATGATGCTGGCCGCCGCCGTAACGACGACGAGAACCGCAACCGAGACTGGAATGCCGAGAGGACGGGCCAGAACAATTTCAAAGAATAGCTCCGGAAAATCAGCGATGGACTGGGAATTCGTCATCCAGACAGTCGTTCCGCCCAGCACGGTCATTGTCGCAAGCGTAACGACGAAAGGAGTCATGCCAAGTAGTGCCACTGCAGCACCGTTGAACAGCCCCACGCCTGTTCCGACCAGAAGCATCACCATTACGCCACCGGGCACGCCCGCATACCGCATCGCAATGGCCCCCATCACCGCCGAGAATGCCATATTGGCGGGAATGGAAAGGTCGATGCCCCCTCCAACCATAACGAAGGACATCCCCACCGCCATCACGCCCAGTGCGGACGTCTGAACGAGGATGTTCATCATGTTGTTGAATCTGAAGAAGTTTGGCGCGTAAAACGCCATTACCAGCAGCAGTGCTGCGATGATTGCGGCGGGCAGAAGAAACGTCGACAGGGCGCGCCAGGAAATGGTCCCCGTCTGCGGTTGCGAGAGCACGGTCATGGCCATCCAATCAAGTCGAGGTGTAACCGCCATCCGCAACGACGATCGAGCCCGTCATGTAACTGGATGCCGGCGATGCAAGGAAGTGGGCAAGAGAAGCGATCTCTTCCGGTTCGGCGACCCGCCCCAGCGGCGTTCGCTCGGACCACACCTTGAACCAGTCTAGATTGTCGATCCCGCCTTGCGTCATGTCGGTGCGCACGTAACCGGGCGCTATGGCGTTTACGCGGATACCCTTGTCGGCTAGTTCGACAGCCATGGAGCGGGCAATCATGTTCGCTGCCGCCTTGGACGCATTGTAGGCGGTGTGCTTTTGGGGAACATTGGCCACCAGGCCAGACATGGAACCGACGACAACGATCGTTCCACCAACCTTCATGTGGCGCGCCGCTTCACGCACGGTCCAGAAAACACCGCTGGCGTTTATATCCAGGACATTCTGCCAGTCGGAATCGAACTGCAACAGCGCGTCGCCTTCGATGGCGATGCCTGCATTGGCTATGACGATGTCGAGGCGACCGTGGGCCTCCGCAACATCAGCCATAAGCGCTGACACCGCAGTAGAGTTGCCCACATCCAGCGACTTGAATTCCGCTGTAAAACCCGCATTCTTCAAAACGTCTACCGCAGCGGCGCCATGCTTTTCGTTTCGCCCGGCAAGAATGGGCAAAGCGCCAAACTCCGCCAACGCCCTGCCGATGGCAAGTCCAATACCTCTCGTCCCGCCCGTGACGACGGCAATCTTGCCATCGAGGCGTAATCTGTCCTGATACATCAATTCCTCCCGGCATCCTCTTGCCGTTATGTAGCCTAGCTACATTATTTAATTTAAAATCATCGATATCGCTGCGTGTCAAGGTCAATGTCACGTCGTTTATGGCCATTCACTCCAAATTCTGTAGCTTCACTACTTACCTTTCACCTTCATATGGCCTATAGGCTGATCACGCCACGCGATGTGGCCTGAGGGAGGAATATGCAATGTCACCATTGGCGATTGTTACAGGAGCAAGCTCGGGCATTGGCGAAGCAACCGCGCGCCGCTTGTCAAAGGAAGGCTTCTCTCTGCTGCTGCTTGCGAGGCGTCTTGAGAGGTTGGAAAGCCTCGGCCTGCCCAATACGCTTTGCAGAAGCATCGACGTTCGAGACCACGAGGCGGTCGCCGTCGCTGTTCGGGAAGCGGAGAGCGTCTTTGGACCGACGGAATTGCTCGTCAACAACGCGGGGCTGATGCAACTTGGTGCCGTGGCGGATCAGAAAAGGCAGGAATGGCAGGATATGTTCGACGTGAATGTCGTTGCCCTTCTCAACGCTTGCCAGACCGTGCTGCCTGGCATGACCGCCCGCCGACGCGGAACGATCGTCAACATCGGCTCGATTGCAGGCCGGAATGTCTATGGAAACCACACCGCCTATTGCGGCACGAAATTCGCGGTGCATGCCATCAGCGAAAGCTTGCGAAAGGAAGTGGCCGCTGACGGGGTGCGTATCGTCGTCGTGGCTCCGGGGCTTGTGGAGACCGAACTCCTCGACCACACCTCTTCCGAAGACATAAAGGCGGGATATCGCGACTACAAGCAAAGCGTCGGCGGCGCCATACCGCCCGAAGACGTCGCCGAGGCCATCCATTGGGCATGCAGCCTGCCGCCGCGCACCTGCATCCGAGAAATCGTTCTTGCACCGACAACACAGGACGCGTGAGAAAACCATGCTCATCGGAATCGACCCCATCCTCACCGCCGACCTTCTTCATGCCCTGAAATCCATGGGGCACAACGACACGATCGTCATAGCGGATAGAAACTTTCCGGCCTCATCACTTGTACAGCGCTACCTGCCTTTGAGCGGGGTCGACGCGCCTCGCGTAGCAAACGCAATCCTGTCGGTGATGCCGCTCGACGAAGGCCCGAACCCGGCGTTAGCCATGAAGACGGCTGCGGCCGATGGGCGGGATGCCGTTACGAAGGAGTTGGAGCAGGTGGTGGGGCAGCAACTCAGCCTTCTCGCTCCCCCGAATTTCTATGCGGAGGCAACGAAAGCCTATATGATCGTACAAAGTGGCGAACCTCGTTTCTATGGAAACCTTATCCTCCGAAAAGGCGTCCTGCCCCCGCAATAATCTGCAGGGCCTGCAACGCGCCGCCCATGACACGGCGGCGCGGAAGTCAATGCCGGCAGAAACATGCTGCCGGACTTGCCACATCTAGGTGCTTGCACTGCGATCCGATCTTCGCACCATCCCTTCGTCGCCTGCGCCCATCGGCAGCGGTCCGCAGGTCGCAAATGTCACTGCGGGCGTGGCGCTATCGCAACGCTCGTTGGCGATCCCCGGACAGCCCGACTCCTTTCAATTCTTCGGAGACAAGTGTTCTTCCTAGCCGGCAGCCAGCAGCGCGATTGGTCAATCTTTGAGCGAGGCTGTAACGGCGGCAAGAAGCGCTGCCGGCCGGACCAAAGGGTCGATTTTAGAACGCCCCCTTTCGTGCAGTTCCATAAAATCGAACACGAACAAGCGACCCTTCACGTAGGCGTAATGAATAGAAGGTCGATTGGCGCTGATATTCGCAACAGGCTAGAGTCCTTCGACCCCCTTGCCGCTCCGCCAGTAGAAGTCGATGATATGCTGGGCGTTGCCCACGATCCGCTGACCAAGCTCGGGATCACCGCCTCGAAGCGTATTCGGATCGCCGCCGCACAGGCACACGAAAGCGACCTGCTGAACTGTGAATAGGAAGTAGTCTCTGCTGGTTGGCTCGAATTCTAAACCCTCTTTCGCAACTCCTTCCTCGACTTCGGCAGTCGCGCCGTCAATCGCCTCGAAGACCTTATCCAGCATCGAACGCTCTGCCGCCTCGCGGATCATAAGGAATTTCCGCTGATCGGGCGTCGCGATGGCGCACGTCTTCTCTCTCATGTCTTTCTCCATGGACCGTGGTTGCTCGTACCAAAATCCGCGCTACCTCACGCAGGAACGCAGGAGGTCGCGGATGAAGGTCCAAAAATTCAGCTTTTCCGACGCAAAACTCATTAAGTCACCCGGACAGGATGCCGACATCTATGTCGGGAACCTGGTGGACGAACGAGATGGCGGGCCAGTCACGATCGGATACGGCCGGTATGCTCCTGGCCAATCCCTCACGGAGACAATGGCTGTAGACGACACGATGATCATACTTCACGGACGTTTGTCCGTGTCTACGAGCGACGGTACAGTTACGGCTGGGCCGGGCGACATCATTTACATGCCCAAAGGGCAGTCGGTGACGATAACGACCGAAGGAGAGGGCGCGACGACCGCCTTCGTGACCTATCCTCACTGGGCTGAAGCGCACAAGGGTTGAGGTGACGGGATTATCCCGCCACCGCTTCTCTGGGCGCCCCTGCCCGGTTCTCCTGCAAAGATTACGGCGAAGCGCACATATTCGGGCGCGTTCATGTCAATACTCACCACGCTTTCGCCTAATCTCCCGGAGCATTCGCAGGTTTTCTCTGGCTTGCGCCGCATTGATAAGGGCCCTTTCCTGATTCATCAGCTGCTCGCGGTCACGATGGTGACGCTGCATCGACATGCACGTGCTGTCATCCCGATACCCGGAGCAGGGTCCGTAGCGATCGTCTCCCGTGGCCGAGCAACTCGCCAGCGCCAGCAACGTGAGGGCAGCACCGCAGATTGATGCTGAAGAACCGGTTTTTGAACTGAACATCATCACTCTCCACTCGAACGTGTTTGCTTGACCGGATTGATTTTCAGGCCCGTCCAGTGAGCGGCAAAAGCCCACATGTCGGCATGTTGCGAAATGACCTTGTCGAGCGGCATGCCTGCACCGTGCCCTGCGCGGGTCTCGATGCGAACCAGTCGCGGTTTTGGCCCCAGCTCGGCCGCCTGCAACGCGGCGATGTATTTGAACGTATGAGCCGGAACGACGCGATCGTCCGCGTCGGCCGTCGTCGCCAGTATGGCCGGATAGTCCTCGCCATGCTTGATCGTATGATAAGGCGAATAGGCAATGAGATTGCGGAAATGTCGCTCCTGCGAGGGATCGCCGAATTCGCTGATCCAGAAAGCGCCCGCCGTAAACTTGTCGAAGCGCAGCATGTCCATGACGCCGACGCCGGGCAGCGCGACATCGAACAGGTCAGGCCGCTGGTTCGTCACCGCTCCGACCAGAAGACCTCCGTTGGATTCACCCTGGATGGCCAGACCGTTCGAGGCGGTGATGCCGCTCATTTTGAGAAACGCGCCAGCGGCGATAAAGTCGTCGAAAGAGTTCTGCTTTCTCTCGAGTTGTCCGGCCCGGTGCCAAGCCCTACCGTATTCGCCACCGCCCCGAATGCCGGCGATGGCCAATACGCCACCCTGCTCGACCCAGGCGAGGTGGATCGGGTTGTAATAGGGAACCTGAGGTATTCCAAAGCCGCCGTAACCATAAAGCAAGGTTGGAGCAGCTGTCGTGACATCCTTACGGCGCACAATGAAGATCGGCACCTCGGTCGCGTCGGTGGAGCGGTAGAACCTTTGTTCGACAGTGATTTCGTCCGGATGGATGGACGCTTCCGGCTCTGCCCAGGGTGTAACGGAATTGGTCTGCGTGTCGTATCGATAGATCGCGGTCGGCGCATCAAACGCGGTAAAGCCGAAGAAAGCTTCCCTGTCGCCCGGATGGCCCTGAAAGCCGCCCGCTGTCCCGATACCCGGCAACGTCACCGTTCCATCAGGTGTTCCGTTTAAGTCGAAGCGGCGTATCTCCGTTTTGGCGTCGACGAGATAGGCTATGAAGAGCTTGTGGCCCATGATCGTAGCATCATTGAGAACCGCGTTATCGGCATCTTCCGGTACGATTTCCCTTGGCCGCAGATCGGCTTCCGCCGTGTCGAGCAAGACGACACGCCGGCGCTCTGCGCCATCTGTGGTTACGAGAATGAGCTTGCTGCCCTCGTTTCCGATAACAGACCATTCGGCATCCATGTTCGGCACGATCGTGCGGGCCTGCCAAGCGCTGGCGGCGAGATCGACGATCGTCAGCGCATTCTCGTTCGTCCCCGGAGATGATGAGATGGCGAGATAACGGCCACCCTCGGTGCGATTGGCGACGTGGAGCAGGCCCGGGCGATCGGGTGTCGCGTAGATCAGCCGATCCTCATCCTGAGGAGTGGCGAGCCTGTGAAAATAGACGGCATGATTGGCAATTGCTGCGCCTGACGATCCTTGGGCGGGTTCGGGCATGCGCGAGTAGAAGAAGCCGGAGCCATCCGGAGACCAGTTGATGTGTGTAAATCTGGCCCGCTCGACGACATCCTGCAGCACCTGACCGCTCTCGACGTCGAGAACGCGGATGGTCCGCCAGTCGGTACCGCCGTCTTGCACACTGAACGCGAGATAACGACCGTCGTCGGAGACGCTCCACTCGCCGATCGCGTCGGCATTGTCGTCCGACCAGGCGTTGGGGTCGATCAGCAGGCGAGCCTCTCCAAGAGCACCGTCGCGCACATATAAGGCCGGTTGGTTCTCAAGACCCCTGTTGAACGTGAAGAAGTACCGGTCGCCACGCTTCCTGAGCACCGTGTAGCGCTCGTACTCAAACAGAGCCCTTATGCGCTGTTCGAGAATGTCTCGGCCGGGAAGCGTGTCGAGGTAGCTCCGCGTTGTCTTATTCTGGGCGACAATCCAAGCGCTGACGGCCTCGCTTCCGCCCGGTGGATTTTCGAGCCAGCGATAGGGATCTGCGACAGTCACACCAAAATGATTCTCTGCCGCGTCGATGCGTTCGGTTTTCGGATATTCGATCTTTGACAATTGACCCTCCAAGGGCTGAGCGGAGGCGCCGGCGACCTGCACGCAAAGCGAGATGGCAATAGCGGTCCAGGACTTCATCGGAGTTCCTCACGGCTGACTGGCTTCATAACGCCAGCAACCTTTCCATAATGGCACTAAGTGTCATTATTGTGGCCGCTGCGGTCAGCGCCAAGTGGCTTGTGCAGCGTTCAGTCTCTTTCTTGGTGGCACTCGTTGCCATATAGTCGCTTGCAACAGGCGTCATACGGAGTGCTCGATGAGTAGGACAGTGTCGGAAAACGCCCATATAAACGTGGCGCGGTCTGCCGCACGTTTGTTCCTCGAAAGAGGCGTTGCAGGAACCAGCGGCGATGATATCGCTGAGGCTGCGGGCATATCGAGGAGGACGCTCTGGCGATATTTTCGCACGAAGGAGAGCTGCATCGAGCCACTTTTTGCGCTGACGTCACAGCGTTTTGCCGACAAACTGGCAAAATGGCCCCTTGATATGTCGGTCGAGCGATTTCTCGAGATAACGTATGACTTCAGCAAAATCGATGCCCAGGAAATCGAGGACGGCAGGCTTGTTGTTCACCTCATCGCGCGTCTGGAGGAGGAGCCTGCATTGCTGGAGCCCTTCTTCATGGCGACCCGTACGACAGAGTTCACGATGGCACGCGTCATCGCTTTTAGGCTCGATATGTCGCCGACTGATTTTGAGGTGCGACTATGCGCGGCCACCGTTGTTGCGGCGATGCGGATCATAGACGAGACGATCAGCCGCGCGGCAGTGAAATACGGACAAATCCCGACCGTTGCAGAAACGAACGATCGGCTGGCACAGGCGATCCGACGCGCCAGCACTTTGCCGTTCTGCGATCCCGTGACGCCGCGGCCGTGCTGAGCCACGTCGGTAGACGTCATTCTGGAAAAGAGTCTTCGTCGTCTTCAATATCTTGGACGCTGCCGCTTAATTCGAAGAGGAGGCCGTGTTGGCGCACCGTTTTCCCGCAGCGAGGAGACTGGAGTACACCCGGAGTTGGGATTTTCATCACAATGGGGAGTGGCTTCCGCCGGAATTTTGGCTGCCAGTGTAGGCTGACATTGCCCTTAAAAGGCCATGTCGATTGTGGATTTTTACGTCGCTGATTTATAGTGTCCGCCTCCTCATCAATATGGAAAGAATCATGCGCCTTCTTGCCAATATCCTTGCCGTCTCGCTCGTGGCTGCCCTCCCCGCGGCTGCCGAAGTTCTGGTCAGCAACCAACCCAATGTCGATCAGGATGGCACACTGAAGGTGGACCTGCCCCAAGGCGCACTTGACATCACCATGAACACGGTCGAGGGCACGGGGTTGTTCGTCCATGCAGGCGGCAGTCACGAGGTGCTGCTCGAAAGCGCCTATATGCCGCGACTGCTCAAAATCCATGGCAACAGTGCGCTGCTCGAACTTTATACGGGGGGCAATGCCTGCCCTATCCTCTTTGCCTGGGTGAGTTATGACGAAACCGGGCTGCGCGCCAGCGAGGAATTCGGCACTTGCGCCGAACAGGCTTCCTTCGAGGAAAGTGCCAAAGGTCCGGTCGTGACGATGGATGACATCGAAGCAGGGTCAGGCACGAAAAGTTACCTGTACGACGAGAAAGCTGGAACAGTGTCGGAAATCCAGCGCTGAAATCACTGCGCTGGACTTCATTTCGGTTCGCAGGCTTTGGCTACGAAGTGTCACTCGCCCCTAAACCGGATCAGATATTTGGGCCTGCTCCGATCTGGCTTGCTCATGTCGGCGAACATGCTGCCGGCCTCTTCCACACCGCCTATGCGCGCGACCAGTTTTCTCGTATCGAGCTTTCCGGTCGCAAGCAGGTCCAGCGTCAAGCCGTAGTAGTCGATACCGTGCAGGATTCCATGAACGCTGATGTCCTTGAGAACCAGTGATCCCTGACTGACCTCCGGCGATGTGGATCCCGGGATACCGACAAGCGCGATGCGTCCTCCAAGGTCGCAAAGGTCTATGGCGAGTTGCATGGAAGACCGCACGCCCGACGCCTCGATCACGACATCATAGGCGTCGCGGGCGGCCTCCTCCGGCCGAAGGACCCGCGTGGCACCCAGTTCCAGCGCGTAGTCCATTTCCGATTGCGCAACACCGATCACGTCGACCGATCGCGCCGTCAATTTCGTGATCATGAGGCTGAGCATACCGAGCGTGCCTGTGCCGATCACCGCAACGCGATCGGCCTTTCCGACACGGGTCCGCTCGCAGGCGTGATAGGCCGTGACAGCCGGCTCCACGAGCGTTGCCGCCTCAAGGGAGACATTGTCGGGCACGATCGAGACCGCAGTATCAGGAACCACCACATATTCGGCTGCGGCGCCCGGAATGAAGCGTAGTCCAACCTCCCTGAGACTGCGACAGAGATTGCGGCGACCGCGCTGGCAATTGTCGCAGCTGTTGCACGGCACCATGCAGTGACCCACCACGCGGCTACCGACACCGACTCTTTCCGCGCCAGCACCCCTGGAAACGACCGTCCCCGTATATTCGTGGCCGAAGATGAAAGGATGCTTCAGAAAGCCGTTGTCGATATAGAAGCTCTTGCCATGATGAAGGTGGACATCCGTTCCGCAGATGCCGAGAAACGCTGTTCGAACGACGATTTCATGGGGACCCGCCTTAGGTACCGGCAGTTGCCGGATTTGCAACTCCTCGGCTCCGGTCATCAACAGGGCGGTCATCGATTGGGGTTGATCCATCTTTTCCTCCGATAGCGGTCACGGTCCTGCAACCATGAGCCGAATGCATTTGTCGTGTCCTGCGAGGAACTGTGGATCAGCGGCTAGAGAATAGACGGGCGATCCCGATGGACCTCCGATCCCGGCCAAGGCAATCGTTTCCCTCCAGGAACGACGCAGGCATCTTTAGCGTCCGCGCGATCGGCGCGCCAGTCAATGTTTGTCCTGCCGCAAGTAGACGAGCCCCAGGAAACCTGGCTCACCCGATGTCTTTCCGCGAAGCGAGCTCAGGACCAGCACGCCCAGCGTCAGGATATAGGGCGCGGTCATCGTCAGGTAGACCGGAAAGTCCGCACCGATCGCCTGTAGGCGGGGTACCAGGGCATCGGCAGCCCCGAAGAGAAGCGCTCCCAGAAGGGCGCGCGCGGGATTCCAGCGGGCGAAAATGACGAGAGCGATGGCGACCCAGCCGCGTGCTGCGACCATGCCTTCCACCCACACATGGCTGGTTGCGACGGAAAGATAGGCGCCGGCCAAGCCGCACAGCACACCGGAAGCCAGGACGGCGGCAAGCTGTGTGAGCTGGATATCGATGCCGGCCACATCGGCGGCGGCAGGGTTTTCGCCGACCGCCGTCAGCCGGAGGCCGCTGCGGGTTTTTTGCAGCCACCACCACAGAGCGAAGACGATCAGCGGCAAGGCGCTCGTCACGGGATCCTGAACGGCCACGATCCGGCCAAACACCGTGCCGCGATCGATGCCGAAGAGATCGCCCAGGGTCTCAATTCCCCGAAAGGTCTTTTGCACGTAAGGTCGCCCCAGAACACCGGTCACCCCGAGACCGATCGCCACGATGGCAAGGCCTGAAAGCGTGTGGTCAGCGCGCTTGACGACGGTGGCGAGGCTGAAAAGCAAGGCGAGCGCCGCTGCTGCTATGGCACCGCCGCCGAGCGCCGCCCACGGATTGCCGCCCGACAGCACGATGATCGCTCCGGTCATCGCACCGACGGCCATCAAGCCTTCGGCGCCGAGGTTCAGGACACCGGCACGCTCGCAGATGATGAGGCCCAGGCTCGCAAGCAGAAGCGGCGTCGCGTAGCTTGGAATGATGGCAAGCCAGCCGATCAGGAAATCCATGACGAACCTTTCTTCAGCTCGGTCGGCTGAGCGCGTAGGTACTGAAGAACTGTGCCATCAGGATCGAGATGAGCACGGTTCCCTGCACGAGCACGATCATGCCTTCAGAGATGGAGTAGAATACCTTCAGAACGTTGCCGGCCGTGAAGACCGCGCCGAGTGCGAGCGCCACGACGAGCACCCAGACCGGCTTGGCGCGGGCGACATAGGCGACGACGATGGCGCTGAACAGGTAGCCATTGCCGACCACCTGGCTCAGCCGGTGTTCCGTGCCGGCAATGATGGTCACGCCGGCAAGGCCTGAAAGCGCGCCGGAAAGCAGCACCAATCCGGTGACCGTTGCTCCAACCGGCAATCCCGCCGCCCGCGCGGTCTTGATATTGTGGCCGACGGCATCGGCGTAGAAGCCGACCCTCGTATAGTCGAGCAGATACCAAAGCGCCGCCGTGACTGCGCCGACGAGAAGGAAACCGTAATGCAGCTGGCCCCAACCCGTGGCGGCGAAGCGGGACGCCTCGGGAAAAGCCGCCGTTACGGGGAAATTCGTCGCCGGATCGCGCCAGACGCCGAACAGCAGGTGCTGCACGAGAAGAAAGGCGATACTTCCCAGCAGCAGCGTCGAGATGACTTCGTTGACACCCCACTTCAGCTTGAGCCAGAGCGGCAGCGCAATCCAGGCGGCGCCGACGACGGCACCCAGGACCAGCATCAGCGGCAACCGCAGCGGCTCCGGGCCGATCCCGCCCAGTGCCACCCAGGTGGCGGCGACCGCGCCGAGCCAGAGTTGGCCCTCGATGCCGATGTTCCAGAACCGCACCCGCATGGCGACCGCCGAGGCCAGGCCGACGAGGACGAGCGGCAGGGCCGCTGTCAGCGTTTGGGAAAGACCATCCGACGTCAGAAAGGTCGCGACAAGAAACTCGTCGACAAGCGCATCGGCCGGCACGCCGGCCTGCACGAGAAGGATCGCGGAAATGGCGAGGCCGACGAACAGCCCGCCCGCGTAGCATGCACCGGAAAGCAGCGGGCCCGGCGCTTGCCGGCGAACAAGAAACGCAGCATCAAACATGGCCGGCGAGCAGCGCTCCAATCCATTCGGGGGTAACGTCGCCGATCGCACGGCAGCCGGCGATGGATCCCCTGTTCATGACGGCGACACGATGGGACAGCGACAGGACCTCGTTGAGATCCTCGCTGATCAGAAGACAGGCCGCGCCGCCTTCGACGGCCTGCTTGATGGCATTGCGGACGAAGAGCGTCGCCTTCATGTCGAGGCCCCGCGAAGGGGAATGTGCGACCAGCACCTTCATCCCGGCGTCGAGCTCGCGCGCCAGCAGGACCTTCTGCGCGTTGCCGCCCGACAGAAGCGCTGCGGAGCGCTCCGGCGAGGCGCCCCTGATATCAAAGCTTAGGATCGCCGCGGCGGCAGCATGCCGCATCCCCTTGCGGTCCAGAAAGAAAGGCCCGCCGAAATCCCCCTTCGCGACCTGCGTCAGGGCAAGGTTTTCGGCAATGGACAGCTCGCGAACAAGGCCGGCCTCGAAGCGGTCGGACGGGATGATGCGCAGACCGGCCTTTCGCCGATCATGGGGCGACGCACGCGAAAGATCACGACCACCGAGACGGATGGAGCCTTGATCCTGTCTCGAAAGTCCGGTCAGGCAGGCCACCAGTTCTTCCTGTCCATTGCCGCCGACGCCTGCGATACCGAGCACTTCGCCGGCGTGAAGTTCGAAATTGAGCGCGTTCAACCCCTGCCCGAACCGGTCGGGTTTCTGCGTCAGGCCCGATACACTGAGATTGACGGCACCCGGCCTTGAGAGAGGACGTTCGCTCACGGCCAGCGCCTCGCCGACCATCAGCCGCGCGACCTCGCCCTCGTCGATATCGGCAACCGGCGCCCCGGCCATCACCGTCTTGCCGTGCCGCATGATGGTGATGCGGTCGCAGAAACCCGCAACCTCGCGGAACTTGTGCGTGATCAGCACGACGGCGTGGCCCTGCCGCGCCAGACGCCGGACGAAGGAGAGCAGCATCTTTGCCTCATCCTCGCTCAGCACTGCCGTCGGTTCATCGAGAATGAGGATGCGGGCGCCCAGCAGCAGGACGCGTACGATCTCGACGCGTTGACGCTCGGCTGTCGAGAGATCCGCAACGACCCTGGCAGGGTCCACGGGCAGGCCGACTTCAGCGGCCTTCGCCGCGATGGCCGCCGCGGCCTGTGCCGGCGTGCGAATTTTGCTGTCGCGGCCAAGGCTCAGGAGTATGTTTTCAGAAACGGTAAAACTCTGCACGAGCCGGAAATGCTGGTGCACCATGCCGAGGCCTGCCGCCGTGGCCTCCATCGGACTGCGCGGGCTCCTGGCTTCCCCATCTATCGTCTGCTCTCCGCCGTCGGCCGCATAGACGCCGGCGGCGACATTCATCAATGTCGACTTGCCCGCACCGTTTTCGCCGACGATCGCATGCACTTCCCCCCATTCGAGGCGGAAGGATGCATCGACCAGCGCCGGCTTGCCGTCGAAGGCCTTGTCTATGCCCCTGAGGTCAAGCGCGGGCGGCGCGCCGGGGAACAGGGTTCCCCGGCCACCCAATTGATGCGCCGTGTCGATCATTGCTTCGCCGGCATTGTGCCGGTGATGCCCTCGACGAAGTAATCCATCGACCACAAGGCACCGTCGTCCAGCTTGCTCCCGGCTTTGACGAGCGTGGAGCCGTCCTGCTTGTTGATCGGGCCCTGGAACGGATCGAGCGTGCCGGCGATAATCTGCTGCTTGGCAGCCTCGACCTTTGCCTTGGTCTCGTCCGAGACGCTGGGGCCGAACGGTGCGAGATCGATCACGCCCTTGTCCATGCCCTCGAAGGCGCCGAATTCCTCGGGCTTCCAGCTCCCGTCGATGATTTCCTTGATCGTCGGCACGAGATATTTCTCCCAGCGGAACACGACCGAGGTCTGGATGGTCTTCGGCGCGGCGTGCGACATGTCGAGCTGGAAGCCGAACGAAGGTATGCCCGCCTTTTCCGCGACATCAAGCGGAGAGGTGGCGGAGAGGTTGGTCGCCAGCACGTCGGCCTTCTGGTCGAGAATCGCCTGGGCCACCTGGCCTTCCTTCACCGGATCCCACCAGGAGTTGGTGAACACCGCGATGGTTTGGATGTCAGGATCGACCGAGCGGGCGCCAAGAGCGAAACTGTTGATGTCCCAGTTGACCACGCCGACCGGGAAGCCGGCCAGGATGCCGATCTTCTTGGTCTTAGTGGCCTGGGCGGCGGCGATGCCGGCAAGATACCAGCCCTGATACGTACGGGCGTAGAAGCTTTCCATGTTCGGGCCGTTTTCGGTGCCCGACGCGCTCAGGAACGCGACGTTCGGATAGGCCTTCGCGGCTTCAGCCATCGGAGCGCTGTAGCCGTAGGTCGTGCCGACGATAATGTTGAAACCGCGCTTCACATAGAGGTCGATCGCCGCGCGAAGCTTGGTCGCTTCTTCCGGGATGTTCTCGGTCACGGCCACTTCGATCTGGAGCTGTTCTTCGACGGCCTTGCGGCCGGCTTCGAGTGCCTCGTTCCAACCGCCGTCCAATGCTGCACTGCCATATATGAAGGCTACCTTCGGCGGACCTTCGAGCGTGAAGCCCCAGGCCGTGGACGAAGCCAGAAGCGACATCGCGGCAGCGAGACAGGCCGCCCGGGCCGTTGGAAATTTGGTGTCTGTCATGTCGGTTCCCCTTGTTTTTGCCGACGTCGGTTTGTTTTGGACACACGTTCCCGCCGGGCGGAGGCCCGTTCGAGCAACGTCGTCGCTGACGTTCATTCCGGATTTTCAAAAGCGGTCTTGGCTCTTGTGCAGTGCATAAAATCCCATTACGGTCGTTCATGCAATAAAAATAATCATGCCCAATTTTTTGGCATTTTGTTCAGAATTATGGACGATCAGACGTGAACACCGAGGCATTGGCTTCTTTCGTCAAGATTGCGGAACTGCGCTCGCTGTCGGCCGCTGCGAAGCTTTACGGCCTGCCGAAGTCGACGCTCAGCCTGCGGATCAAGCAGCTTGAAGCGGATTTGAACGTTGCGCTTTTCGAGCGTTCGGGACGTAACCTGCTTTTGACGGAAGAGGGCCAGACCCTGCTCGTGCACGCCCGTCAGATCCTGCAAAGTTGCGACACGGCGAGAGCCGCCGTCACCGAACTGTCGGACGATGTCGCCGGGACTTTGCGGATCGGCGCAACGGGTGAGTTCGGCACCGCCTTCTATGCGCAGATGCTGATCGTGTTCCGCAGGCTCTATCCGAATGTCGATATCGAGCTGACATTCTTCTCGCCCCATGTCCTCTATGCCGCCGAAAGCCTCGACATGCTGGATGCGGTGATATCCTGGGATGACGGGGAGGCGGACGGTGAAACGCTCTCAACCGCGACTTTCGCTCTTTTTGCCAGTCAGAGCTACATCGATCGCGTGGGCATGCCGGCATCGCCCGCCGATCTGGCCGAGCACCTCGGCATCCTTTACCGCACGCCGCGCGGGCTTCAGCAATGGCGGCTGCAGAAGGGCAGTGCGCAGGAAAGCATCCTGCCGCGCTCCAGCCTGATCGCCAACGATTTCTGGACGATCAAGTATTTCGCGGTGGCCGGAGAAGGCATTGGCTACCTTCCGCACTTCTTTACCGACATCGAGTGCGAGCGTGGCCATCTTGTCCCGCTCCTGCCCGATTGGACGTCGGCGGAACGGCGCGTGAGCATACGCGTCACCCGGCCTCACGCCCGCTCACGCAAAATGGCGGCATTCATGGATGTCTGCCGCCGCTACTTCTCGCCCGGCTTTATGTTTGTCGGGCCGCGCTACTACGTGGAAGCGATTCACGATCCAAGCCAACAGAAAGAGGGAACAGAACCATGAAAGCATTGGAGACCGGAAACGGCGTTCGCGTCATGAAGAATGGCGGGTTGGACCCGCAGCGCATCAGTTTCGACAAAATCCCGATCATCGACCTCGAGCCGATGTTCAGCGGCGACGCGGCCGCCAAGGAAAGGCTGGCGGAAGAGTTGCGCAAGGCCTGCACGGAAGTCGGTTTCCTGTACATCAAGAACCACCACGTTCCGCAGGAGGTCATCCAGAAGACGTTTGATGTGGCCGAGGATTATTTCGCCTTGCCCGATGACGTGAAGATGCAAAACCACGTCTCGAAGTCCAAGAACAATCGCGGCTATGCGGCAATGCTGGAGGAAAACACCGACCCCACCGCCCGCGGCGACCTGCACCAGTCCTTCGATATCGCGCTCGACGTCCCGGCGGACGACCCCGACGTGCTGGCCGGAAAAGTCCTCTACGGCCCGAACCAGTGGCCTGCGGATCAGCCGGACTTCCGTGCCGCGCTCGAAGCCTATCACGTCGAGATGCTGAAACTCAGCGGCCACCTGCTGCATGCCTTCGCACTGTCGCTCGGGCTCGAGGAAACCTATTTCGACTCCATGGTGGACAAGCCGCTTGCGACCCTGCGCGTCCTGCACTATCCGCCGCAGTTCGGCGAGATCGACGATCGCCAGATCGGTATCGGCGCGCATTCGGACTATGAGTGCTTCACCATTCTCGCACAGAAGGAGGGCATTTCGGCCCTGCAGGTTCTGAATGCTTCCGGCGAATGGATTGCCGCCGATCCGATTCCGGGCTGCTTTGTCGTCAATATCGGCGACCAGATGGCGCGCTGGACCAACGATCTGTTCGCGTCGACGGTGCACCGGGCGATCAACCGCTCCGGCAAGGAACGCTATTCCATCCCGTTCTTCTTCGGCCCCAATTACGACACGGTGCTGGAGGCGTTGCCGAGCTGCGTCGATGAGGATCACCCGGCAAAATACGAGCCGGTGACATCGGGCGATTATGTCAACGGCCGGTTCGCCGCGACGTTCGCCCATTATGCCGAGGCGCAGAAGCAGGACGCCGCCGTTTGATCTGATTGGGCGCGGCCACCTTCCCAAAATGGACAGGGGTCGCGCCAGCTTGCTCTTGCCACGAAAGCGCGCGCATGACCGCGCCCGCCCGTAAATGGAGTGGGGATATGCCTATTTAGAAGTCACCTAGTTTTCTTGACTTCAAAATGTGCAGTCGCTATCGATTTATCAATTGGTAAAAAACCGGGGAACTCATCGATGATCGACAAACTGCTTATCTCCCGCCGTGGCGTGCTTGCCTCCGGCCTCGCTCTAAGTGCTTCCGCGTTCATACCCTCCGCACGAGCTGCCGCGGCGGTCAAGGTCGCCGGCATCCACGGCTCACCGGTGGAAAACGCTTGGAACTCGGTCTTGCACAAGGCGCTCCAGGACGCCGCGGCGGAAGGTGCGATCGAGTACGTTTTCTCTGAAGGCGTCTCCGGAACCGACTATCCGCGCGCGATGCGCGAATATGCCGAACAGGGCGCGAAGCTTATCATCGGCGAAACCTTTCCCGTGGAGAAGCAGGCGCGCGAAGTGGCCGGCGACTATCCGGAGACGGCCTTCGTCATGGGATCGAGCGGCAAGGAAGCCGGCGATAATTTCGGCGTGTTTGGCACCTGGAACTTCGACGGCGCCTATCTCGCCGGCATGCTGGCCGGAAAAATGACGAAGTCGAACATAGTGGGCTCCGTCGGAGCCATGCCGATCCCGGAAGTGAACATGCTGATCAATGCCTTCGGCGCGGGCGTCAAGGCTGTCAATCCGGATGCCAAGCACCTCGTCACCTTCATCGGTACCTTCTTCGACCCGCCGAAGGCGCGCGAGGCCGGCTTGGCCCAGATCGACGCCGGAGCCGACATCCTGTTCGGCGAGCGCATCGGCACGGCCGACGCCGCCAAGGAGCGCGGCATAAAGTCCGTCGGGTCGCTGATCGACTACACACCGCGCTACCCTGACACGGTCTTTGCCAATGCGCTGTGGAACTTCCGACCGATCCTGAATGCGGCGCTCGCCGACGTGGCCGCAGGCAAGCCGACCGGCCGCGACTACACCGCCTACGGCCTGATGAAGGAAGGCGGCAGCGACATCGTCTTCGTCAAGGGTGTGGCGCCTGCCGAAGCAGAAGCTGCGATGGAGGCCAAGCGCGCCGAGATCAAGGCGGGCACTTTCGAAGTCCCGCGCATCATGGACGAACCGAAGTAAACGGTTCGATGCAGGCGGATGCAACAGCGCTGGCGCAGGCGATTGCCGGCGGCCAAACCAACAGCCGGGAGGCCATGCAGGCCTCCCTTTCAGCGTCTTCGGCCTGGGACAGCCTGGGCGCCATCGCCTACCAGGACGCAGATAAGGGGCTGATGGCCGCCGACGCCATCGATGCTCTGCCGGGGGATGTACGCCTCACACTGTCCTTCTCCGGCGTACCGACGCTTGGCAAAGACCTCGGCGGGCCGTTCACCGGTTTTCCGACGACCGCGGGATCGCGCCTGATGGCACGGCGCGGCGGATTGGTGGATTCCGAACTTGCCAAGCGTTTCCGTGCCGCTGGCCTCTGTCTTTTCGGCCTCACCACAAGTCCCGAATTCGGCCTGTCGCTCGCCAGCGAACCGGCAATCGGCCCGATCGCGCGCAACCCGCTTTCGCCCGACCTTTCGGCCGGCGGCTCCTCAGGTGGTGCTGCGGCCGCCGTTGCGGCCGGAATCGTCGCAATCGCCCATGCCACCGACGCCGGCGGCTCCATCCGCGTTCCGGCCGCCTGTTGCGGGCTCGTCGGCCTCAAGCCCAGCCGTGGACTGATGCCGGCAGGGCCCCATTTCGGCAATCACCTGGGCGGTATCGCCGCCGAACTGGCCGTGACGCGCTCCGTGCGCGATACCGCAGCGGCACTGGCAGCGCTTTCCGGCAGCGCGCGCGGCCCGTTTCCGCCGGTTGAAATGCAGAAGCAGCGGGATGGGCGGCTACGGATCGGCGTCCTGACCGACACCGGCGCCGACCATCCGACGGACGCCGCGCGACAGGCGGTCATCGAGGAGGCGGCCCGCGCATTGGAGACTGCCGGCCACCAGCTCGTCCCCATCTCCTTCGAGGCCGTGCACGGCATGGCATCAGCAAGCCGCCGCGCCTTCGTCGGCATCGTCTGCCTCAACCTCGCCGACACGATCGCTCGCTTTGATCTGGATGCCGGCAAGACCGACCCATTGACGCAGGCCGTCATCGAGCGCGGCTTATCCCTGTCGGCGCAAGGCCTGTGGCAAAGCCTCAACGCGATGGTGCTGGTCAGCCGCGACCTGTGGCGGCTCTTCGACGACATCGACTGCCTCATCAGCCCGATCCTGTCTTCGGCACCGCTCCCCGTGGGCTCCTTCCCAAGCGATCACCGGGACACAGACCTTCATTTCGAGCGGATGGCGGCCTTTGCACCGCTCGCGACGATCGCCAATGCCTCCGGCTTCCCGGCGCTTACCCTGCCCTTCGGCGCCGATGCCGCGGGCTTGCCATTGCCGGTCCAATTGATGGCGCCGATGGGCGCCGACGCCCTGCTCTTGCAGCTTGCCGGCCTTCTGGAGCAGGATGGCCGCTGGCAACACCGGTTTCCAATCGCAGGATGGCCCGCATGAGCACACCCGTTCTCCAGATTGAGAACGTCAGCAAGCGTTTCGGCCAGACCCTTGCCAACGACAATATCTCCCTGTCGCTGCACAAGGGCGAAATCGTCGCCCTGCTGGGTGAGAACGGTGCGGGCAAGACGACGCTGATGAGCATCCTCTTCGGCCACTACGTACCCGACAGCGGCCGCGTGATGGTGGACGGACAGGAACTGCCGGCAGGCCGGCCGCGCGCAGCCATCCGCGCGGGCATCGGCATGGTGCACCAGCATTTTGCGCTGGCACCCAACCTGACCGTGCTGGAAAACGTCACGACGGGCACCGAAAGCCTGTGGTCGCCGCGCTCCCGCCGCCGTGAGGCGCGGGCGAAGCTGCTGGCGATCTCAGAAAGGTTCGGGCTGAAAGTCGATCCCGACGCGCGGCTTGGCGACCTGTCGGTCGGCGAGCAGCAGCGCGTCGAAATCCTGAAGGCGCTCTATAACGAGGCCCGCATCCTCGTTCTCGACGAACCCACGGCGGTCCTAACGCAGATCGAGGCCGAGCGCCTGTTTGCTACATTGAAGGACATGGCGGCGCAGGGCCTGTCGCTGATCTTCATCTCCCACAAGCTGGACGAGGTGATGTCGACCGCGGACCGGATCGTTGTCCTGCGCGGCGGACGCCACGTTGCAGAGCGCCCCGCATCCGAGACCAGCAAGCCGGAACTGGCCGAGCTGATGGTCGGCCGCGCGGTGACGCGACCGGTGCGCGAGCCATCGGAACCCGGCGACGTGGTACTGGAGGCCGCCGCGGTCACTGTCAGGATCGGCGGGGTCGATCGCCTGAAGGCCGTCGACTTTCGGCTTCGTGCTGGCGAAGTCCTTGGCATCATCGGCGTGTCTGGCAACGGCCAGGCGGCACTGGCACAGCTGCTGTCGGGCACCGCCGCCATGGCGGGCGGCGACCTGCTTCTGTTCGGCCAGCCTGTCGGCGCGTTGAGCGTCGAGGACGTGGTCACCGCGGGAATCGGCCGGATCCCGGAAGACCGCAACAAGGACGGTGCCATCGGCGAGATGGCCATCTGGGAAAATGCCATTCTGGAACGCTTGTCGAACTTCTCGCGCCACGGGCTGGTGGATCGCGAGGCTGGCATGGCTTTCGCGCAGACGATCATTGACACGTTCGACGTGCGCGGCGGATCACCGGCGAGCCGCATCCGCCTGCTCTCCGGTGGCAACATGCAGAAACTGATCCTGGGACGAAACCTGATCGACAGGCCGCGCGTCCTTATCGCCGCCCAGCCCGCCCGCGGGCTGGACGAAGGCGCGGTGGCCGCCGTCCACGAACGCATCCTCGACGCGCGGCGGCAGGGCACGGCGGTGCTGCTGATTTCGGAAGACCTCGACGAGGTGATGGCACTCGCCGACCGTATCCAGGCCATCGTCGGCGGCAGGCTCTCCCCGCCGATACCGGCGCAGGAGGCCTCGACGCGCAAACTGGGCCTGATGATGGCCGGCGAATGGGAAGGCGAGACGGCACATGCGGTTTGAACGACGCGAACACAGGCCGGTCGCGCTGGTCATCGCGACGCCGCTGATTGCGGTCGCCGCCGCGCTGGCGATTGCCGGCATTCTCATCGCGATTGCCGGTGCACCGGTTTTCGAAGCCTACTGGAACATTCTGAAGGGTGCCTACGGCTCACGTCTCTCGGCGACGGAAACGCTGACCCGCGCCACGCCCTTGATCCTCACCGGCCTTGCGGCCGCCGTCGCCTTTCGCGCGCGGTTGTGGAACATCGGCGGCGAAGGACAGCTCTATCTCGGCGCGATCACGGTCGCTTGGGCGAGCTCGCACTTCATCGGCACCTGGCCGTCCGCCTTGCAGATCCCGGCGCTGCTGATCATGGGCGCGGTCGCGGGCATGATCCTGCTTCTGGTGCCGCTGTGGCTCAGGCTGCGCTTTTCGGTCGATGAGGTGGTCACGACGCTGCTCCTCAACTTCGTCGCCGTCCTCGTCGTGTCCATGCTCATCGACACCGTCCTGAAGGACCCGACGGCGTTCGGCTGGCCACAATCGCAATCGGTGGCCGACGCCGCGATGCTGCCGAAGCTTCTCGCACGCTCCCGCCTCAATCTTGGTCTCGTCATCGCCGTGGTGCTGGCCCTCGTGCTGGCCTTCGTCCAGTCGCGCACGGTGTTCGGCATACAGTCGCGCGCCGCCGGCCTTAACCCGCAGGGCGCGGTGTTCGCCGGCGTTCCGCTCGGCCGCACGCTTGTGGTCGTCGCATGCCTGTCCGGAGGACTGGCGGGACTTGCGGGCGCCGTCGAGGTCATGGGCGTCAAGGGCTATGTAACGACCGACCTATCGCCGGGTTACGGCTATTCCGGTATTGTCGTGGCGATGCTGGCCAACCTCAACCCGCTCGGGGTCGTCGTTGCCGGCCTCTTCACCGCCACCATGTTCGTTGGTGCGGATGGCATGAGCCGCGCCATGGGCATTCCGAGCTATATCGCCGATGTCATCGTCGCCCTCTCGCTCCTGACGATGCTGATCGCCGTCTTCTTCACCCAGTACAGGATCCGCCGATGAGCGCCGTCTTCGACATCATCGCCTCCGCCGGCCTGTGGGCGGCCGTCCTGCGCATCGCGACACCGCTGATCCTCGGCACGCTCGGCGCGCTCTTATGCGAGCGGGCCGGTGTTCTCAATCTCGGCATCGAGGGCATCATGACCTTCGGCGCGATGATCGGCTGGCTGGCGGTCTACAACGGCGCGGATCTGTGGACGGGCTTTCTCATCGCCGCGATCGCCGGGGGGCTGTTCGGCGTGCTGCATGCGGCATTGACCGTCACGCTTGGCCTGTCGCAGCATGTCTCCGGCCTCGGTGTCACGCTCTTTGCCTCGAGCTTCAGCTATTATGTCTTCCGCCTTCTCGTGCCGGTCGCCGGCACACCCCCGACGATCACACCCTTCCAGCCCATTCATATTCCCGGCTTGAGTGACCTCCCCTTCCTTGGCCAGGCCATCTTCAGCCAGACACCGCCGACCTATGCCGCGATCCTGATTGCTTTGGCGCTCGCCTATCTCGTATTCCGCACGCCGCTGGGCCTTGCGATCCGCATGACCGGTGAAAATCCGCATGCTGCCGAGGCGCAGGGTATCAATCCCATGGTGGTTCGCTACGGAGCGGTGATTGCCGGCAGCGCGCTGATGGGCATGGCCGGCGCCTTCCTGACGCTGTCGGCCTTCAACAGCTTCTTTCCGACCATGGTCCAGGGGCGCGGGTGGATCTGCATCGCGCTCGTCGTCTTCGCCTCCTGGCGGCCACAGCGCGCCCTTCTCGGCGCCCTGCTCTTCGCCTTCTTCGATGGCTTCCAGCTGCGGCTCCAGACAGCTCTGGGCGGCGTGGTTCCCTACCAGCTCTTCCTGATGATCCCATACGTCCTGTCGATCGCGGCGCTGGCTGTCATGGCCAGACGCGCCCGCGTGCCGCAGGCCCTCATGCAACCCTATCGGCGCGGCGAGCGCTGAACGGAGGATACAAATGTTCGATCTCATCATCCGCAACGCCAACCTGCCCGACGGCCGCCAAGGGTTCGACATCGGCCTCAAGGACGGCATCATCGCGATCATCGAGAAGCGGATCGATGCCGTCGCCGGTGAGGAGATCGATGCGACAGGAAGGCTGGCAAGCCCGCCCTTCTGCGATCCGCATTTCCACATGGACGCGACGCTGTCGCTCGGCATGCCGCGCATGAACGTCTCCGGCACGCTGCTCGAGGGCATCGCGCTCTGGGGCGAGCTGCGTCCGCTCCTCACCAAGGAAGCCTTGGTCGAGCGCGCGCTGCGCTACTGCGATCTCGCCGTCAGCCAGGGCCTGCTCTTCATCCGCAGCCATGTCGACACGTCCGACCCGCGCCTCGTGACCGCCGAGGCCCTGATCGAAGTCCGTGAACGGGTGGCGCCCTATATCACGCTGCAGCTCGTCGCCTTTCCGCAGGATGGCTACTACCGTGCGCCGGACGGCGAGGCTTCGCTCAAGCGCGCACTCGACATGGGGCTCGACATCGTCGGCGGCATTCCACATTTTGAGCGAACGATGGACGATGGACGGCGCTCGCTCGAGGCGCTGTGCCGGATCGCGGCGGAGCGCGGTTTGCCGGTGGATATCCACTGCGACGAGACCGATGATCCGATGTCCCGCCACATCGAGACGCTTGCGGCTGAGGCAGTGCGCCATGGCCTGCAGGGACGCGTGGCAGGCTCCCATCTCACCTCCATGCATTCCATGGACAATTATTACGTCTCCAAGCTCATCCCATTGATGGCCGAAGCCGAGATCAACGTCATCCCTAACCCGCTGATCAACATCATGCTGCAGGGACGCCACGACACCTACCCCAAGCGGCGCGGCATGACGCGGGTGCGCGAACTGATGGCCGCCGGCCTCAACGTCTCCTTCGGCCAGGATTGCACCATGGATCCCTGGTATTCGATGGGCTCTGCCGACATGCTCGAAGTCGGCCACATGGCAATCCACGTGGCGCAGATGGGCGGGATCGAGGACAAGAAAAAGATCTTCGATGCGTTGACCGTCAATTCGGCACGGACCATGGGGCTTGAAGGCTACGGTCTCGAGGTGGGCTGCAAGGCGGACCTGATCGTGCTCCAGGCCGCCGACGTCATCGAGGCGCTGCGGCTGAAGCCGACTCGCCTCGCCGTGGTTAAGGGCGGCAAGGTGATCTCACGCAGCGCCCCGCGCATCGGTGAACTCTTCCTCGACGGGCGGCCGACGACCATCGATCCCGGCCGCGACTACGTGCCCAAGGAGCCGTCGTGACAGAAGGTTCTCGGGACCGTGCACTGACGCTGAGTAGCTTCGTGGACCGTGGTCGTCTGTGACACAATGCTCTTCATTATCCGCTATCGTAGCGGATCGGCTGATGACGATCCGCTACCGATTGGCAGAGTTCTTGTCTGCGTGATGCTGAAGCAGGTAGGACATTCCGCTCCCCGGCATCGTCAAAGCTGGTCGTAATCCGTTGCGATCGTGATATCGCGCCAAGCGTCGATATCGCTGCGGAAGGACGCCAGCTTTCGCTCAGCGATAGAATGTGCGGCGGGGCCGAGCGGCAAATGAAGCGGGGCTTCGTCGGCATCTACTGCCTTCAGGATCACCGCAATCGCCTTGTCGGGATCGCCTGCCTGATAGCCGTTGTTGGATTCGCGGTAGCGCCTGCGCGAGCTCGCGGCATATTCCGGCATCTCGTTGGCCGCTAATGCGATCGACCGTCCAAGGAAATCCGTGCGAAATGGTCCAGGCTCGACAATCAGCACGCGGATACCGAACGGCTTCAGCTCGCCGGCGAGCGCTTCCGACACCCCCTCAACGGCAAACTTGGCCGCATTGTAATATCCGGCCCCGCCGCTGCCCGCAATGCCCGCCCCCGACGACATGTTAACGATCGCTCCGCCCGAACGTCTCAGGACTGGCAGGGCTGCTTTTGTGGTTTCTATCAAACCGAAAACGTTCACATCGAACATCGGCCGATATTCCTCCGGCGCGCCCTCCTCGATTGCGCCGAATAGCCCATAGCCTGCATTATTCACGAGCACGTCGAGCCCGCCGAATGTTTCGACAGCCTTTGCGACGACGGCCTTTGCCGACGCCGCATCCGTCACGTTGAGCGGCACGGTAATCATACGACCACCGAACGGCTCCGCCATCCCTTCGATCGCGGTCACATTGCGGGCCGTCGCGATGACTTGATCGCCGCGTTTCGCTGCCGCGAGCGCGAGCCGCCGGCCAAAGCCACTTGAGCAGCCGGTGATGAGCCAAGTTTTCATGAGTGTGTCTCCGAGTTTCCTTCAGTCGACGCCATCTGCGCCTATCCTTCACCGAGCGCCCTATGAAGATCGTTGAGTCCGCACAAGAGGCACCCCTGATGTGAGTCAAATCTAGGCGATCAGATTTGTTCTTTAAGTAACAAAACTGTATTCTCAGCGTTCAGTTTTGTGCGGGGTGTGTTGTGGAATGGAGTGATGTCAGAATCTTTCTCGCGGTGGCGCGATCCGGCACGCTGGGCGGCGCCGCACGTTCTCTGCAGACAAGCCATCCGACCGTCGGCAGGCGCCTACGCGCGCTTGAGCAGGCAGTTGGGCAAACCCTCTTCCAGAGGACTGCCGATGGTCTTGTTTTGACCGAAGAAGGTCACGGTGTCCTGGCGCTGGCGGAACAGATGGAAGAGAGCGCGTTGGGTATGGAGCGCCGGCTTGCAGGGCGGGAGCAGAATCTCAAGGGCAATCTGCGCATTTCATCGGCGGACTGGTTCGGCGCCTATGTGTTGCCTCCGATCCTGGCGGATTTCTCTAAAACCTACCCTGATGTCGACGTCGAGATCCTGACCGGGACGCGCCTGTTCAACCTTGCCCAGCGGGAGGCCGATGTCGCTTTTCGCATCGTTCCGTTCAACGCCGCCGATGTCGTCCAGCGGCGTCTTTTCAGGCTTGAATACGGCGTCTACGTTACCGAGGATTCGCCTGATCCCACATATGGTGACGGGAGCGGTTTTCGGCTCATCACTCACGATACGTCGACCGGCCGGTTCCCCGATATCGCTTGGCTGATCGAGACTTTCCCCAATGCCAAACCGGCCCTGCGATCGAACAACCGCAACGTCCAGGGGCGTATGTGTAGGCAAGGCGTCGGGATCGCCGTCCTACCCCGCGCGGTCGGTGATCAGATCGCGGGCATCCGCAGATTGGACCTGCCGATGCCACCGCCGGCGCGCGACATCTGGATGGGATATCACCGGGACCTACGACGCCTTAAGCGCCTTCGGGCGTTCATCTCGACCGTATCGGACCACGTTGCGAACGCGGCCGCATGATGAGCTGTCGCCTGAATAATCGGGCGTCGACCTACACCAGTCGACTAGTCTCGGACCCGATCGTATTCTTCCTGCGCGCGCTCCAGCTCCGGACCGTAAGTCATGGACCAAGCATAAAGTGCCTCGAAGGGTTGCTGTAGGGAGCGGCCCAGGCCGGTAATTGTATATTCGACGCCAACCGGTGTCGTTGTCGTGAGCACTTCACGGTGGATCAGCCCGTTGCGCTCCAGCCGTTTCAGCGCATCAGCGAGCGCCTTATGCGTGATACCGTCGAGGCGTCGCATAATCTCGTTGAAGCGTGACGGCCTGCTACACAGGACCGTGAGGATCAGGACCGACCACTTGTTGGCGATCTGCTCAAGCACCGGCCGGGCCCTTTCAACGTCCAGCAGCGCCTCGGCCGACACAGCCTTGTGAAGACGCGGCGAGCAAGGTTTGACAGGCAGGCTCTCATCCATCACGGACATAGGTATACTCCTCGATATCTGCTTTACATATAGTGCGTAATTGACCATAGGTATAGAGATTATATCTTGGCTCCATTGTTCTCGATGGAGTTGATATGAGCAGATTAGCAAACAAAATTTCCCTCGTTATCGGCGGGGTGGGTGGCATCGGCGGAGCCATTTCCGAGAGGTTCGCCAACGAGGGAGCGCTGGTCTACGCGACCAGCCGCAAGGGAGCGGAGACGACAACGGAATCAACCGGCGCCGGCCGCATTGACGTAATCCGGGCCGATGCCAGCGACACCGCCGACCTGCGACGCGTCTTCGATCAGATCCGATCGGAACATAGCCGCATCGACGTGCTTGTCGTGAATGCGGGCCTATCGGAGTACGCGACACTACAAGACGTTTCCGAGGATCATTTCGATCGGACATTCGGCTTGAATGTTCGAGCACTCGTGTTCGCGGCCCAAGGTGCCATTGAGCTCATGAGGCCCGGTGCAACGATCGTGCTGATTGGTTCCATTGCAGGCGACATCGGGACCAAGGGATACGGTGTCTATGGTGCAACCAAAGCCGCAGTCCGTTCATTCACACGGACTTGGGCAAACGAACTCGCGCCCAAAGGCATCCGCGTCAACGTCATAAGCCCTGGACCGATCGATACGGCGATGATGGCAGCTGCCTCACAGGAAATTCGAGACGCACTTTCCGGTATGATCCCTCTGGGGCGCATGGGCAGGCCTGATGAAGTGGCGGCAGCAGCCGTCTTCCTTGCTAGCGACGAGAGCAGTTTTACGACAGGTGCAGAAATCGCTGTCGACGGGGGCATGGCTCAGGTCTGAAGGCGGCGTTAGCGATCTCCTGTCAGGCACCTAGACGAGGGAGGCCGACAGGTGTCACGCTGGCCGAAAGCTTTGATGCGGATAGTGTCAGGTATAACCGCGCAGTACGAGTGCGTGCAACTTCCACTGTCTCGTTCCATAGAGCCCTCGTGTGCCGGCCTCTTGAACTTGATACTGCGAGTCCAGCCACCATGATAACAGAATTTTCCAACGCCCTGAAGCCTTCGGCGCGATTTTCGCCGAAAGTGGAAGCCGATATCTCTGACGCAAAAACAGCCCCGCCGAAGCGGGGCTGTTTGCAAAACTGATCTTAGGAACGCTCAGAAATCAAGGCCGAGCGACGCTCCGAAGACATGCGTCGACTGCGACTTGGACAGCTTACCGGCATAGTTAAGCGAAATGCGCTTGTTCTCGGCAGGCTTGAAGTCGAAGCCAGCACCCAGGACCAGGCGGTCGCGAGCTGTCGATGCGCCATCAACGACGAACTGCGTGCCTGTGTTGCCCTGCAGGGCGAGCGACTGCGTGGGGGTCGTGTCGGCAAGCGCTCTTTCGTAGAGAGCCCGGGCCTTCCAGATCACATTCGCGCCGCTTGCAAGCTTCGTTGCGTGCTCGACTTCAAGACCGATACCTGCATCCGCCTGCCATCTGCTTTCCGATGCAACAGACGCGTTAAGGGATCCGGCGCCGGTCTCGGTTGCGCCGTTATGACCGCTCCATTCGAAATCGAACGTCCCGACCGGCTTCAGCTTCGTCTCGCTCGTCAGCGCCAAACCATAGCCGACCTCGACCCCGCCACCAAAGGTGTGTGTCCAGTAGGCCGCGGTAGCGGTCCTGGTGATGGATCCGACTCGGATAACGCGGCTTGTGGAGACATCCGTCAGGCCGTAGGCCAAGCGACCGGAGACGTCGACGGTACCATCGGTCCAGCCCGCATGGGCGCCGACGAAGCCACCCTTGGTGTCATATTCCGAAGAGCGGGCATCGACGTCGCCGCGCGAGACAAGGTAGCCGAACCCGATACCAAAATCGGTAACGCTACCTTCGGCTTCGATCGAGCGATCGAAGCCGAGCGCCAATCCGCCAGCCGCCCAATCGAGCTTGGCTGCGTTACCGTTGTTTTTAATCGTGCCGAAGCCCGCGAGCGGCGTAATCCACGCCGTGTCGAATACACCGGTAGTCCGGAGCGCCGGCGTTACCGCAGCAAAGCCGGGATGTGCGCGCCCCTGTTGCTCCTCGGCATAGCCCAAAGCCACCGTCTGCCGACCGGCCGAGCCGCCGCCGGACATGCCGCCGACAAGCGATGAGGTGAAGAGATTGAAGGTGTAGTCCACCGACTGCTGGCCCGACGCATGCACTTCGCCCGACACGGAATCGTAGACTGCCCTCGCCTCTTCGGCACTCATGCCCATCATGCGCTGATAAACGGGATCAGAGGTGTCGAAGCCGCTCAGTGCAGACGCCGCACCCTTCTGGTTTCCCGTGACGGCGACATCAGTGACCTGCACGTCGTTGCGCGACAGCTTGAGCTTAATGTCGCTCGCGCCCTGGAGGAGTGACGCATCGAGAAACGCAAAGTTTTCGACGACGGAGCTATCGAACTGACCGGTAATGCCTCCGGTGGAGGTCAAAATCGTGTATGTCGTCTCCGGGGCATAGGTAGAGCCGTCGTCCGTGCCGTTCAACGCGGCAACACGCACTTTCGCGGCAGTATCGATGGTCACCGCTCCCGATACGCTGGCCTTGTCCGAATGCCCTTGGTCATCGACTTTGACGTCGAAGTTTGACCCAGCGGCGAGGTTCAAGTCACCGGCGACGCTCATCGTGCCGATCGAGGCGACTTTCCTGTGAGCGCCCGACACTGAGGCTGCATGATTGCCGGGGGCGAAGATGCCACCATTGAGCACGGTGGTTTTGCCAACGGTACCGCTGCCGGTCAGCGTGGCGCCCGAGAGAACTTTCGTCTGGCTTGATGCGGTGATCGAGCCATCGACAAGAAGCGTGCCGGCTTCGACATTCGTCTGTCCAGAATAGCCGTTGGTATTGGTCAACGCCACCATCCCGCTACCCTGCTTCGTGAAGCTCCCGGTCCCGTTGATTTTACCCTGGTAAATGCGGTCGCTGGATCGATTGATGATCAGCGCACCATTGTTTGTAATGGGGCCGGCAGAAATGCTCAGGGTGCTCGGTCCGATCCACCCTGCGGCACCACCGGTTCCCCACTGAAGGGTTGTTCCCAAGTCAATCGTTACCTCACCGGAGGAACTGCTGCTCGAGCTCAGTATATAGGTGGCGCCGCCGGCAAAGCCGAGGCTTCCGGGTCCCGTGATTACACCGGCATAGGTTATAGGCCCGCCGGTTACGGAACGATCGAAGATCACGCTGCCATAGTTGAGGATATTTCCGGTAACGACACCAGTCGCTCCGCCATCTCCGATCTGCAACACACCGTTGGCGCTCGTGCTGGCCTGGCCTGTAAAGGTGTTGTCACCCACCAGCTTCAGAGTGCCGGAATCAACATTGATCCCCCCGTTGCCGGAAATGATCCCGTAAAAAGTGCCGCTGCCGACATTGAGGGAATTATTGCCCAGCACCACGGAGCCATTGCCGTTAAGCTGCAACAGCTGGGCAGCTGCTGCAGCCGAAACGTCAAGCGTGGCGCCTGAACCAACCCATACGCTACTGGATTGGTTCAAACGTCCTTGGCCGGAAAGGGCAAGGGTGCCGCCCGTGACCTCGGTACGGCCGGTGAACGTGTTCATGCCGGTTAAAGTGAGCGTTCCTTCACCCGCCTTTGTGAACGTCCCATTCCCACTTAATCCTGTTCCCAGGGTGGCGTCATTGGCCATCGGGAACCAACCGCCGAAGGTGTCGATCGTACCGCCGCCGAGCCCGATTATGATGGCTGGCCCTGTGATGACCGTCGGCTCCATAATCTTCAAAGTGCCGTTATCCAGCGTAATTGAACCAGGAGCGCCACTGTTCACGTCGAAAAACAGCTCTATATCGCCATTTGTCACAACCTGCTGCGCATATGCAGATGTGCTGGCCAGAAGCGAAGCCAAAAAGGAAAGCCCGCTAACGCCGACCCGGCCAACGAATTTCGTCATTATAGTATCCCCCGAAACGAACTTGCCCGAGATAGACAAGCACCACCCATCACCAAGTGGTGAAAATCACTGCGGTGATGGGACGACATGAGTCAAATTGTATCCAAGGCAATACACAACCACTTGTATCGTTTGTTTGATAGTGATGCTTTATTGCCTCATTTTTCATCACTCGACGTACGATAGTTACTCAGCCGCGCAACTATTAAAGCCGGTGACAGCGCGGGTGGCTGAACGATTCGAGAGCGCCGAGAACCTGAAGAATGTCCTCCGGCCTATGAAGTGCGCTGACCTGCAGCCTGACGCGGGCCGCTCCTTTCGGCACGACCGGATAGGAGAACGCCACAGCGAAGACACCGCTTTCGAAAAGCACGTCAGACATGGCCTGAGCGGCCTCGGCATCACCAACCAGTATGGGCACGATGGGGTGGTCTACGCCGCCGACCTGGAACCCAAGCCTCTGCAAACCCGACCTCAACTGGACGACTCTGTGATTCATCGTCTCCCGGATTTCCAGGGAATTCTCCGCAAGATCGATAGCCGCGAGCGATCCGGCGCATATCGCCGGCATCAAGGAATTGGAAAACAGGTAGGGCCGGGATGCCTGCCTCAGCCAGTCGATCAATGCCTTACGCCCGCTTACATATCCGCCTGAAGCACCGCCAAGGGCTTTTCCAAGTGTTCCCGTCAAAATGTCGACTTGATCTTCGACGCCATGAAGGGAGGGGGTTCCCTTGCCGCTTGATCCGACAACGCCCACAGCGTGAGAATCGTCGACGATGACAAGCGCATTATACCGCTGCGCGAGGTCACAGATCGCCGGAAGATTCGCGACGGACCCATCCATCGAGAACACGCCATCCGTCACGATCGCGCGCGTTCGTGCCGCTTGCGATGTCCTCAGGATAGCCTCAAGGTTTTCCATGTCACCGTGTCGGTACCGGTGGCGAGCAGCCTTACAAAGCCTGATGCCATCAATGATGCTTGCATGATTGAGTTCGTCACTCATCAACGCATCTTCCGCGCCGAACAAGGTTTCGAACAATCCGGTATTGGCATCGAAGCAGGAGCTGTAAAGGATCGTGTCGTCAGTACCGAGATATGTACTCAGCCTGTTCTCCAGCCGCTTATGCAGGTCCTGCGTACCGCATATGAAGCGAACCGACGCCATGCCGAAGCCATGAGAGCCGAGGGCGCGTGTCGCCGCGCCTATGACCTCGGGGTGATTGGCAAGCCCAAGGTAGTTGTTCGCACACATGTTGATCAGCGTCCGGCTTGAACCTTGGTGGAGGACGGTCACCTCACGCCCTTGCGCCGAGGACAAGATAGCCTCGTGCTTTTCGAAACCTTGCTGCCGGCTCGTTTCCAGATCCACAACGAAACGGTTCAGCATCTCACATTCCTTCGGCGAAATAGCGGACGGGCGTCGACCATTCCGGGTCGGTATGGCGTCGCCAGTATTCGTCCTTTACCCGGGTGGTCAGTTCCCCCACGTCTCCGCGGCCGATGACGGTTTGATTCACTTTGGTGACGGGCATGACGCCGCCAGCCGTGGACGTGATGAAGATTTCGTCGGCGGCCAGCAAGTGTTCGACGGAAACGGGCACCTCAGCCACCGGAATGTCGAGCGCGCCGCAGATGTCGAGAACGCTGCGTCTCGTTATGCCAGGCAGGACGTTCTGCGCCGGCGTCGATAGTCTGCCATTGTGGGCTGCGAATACGTTGAAGCCAGGGCCTTCGGCGATGTTTCCCTCGTAATCGAGAACGAGGGCCGATTCCGCATTTTGGTCATACGCATCGTAAAGGCCTTTCACCAGATCCAGCCAGTGGTAGTTCTTGACCGTGGGATCAACGGACGCTGGCGGTATCCGAACTGTGTTGCTGATGGCAAGATGAAGGCCACGGGCCATCTGCTCTGCGTTTGCAACGGAACCGAAGGGAACGGCAAAAGCGATGAACCGATTGACCGCGTTGCGCGGGTCGCGACTAAAGGTCGGGGATGTTCCGCGCGTGCAGATCATCTCAACATAAGCTGAGCGATGCCCTGCCAAGCCGACGCAGTTTTGCAGAACCTCCGCCACCTCGTCGCGTGACATGCGGATATCCATCCTCAGCTTAGCGAGACCATTGAAAAAACGATCCAAATGAAGATCAAGCCGGAAAAAACGACCATCCCAGACGTGCACGGTGTCGTAAGTGGCGTCCGAGTGAAGCAATCCCCAATCGAGAACGGAAATCTTGGCTTCCGACATGGGAAGATATTGGCCATCCATGAAGGCGACGCCGTGCGGGTAGCGCGCAGTATCTTGATGTTGCTTCGAAACGAAGGGCACGGGCGCCAAGGGATGCAGGTTTGCAGACATGAACAATGATCCATCCATTAAAACGACTGGATCAATCCTCCCGCATCTTCCCACGCTGCCGGTTGCAAAACCGTCATTCCCGTGACCGTTTCGCGTCATAAATCCCGAAGTTCTGCAACGCGGAACTCCGAGGCGCCTTTCTGGCCAGGCACGCAGTGAATCCTTGCCCAGCGATTTCAATTCGGTGCGTCATCGGCAATCAGATGGCGATACGGGGTTCGAACTTGACGCGATCCAGGGCGATCATGCTGTTGAATTTGCGAACGTTCCTGTTGGTGTAGAGCTTGGTCTTGACGAAGACATCGAAGGCTTCCACGTCCTCTACGGAAACGACCAGCACAAAATCCGCCGTGCCGGTCACCATGTAACACTGCGTCACCTCCGGTGCCGCCCGCATCGCTCTCTTGAACTCATCGACGAGATCGAGCCGTTCCCGGTCGAGTTCCACGGTAACGATGACGGACAGCCTACGGCCGGCGACTTTCGGATCAATCAGGCAAATGTCGGCTATGATGGCCTTTTCATCCCGGAGCCTTTTGATGCGGCGAAGGCAAGAGGCAGCCGACGAACCCACCTCCTCCGCAATTTCTGCAAACGACCGCTTGTTGTCGATTTGCAGCGCACGAAGAATTCGCTTGTCGAGTTCGTCCAATTCCATATTGCTCTCCTCCATGCGGAATGCAAACTGATGACGCAGATACGTCATCCAACCTCCAATTTTTATTCGTGCGCGTCGAATGATTTAGAGATTCGGCGTTAGTATTACTGAGCTCCCGATATTCTGCAATCCGTCGATTACGGCATCGCCGCGACGGTCGCCAGAGGGACTTGGGTTATGAAGACTGGATCAGCATCGACGAGCATCGTGGTCGATAGCCTATCGATACTGCAGAGGCTCGTTGCGTTTCGCCCGATATCAAGTTCTTCCAATCTTCCTCTAATCGATTTCTGCGTGCAGCGATTAAGAGAGGCAGGGATCGTGGCGCATACCGTTTCCTCGCCGTGCGGACGAAAGGCGGCCCTTTACGCCACGATAGGCCCCGACGTTCCCGGTGGCGTCGCCCTCTCCGGCCATACCGATGTGGTTCCCACCGATGGTCAGACGTGGATGTCCGACCCATGGACCGTCGTTGAACGATCGGGCACACTTTATGGCCGAGGCACGTCGGACATGCTCGGGTTTGTCAGTCTCTGCCTTGCAGCAGCGCCCGCTTATGCCAGCCGGCCGCTAAGGCGACCGCTTCACCTGGCCTTCTCTTATGACGAGGAGACCGATTGCGCTGGCGGCAAACAGCTTGTCGAGCGCCTCAAAGCAAAGCTTGCGACGCCGACGCTTGTCATCGTCGGAGAGCCGACAAGCCAATCCGTTGTGCTCGGGCACAAATCCTACACGGAACTTCGCATAACGGCCAAGGGCGCAGCGGTTCACTCATCGCGGCCTGATCTCGGCGCGAGCGCGCTGACGGCAGCCGCCCGAACGATCGCTTATATCGGAGACCTTCAGAACACCCTCGCATCCGACAAGAAGAGACAAGACAGCCGCTTTTCTCCTCCATTCTCGACACTCAACTGCGGGATATTCCATTCCGGGACCGCGCCGAGCACTGTAGCGGCCGAAGCCGTTTTCTCGGTCGATATCCGAACCGTGCCTTCGGTTTCGCCAGACGATCTTATCAGCAAAATCAGATCGTTTGCTGCGAGCCTTTGCGAGCGTCCGACGTTCGAAGGAGGATCGACTTGCGATTTTTCGGTGGACGTCGTCACCGCGATACCGGGGCTAACGCCCAGTCTAACATCGAACGCGCGGACCTTCGTCGAGAGGCTCAATCTGCTCGTAAGCGAAAAGACCATCTCCGGCGGCACTGAGGCCGGGCTGTTTCAGGCTGCGGGATGGCCAACGATTGTCTGCGGACCCGGTGACCTGCAAAGGGCGCACGTCGCCGACGAGTTCATCACCATCCAGGAGCTGGAAGCTTACGCGGTCCTCCTCAAAGGCATCGCTGACGAACTCTGCACCGATTAACCGAGACGGACATCAATATGAAGCACATCGCCGTAATCGGCGCCGGCATCACCGGCGTCACGACTGCCTATGCCCTTCTGCAACGCGGCTTCGACGTGACGCTCGTTGAGCGAAACAAGTATGCCGGCATGGAAACGTCCTACGCAAATGGCGGACAGTTATCTGCATGCAACGCGGAAGTCTGGACCAACTTCGGGACGGTCCTCAAGGGCCTGAAATGGATGCTTCGGCGTGATGCTCCCCTGCTCGTCAATCCGTCCCCGAGTTGGCAAAAATACGGGTGGTTCACCAAATTCCTCTTCAGCATACCGGCCTATGAAAGCAATACTGTACGAACCGTTGAGATCGCGCTGGCTGCGCGGCGGCATATGTTCGAGATCGCCGAAGCTGAACAGATTGATTTCGATCTCGTTCAGCGCGGCATCCTTCATGTCTACGACGATGCGGCCAGTTTTGCTGCCGCAACCGCCGTCAACAAACTGCTGACGCGGGGCGGCCTTGAAAGGCGCCGTGTAAGCCCGGCAGAGATATCACTCCTGGAACCTGCGCTGAGCGGCGACTTTCACGGCGGGTATTACACCGAGTCCGATTACACGGGTGACATTCACAAATTTACGCGCGGACTTGCGGCTGCTTGCGGCAGGCTCGGCGCATCCTTCCAGTATGAGCGGGACGTCACTGCCTTGGACATGAAATCCGGGGTCAGACTGATGACATGCAATCCTGCTGGCCGGGACCCTGGCGACCTGCTCGCAGACGGGGTTGTCATCTGCGCAGGCGTCGAGAGCCGGCGCCTCGCCCGGCTTGCTGGCGACAGCGTCGATATCTATCCCGTCAAAGGATATTCCATCACCGTCAATCTCGACACATCCGAGGCGCAAAGCAGCGCGCCGTGGGTGAGCCTGCTCGATGAGGCGGCGAAGATCGTTACCAGCCGGCTCGGACCATCACGGCTACGCGTTGCAGGAACCGCCGAATTCAATGGCTACAATCTCGACATAAGACGCGACCGTATCAAGCCACTTGTCGATTGGACTGCGCGGCGTTTCCCCGGCGTTCCCACCAACAGCGTCATACCCTGGGCAGGCCTGCGACCCATGATGCCGAACATGATGCCGCGCGTGGGGCGTGGCCGAAGAAGGCAGGTCTTCTACAACACCGGGCACGGTCATCTCGGCTGGACGCTGAGTTGCGCCACGGCACAGACAATCGCGGACGTCGTTGCGTCAGGCGATTGACGCGTCGCGTGGCCGCCGAACGAACCGCAGGCCAGATGAAGCAAACGATGCGTTTCACTCATCTGATTGCACCGTAAGAGCCATGAAAGTCCGCACTTTGGCGCGATTATTCCGGATCTGCTGACTACGTTTTATCCCAGAAAATGCTAAACAAGAGGGGTTCCCAATGAAAAAGTTCTTTCTCTCCGCCGCTGTGCTGCTCGCTTTGAACAGTACCGCAAACGCGGAATTGATCATCGGATTTGCCGGCCCTTTGACGGGCGGAAGCGCCGCGCTGGGCGATCAGTCCCGGAACGGGGTCAATCAGGCCGTTGCCGACATCAACGAAAAAGGCGGCGTTCTCGGCGAGAAGATCCGTGTGCAGTTTGAAGACGATGCGGGCGACCCGCGGCAGGCGATTTCAGTTGCCAACCGTATGGTGGCTGAAGGCATCAAGTTCGTGATCGGCCACCAGAATTCCGGCGCGTCCATTCCGGCGTCGGAGGTGTATGCCGAGGCGGGAACGGTCATGATCTCGCCCTCCTCGACAAATCCCATGCTCACCGAGCGCGGATTGACAAATGTCTTCCGCACCTGCGGGCGCGACGATCAGCAGGGCATTGTCGCTGCGGAGTACCTTCTGAAGACCTATAAGGACAAGAAGCTCTTCATCGTTCATGACAAGACGCAGTATGGTCTCGGCATTGCCGAAGAAGTCAAGAAAGGGGTCAATGCCGGCGGTCTCGTGGAGGTCGGCTACGAAGGCATCACCGTCGGCGAGAAAGATTATTCGGCACTGATCTCCAAGATCCGGGAAACCAATGCCGATGTCGTCTATTTCGGTGGCATCTACACCGAAGGTGCGCTGATCGTCCGACAGATGCGTGAAAGCGGGATGTCGGCACCTTTCCTCGGCGGCGATGGTCTCTTCAGCTCGGAATTCGCGGCAATCGCCGGGCCTCAGGCGAATGGCTCCGCCTTGGTCACCTTTGGAAGCGATCCCACCAAAAATCCGGCCGCCAAGGATGTGCTCAAGCACTTCGTCGACAAGGGCGTGAACCCGGAAGGAAACACGTTTTATGCCTATGCCGGTGTGCAGGTCATAGCACAGGCGATCACGGCGGTCGGAACGGCGGATGCCGGGAAGGTTGCCGAGAAAATCCATTCAGGCATGGCGTTTGACACGGTCCTGGGCCCTCTGACATTCGACGAAAAGGGCGACATCAAGAAGTTGGACTTCGTGTTCTACAAGCTTGAGGACGGAAAGTTCGTAGAAAACTGAGGCCGCCTCAGCCCGAGTTCGATTATAGAGCTCGGGCAGCTCCTTCCGTTTCTTCAGGCGAGGAATAGCTCGTGGAGTATTTCGTCCAGCAGCTCGTTAACGGGCTGACTCTTGGCTCGATTTATGGTTTGATAGCCATTGGCTACACCATGGTTTACGGCATTATCGGCATGATCAACTTCGCCCATGGCGATATTTT
>Ga0209025_1000273_pt1 | contig 119753 bp, 116 predicted proteins | sample AraplaMF_Col_mLB_FD_184256 | JGI IMG/M metagenome (GOLD analysis project Ga0209025, IMG submission 184256) | Arabidopsis root microbial communities from the University of North Carolina, USA - plate scrape MF_Col_mLB (SPAdes) (version 2) | ecosystem: Host-associated > Plants > Roots >... | reverse complement strand
GAAAAAAGTATTATTTACATATTTATGGCTTATTATTTTTGTTTGTTTTTTGCAATTGGATCTCTAGGACCTTTACTTTCTTCTTATTTTAAAACTGTATTGGATCTATCTACCTCACAAATAGGATTATTAATGTCACTAACACCAATCGTGGCTATTTTTTCACAGCCATTATGGGGAATGATCAGTGACTATACTCAAAATCCTAAAAAAATGCTACTTATTGCTCAAATATCCACGATTGCAATAGCTCTTTTCTATTCAACAATCACATCATTTGGCATGTTATTATTTATCGTTATTGCTCTTTCATTAACGCAAAGTGCATTAATTCCATTATCAGATAGCATTGCACTCAATTATGTCCAAAAAATAGGTGGTAACTATGGGGCTATACGATTATTTGGATCAATTGGATTTGCAATTGCCGTCTTATTTTCAGGGCGTCTTGCAGAAATTTATAGTTTATCAATCATATTTTACATATTTTCATTTTTAATTTTAGTTGGTTTATGTATCACATTTTTCTTACCTAAATCGGTTCCGACAAATCAAAGAGAATCGATCGTAAAAGGTTTACCGGTTTTACTTTCTAAAAAGAACTTTTTACTATTCTTATTGTTTGTATTTGTTGTATTTGGCCCAATCAGTGCAAATAATACTTACTTTGGTTTATATATTCAATCAATAGGTGGCACATTAACAGGGGTGGGAATTGCATTTTTAATTTCAGCGGGAAGTGAAGCGCCATTTATGCCGATTGCTAAAAGATTAATTTCCAAATATGGTATTTATAATATTTTAACTTTGACAGCTATCGTTTCTGCATTGAGATGGTTTATTTACTTTACGAATCCACCGTTAATCATTGTATTTTTATCTTGTTTATCACAAGGTTTAACAGTCGGACTTTTTATTCCAGCTGCTTTGCAATACACAAGAGAACAAGCACCAGAATCATTAAAAGCAACTGCAGTTACGATTTATGCAGGATTAGGGTTAGGTTTAGGTGAATGGTTCTGTACTTTTATTAGTGGATTTTTATCAGAAGCATTTTCACTAAAAGCAATTTATGTATTATTTGGCGTATTAAGTTTAATAGGTGTTGGAATAATGCAATATATCAAAAAAGATTCAACTATTAGTGCGAAGAAGGAGATTGCTTAGTGAGCGAACATTTATTTCTTGCGGTGCCTTTACCGATGCAAATAAAAGAGAAGTTGAGTAGTTTTTCAAAAAGCTGGTATGGTCAATTACCTTTTAAAAAATGGACATATCAAGATGACTTTCACATTACCTTGTCATTTTTAGGTCCAGTTACATATACAAAAAGTAATGAACTTGTGAAACAATTACAGGAAGAACTAAAGAACTTTAAAAGCTTTTCACTTACATTACAAAATCTTGGTACGTTTGGAGATACTAAACAACCACGCGTATGGTGGTGTGGTGTAAATAAAAGTAATGAACTATTAGAATGTCAAAAAAGAGTAAGTAAAGCATGTGAATCAGTCGGTTTTACAATCGAAAAAAGACCATATAGCCCACATATTACCCTTGCAAAGAAATTCAACGATGGTTTTAATAAAGATTTTGAGGTTCCTTTATTATGGGATGAAAATAATATAGAATTTGAGGTCAACGAAATCGTATTATATAAAATTCATCCATCGAAACAACCAAGTTATGAACCGATTGAAATGATAAAGTTATTAAAAGATTAATGACCAAAGGGGAAACAAAGTATGGCTCAGTTAATAAAATTACTAGATTATCCATCTCGATATGAAGCAGATATCTACCACTATCCAAGCCAATACGTTCTATTAAAAAGAGAGCATTGGGAGAAAATTAAAGGGGCATGGCAATCGAATAATTGGGAATTTATAGACGAAGAAAAAAATTCTCAGATTCAAATTGAAGATTTAGATCCGATAAAAGTAAATGATTTTATAGAGGAAGAAAAATCATTTCTATCAAAAATATTGAGTAAAGTAAGAAGACGAAAAAGTAATGAGCCAGATATTCTTGAACAAGAGGAAACACAGATTCAAGTAGATGACATGAGCTCTATATTAGACATTTTTAAAGTAGCCAATGAGTATTTCTCTGAGGATGAGCTAAAGCAAAAATTTTTAGACGAGCTCTTTGATTTTCAATTAAAATGGGCATCCTCGATTGATTTAGATCAAAATGAAGCAGGTCGTAAAATACGTTATGATGAAACACTAAAATATTTTTTACAATCGTTTCCTGATAACCTGCTAGTGATGTACCGTCCTGTATTATATATTGGTAAGGCACCAATTGAATTAGAAATTCTAATTGTTGGACCTATTGATACGTATTGCATTTCAGTCGTAAAAGGTGATGAACACCATGTTACGATTGCTGATAAAGGAAACTTTTGGCTGCAAAAAGTGTTAAAGCATGAAAATAAAATTGTGAATCCAATGTTCGGTTTAAATCGAATGGGAAAATTAATAAAACAAATTTATCTAAAAAACAATATTGAGAGTACAGTGCATAAAATATTGTTAACGACAAATGGTTTTATTGATTATCAACAGCCACCTAAAGATATCCAAATTATAGATAGAAGAAATTATCAACAATGGCATGAAGGTATTCTGAAAAAATCCTCACCAATTAAATTAAGACAATTAAAAGCTGCTAAGTCCGTTTTAGCACTTTGTGAATATACTAATCATATCGACTTAATGAATGATGAGTCAGAGAAAGAGTAAAGTGAAGCGTAGCGTTTTAATTAATATTGGATGGTGAATAGCGTTGTTTCATATTAAAAGAGCTTTTGAAGCTTATATAGATGGATTTCAAGAAATAACAATGATTATTCCCAAAACAAACAAACAGACAGAGCATACTTATTTTCATTTGGTTCATGAACATAATCAAACTCGACTACCAGTAACTTCAAGAGTCGAGTTTGAAACATTTATTAAATATACAGTCCACTCACCAAATACCCTTTTATTAGATCAATCATATGAAATTGAAGATGAATTTGGTTTCCGAACAGATTTACAAGTGGGAGGAGTAATCCATTCTATTGAATTTGATGAAAAGTACGCTTATGAAGGAAATGATTTAGGCGCAACTTATACAACGAATTCAACGGTATTTAAAGTTTGGGCTCCAACCGCCTCTAAAGTTAAATTAAGGGTATATTTACGGACAGATGAAAAAGAGAAGTATACAGAATTTCTAATGGACCGAAAAAGTAATGGAGTTTGGGAATTCATTAAGAATGAAGATTGTGAAGGGTTAGTTTATACATTTTTAGTATGTGTGAATTTAATTTGGAGAGAAGCTGTCGACCCGTACGCAAAAGCAGTAACTGTTAATGGTAAACAAGGAGTCGTAGTTGATTTATCAAAGACGATAAAGGTTAAAAAAGCAAGTGGTCCTTCAATAGAAAAGTACACAGATTGTATTATTTATGAAGCAAGTATAAGAGATTTTACGTCACATCCTTTAAGTGGGGTACAAAAGAAGGGATGTTATGAAGGTTTTTTTGAGTCAGGAACCACTTTCAATCATATGCCTACTGGATTTGATTATATACGTAGTCTAGGTGTGACACATATTGAATTACTACCTTTTTTTGACTTTGAAGGAGTAAATGAAGAGAACCCTTTCCAGTCATATAATTGGGGATATAATCCTTTGAATTTTAATGCACCAGAGGGTAGTTATAGCCAGGATCCTAAAGATCCTTATGTAAGAATCAATGAATTGAAAACGCTTATATCTACTTATCATAATGCTGGGCTTCGAATCATAATGGATGTTGTTTACAATCATGTTTATGATCTTCAAACTAGTCACTTTGAAAGAATCGTTCCAGGGTATTATTTCAGACAAGATGAAAACGGTTTACCATCAAATGGTACTGGTGTTGGAAATGATTTCGCATCTGAGCGATTGATGGCCAGACGTTATATTTTACATTCACTTATATATTGGACGAAAGAATACGAACTTGATGGATTTCGTTTTGATCTGATGGGTATTTTGGATACGATTACAATGAATCAAATACAAGAAGAGTTGTTGACTTTGAAGTCAGATCTTATCTTATTTGGTGAAGGTTGGGACTTGAATACTTCTCTAGATCCAACTCAAAAAGCGTCAATTCAACAAAGTCACAAACTAAATAAAATTGGATTTTTCAATGATAAGTTTCGAGATGGGATGAAAGGTAGTACGTTTTCCATAAACGAATTTGGATTTATTCAAGGGAAAAGAAATAATGATTATTTCGATGATTTATTAACTGGAAGCATCGGTGAATTTAATCATTTATCATTGTTTAATCATCCATATCAGTCAATTAATTATGTGGAATCGCATGATAATCATACTATGTGGGACAGATTACAGCTTTCTAATCCAAATGAAAGCGAAGAGATCCTTAAAAAGAGACATTTATTGGGAACTAGTCTAGTGATTTTATCTTACGGTGTACCATTTCTTCATTGTGGGCAAGAATTCTATCGTACTAAGATGGGAAATGAAAATAGCTATAATGCTGGTGATACTATTAATAGTATTGATTGGGCAAGAGCCGAGCGTGAAAAAAATGTTATTTCGGTTATTAAAGAGCTAATTAGTATTAGAAAGCGATTCAATTGTTTGCGATTTTCTTTAAAAGAAGAGCTTCAAACACATGTGAAACCTGTTAACCTACATCAAAATATAATTGGGTTTCAAGTATCTGATATCAAAGAGATTGATGGAGTACAAGGGATGATGGTGCTATTCCACAATGGTACGAATGACTTGGAAATTGAACTGAATCAAGATGAATCAGGTTGGGTATATTTGTGGGATGGTAATGAAAAGTATGATACTCAGCACAAAGTTGTAGAACATAATCATTTGATCGTACCTGCGCTTTCCACGGTCGTATTAGTAAAATATTAGCAACTACTTGCAGATTCTAATCAAACAATGTAAACTTGTTTAAGATGGCTTATTACGGCTGATGTAATAGGCTATCTTTCTTTTTGCTATAAATAATAAATACCAATTCAAACATATTTTTCAACAAGGAACGGAAGAAAAATGGATCATATACAAGAAATATTAGGAAAAGAATGGACAATCTCGCCCGCTGGTGGATTTACTGGTGAAGCGTATATAGCTGAAAATAAAGACAAGAGACTATTTCTAAAGCGAAATTCTTCTCCTTTTTTAGCAGTATTATCTGCAGCAGGTTTTGTACCGAAGTTAGTTTGGACAAGAAGACTTGAAAATGGTGATGTATTAACAGCCCAGGAATGGGTAATTGCGCGTAGTTTAGAACCCTTTGAGTTATCTGCGAAAGGGGTTGCTCAGTTTTTGCATCGTATTCATTCTTCAAAAGAATTGGTATATATGTTAACAAAACTTGGAATTAATCCATTAGAACCTCAAGAATTACTACAAACAATTGTGGGGAATTTAACAGAGGAATTTACTCAAAGTAAAATCATTGTAAAAGGAATTGAATACTTAGAGGAAAATATGCCCTCATTCAACCCTGACGACTTAGTCGTATGTCACAGTGATTTAAACCACCATAATTGGTTATTAACTGAAACGAATAATTTATATTTGATAGATTGGGATGAAGCAATTATTGCTGATAAGGCATTTGATCTTGGAATGTTTTTGTTTACGTATGTTGAACAAAATGATTGGGACAAATGGCTTCGAAACTATGGCATTCGATATACAGAAGATTTAATGAATCGAATGAAGTGGTATGTTGCTGCACAAACAATCATTTGGATCAAATGGTATACTCTTCGTGAAAATGAAAAGCAGACCCTAAAAATGGAGAGTCTGCTTGAAAAAATTTTAAATTGATATAACAAAAATTTCCTCGGAAATTGTCATAAATTAAGAATACGAATCAATATCCGTTACCCATTGTGAAAGCTGATTTTGATGATTTGTAATATGTTGGTCTAAATCAGATGAATATTTTCCAGATTGACTATAGTAATAAACATCATTTAACTTACTTTTTACATCATCAGTAACTTGATCGTTTGATAATAAAGACTGTACTAATCTTTCAAGTTGCTCACATTCTGAAACGGTACCGCAGCAATCCGATTGATGATTTGTTAAAATATCTTTTAAAATCGTTAATTGATGTTCATGATTTAAAGGCATACATCCCACATCCTTTTTTAAGTAAGTACACTTAAAATAGTTTGTGTAAGAAAATATGATTTTATACTATACCCGTATTAACCGAGTGCCATTAGTGCTTGGTTTTTTCTATGAAAAGAGAAAAGTGGAGAACACCCGTCCTGATTAATTATATGAAAAGAGCTAATAACTGAAAGGAAGTGCAAAATATGCGTTTAAGACATAAGCCAGGTGCGGCTGATCAAATAAAGCAATATGCTCACTATGTTATTCCAAATCCAACTGAACAAAAAGGGAAATGGAAGCAAGTATTTGAAAAAGAACAACCACTTCACATTGAAGTAGGTACAGGTAGAGGACGCTTTATGGTTGAAATGGCAAAAGCGAACCCTCATATTAACTATATTGGAATTGAAAAGTATACAAGTGTCATTTCAGATGCATTAGATAAATTAATTGAAGCGGAAGTTCCAAACTTGAAGCTTTTAAATGTTGATGCACAAAAACTAACTGACTTTTTCGAAGATGGAGAAGTAGATCGTGTGTACTTAAACTTCTCAGATCCATGGCCAAAGGTACGTCATGAAAAACGTCGCTTAACTTATAAAACGTTCTTAAAAATGTATCAACAGATTTTACATGCCGATGGTGAAATCCATTTTAAAACTGATAACCAAGGATTATTCGAATTTTCAATCATGAGTATCGCGAACTTCGGAATGACAATTCATTTCTTAAGTCTGGATCTTCATAATAGTGATTTTGAAGGAAACATTATGACTGAGTATGAGGAAAAATTCTCATCTAAAGGAAATCGAATTTACAGAGTAGAAGCGGCATATCGAAAATAAAAAAGGACTAGCATAGACAAGTATTGTCAATGCTAGTCCTTTTTATATTAGAATCTGTAAAAACTCAAATAAAGTAAATGTGAGAGAACCAATTATTGCTGTCATTCCAGTACTACTGAAATAATCATGTGGAGAAGGAACTACTTGTTCAACGAACCAACCGCCAGCATCAGGAGATACTTCACCTGTTTCACTTGGAGCGAATTTAAATAATAGCAGGGCAATTAAAATAAATAATCCAACGAATGGTGCTGTTGAAGTAAAATCTAAATCAAAATAGTTGCAGATAAGTGCTGAAATAATGTACTCAACAACAATGACAATCATAATCTTGAAGATTTGTTTTATAAAAAAGCTTCTTTGATTACTTTTTTCTGTACTTAAAGCTTCTTTCATCTTTTTAGCGTCTTTAAATTGAAAATAAAGACTGATAAAATACGCAATGAAAAATAATCCAACCGTAAATAACAAACAGATAACGGCTTTTAAAATGAAATAGTTGAAAAGAAAACTCATGATGTTCCTCCTAGAATAAGCAAAGCTCTTCCAATAGTATACAATAGATTCGTAAAACAAGTAATATTCAGGTAATTTAGAAAAATGTTATAATAAAGGTGAGAATTAATGGAGGGGATATTCATGGAACAATTAAAGATTGGATCTTGTGTCATTCGATGGTTGAAAGGTGGAAATACTCAATTAGATGGTGGAGCAATGTTTGGAGTTGTACCGAAAGCACTTTGGTCAAAAAAATATGTTGTGAATGAACAAAATCAAATACCTTTACGTACAGATCCTTTATTTATTCAAACAAATGGATTAAATATTTTGATTGATAGCGGAATTGGCGATAATAAATTAAATGAAAAACAAAAAAGAAACTTTGGTGTAACAGAGGATTCTAGCATAGAAGAACATTTATCAAAATATGGTGTAACAGTAAAAGATATCGATTATGTCATTATGACTCATTTGCATTTTGATCATGCTAGTGGTTTAACGAAATTTGTTAATGGTGAATATCAATCTGTCTTTTTAAATGCCAAAATCATTACATCTAAAATAGAGTGGGATGAAATGCGAAACCCTAATATTCGTTCTGCTAATACATATTGGAAAGAAAATTGGGAAGCTATTCAAAATCAAGTCATATCATTTGAAGATGAATACTCTGTTACAGACGAACTGAAGGTCATCCACACAGGTGGTCATAGTGATGGACATAGTATTATTAAAATCGAAACCGAAAACGAATTATTATTACATATGGGTGATTTAATGCCGACTCATGCACATAAGTCTCCGTTATGGGTTATGGCATATGATGATTATCCAATGACCTCAGTATATGCAAAAGAAAAGTGGGTAAATGAAGGATTGAATAGAAATTGCTGGTTTACTTTTTATCACGATGATGTGTATAGAGCAGTAAAATGGAATTCAGATGGGGAAATTCTTGAGTTTATTCAGAAAGGCTAAACAGCAATAATAGCCCTTCATCGTTGATCCGATTTCTATGACTAAGATGAATGGATCTGATGAAGGGCTGTTGCCTAAATAACATTTTGTTTGCTTTACTATAAATTTTTATTAAACAATTTGAGCTGAAATTAATTCACCATTTACGGCATTAATGATGAAAGAATAATTTGTAGTATGATTATCCGCTTCAACAACGGTGAAACCACCTTCATACACGTCACCCTCATAGTCAGGTAACTCAGCCCATTTAGGTTCTGAATGAATCCATGTACCAGTTACATTTCCATAGGACAAAAAGACTGGTTTGATAGTTTTTAAAGCTTTCTCAGCCGGTACATACTGTGAAGAGAGTTTTTTCTGTAGATAAAGACCGCCTGCAATTCCTAACCCTAAGCCGATTAATACACGTTTTAATTTCATTTATGCCACCTCTAATATGTAATAGTTTACGTGAAAAATTATCTATACCTAATCTTAGTCAAATAGAGTCAACATTTCAATGATTAGCATTGGTATTATATGCTATTTTTCGATAAAATAAAGAAGAAAATAAAATGTTTTCTATAGAGAGGAACGAAAAAATGAATCAAGATACTCTTCAACTTTTTAAATTTCTTACAGAATTACAAGGCGCATCAGGCTTTGAGCATGAAGTTCGTCACTTTATGAGAAAAGAATTAGAGAAATACACAAATGAAATAGTACAAGATCGACTTGGTAGTATTTTTGGCGTAAAACGTGGTGTTGAAGATGGACCAACTGTAATGGTTGCGGGTCATATGGATGAAGTTGGATTTATGGTTACTCAAATTACTGAAAATGGAATGCTACGTTTTCAACCACTTGGTGGATGGTGGAGCCAAGTATTACTTGCACAAAGAGTCCAAGTTATGACTGATCAAGGTCCTGTAATTGGGGTTATTGGGTCAATTCCACCACATTTACTAAGTGATGAATTAAGAGCTAGACCAATGGATATTAAAAATATGTTAATTGATATCGGTGCTGATAATAAGGAAGATGCAATGAAAATTGGTATTCGTCCTGGTCAACAAATCGTTCCAGTTTGTCCTTTTACACCAATGGCAAACGAAAAGAAAATAATGGCAAAAGCTTGGGATAACCGATATGGTTGTGGTCTTGCAATTGAATTATTAAAAGAAGTTCAAAATGAGACATTACCAAATATATTATATTCAGGTGCTACAGTCCAAGAAGAAGTTGGATTAAGAGGTGCGGCTACAGCAGCAAATATGATTAAACCAGATATATTCTATGCATTAGACGCTAGTCCAGCAAATGATATGTCAGGTGCAAAATCAGAATTTGGTCAATTAGGTAAAGGAGTTCTTTTACGAATTCTAGATCGTACAATGGTAACTCATAAAGGCTTACGTGAGTTTGTTTTAGATACTGCAGAAACAAATAATATTCCTTATCAATACTTTGTATCACAAGGTGGAACTGATGCAGGAAGAGTACATACTTCAAATGATGGTGTCCCATCAGCAGTAATCGGAATTTGTTCACGATACATCCACACAGCAGCTTCTATTATTCATGTTGATGATTATATGGCAGCAAAAGAATTACTTGTTAAGCTTGTTAAATCAACAGACAAAACAACTGTTGAAACATTACGTAACTACTAAAAAATCAAAGTATTTTGTATTTTAACAACACAAAAAGAAGCCTAAGATGGGCTTCTTTTATATTTGAGTAAGTATTTCTGATTATTTAAGAGAAATAATGAGTAATAATGTAAGTAGGCATTGGAATAAACATGGAATTTTATCTAATAAAAGAAGAACGTAGAATTCCTCTTCAGGATGCTCGCTTTCCATGGGGCGTGCGCTGAGCCTCCTCGACGCATTCGCGCCTGCGGGGTCTCAGCTGTCCCGCATCTCCCATAGGAGTCGAGCACCTTACGTTCCATTCAACTTCTCTATAAGAGTTTCATATTAAAAAAGTTCCTGATTAAATGTATGCAATTTTTTTGTTCAATAAAGTAATGATAGTATGATGATCTTCATTTGATCTCAGTAATAAATAAATGAGAAGATTTCATAATAAAAAATATCCTAATGTTCTTACCTGTATTAACAAAAAAATAGAACAATTAATAAACAGAAACAACGAATGGGAGACACAACAATGAAAATAACGATTGGTTCACTAAATCCGACAAAAGTAGATGCAGTAAAAAGTGTATTTCGTCATTTTGAAGTAATAGGAAAAAACGTCCCATCGAATGTATCAAATCAACCAATGACTGACCAAGAAACAATGGAAGGTGCAATTAACCGCGCAAATAATGCAAAAAGAGAAGGAAATTCAGAAATTGGAATTGGTTTAGAAGGTGGAGTAATCATAGAAAATAATAGATTATTTCTTTGTAATTGGGGTGCTCTTGTATATGAAAATGAAACAATTTTAGCAAGTGGTGCTAAAATATTATTACCAAGGGAATTTATTATAGAGCTGAAAAATGGTACTGAGCTTGCAGAAATAATGGAAACATACACGAATGAAAAAGATATTCGTAGTAAAGAAGGTGCAGTTGGAATCTTTACTAACGGTCAAATCACAAGAACTCAAATCTTTGAACATATCTCTAAACTATTATTAGGGCAATATGAGTTTCAGATTGGTCATAGTACGACAAAGAAATAAGTCGTCATTTTTGCATATCAATAAAAATACGTTAAAATATAAGAAAACTAGACATGAAGGGAAGTAAATAAAATGGAAAAAATTACGTCAGTTGAACAATTTGAACAAGCAAAACAAGGAGAAAAGGTAGTTTTCCAATTTTCTGCGAACTGGTGCCCAGATTGCAGATTTTTAGATATGTTCTTCCAAGAAATTATCGATGAAAATAAAGACTTTACTTTTTATTATGTAGATCGCGATCAATTCATTGAGATTTGCCAAGAATTAGATATATTTGGGATTCCTAGCTTTGTAGCATTTAATAAAGGTGAAGAAATTGGACGTTATGTAAATAAAGACAGAAAAACGAAGGAACAAGTTGAAGAGTTCCTTGCTGGATTAAGAGGTTAATAAGGAAGGTAGTTCAATTGGCTAAAAAAACAACGATAGATATCAAAAGAATGATTGAAAATCGTCTTAAGGACGAAAAATGGCGTTTTATTTACGATCGAGAAAAAGAAGATCTACGTATTGAAGGAAAAGAAAGTCAAAAAGGGATGAGTGTTTCATTAAATAGTGCGGTTGCGAAATATGAATCTGAAGGTGAAGCAGCTTTTGAAGAATTAATTTATTACGTTGAAGAAGCGCTTACTGCAATGCATTCGAAAACTGTATTTTTAGAAGAACAAGTTTTACCTGTCATTCGTGCAACTTCTTTTCCAACTGAAAAAGAAGAAGGAAATTTATTTGTTACGACTGAACATACAGCAGAAACAAGAATTTACTATGCAATTGATTCAGAAAAAACGTACCAACTGATTGATGAAAACCTATTAACGAAGTCTGGTTATACGAAAGAACAGATTCATACAATGGCCCTCTTTAATTTACGGAAAATGCCTGCTAATATAAAAGAAGATACGGTTTTCGATAACATATTTTATTTTGTAAGAACGAATGATGGTTATGATGCAAGTAGAGTATTAAATGGAACATTTCTAAAAGAAATCCAATCAAAAGTAAAAGGTGAATTATTATTAGGGATTCCGCATGGAGATGTATTAATTGTTGCAGACATTAGAAATAACGTAGGTTATGATATAATGGCGCAAATGAATATGAGCTTCTTTGCAAGTGGGAAAATTCCGATAACATCACTTTCATTTGCTTATGAAAATGAAAAACTAACACCAGTATTTATTTTAGGAAAACAGAAGAAACAGTAGAGAGGAAGAAATCAGTGAACATTTTTTATAATCTTGAAGGAATTGGTGATACACTTTTAATCACGTTAAAACAAATTCCATCAGAAGATCGCCAAGTAGAACGTAAAGGGAATATTGCCCGTGTTTATAGTGTACATACAAATGAAACTGTAGCAATTAATGTTTTTCAAGCATCTTCATATGTTGATGTACAAGAACAAGGAGTCGTTACAATTACTGAACCATTAGTGAACACTTTAAATGAATTATTAGCGAAAGAAGGCTTTACTGATTCATTAGTGTTAGATTTATCACCTAAATTCGTAATTGGTTATGTTCTTGAAAAAGAAAAACATCCAAATGCTGATAAATTAAACGTATGTAAAGTAGACGTAGGAACAGAAACTTTACAAATTGTATGTGGTGCTCCTAATGTTGAACAAGGTCAAAAAGTAGTTGTTGCGAAAGTGGGCGCTGTCATGCCATCAGGATTAGTCATCAAAGATGCAAATCTACGTGGTGTGGATTCATTTGGAATGATATGTTCAGCACGTGAACTTGATTTACCGAATGCTCCTCAAGAAAAAGGAATTTTAGTTTTAGAGTCTGACGCTGAAGTTGGACAAGCTTTCAGTCATTAATTTCATCATGTCGAAAATGCTAGTGCCTATAATGGGCAACTAGCATTTTTTTTACTAATTTTTTTCTTCATTCAAGTATGCTATTTTCTAATTTGATATGAAATATGTCAGTATTTACTTGATTTCTAAAAGTTTATATCGAAATATACGAGTTAAAGCACAATTTGTAATAATATTGTGTTTTTTGTCATTATATCACATGGTAAAATAGAAGATACGAAATGAAATAGAGAGAGTGAGAATAATGAAAAAGTGGTTAAAGAGTCTATTTAAGGGAGATAGCCTTAATGAGATGAAAGATGAGATTGACGAAAAGCCATCTGATGCTAGAGTATTACAATCGCACTCTATCGAAATAAAAAAACAAGATGAATTTGAACGTCCTAATTTCAGATTTCCCTTGCAATTAGATGACGATGTCATAATGAAAGAAGAAGAGCATCAAGAAGTCGACACAGTTTTCCAGAAACAAAAAAATTATGATTTCTGGCAAAATAGTCCTTCTCAATCAACCAATCACAATCAAATGAATAGAGAAAATCAGACTTCATTCAAACAGAGAGATGATTTCTGGCAAAGTTCATCGCAAGTAATGAACCAATCAAATAGAGAAAAAATCCAGCCTTCATACAATCAAAGAGAAGATTTTTGGCAGGTTTCAAAGAACTCAAAGAATCATTTACATAGAGAAGAAGTTCAATCTGTGTATAAACAACAGAAACATAATTTCACGAGAAGTGAAGTGACTCATCAAGCTGAAGAAGTAGTACCTGAAAAAGAAGAGAAAGTTGATATTGTATTCCGACCGAAACGTAAAACTCCTTTTCGACCAAGTGAATATATTTCACCGATTTATGGTTATCAAAAACCTGTTACTTCAGTAAATGAAGAGCAATCTGATCAAATAATAAAAAGAGAAGATATCTCTTTAGAAGAAAAAGTACAGTTTCACTCTGAAGGAACTACTGTTGAAGTTAACCAAATCGAGCAAAACCAACCAAATCATCATAATCAATATGATTCGATTGATAGTGAAGTAAATAGCATGCCAATTAGTTCAAATCAGGAGATAATTAATGAGCTTGTGGAAGAAGAAGTAATTGAGAAAATTGAAGAAAAATCGGTTCAAGTGGACCTTCATTCTGATTCAATGCAATATGGTGTTCATAATAACGTAGAAGAAAAAGTCGTTACTGATCTTGAACCCACACCGGATCAGTGTGTACCTTTAATAGAGGAAGAAATAGAAGAATCAAAAGCAACGGGGTTCACCGACACGATTGATTCTACAAATCAAGTCACAGATTATTACGAATTAAAGGATGAAGAAAGTAGTATTCAAGAAAGAGAAGCTGAAGAGCTCAATGAATCTTACGAAAAAGAGCCTGTTTCGAATGAGCAAAATATAACTGAAGATGAAGCAGTTGAGGTTCTAAAAGAAATCATAAAAAACGGATATGCAGCTCAAGAGGAAGATAACACTCATAAAGAGCAAGTTTTAAATTGTGAAGAAGAAGTTCATAATGGAACAACTGAAGCAAGTATGATTCAAATTGAAGACTCAGAAGATATGGCAAAACTTGTAGATAACGAACAATTAGATTCTACTGAAAAAGAGATTCTAACTACTTCTAATCGAATCCAAAATGAACAGGAAACTATCGTTGTACAAAGTGAGCCTTCGATAGAAGAAGCAACTAAAATTGTTCCCGAAAAAAATAACGAAGAAAAGCGGGAGAAAAAAAGAAATTTCCCATTCAATGTTATGATGCTAAGAAGTGATGTAGAGGCATCACGTAAGGCAACTATCATGAGACAACTTCGTGAACTGCAAAGTGAAGCAGCTGCAACATTAGAAAAAGTGAATGAAGAAACAGATATGCCTGGTCAAAAAACTGAAAATACAACGACCTCAATAGAGAATGAAGTCGTAAATGAACAAAACAGTAAAGAGAATCATGTAAATGAAAATCCTTCAGAGCAACTGATAGACACGCTGCATGAAGTAACACAAACCACCGCTGACATGCCAGAGTCATTACAATATGAAAGTGTTCAAAAAGAAATAATTAAAAATAGTTTAGAAAATCAAATGGACGAAGTAATAGTTGAAACGGTGGATTTAATTGAAGCAACGCCAAACCAGAATCAAGAAGAGTCAGTTATGCCACCAGTCCTTTATGAGTTACCTGAACTGGATTTATTAACTGAGCCGCCGGTTGAACAATTTAATGACGGTGATTGGGTAGAAGCGCAAAAAGAATTACTACAAGAAACGTTACAAAATTTCAATGTTGGTGCAAAAGTCATTGCAGCAACACAGGGTCCGACAGTTACTAGGTTCGAAGTACAACCAGAGCCAGGCGTAAAAGTTAATAAAATTACCAATTTACAAGATGATATCAAATTAAGTTTAGCAGCTAGAGATATTAGAATCGAAGCGCCGATACCTGGAAGAAGTGCTATAGGAATTGAAGTACCTAATCGAGAAAGTAAGCCAGTCTACTTAAGGGAGCTTGTAAGTGAGGATAAATTTTTACAAAGTGAATCACCATTAACAGTAGCACTTGGGCTTGACATAGGAGGAGAACCTGTTTTTGCAGACATTTCTAAAATGCCTCATGGATTAATTGCAGGTGCGACAGGTTCAGGTAAAAGTGTTTGTATCAATTCAATTTTAGTCAGTATTTTATATAAAGCTAAACCACATGAAGTGAAATTAATTTTAATTGATCCTAAGATGGTTGAGCTTGCGCCGTATAATCATATACCACATTTAATTTCACCAGTCATTACGGATGCACGAGCAGCAACAGCGGCATTAAAATGGGCATGTGATGAGATGGACCGACGATATGATTTATTTGCTCATGCAGGTGCAAGAGATATCAAACGCTTTAACGATTTGGCAAAGAAAAAAGGCGCTTATAATGATGAACTTCCATATTTGGTGATTGTAATTGATGAGTTAGCTGACTTAATGATGGTTTCACCAGGGGATGTAGAAACTTATATTTGTCGAATTGCACAAAAAGCAAGAGCTTGTGGTATACATTTACTAGTTGCTACACAAAGACCTTCAGTTGATGTAATCACTGGTATCATTAAATCTAACATTCCAACACGAATTGCTTTTACTGTTTCATCACAAGTTGATTCAAGAACGATTATTGATATTGGTGGAGCTGAAAAGTTACTTGGACGAGGAGATATGTTATTCTTAGATAATGGAAAATCTCAAGCAATTCGTTTACAGGGCGTTTATGTTTCAGATGATGAAATTGAACATGTAGTTGAAATTGTGAAAGATCAACAAAAGCCTAATTATTTATTTAATCAGGAAGAACTTGTAGCAAAAGCAGACGCACATGATGTAGATGATGAACTGTTTGAAGAAGCAGTTGAATTTGTAATTGATCAAAAAGGTGCTTCTGTATCAATGCTTCAAAGACGTTTTCGAATTGGATATAATCGTGCAGCAAGATTAGTTGATCTAATGTTTGACCACGGCATTGTATCGAATCAAAATGGAAGTAAGCCTCGTGATGTTCTCATGACATTGGAGCAATTTCATTCTGAGGAATAAATTTGATGGCAGTAAGACCCTAAGAAACGAATGGTAAAGTGTTTTTGACTCATACTAGAAAAATAGAACGATACAATCAGCAGGTGAAGATTCATGGAAAAAGAATTAGATTTAAAATTAAAAGGTAAAATAAGCCGTTTAACGAATCAAACATTTAAATTCGACGAGCGTATTGGTGAAGGATGGTTTTCTGCAGTTTATTTCTTAAAAACGAGAGAGATTATTAGAAAACAAAAGCCAGAAACTGAAGTTACAATGCAATTCTTTCAAAGAGAAAATGCTGTATTATGTGGAACTGATGAGGCGATTGCTCTCCTACAAACATTTGCAGACCATCCTGAGGATCTAATCGTGCATTCGTTAAAAGATGGCGATAAAATAGAACCGTTTGAGACTGTATTAACGGTACAAGGTAAATATGCTGATTTTGGTTTCCTAGAAGGAATTATTGATGGAATCTTGGCTAGACGTACATCTGTAGCAACAAATGTATATAATGTAAAACATTCAGCAAAATCAGCTGGTATAAAGAAACCGATTATTTTTATGGGAGATCGTGATGATCACTTTACAACACAAGCTGGTGATGGTTACGCTGCCTTTATAGGTGGTGCTACTGCACAAGCGACCCATGCAATGAACGAATGGTGGGGCAATGAAGGTATGGGTACAATGCCACACGCATTAATTCAAATGTATAATGGGGATGTAGTGGAAGCTGCAAGGGCATATACTGAGGTTTATCCCAAAGATGATTTAATTGTTTTAGTAGACTATAATAATGATGTCATAACTGATGCGTTAAAAGTGGCTCGAGAATTTGGTAATAAATTAAAGGCTGTTCGTGTTGATACATCTAAAACAATGATTGATCAATATTTTATTGCGAATCCAGAACTATTAGGTACATTTGATCCAAGAGGTGTCAATCCACCATTAATTTTTGCTTTACGTGAAGCACTAGATAAAGAAGGCTATCATCATGTTCAAATCGTCGTAAGTGGTGGTTTTACCGTGGATAGAATTTTGGCATTTGAAAAACAAGGTGTGCCAGTAGATTTATATGGTGTTGGTGGAAGTTTACTAAAAGTAAATATTGGTTTCACTGGTGATAATGTTGAGCTTAATGGAGTACCACAAGCGAAAGCTGGGCGTAAAATTCGTGAAAACACTAGACTTGAAAAAGTAGAGATGAAACGTAGAGATTAAGAAAAATGGTACATGAAAATCAGTTTCATAGTATAAGAATTTCGTGACGGTATGTGTTCATTTCCATCTATTTCCTTTTAGTGTAACTGAAAAGGAATAGTCGTTTAGCTTGTAAAGTGTTATAATACTATTTGCGTAAAAACATAAGTTAGTTATCAATAAAACAATAACTAGACTCGGCAATTTATTACTGCATCAAATTGAAAAAATAATGATGCCATTTCTTTTATTCACACATATACTGTCTAAGAGATAGGCCGTTGTATTAGTGATCGATTTTGGAGGTTCTTTTAATATGACAGTTTACCATTTTGTAGGAATTAAAGGTACTGGAATGAGTGCATTAGCACAAATCTTACATGACTCTGGTTTTAATGTTCAAGGATCAGATCAAGAGAAGCACTTTTTCACTGAAAATGAGTTACGAAAAAAAAATATTACGATTTTACCATTTGATAAAGAAAACATTAAAGAAGGCCAATTTGTAATAGCTGGTAATGCATTTCCTGACACACATGAAGAAATTGCTACTGCTATTGAAAAAGGAATTCCAATGGCTCGCTACCATAAATTCTTAGGTGAATTTATGGAGAAATTTACTAGTGTAGCGATCACAGGGGCACATGGCAAAACCTCAACAACAGGTTTACTTGCGCATGTTGTTTCTGGTGCGCGCCCAACATCTTTTTTAATTGGAGATGGAACTGGTAAAGGTGAGAAAGATAGTGAATATTTCGTATTCGAAGCTTGTGAATATCGTCGTCATTTTCTTTCATATCATCCAGATTATTGCATCATGACAAATATTGACTTTGACCATCCAGATTACTATAAGAGTGTGGATGATGTATTTGATGCATTTCAACAAATGGCTGATCAAGTTAAAAAAGGTATCATCGCGTGTGGTGATGACGAGCATCTTCAAAGAATTTATACAAAAGTACCAGTAATGTATTATGGATTTAATGAAGATAATGATTTCCAAGCACGTAATATTGAAAAACATACGAATGGTACAACATTTGATGTGTTTGTTCGTAATACGTACTATGCGACATTTGATATCACAGGATATGGTGACCATAGTATACTTAATGCATTAGCTGTAATTGCATTATGTCATTATGAAGAGATAGAAGTGGAAATTATTAAAGCAAGATTATTAACATACGGTGGAGTAAAACGTCGCTTTAGTGAAAAAAGATTTGGGGATCAAGTGTTAATTGATGATTATGCACATCACCCAACTGAAATCCAAGCTACGATTCAAGCAGCACGTCAAAAATACCCTGATAGGGAAATTGTTGCAGTATTCCAGCCACATACATTTACACGTACAAGCAAATTTTTAGCAGAATTCGCTGGAACTTTGGAAAAAGCAGATAAAGTTTATTTATGTGATATTTTTGGATCTGCTAGAGAAGAAAAAGGAACGTTAACAATTGAAGACCTATCATGCAAAATAAAAGGTGCTCAACTATTAACGGATGATAACATTGCCGATCTTCAAAACCATAAAAATAGTGTTTTAATCTTTATGGGCGCAGGAGATATTCAGAAGTATCAAGCGGCTTACGAAAAATTATAAGACTTTTTAACCCATTTATGAAATTCATAAGTGGGTTTTTTATTGTATTTTGAAAGTAACTATTTTATTGTAACTAGTAAATGGAGAATTAATAAAAAATGGGGGAGTATGAATGAATACAGTAGAACCTGTTGTTTTATCAAAAGGGGAAATTGGAGTTCAATGTCCAATTGCAAAAACTCTTGATGTAATCGGGACAAAGTGGACTTTTTTAATTATTAGAGACTTACTAATTGATGGAACACTAAGGTTCAGTGACCTAATGCGATCGCTGGAGGGAATTAGTCCTAAGACGCTTTCACTTCGTCTGAGAGAATTAGAGGCAAAAGGAATTGTAAAAAGAAAGGTTTACCCGGAAGTACCTCCTCGTGTTGAGTATACCTTAACTGAGAAAGGAAAAAACTTAAAAGAAATATTTGTTGAATTAAAGCGCTTTGGCCTTACGATTTAAATCTGAAATGGAACAGAAAAGTTCCATTTTTTTTTTTTTTATGAAATTGACCATGAATGATACAAAACTATCAAAATAGTAACTATATGAATAAAATATCACTTCTTGTTGGATCGTTTTTTTAGACATACAATATTTTTTAAGTTATATAGACCATTTATATAGGGGGAATGAAGTATGTTAACGAATAAAAGAATTGTCATTATTGGAGGCAGCTCAGGTATTGGATTTGAAACAGCTAGGCTTACTTTAGAAAAAGGAGCAGAGGTGATCATTGCTAGTCGTTCAGAAAAAAAGCTAAAGAAAGCAAAAGACTCTTTGAATGGAGGTGTTACTATTTTTACTCTGGATGTAACAGATGAGAATCAAGTAAAAACATTTTTTGAGAAAATGGGTCAGATTGACCATCTAGTCATCACTGCTGCGGAAACATCAAGTGGATTATTGCTTGAAACAGAAGTAGATGTTGCTAGACAATTGTTTAATAATAAATTTTGGGGACAGTATCTATGTGTAAAATATGGTGCACCACATCTTACAAAGGACGGATCCATTACATTATTCTCAGGTATCGTAGCCTTTAAAGCAATGGTTGGTTCAGCGGTATTAGGCTCAGTCAATGCAGCGGTAACTAACCTTGGTCAAACATTAGCGCTAGAACTTGCACCAATTAGAGTGAATGTCATCTCACCCGGCATTATTGATACTCCATCACGTAGCAAAATGTCGGACGAGGTACGTCATCAATTTTATAAAGGTATTTCTAGTAAACTCCCAGTAGAGAAAGTAGGCGAAGCAAAAGAAGTTGCAGAGGGTGTTTACTATTTAATCAATAATCATTTTGTGACGGGGACGGTTCTACATATAGATGGAGGACATAGGTTAATTTAGGAAAGTCATCTTAGTACACATCTAAAATGAATGTCTAGCAGGTATTTCTATAAATATGAAAGAATAATCCTGTGTAGACATCTTTTAAGAAGTGAGGGGATTATAATCGGAAATGATTTTTATTGTGAGGAAGTATTATGTGGTAAAACAAAAGTAAACATTGTTCACGAGACAGAGAGTGTATTAGCTTATTATCATACAAAGCCTTTTTATCCAATACATATTGTTGTCATACCAAAAAAACATATTTCTTCCTTGTTGACAATCGAAGAAGAGGATCAAGATTTGTTGCTAGAAATGATAAGTGTTATTAAAATTGTAGCGGAAAAAGTAAATTCAGATGCTGGAGCTTGTAGAGTTTTAACAAATCTTGGAAATTACCAAGATTCCAAACATCTACATTGGCATGTAGTTTCAGGAAATCCACTTTAGATGATCGGAGGATCCATATGATTACATTTTTTGAATATAATTGGCAAGTAAGATCTGAGTGGTTGGAGTTGTGTGAAACCTTACCAAAAGAAGAATTGTTAAAAGAGCGTGTTGGTGGAATTGGTAATATTCTTCATACACTACTTCACATTGTAGATGTAGAGTACAGCTGGATCAGATGTATTCAAGGAAAAGCAGATGTAGAATTCGATTTTGATAAATATAAAACAGTGGAAAGTGTAAGAGATTTATCAAATAAGCTACAAATAGAATGTAAGCAATTTTTACAATCATGGTCGAGTGAAATGGAAAATACACCCGTAAAAGCACCATGGTCAAAAAATGAATATACAAAGGGTGAAATTGTGAGGCATATTATTGCCCACGAAATTCATCATATTGGTCAATTATCAATATGGGCAAGAGAGTTAGGGGTACAACCGATTTCAGCAAATTTAGTTGGAAGAAATCTCATTGTTCATCACTGATTTTGAATACGTAAATGAAAGCCCAGAGTAAGTTACTCTGAGCTTTTTATATTTAGTCTCTCATTCTCACAACATGTGGATAGATAGGATCCTTTAATTCGAATTCGTATGTTATACCATCTACTAGTCCAACGACTTTTTCACTATCATATAAATCAAGCATAAACCCAGCCATTTCTTTTGCAGTATGGTATTTAGGAATTAGGCCTTCGTAGTTAACGTCATGGTCTAAATCATAGGAAACTTTTGCGAATTCTGTTTCAGTTGCTGCAGGGGCTAATACTTTGGCTTGCATTTTCGCGCCGTTTCTCTTTAATTCATGAGATAGTCCTTCGGTAAATGCACTTACATAAAACTTAGTAGCACAATAAGTAACGGCATCCCCAACAATTGTGTAGCCTCCACCAGATGAAACATTAATAATTTGAGTACCCTCAACAGCACTATAATCGCGGACGAATAGTGACGAAAGGATTGTCAATGCTTCAATATTCAAATGGAGCATGGATTCAATTTTATTTAAATTTTGTTCACCAATCAATGCAAAGTTTCCAAAACCAGCATTATTAATCCATGTTTCGATATTTAAATTCTTTAGATTTTCATATAGATTATATGCATTTTTAGTGATAGATAAGTCAGTTGAATGTATGATTACGTCTAAGTCAGCATTGATTTTTTTAACTTCTGATTTTAACTTCTCCAATTCTTCAGTTCTACGAGCTACTATTACTAAGTTTTTTCCACGCTCAGCAAATGCAAGAGCAGTTTCATATCCAATTCCTGAACTAGCTCCTGTAATAACTGTATATTTTTTCATTTTATTTCCTCCTAAAATTTTATAGTGAATAAAATTAATTGTCTGGCGAATACGGATTTATTATACTGGTTAGAGTAAACTCTAAGTCAATTAAATCTTTTTGGGAGGTTTATTTAAATAGGATGGAGGTTTTTTGTGTATTCAATAGGTGAAGTATCTCAAAAATTAAGAATTAGTGCTCATACACTCCGTTATTATGAAAAAGAAAAAATCATTATTCCGGATCGAAATGAAATTGGAGAAAGAATATATCATACAAACCACGTCCAATGGTTACAATTTGTTCTAAAATTAAAGGAAACACAAATGCCAATCTCGAAAATTAAAGAATATGCTCATTTGTTTTCTCAAGGGGAACAAACTTCTTTTGCAAGATTAAAATTGCTAGAAGATCATAAAATATCGATTGAAAATCAGCTAAAAACATTAGAAGAAACAAACAAGATGTTAGAGAAGAAAATTAGTACTTATAAAGAATTCATTCAAAAAAATTAACTTTATTTGAGTTTCGTTAAAGGAGAAATGACATGATTTTAGAAGCCTGTATACTGACTGTTAGACCTGGGATGGAAAAAGAATATGAAGTGGCATTAAAAAAAGCATCTCATCTGATTTCTTCTATGAAGGGGTATGTAGGACATGAATTGCAAAAATGTATCGAAGTGAAGGGAAAATATATTCTATTAGTGAAATGGAATACATTAGAAGACCATACGAATGGATTTAGACAATCTCCAGAATATCAGGAATGGAAGAAATTATTACATCACTTTTATGATCCATTTCCGACAGTTGAGCATTATGAAAATGTAGAACTTTCATAGTGTCATAAAAAACACTGCTTATTTTTAAAAGTAGTGTTTTTTATATGGAATTTGTTTGAACAAATAGTTGATGGGGATAGTAAGAAAATAATACATTTTAAAATTGTTGTGAAATTGATAAAATTGGAAAATTTATCATAAACATAATCTGTTGACACTCAGAGAATTAACATGTTACTATTTAGTCACATATTAAGAGTTACCTTTTAGTAACATGTTAGTAGGATTCAATAATTAATAATGAAAGGGTCGTTGACATGGAAGACGAACTTTCCACATTGTTTAAAGCTTTAGGTCACCCAATTCGTAGAAAAATTCTGGATATGTTAAAACAGTCTCCCAAAACAACAGGTGAACTAAACGAATTTTTTCCTGAAGTATCAAGGTATGCAATAATGAAACATTTATCTAGCTTACAGGAAGGAAATTTAGTAGTTGTTAGAAGAGAAGGGAAGTTCAGATACAATTATCTGAATGCAGTTCCATTACAAGAGATGCATAATCGATGGGTTGGAAAGTATATGCAAAAGACTGCTTCAAATTTAGTAAATTTAAAATCATTTGTTGATCAAATTGAAGGAGAGAGTAAAATGACAGCATTAGAACAAAGCAAGGTATTCCGTATTGAACAAGAGGTATTTATAAATGCTCCACGCGAACGAGTTTTTAAAGCGTTAACTGAAAATATTGGAGATTGGTGGGAGTTCCGCATAGGTCCAAAAGATGTCCCATCGACTTTAACATTAAATCCAGTACCAGGTGGACAGTTCATTGAAAAATGGCGAGAAAGCGAGGGGGCACTTTGGGGCAATGTGTATTATGTCAATGCACCTGAAGAAATCCGCCTGTATGGTCATTTAGGAATGCAAGGAGCAGTAAATAGTGCTTATACGTATCGACTAATTGATAATGGCGGAGCAACTACACTTCAACTTTCGCACACTGCTTCTGGTGTTATCGAAGAAAATTGGGAACAAAGTCATACAGAAGGATGGAAACATCTCTTAGGTAACTTACTAAAAAATTATGTAGAACAAAAATAAACAACAGGCTGAACTAATTGCTTTAAAGAATGAATTCGTTCTTATTCTTAAAAATAGTGGAAAACATAAGGTCATCATTGAAGTTTAACTTTAGCGGAGGAGATTTAATGGTAAATGTCTATACTGAGATAATAATTTGTAGGCCTATTGAACAAGTAGCATCATATGCAGCTAATCCTGATCATGCGCCTGATTGGTATATAAATATTGATTCCGCTAGTTGGCTTACCGAGAAAAAAATTGAAAAAGGTTCTTTAATAGCATTTACAGCACAATTTCTTGGAAGAGAACTTGCCTATACTTATGAAATTATAGAATATATACCAGAAAATAAACTAATTATGAGAACTGCTGACGGACCTTTTCCAATGGAAACTACTTATAATTGGATAGCATTAGATGAAAACAATACGAAAATGACATTGAGAAATAAAGGGAATCCATCAGGCTTTTCAAGCATATTAGCTCCATTTATGTCAATTTTGATGAAAAGAGCTAATAATAAGGACCTTAGAAAAATAAAAAAGATTATCGAATCAAAATAAAAAACTAATAAAAAAAACCTTATTGGGCTTATCCAATAAGGTTTTTTTTATCAATCTACTCTTTCTTTTCTTCGGAACATAAAATATGCAATTAATCCAAGTAAAGCTGCAAGCGCAAGAAATCCTAACCAACCATAATTCATATGAACATCATCGTCTGCAGGATTTAATGTATTTCCAACAGGTTTAGGTGTAACAGTTCTTTCGTAATAACGGTTTGTATCTGTTGTACCATTGTTATTCATCGTTCCATTATTCAACTCATTAACGTTACGATTCACATCATTTTTCATATCGTTAAATTCATTTTTTGTGTTATTTAATATGTTATCTTTGTCATCCATCACATGGTTTGGATCATAGAAATCATGATCAAAGTCTCTATTGATGCGTTTGTTATTTTTTTCGTAGCTTTGATCTAAATTTGTTGAATCTGAAGCTGCAAATGCATTTATCGATAACAGTAATGTGAGCATTAAAGTCGTTAATGCGAGTAAAATTTTGTTCATAAGAGTCCTCCTTTAGGAATGTAGTATTATTTTTTGTTAAGATAGGAGGAATTATTTATACCAAATCTGACCATTAAAATAGTTGGCCTTTTATAGTTAAAACTCTTTGGTTTGACGATTTATACCATTGAAGGCAGAGAATAAAAATAATCAGTAAATCAATTATATCTCCACCATAATACATAAACTTTCCACCAGCTTGCGATTGTTCAATTGGTACATGATTAGGAGGATGGACGAAAATAAATTTAGATAAAATATCGTGACCCGCTAAAGCCAAAATCATACATATTGAACGATAAGAGAAAGGATAGCGGTGTGGTGTTGGATCAAAATAAATCATTGAAATTGTAAATAAATACCCAGCTAGAAAAATGTGAATATGTACAAAAAGATGTATTAGCTTATGTTGGTGCATCAAACTATATAAATTAGTAGTATAAAGAATCCACAACCCTCCAATGTTGAGTAGTGATGCGGTAACTGGGTTACTTAAAAAACCAATCATTTTACTGTTTAACATTCTAGATATGAAACGTGCATGCTGTACTTTGATTGTACGTAATAAAAGTGTGAGAGGAAATGAAAGAGCAATAAGTAATGGTGCAAGCATTCCTAACAATAAATGAGCATACATATGTGAAACAAAATTAATATGCGAGGAATGTGAAATTGGCCCTGTTAACGCAACTGCGATACAAGCTAATCCTAAAAACCAAGAGATATAACGATGCTTTGGCCATTTTTTATACCGTGTTCCACCGAAAAATGCGGCATAACAGTAAATGAAAAACATAAACAATAATCCAGTAATAAGGATTAGGTCAAAATGATCAACTTGAGAATGGAATAGATGGTTATGTTTCATTTTTAACAATACTTTCAGAACTTCTTGTTTTTAGCACAATTATGATACCAAATATGACCATAATTAAAGCAGTAATATTCCAAGTTAAATCATATGGGAGTATATCAACATGATAACGAATTTGATGTAGCTTCATGAATTTATGTTGTACAGTCCCGTCATAAAGTTGAAAAAGACCTGCTCCAAGAAAAAGTCCGCCAATCCACCGTTTAAGCCAAAATGCTCTTTTTCTACGTAAATCAGCAAGTAGAAATAATGACCAGATTGTAGAAAACCAACTAAATGCATGAAACAATCCATCTGATATAAGTCCAATGGATGTCGTCGATTTGTCATAAAAATGATGCCAATGAAGAAGCTGGTGAAATGCCGTTTCATCAATGAATGCGACCATACCAAGTCCAAACAGTATACCTGACCAGAAATTTTGTTTTCTATATTCTGATGTATTTTTTCTTTTCACAATCAATCTTCCTTTTTACAGTATTTTCTTTCATTATTCTACCCTTAGCGTTAAATCCACAAACAGAGTCTCATTTTATTCTTACAAAATTAATTTCTTTATATTACTCGGATAAATAAACCTATTCTACATATCATAAATTTGTTATCAAAACTTATTAGGAATAGGGGTTAACATATAAATGTATTATTACAAAGAGGAATTAATTAATATCATCAAACCAGATAAACCAGATCCTGCAGCAGCAAAGGTACTTCAAGAAACATTAGGTGGACAATTCGGTGAAATGAGAACAATGATGCAGTACTTTTTTCAAAGTTCAAATTTTAGAGGGAAAGCAATGCAGTATCGAGATTTAATCAAGGGTGTTTTTTTAGAGGAAATTAGTCATGTCGAACTTGTTCAAAATACAATTAATCAACTGTTAAACGGTGCAGGCTTATCTACTCCAGGAAATGCAGGGCAAGATGGTGCACCGCTTGATGAAGCAGTTAAACACGCTAATCCTCACCATTTTATTTCAGGTGCTCAAGCTTCTTTACCGGTAGATGCTGGTGGGAATCCTTGGAATGGATCATGGGTATATAGTCATGGTAATTTAATTGCAGATTTATTAAATAACCTTATTGTTGAATCAACAGGAGTCTTAGAAAAAACAAGAATTTATGAAATGAGTTCGAACCAAACTTTAAGGGAAACTTTAGGCTTTTTAATTGTACGTGATAATGCTCATCAAAACGCATTTGCAAAAGCATTGGAAACACTTGGAGTAAACTGGGGGAAACTATTCCCTGTACCGAATTATGATATTAATAAGTATCCAGAGTGTAGAAAGTATGTTGAAATGGGTTATCATAATGCCCAATTCAATTTCAGACTGGATCAAACTCGTATAGGAGAAATATTTAATGGAAAAACACCAAGTAGAAATGGTGGGGAATTAATGGTTACGGATCCACCTGAAGGATTCCCAGTACCTGAATTACCAGATATGCCAAATGAACATGCTTCAGGCTTATTTGATTTGAATAGCTAATGAAAAAAACTCCCTTTAATTAGGGAGTTTTTTATTATACGTAACGACCATAATCTGGCTTTGCGATACTTTCAAAATTTACCACTAAATGATGTAAATTTGTTTCTAGCTCTTTGCCAAACATTGGGGACCCATGCCCAGTTATAGCAATTTCAGGTTTTAATGACTCAAGTTTTTTAATCGAATTCCAAGCATCCATCCAATTTGTTGTAAAGTATCTAGGTGGACCGTTCAGTTCCTGCTTTTGAATGAGTACATTATATAATTCGTCTTGCCTTACGGTAACAAAAGCATCACCAGCAATTAGGAGTTTATCCTCTTCTCTAAAAAATGAGACATGCCCAGGTGTATGACCAGGAGTATGAATCCATTTCCATCCTGGCATTTGTGGAATTTCACCATTTTCAGGCAAAGCATGTACATAATTCTTTAAATTGATTGCTTCATTTGGAAATAAAGGTGACATTTTTGCAATCAAGCCACCTTCCACTGATCCATCGGGTTCAGGATAATTTGATTCACCTGTTAAAAAAGGTAATTCTAACGAATGGGCATAAACAGGAACATTCCACTCATTAACAAGTTCAGTGATAGCTCCTACATGATCAAAATGTCCATGCGTTAAAATAATTGCTTTTGGTATATGATTTTCACCAAATCTTTCTTTAGCCAGTTCTTTAATTTTCCCGGCTGATTTTGGCATTCCAGTATCAATTAAAATCCATTCATTTGAAATATCAGGATTACCAAATAAACAAATATTAACGATTTGAATTGTTTCATAAAACAAATCAACTGCAAGTGATTCTCCTTTTCCACTAGAAACAGATGTGATGGGCATATAATGAAAATTGCTCGTTACTAACTCTGTGTAATCCTTTTCCATTTAATACTATTCACTTCCTATTCTTTAAACTTACATTTTGTATTCTCCTTTTAAAACATTAATTTATACTAATCGACTTGTTGAATTAAACTATTTCATTTAACAAAAGATAATAGAAAAATGAAAAGGTAGTGAGGATATGCATACCGTATGGAAAGGCACAATCAGTATGGGATTAGTTACAATTCCAGTAAAACTATTTTCAGCTGTGGAAGATAAAGATTTGAAATTTCGTCAGTATCATAAAGATTGTAAAACACCTATTTCATATAAGAAGGTAGCAAGTTGTGATGACGATGTGACTTCTGATGAAATTATTAAAGTGTTTGAAACACCTAATGGTAGAGTGGTTGAAATAAAAGAAGAAGAAATCAATAAGCTAAAAGAAGAATTTGAATTAAAAACAGTTTCAATCATCGACTTTGTTAAGTTGTCTGAAATTGACCCAGTTTATTTTGACAAAACATATTATATTGGTCCTGACTCTGGAGGCACAAAAGCTTATGCTCTTCTTTCAGAAATATTGAAAAAAAGTAAGAAAATCGGCTTAGCAAAAATAACGATCCGTAGTAAACAACATTTGTCTGCTATTCGCCCATATAAAAATGCCATCATTTTGGAAACTTTACATTTTCCAGACGAAATTAGAGCGATTGAAGGACTTCCTGGTGGTGTACCTGAAAAAGCAGGATTATCTGAGCGAGAACTTCAAGCAGGTATGATGTTAGTTGAACAATTAACAACAACATTTAATCCGGAAAATTATACAGACACATACCGAACAGCACTAGAACAATTAATTAATCAAAAAGTACAAAGTAATGATTTTATTGCTACTGAACAAGAACAGCCTGCGGCGGAACAAAAAAATGTTGTCGACCTTATGTCTGCATTACAAGCTAGTATCGATCGAACGAAAGGACAAGCTACTCCGAAAACTCCGGCACCGAAAAAAACGCGAGCACCTAAGAAGGCTACAAGCTAAATGGAACTCAATCCAATTCATCCATTCGAGCCAGTTGCTTCAAATACTGTTCCTGAAGGTCTTGAGTGGATATCACAAATCAAGTGGGATGGAGTTAGAATCTTAACGTACTGGAATGGTGAGGAAACCAAACTTTATAATCGTAAACTCAATGAGCGGACACTTACTTTTCCAGAGTTAACAAATATTCAATCTTTTACAAATGCAAATTCAATTATTTTAGATGGGGAAGTCATTGCATTAGATCAAAATGGTAATCCCTCTTTTCATGAGGTAATGCGCAGGGATGGAATTAGACGGATAGATAGAGTGAAGTTTGTCATGGAGGCTGTACCTATTTATTATATGATATTTGATATTTTGTACTATAACGGCGAATGGGTTAATGGTAAGACCTTAAAGGAAAGACTAGAATTACTTTCTTCTGTCATTACGCCAAATAAGCAAATTCAAGTCGTACCGATAAACAATGATAATCAAGCTTTATTTGAAGTGTCAAAACAGCATGGTTTAGAAGGGATTGTTTGTAAAAACCTCAATAGTCGATATATCATCGATGGAAAAAATAGTGATTGGCAAAAAATAAAAAATTATAAAGATATAATTGCCGCTATTGGTGGAGTTACTTATCGGTCAGGAATTGTTAATTCTATTTTAGTTGGATTGTATGATGATGAGGATCGCTTTTGGTATATCGGACATGTCGGAACAGGGAAACTGACTCATGCTGAATGGAAAGAGCTAACGAAAATCATTGAATCAATAAAAATTGAAAAAAATCCTTTTTCTAATCAACCTAAGCGGGTGAAAGAAATTCAATGGATAGATCCTTTATTAACGGTAAAAGTACAATTTATTGAATGGACAGAAGGACACTCTTTACGCCAACCAAGTATTCAAGCTTTTGTTAACCAAGATCCAAAAACATGCAAGTTTACAAACTAAAGGAAGTTACATGATGAACCATACACATTTATTAGAGGCATTTCCTAAAAATAAAGACCCTATTTATCGTGGATATTTCTTTATTTTAGGTTTTCAATCAAACAAGGAACATTTTATAGTAGGAATCAAAAAACAAAATGAGATAATCGAAATTGGATCATTCGCAAATGGATTATATCAAAATGAAAAAGAAATATTGAAAAAGGCGATTGTTGATAATCAGAAAAATATAGAAAATGAAACGATTTTTGTAGATCCAGGGATCTGCATTGAACTGGACTTTAAAGGAATTGTTAATCATCGTTTAATTGATCCTTCGTTTACATCATTTCAGCTACAGCACTCTTGGGAAGAATGTACTTGGGATCATTTAATTTTAGACAATATGCCACTACACAATGAGTTAGCCATGACAAGCCTTGATAAGACAATTTGGAGTCAACCGTATTTATCAAAGGAGGGCTATCTTTCATACTTAGCCCAAATTTCACCATATATGATTCCATTTTTAGAAAATAAATTGCTAACTACTATCAGATATCCGCATGGTGTACCAGGGGAATCATTTTTTCAAAAGAATAGTCCTGATTATGCACCAAGCTTTATCAAAACAAAAGAGCAAGAAGGAAATAATTATATTATTTGTAATGATGTATCCACCCTTCTTTGGCTAGGAAATCAACTAGCAATTGAATTTCACATTCCCTTTCAAACTTTTGAAAGTACTTATCCAACTGAAATCGTTTTTGATTTAGACCCACCAGATAAAGAGGCATTTCCTTTAGCAATCAAAGCAGCAATGGAAATGAGACCAATTTTTGAATCATTTCAGATCAAAAGTTATCCAAAAGTATCTGGGAGTAAAGGGATTCAAATTCATATACCAATCAAACAGCATTCTCTAACTTATGATGATACAAGGATCTTTACAAGTTTTATTGCAAATTATTTAATTGAGAAATTTCCCGATGATTTTACAATTGAACGCTTTAAAAAAAATCGGGGAGCAAGACTGTATATTGATTATGTACAGCATGCTAAAGGGAAAACAATTATTTGTCCTTATTCAGCAAGAGGTAGAGAAGGTGCGACAGTTGCCACTCCACTATATTGGGATGAAATAACAGATGATTTAAAAATTGAAACATTTACAATACCATTTGTTTTAAATCGTTTAGCAAGCACAATTTGCCCGATGAATGATTATTTTAAGCAAGAGAATCTTCCCTTATTAGAAGTTATATCTAAATTAAAAGAACATAAAAAGTAAAAACTCCCTGAACGAATTCATCCAAGGGAGTTTCTTTTTTATATTTCAATAATAATCGGAAGAATCATTGGTTTTCTCTTTGTTTTTGTAAATAAAAATTGCCCAATGGATCTTTTCATATTTTGTTTCATCACATTCCACTGAAGAGTATTGGCATCCAATAAGTCATTCACTGTATCACTTGCGAGCCTATTGACCTCTCTAATAAGTTTTTCAGAATCACGAGCGTAAACAAAGCCACGCGAAATCGTATCTGGACCAGAGATGATTTTCTTCTCAACTTTACTGATGGTAATCACGATGACGAGCATTCCGTCTTCTGACAATTGCTTACGGTCTCTTAGGACAATATTGCCTACATCTCCAATACCCATTCCATCTACATAAATATTGCCTGAAGGAATTTTTCTACTTTGGGTTGCAACAGAATTTTGGATATCTACTACGTCACCATTTTTAATGATAAAAATATTCTCCTTCTCTACACCTACTGATTCTGCTAATGTACTATGATGATGAAGCATTCTAAATTCACCATGTATTGGAATAAAATACTTCGGTTTCATTAAAGTAAGCATCAGTTTTAATTCTTCTTGATATGCATGACCTGATACATGCATACCCGTAGAACTACCTGATCCATAAATTACATTTGCACCAAGCGAGTATAAATTATCAATAATTCTTGATACATTTCGTTCATTGCCCGGAATAGGTGAAGCTGCAAAAATGACAGTATCTTCAGGATATACTTCTACGTCTCGATAACTGGAGCTTGCTAATCGAGCAAGTGCTGCGAGAGGCTCACCTTGGCTTCCTGTACAAAGAATCGTAACGTTTTCTGGTGCAAGACGATGAATTTCTTGCGTATCAATTAGCATGCCTTCAGGAATTCTTAAATAATCTTTTTCCATTGCAACTGTTACAACATTCACCATGCTTCTTCCTAGTAATGCAAGCTTTCTATTCGTTTTTATTGAGGCGTCAACAATTTGTTGAACACGATGTACATTTGAGGCAAAAGTTGAGATAATGACTTTTCGTTTTGCTCTATGAAATGCTTCTTCAATATGTTCACCAACCATTCGTTCTGAAGGAGTTGAACCTGGTCGTTCAGCATTTGTACTTTCAGATAACAAAAGTAATACGCCTTTACTTCCAATGTCAGCCATTTTATGAATATCAGGATATTGATTATTAACCGGAGTTAAGTCGAACTTAAAGTCACCAGTATGAACAACAACTCCCTCAGGGGTATGAAATACAATACCTAAACAATCAGGGATACTATGATTCGTTTTGAAAAAAGTTACACCAAATTCATTAAATTGAAGTTCAGTATCAGATTGGATAATATTTAATTCTGTATCACTTAGTAGGCCATGTTCTTTTAATTTTATCTCAATTAAACCAAGAGTTAAGCGTGAAGCATAAATAGGTAAATTCAATTGCTTTAATATGTATGGAATACCACCAATATGATCCTCATGCCCATGTGTGACAATTAAACCTTTTATTTTCTCTTTATTTTGATGTAGATACGTTATATCTGGAATGATCAAATCAATGCCTAATAAACTCTCATCGGGAAACTTCCCGCCACAATCAATAATGAGTATTTCATCTGCATATTGAATGGCATACATATTTTTTCCAATTTCATTTACACCACCTAAGGCGAAAATAGATAGTCTCTGATTTGTCGTCAATTTCTATTCCTCCTAATTCTTCGAGCAGTATCGATTAATTTTTTCATAATCAGTACCTGAAAATTCCCATATTTTTCTTAGTATGTGCGTTATACCCGAATTAATTCTAGTCAAAAAAAATAAGCTGGTAGCCAGCTTATTTTTAACGTTACTGTTCAAAATAGTCTTCAAATTGCTTCTGATTCGATTTTGACTCATTTTGAAAATATGGATTATCAGTAGTTGGGTCTTTTGGATCTAAATTGGTTTTTATGACTAATGTTGGGCCTGTATTAGAAGGCTCTGCGATCAAACGATCATTCAATTCATTAAAATCAGGTAACTTCTTGTTTCCAGGTTGTATTGGTTCAGACATTATCACACCTCCTTTAATTAGGATGGTTTTCTTGTTGAAAATTATGTGTTTTCGTTTACAGTGTTGCATTAAAGAATGCCTTATTTGATTACAACTCCAGGATGCTCCATTTCCGTGTGCTTAGAGCTTAGCCAATGGTAGGTATGCTAAGACCACTACGTCCTATCGTAACGAATGCATACTCATATCCCGTGGACCTCCTGCAGGGACTCACCTTCCCGTATCTCCTCTCGCACCTTCCATTGGTAATCAACTTTTGTCTTTGTCATTTTATATCGCAAAGAAACAATCTTTTAGAAAAGAGCCTTGTAAAAAAAATTTTCATTACCTCGAATTGTGCAATATTCAGTACATATAATTTAGAAGTTGGGTTTAAGTTTTTAATAAAAGTTTTGTATTGAAAATAAATGAATCATCATTTTAAAATTTGATAGATTAATAACTTAGATTTAATCAGTAGAAAAGATAAGTTTTTTGTTCAATGGAATCCAAAATACAACTTTGCTAAGGCTTAAAGGAAGTGATTGTATTGATCAAAAAAACTGGAGCGATAAATGTGTGGTCAAGAAGGATTTTTAAATGGTTGATTGGCCACTATGCGCAAACAATTCTTTTTTTGCTAGTGATTGTAGCTTTCTTTAATTACTGGTCGGTATTTTATATCATAGCTTTTTTACGTGAGGCACTAACAAGAAATAGTGATAAATTTGGAATGAATTTTTATTTACTACAAGCCTTTATTTATGGATGGGTTGGATCAATATTAATCCTTTTTGGACATTGTTTAGTATTGAAGTACATGTTACTGCATAGAAAAATAAAGAGTGTTGTCATTTTTCTATTTCTACATGTCGGTTATTTTGTCTGTCTGATTTTGTTTTTAGTTTTTGCATAAGAAAATATAAGAAGCATTACTTCAAATAGCTAGAAGTAGTGCTTTTTAATTGAATTTTAATGAATGTAAAATTTACAATCATTCATTTCTATCATTATAATAATAAAGGAAGCAAGCTTTTTTGAAAGAAGGAGACAGAATGGAGCAATACTCTGTAAAGCAAGCGAGTTTACTTGTTTTTATTACATTATCGGGAATTATTACTTCCGTTGTATTACATTTTTCATTAGTGTTTGGCATTTTGCCAGGGCTACTTTTCTTAATACTTTTAAGCTTTAAAAAAGGTTATGATGTTAAGCGAATGCTGAAGATAGGGTATAAAGGAATTGGAAAAGTAAAAATTGTATTAATGATTTTATTTTTAATTAGCTTTTTGCTACCATCTTGGTTTTTATCTGGAACGATTAACTCGATGGTTTCTGTTACATTACAAGCAATTAATCCACATCATTTTTTTGTCTTTTGTTTTCTTACAACAATGATTTTTTCAATGATACTTGGTTCATCTATCGGAACATTGAGTGCCTTAGGTGTACCGTTAATGAGTACTGCAATGTTATTACATATACCGTTAGAAATTACAGCTGGAGCTGTTATTTCAGGGGCGTTTGTGGGGGATAGAACTTCACCATTTTCAAGTGCACATCAACTGTTAGCCAATATATTAGAAACAACTATAAAAAATCAAGGAAAAGCAATGCTTTTAACTTCAATTTTAGCAATTTTAGTGACAGTTTTATTTTTTAGTATGTTGGATGTTCGGTATGGAAGTGGAGTTTCTGTCATACATAATGAACTAGTAAAAGTACAAAAGATTTCATACATTCAATTTCTACCGCCAATTTTGTTAGTCTTGCTGGTTTTATTCAGATTAAACATTATCGTCTCTTATGTTATCAGTATATTATCTGGTAGTTTCATAGCTATGTTTAATGGTATTTCAATTTCGGAGATCGTACATAAACTATGGTATGGCATTGAAGGATTAGGTGGGGGTCTAATTCATATGTATAGCTTACTACTGTTTATTGCAATCGCTGGTGTTTATAATGCATTATTGGAAGAGTTACATGTGATTCAACCCATCTTGGATAAATGGCTCATTTCTTCAACATCTATGATGTCAGATTCATTTAAAACAATGATTGCAACTCTATTTATTTGTATTATAGCTGGAAATCAAACAATGCCAATTATTCTTACGGGTCGTTCTTTCCTTTCACATTGGTCAACTAAATATAGTAAAGAAGAATTGGCACGAATTATGAGCGATACAACTTTGCTTTTTCCAGCAATGATCCCTTGGAATGTACTCGCAATTATGAGTAGCACTGTTGTTAACATGGAATTGTTTGACTATATTCCATATGCGATATTTTTATGGATACTGCCTTCACTAACCTTAATTGTTTCGTTTGCGAAAAGACGTAAAAATTATCAAACAAGATATGAGATCAGTTCATAAATTATCTAGAGAAAAACACTTTTCCAAAAGTGTTTTTTTATTATGACTTTGTATTAATAGGTTGAAGGTACCTTTTGAATGATATCGAATCTGCTAAAATTAGAAATTGATTAGTTTACACATTTTTTTATTGACTCTGTTTATAACAGAACCATTCATTTAAAATATTCAAGCAAGAATTGCCAAGGGGGCACTGTATGAAAAAGTTATTTATTTTATTAACAGTGATGTTTGTTTTTGTGTTCTCAAGCTGTACAGCTAATAAAGAAACAAAGAAGAAAGATTCAATTTTGGATGAATACAAAGTAATGACTTCTCATTCTAAGGTAAGAGTAAAGGATTTTATTTATCGAATTGTTTCAGAAAAACAAGAATATGCCTATAATGAAAAGGTTAAAATCTATGCAGAACTTGAATACGTAGGAAATGACGATCAAGTTACTATTTATCATGGAGAATCACCGTTTTATTTTAATCTTAAAGAGAGAACGAGAAATTATGATATTGAGTATTTTATGAATCTACCATTAGTGAAAACAACAATTGTAAAAGGAAAACCTTTACGAGAAGAATACTTAGTAGGAAGCGGGAGCTATAGTGGTGAGGACCCAAAAGAATATGTAGATTTTATGAAAAAGATCATGGATACAAAACGCTTGCCCCATGGTTACTATAACCTAAACGGAAGTGCAGAGTTTTATGTAGAAACAGTTAAGAATGGTAAAAATATTGAAATAGACTATAATATTAGCTCGCCAATTGATTTTAAAGTGAACGAGAAATAATATAAAAATACAGAAAATTAAATCCTTCAAACAATTGAATTAATGAAAGTGTCTACAGAAAAATTGGGTTTGGGTAAGTAAAGATAAATAATGATTCCTCATTTCATTATAGATTTTTTAAACTAGTGAAAGAGAAAAACGATCACACTTAGTATAAAAAGTGTGATCGTTTTTTTTCTTTAGATATTTACTTTAATCCAATTATTTATATAATCAGCAACTTCTTCCCAACCGTCTTGGGCAATGATCCAGTGATTACGATTTGGAAATTCTTTGTATTCAGTAATAGCCCCTGAGTTTTGATTGTAAAAACTAAAATTCTTTTTAATTTGTTTTGCTGTAACAAGACGATCTTTTTCAGCCGCAATCATTAATAGTGGGCCTCTTTTTCCATTATTGTAATTGACCGCAGCGGGAGTATTCGATTTAAATGCTGAAGCAGCAGATTCAAAGAAAATCTTTGTCGTTTCCGGTACAACATGTTGATAAGCATCGATTTGTTCTTTTTCAGGAAGACCGTTGACAAATGCATATTTAAACTCTGGCAATGATAATTTAATTGTTTTTATCCATGGTAAAGAGAATATACGGGTAGTTGCTATTGCAGTAGTTGGATAAGCTGCACCAATAATTCCTTTTGTTCCTGCCGGACTAATTGCTATTCCTAGCTGACCTAAATTACGATCCATTAATAACTGAGTTAACATTCCACCGAAAGAATGACCAATAATAATCGGTTTTTCTGGAAGTGATTTTATGATTTTTGAATAATGTTCAATTAAATCGCTTAACCCTAAATTTCCAAGCTCTTTTGCTGGTTTATTTCTATCATTTTTCTTGGAATTATCATGGTATGGCCATGGTGGTGCGATTGTATGAAAACCTCTATCAGTAAAATAATTTTCGATTTTTTTAAAACTTTCTGGTGTCACAAATGCACCGTGGATTAATAATATTGTTGGTCTAGTCATTAAGAACACTCCTTATTTTTATCTACTAGTAGGTAGAATTCGTTTAAAAAAAATTAGTTTGTAGCTAATTTTATTAATTTATTTTTTATAGAATGGAAGTTATTTGAATCGTTAAATATTCTTGATGTAAGCATTCCACCATGAATACCGGCTAACAATAAGTTTGCTCTCTCTATTGAATCATTCTTATTATTATTTCCGTAACTTTCAAATGTACTAATAAGCCATTCCTTTAGTTCTGAAAAGTGAGCCTGAATCTCATCTTGGATTTCTTCGGGTAAAATAGGAATTTCAGAAATTAATATGGCGCAAAGACATATATCTCTAGGATTTTTAGCTAAACACTTATCCCAAAACAAAATGAACTCTTTTATTCGATCCTTAGGATCTGGGATTGAATTGAGTAATTGCATATTACTTTGAATCACATTTCGATAGTTAATGATTACTTGCTGAGTTAAATTTGCTTTTGATGGAAAATAATAATGTATAGATGCTTTTTTAATCCCGATTTGTTCCGCGATATCTGCATAACTAAATCCACTGTAGCCCCTTTCTAAAATCAATTGATGAGCAGAGGATATGATTTCATTTGAACGACTCATTTACTTTATCACCTCACATTTATCATATTATCTACTAGTAGGTAGAATGTCAAGCGGAACTCATTAAATAACAATTCGTTTTCTATCAATAAAATCCAATATAACCTTATTCTATTAATAGAATGGGATAAGGTTATTTACATTATTCTACATAACTTTTTATTGTTACTGTCCAAAAGAATTTCTCCATTCGGTAATGGATGATGATAATCAAATACATTATCTTATAACCTATCATTATGAATAAATCTGCTTTTTAGGAACAATATATGAGAAACAGATACTTTAATTTAACAGTATAAGATGGTGAAGGTAAATGGATAAACTAAGCAATTCAATCAATGAAAATTTTAAATTTTTCCAGCAGCGTCTTTCCCACTGTGAAGATATTGAATTTCGTATTTTGAATCCCTACAATATCGAAGGAAACGAGATTGTATTTATCTTTTGTGAAAATATAATTAATGAATTGTTAATCTTTGAAACTCTTTTCGAAAAAGTCATTCAAAATTATCCTAGCAAAGGGAAAATGGTTGATGAGTCTATCTTAAGTCATGTTTTCCCACCTACGTCTATATTTTTTCTAGATACGATAGAAGATATTATATCTAATTTATTTTATGGATATTGCGTAATTCTATTTCCAAACAGTAATAAGGCAGGCTTAGTTTGCTTCTCAAGTAAAAATTTCAGAACGGTTACAGAACCGCAATCAGAGGTAGTAATTCGAGGGCCAAAAGAAGGGTTTGTTGAGGTTATTCGTACAAATTTGGCTCTTGTACGCGCTAGAATACCAAGTCCAAACTTAAAGATTAGATTTAAAAAAGTTGGTTCTGAATCGCAAACATGCGTTGCTGTAGTTTACATGGACAACAAAGTCTCATTAGGTATACTTCAGAAAGTTTTAGATCGAATAGATGAAATACATATTGAAAATACCCATGATTCTGGTACGATTGAGAGATTTTTAGAAGAGCATCCATTTTCTTTGTTTCCACAAATCGTTACGACAGAACGTCCTGATAAGGTTGCATCAGATGTTATGGAAGGAAGAATCTGTATCATTGTAGATGGAAGTCCTTGTGCACTAATTGTCCCGTCTACTTTAAAAATGTTTCTTCAAACATCAGAGGATTATTATGAGAGATTTTGGCTAGGTGCTACATTAAGAGTTGTGAGAGTCATGGCATTATTAATTTCAATTCTTTTGCCATCTTTTTATATTGGTGTTACTTCATTTCATATTGAAATGCTACCTACAGAATTTGCGATTGCAATTGCAATGCAAAAAGAAGGTACCCCTTTTTCTGGTTTTTTCGAAGCAGTCATCATGGAATTGTTTTTTGAACTGTTACGTGAGGCAGGAATACGATTACCACAACCAGTAGGCTCGGCAGTATCAATTGTAGGAGGTCTTGTAATCGGAGATGCAGCGATTCAAGCGGGGATTGCATCACCTGCTATGGTTATTGTAGTAGCCTTAACAGGAATAGCTAATTTTGCGATACCAAAGTATAGTTTTGCAATTCCTTTAAGAATACTAAGGTTTTGCCTAATGATTACTACTGCATATCTTGGTTTATTTGGCTTAATGCTCGGTATGGTAGCAATCATTGTACATATTACTTCTTTAACATCTTTTGGTGTTCCATTTTTTGATCTTTCTTTTTCTAGCTTCAAAGAAGTCAAAGACCTTATTATTCCTTTCCACACGAAGAGATCCCAGGAACAAAAAAAGAACAATGTTTATAAAGTGAGTGAGCAGTAAGATGAAAAGAATCATTTTTTCATTCGTGTTGATAACACTTTTTTTAACTTCATGTAATGTAACAAGAGAAGTGAATGAAATATCTTTAATTAATTCGGTAGGGGTAGATTATACAAAAGACCAAGACTATAACCTAACCATCCAATATTTAAAGCCTGTCAAAAATATGGAACCTAAACTAATAACTAAAACTGTATCGGGGATTTCACTTTACGACGCAAACAAGAGATTTAATGAATTTCTTCCGAAACGAACATATTGGTCTCATAATTTTGTCATTATTTTAAGTGAAGATATTGCAAAAAATGGAATTAGAGGAACATTAGACTTTTTTAGAAGAAATCTTGAAATGAGACAGGACGTATTAATCCTAATTGCAAAGAAGCCAAGTGAAATTCTAAGTAAAATGCAAAGTGAAAATATTACGGGATTGAATTTAAAGAATACTGCCAATGATGCATCCAAACTCACTAGTACGGGTGAATTAAGTACGATTCATAAAATTTATCAAAATTTATATTTTGAAGATCCGAACTTAAGGGTAACTCATATCTCAATAAGTGGGGACGATCCAAGAATTGATGGATTATCAGTATTTAAAAAAGATAAATATGTAACAACCATTGATGGAGAAGTTGCTAAGGGTTGGGGTTTATATGATTTAGGGAATGATTGGTCACGTATGATACTGAATTGCAATCAGTCTCCTTCAAAGAAAAGTAAAATTTCATATAGCATAAAAAACAAAGATAAAAAAACAAGCGTGACACTTGCAAAAGATAATAAATTGCACATTAAAATTTCTGGTTACTATGAGGCAATGATCACAGAGAATCAATGTATGTTAGATTTAAAGGATCCAAAGAATATTACAAAATTAGAAAATAAATTAAATCAAGAGATTACGAAAACGGTATTAAATACAATAAAATACGCCCAAAACATTAATGTGGATTACTTTGGTTTTGGGAATCTACTTTATCGATCTAATCCTAAGCAATGGAAGAGAATAAAAGCTGATTATCCAAATCGATTTAATGATGCAAATGTTAATTTAGATTTCGTAACAAAAATCACTCAAACTGGCGCAGTTTACGACTAGGGGTGGGTAAGGTGAAACAAATTAGATTAAATACACTTCAACTTAGTTCTATTATATTTATTCAAATTGCTGGAACAGGTCTATTAATAGTACCTGGTACGGTTGTTTTAATAGCGGGAATTGATGGATGGATATCAATTATTATTAGTACCCTTCACGCATTACTGCTCGGAATGATTGTATTTTTTTTATATAAGTACTTCCCAAACGATACTTTAATAGGGATATTTGAAAAAGTTACTGGGAAAATAATTGGAAAATTATTAGGGGTAGGATTCGTCATCTATTGTTTGGTCTCATTAAGTACCGTCATCAAACAAGGCTGTTCGATTACGTTAAATATTTTTCTACCGGAATCTAAACCAGTTAACTTTTATATTGCCTATTTTTTAATCGTAGTCTATATTCTCAAAATGGGGATTACAGTATTAGCTAGAACAAACGTGTTAATTACGATTTTTCTTCTAATTTCCTTTCTAACAATTATACTGACTGCGATCCCTTTACTTGAAATACCATTAAAGCCGATGATGGCAGAAGGTATGAAACCGATATTAAAGGGCTCTTTATCTCCGTCTAGTTTGATGAATCAAGTCATACTCATTTCAATGATATTCCCACTTTTTCCGAAAGAAGAAAAAGGGAATATCAAAAAAGTAATTCTGTATTCTCTATTACTAGTAGGCGGTTTAAGTACAATCTTATCAGTTATGACAATTGGTATTCTTGGACTTGAAACAAAAGATCAATATTTTCCAATCTATACAATTGCAAAATTAATAGAGATTGATTACTTTTGGCGAAGATTAGATGTGTTAATCATGTTCGCTTGGGTAGGTGGAGTGACTTTAAAAATCTCATTTTGGTTTTACTGTACATTATTAGCTATAAAACAGATATTAAATATTGAAAGTTATCAGCCGATCGTGTTGCCAATGACATTATTAATATTTACTTTAGCATTTTATGCTACTAACAATTCAACTGAGTTGTCCTATTACTTAGGTAGAGTTTATCCGTTATTTTCATTGTTATCTTATGAATTACTAATACCAGTACTAATTTTCATCATCATGCTAGTAAGAAAAGGAGTATCAACTAGATGAAAATCTTACTTATTTTGTTAGCCTGTATTATGGCATTAGTATTTGAAATGAAAAGTAATAGGAAAGAAGGTCATCAACATTATTTATTGATTAATGTTATCGTGCTATTAATTGTCATCTTTACAACGGTTATCCATGAGCACAAACCGTTTACAATAACGAATATTATGATTAAATTCTTTCAGCCGATGGTTGAATTGATATATGGGTAAGTACTATTAAAAAGTGCTCGTAACTACTTGTCTATATTAAAGTATGAGGTGACAGTATTGGTTTTAAAAAAATATAAGATAAATGCAGATTCTATCAAAATGACAACATCACTTATGGCTGGAAATCATCAATTTTATTTAGATGATTCTATTGAAGCTGGTGGAGAAGATAAAGGGATGCATCCACTAAATGCATTTTTAGGAATATTAGCTGGAAGTCTAAATAATTTTGCACACATTATAGCCACCAAAAAAAAATTCGAACTAAAGGGAATCGAATTTAATGTTGAAGCTCAATTAGATCCCCGTGTCATTGAAGTCGAGGATGCAGTGAGTCCATCTTTTGAAACAATCACTATTTATGCTGAAGTTGACACGCCAGAGTCTAATAAAAAAATACAAGAATTAAAAAAAGATACTGAATCTAGATGCCCTCTATTTAATCTAATCATTGGATCTGAAATAGAACTAGAATCTACTTGGGTAAAGAAAAGTTAACTTCATCAATAACTCAAATCAGTAAACATGCTGCTTTTGAATTTGGTATATAAATCATAATTTTACTGGATGAAGAGAAAATAAAATAATTTACTATATATCGCTACTTATGAAAAAATGGTGATTTTCTAAACATCATCTTTACTATTCATAAGTTTTTTTGTGTTTAGTGAAGTATCATCATATTTCTTGGTACGTAGTGACTCAAACAAGAAACTAAAATAGAAAGTGTAGCTTGGTAATATCCACCTATATATGAATTGCGTATAGTAATAGAAAAAACGGCAATCAATATGATTGCCGTTTTACGCTTCATAATATATTTTTTCTTTTTGAGATACAATGTCTTTTAATTGTCTTACAGTAATACTATATTTTAAACGAATCGCTTCAAGCTCCATAATAGCAACATCAATATACTCTGGTTCAGCATGGATAAAATTGATTTCTTTATATTCTAGTTGTTTTTGTAAGTTTCGGAGTTCGTTATGTAATATTTCCGTTGGAGAATGTTCCCTAAGAGTTGATTTTGTGAAACGGTTAAAAAATAAGTTGAATTTTGTTTTTTTAGAGACTGTTTTTTCTTGAATCAATACTGAATTAGCCATTAACTTATCCTCCTAAAATATAGAATGAATCAATATTTATAGATTTCATAACTTGTCCAAATGAATAAACTCATAGATTCATAACAATCTTTGTTTTTATAAAGATATTAATGTGAAATAAAGAAAATGCTAAAAATTATTGATTTTGAATAAAAATTTTATTAGGAGGAGGTTTAGTATTGAAAAAAATAAATAAAGTGATCGTATCTATTATCGTTTTTTTTCAATTGGTTTTATTAACTTCATGTAGTAATATTCCGTATGAACCAAAAATAAAAATGGACATAATTGTTAGAGAATTAACGAAAAAAGAATATAGTGAAGTAGGTAAAAATGATTTAGATAATCCTACTATTCATGATTTTAAGAAGCTTATTTTTGATTTTGAAATGAAACATTCAAATCAAATTACATATCGAAGCATTAATATCCCGGAACATCCTATTTGGAAATTTAGAATCAATTCGATCGATGGAGAACGTTATTGGTTTGGGAATTATAATGAAATGCAAGACAATTCAATGGTTCATAGAGAAATTGTGTTTTATTCAAAAGGGGTTACTGAAGAACAAATTAGAAAAGCTTTTGAAAACACGTTCATAAGAATTTCTTATCAAACAAAAGATGGGGTAAGTAGTACGATGGAATACAATATTGGGAATTCTATCGAATTCAATAAGCAATCTAAATAAAATTTAAGCTTTTCGTATGAATCTGATACACTTAGGGAACATAAAGATTAGATGTACTTTATGTAAAATGAATCTAGAAATGAGGACAATAATCCATGGAAAAAATTGAAGTAGGCGAAATCCTAACATTAAGCTATGAAGATGATCAAGAACAAGACTATGAAGTGCTTGGTTCAATTGATATTGAAGGTGTAGAATACATAGCAGTTGGCTTAGTTGAAGATGTGGAACAAGAGAGTGAAGAAGATATTGATGTTTTCTTCTTAAGAGTAGAAGAGAGTGGCGAATTCTTTGATATTGAAACAGAAGAAGAATTTGAAAAAGTATCTGCTGCATTTGATCAATCACTAAAAGAAGAAGAATAAAACATAAAAAAGTAGAAATTGAGATGATATCAATTTCTACTTTTTTTAAATTAACTTGAAGCAGGAACGGTTTCGTTTACTGATTCACTTTGTACGAATGAGGCAGATTCCCATTTTTTTGAACGCCATCTCCAAAGCATAAGTAATCCACGTATCCATTCATCCGCAATGAATGCAATCCATACGCCTATTAGTCCAAGGTTAAAGTGAACTCCTAGTATGTATGCGATTGGAATACTAATGCCCCACATGGATATAATGCCCATCATGACGGGGAATTTCACGTCACCAGCTGCACGGAGAGAACTGATGACGATTAAATTGAAAGCACGGCCAGGTTCAAGAATAATTGTGCAAATTAAAAGCAATGTTCCAGTGTGGATAATTTGTTCATTATCCGTAAAGATTGAAAATAATGGTTTAGAGAATAAGGCTGCAATAATAGCCATTATTGTTGAAATACAGATACCCAATTTTAGACTGCGTAAACAATGTTCATATGCAGTTTTTAAATCTCTGGCACCTACTAGTCTTCCGATAATAATTTGTTCACCTTGCCCAATGGCTACTGAAAATAAGAAGATAAACATCATAATATTTTGTGCATATACCTTAGTTGTCAGGGCCTCAGTTCCAATCATAGTTATAAAGATTGTAATGATGATTTGAGAGGCGTTATAGGAAATGTTTTCTCCAGCTGCAGGTACGCCGATTTTAAATAAATTTTTCGAGTGCTGAATCGGCTTAGATTGAAGGACTTTTTTAAACGAAATAAAGCCAATCCTTTTCATGAAAATATAAATAATTAAAATTGTACAAATGATTCTTGCGATTGATGTAGACCAAGCTACCCCTGCTTCACCAAGAACTGGTAAACCAAATGGCCCAAATATGACAAAGTAATTTCCGATTGCATTTAATATGTTCATTAAAATAGTGACTTTCATCATATCTTTTGTGAAGCCATAACTACGTAAAGTTGCCGAAATCGTCATCATGATTGCTTGCACGAACATAAATGCACCAACGATTTCTAAAAATGAATTTCCTCTTACGATTAAGTCTGGATCTAATCCCATCCATTTTAAAATGTAGGAAGAAAAAAAGAATAATAAAATACTAATGATAATACCAATTCCAAAGTTTGCAACCATAGAAACTGTAAAAACTTCTTTTGCTTTATACTCATTTTTTGCACCTAAATATTGAGCAACTAATATTGATGTACCAGCAGTTACAAAACCAAATAATAATGTAACTAAGCCCATGACTTGAGACGCAACACCTACAGCGGCTACTGCATGATCCGAATACTTACTAAGCATTAGGGTATCAACACTACCCATTAACATAAATAATAATATTTCAATAAATATTGGCCAGGTAATATGCAAAAGGGAGAGTGGCTTATCGTTACTTTGAATCTTGTTTGAAGATTCCATGTTTCATCCCTACCTTTTCAAAAAAGAAAAGGATGTCTCAATACAACAATGTATTGTCTTAGGACACCCTTCACATTTTATAATTTCAGTTAAGAAAACTTAACAAAGCCTATAATTTAATAATTTTTACACCGTTAGCTTCAATAGTAAACTCTGTATTATATGTTTCATATTCATTCGTTATGACATTCAATACTGTTTTATTTTTTAATAACTCAGGCGTTTTTACAGATATTTTATTTGGATTATTACTTAAAATGTATACAAACGTATCGCTTTCAAATCTCTTAGCGTAAACAATTGTATTCGTTTCGTTGTTTGCTTCAATAAAGCTAAATGTTCCTTCACTACCAATTGCTTTATGGTCTTTACGAAGTCTTAAAAGTGTTTGAACATATTCAAACAGTTCACGATCTTGTCGTTCTTCATCCCAAATCATACATTTACGGCATCCAGGATCTTGTTTTCCTGTCATCCCAATTTCATCACCATAGTAAATACAAGGCGCACCTGGGAATGATAATTGGAATGTGTACAATAGTTTTAGTTTTTCAATATTTTCATCACAAATTGTTAACACGCGAGGTGTGTCATGACTTCCTAATAAGTTAAAGGCAACTTCATTTACATTTTGTGGATACGAATGAAGTACTTCACTAATTACGTTAGTGAAATCTTCAGCAGTGATTTTGTCTTTTGCGAAGAAATCCAAAGCGCCATTAGTGAATGGATAGTTCATAACAGCATCAAACTGATCTCCTTGTAACCAAGGCATGGAATCATGCCATATTTCACCTAAAATATAAAGATCAGGATTTACAGATTTCACTTCTTTTCTAAATTCTCTCCAAAATGCATGATCGACTTCATTTGCAACGTCTAAACGCCAGCCATCAATATTAAATTCTTTTGCCCAATACTTACCAACCTCTAATAGGTATGCTTTTACATCAGGATGTTCAGTATTCAATTTTGGCATCGACGGTACAAAGGCAAAAGCATCATAATTCGGTGTAGGTTCAGTCACAATCGGGAATTCCTTTAAGTGGAACCAGTCTTTATAAATTGATTTTTCTTGTTTTTGCAGTACATCTTGAAACGGCTCGAAGAAATAGCCACTATGATTAAACACAGCATCTAACATTACTTTAATATTACGTTCATGACACTCTTCTACTAATCTCTTAAATGTTTCTTTCGTGCCAAATTGAGGATCAATTTCCATATAATCAATCGTGTCATATTTATGATTTGAATGTGCTTTGAAAATTGGGGTAAAATAAATTCCGCCAATTCCTAATTCTACAAGATGGTCCAGATGTTGAATTACACCTTCAAAATCTCCACCAAAGAAATTATTTGTAGCAGGTTCTTCGCTTTCCCACGCTAAAGTACCTTTAGGGTTAATCGAAGGGTCACCATTTGCAAATCTTTCAGGGAAAATTTGATACCATACAGTATCTTTAGCCCAACTAGGAGCTTTAAAGATATCAGCCTCATTTAAAAATGGAAAACAGAAATAATATGCTGTATCATCTGTCGGGATTTCATCATAAAATCCTCGCTCTGCATAAACAATCGTTTCTTCAGGATTACTAAGTTCAAAACCATAACGAAGACGACGGAAGGGAGGCTTGATTTCTACAAACCAGTAATCGAATAATTCCGTACTTCCACTTTTTTTCATTTCTGTTTTATTAATTTGCCATGCTCCATCTTCCCAATGATAAGGGTCACCATGAATTAAATTAACAGACGACACATCATCTTTTTTTGTACGTAATCGAATGTGAAGTGTCTCGTTATTGTAAGCGTATGCATAGTTATTTTTCGGGCGGTGATATATAGCTTCTTTTAACATTATGCTACCTCCAGCGTCTTATTTAGACAATCGTTTGCTTAAAAAAAGAGTATAATTAAACGCTTTCATTGTCAATTGTTTTGAAAGCTCATATTTGTACATTGTTTGATTTTTATTTCATACTTTATAAATGTATAATATGTGATAGAGTAGACAAGAGCAGAATGTACTAGGAGGAGCAGAATTGATCAGAAACTTTTTTACAAAGCGATTTAAGTTGAAAAGTATATATGAAGCAAAAGATAGCAAACTAATTTATGTATTCATCCAAAATATACTAGTTGGTTCATTGATTGCCTTTCCATTAGTGTTTCAAATCATACAAACTGATTCACAAAGATTAGCGGAGAGAGTATTTGCACCATATTATGAAAACACTAGTTGGCAGAAAGATTTACCTGATTGTCGTTACGATGACCAACTTACTTGTCAGGACAATAAACAAAAAATAATTGAAGTAAAAAATCAGCGAATTGTTTTTGATCCAACAGATCAATATGATGTGGATGACAAAGAGAGTATCACAATTATATTTGGGAAGAAAAATATTCATGCAAACTTACTAGGATTTGATCTTTATGGGGGATACAATGACCAATTAGTAAAATCGTTAGATCAAAAAAATGCTGAACAATTATTACTTGGAATTGTATCAAGTGTCAAAATGCAAGCAGTTGCAATGATGATGCAATTATTTTACCCAATAACGATCGTTACGAATATTATTTACATCGCAATTGTATCGTTAATGGCTTTATTATTTAATATTGGAAATTCTAAAAAGTTGACATATAGGCAATTCTTCTCGTTTCTATCATATGCAGCTACATTACCAGCCATTTTTGCGTTTATGATTGGAACCATTTTTTCAATCGCATTTCTATATATCGCCTTTAATTTTGGGGTTATTTTATTTGCATTCTATATCTATCGTAAATATAATCGAGTTGTTTAAATACAGTAACGACAAGGGGAGGAAGAGCATTCCTCCTTTTATTTTTAAGTTTTCTAAAAATTAAGAATTAACTTGGTATTTATTACCAAAATGTCCAATATATTTAAATGGAAAAGCTATATATATTTTTGTCTTCATCGTTTATGATGTAAGTAGAATTTCTAAAAAAAGTGAAATGTAAGCGCTTATAAAAACAATTGATATAAAAATTAAAATATACTAATTTGTTTGACTTTCATATTTTAGTAGATTATTATAAAAGTGTGAAAGCGCTTGCTATACTTTATGAAAATTATAACCTTGTTAGGGGGAAACAAAAGTGAAACTAAAATCAATGTTTGCTGTATTTGCAACGGTAAGCTTAAGTTTAGGTGCATTAGCTGGATGTGGTTCTTCAAAAGATACTACAAACACTGCTAAAGACAAAAAGAAAGACGACCTTCCTTGGGATGAACAAGCAAAAGGTTACAAAATGGAAGAAGAAGTACTAAATGGTGAAGCTCCATTAAAAGTATGGTTAGATAATGACGATTATGCAAACGCTATCATTGAAGCTTTCAATGCTAAATACCCAAAAGTTAAAATTGAGTATGAAAAAGTTGGTGCGGTTGATACACGTGCTAAAATGGAACTTGATGGTGAAGCTGGATTAGGTGCAGACGTTTTCGTACAACCACATGATGGTATTGGTGCTTCATTAGAATCAGCAATCATTGGACCAATGGGACAATATACTGATGAAATTAAAGATCGTTTCTTAGATTCTTCTGTTGGTACTGTTATGAGCGATGGTCAAGCTTACGGTGTTCCGATTTCTACAGAATCGGTTGCATTATTCTATAACAAAACATTACTAAAAGAATTAACTGGTTCAGATGCTGCGCCTACTGAGTGGGATCAAATTTCTGAATTAGCTAAAACATACAATAATAAAAAGAAAAACCAATGGACAGTTCGTTGGGAAGTTGGAAACTCTTACATGAGCTACTTCTTCTTATCAGCTAATGGTTATGATTTATTTGGTAAAGATGGCACAGACGCTTCTAAAATCGGATTCGATACAGAAGAAGCAAAAGCTGGTCTAGAAGCATTAAAAGCAGTACGTCCTGAGTGGGATGTAAACTCTGCAGATGCTACAAACGATACAACTACTTTAGAATTTGCTAAAGGTAAAACACCATTCTTAATTACTGGTCCATGGGCGATCGGTGATGTGAAAAAAGGTGCTGACAAAAATAAATTTGAATTTGGAATTGCTCAACTTCCAAAAATTAATGGTAACCAACCTGTAACTTTCTCTGGTAACCAAATTGCAAACGTATCTTCTTACTCTAAACATCCAGCGGCTGCTCGTGTATTCGCAATGTTCTTAGGTTCTAAAGAAGGTGCAGAAGCTTTATACAAAACAACTGGTAAATTACCAGCTCTTAAAGAGCAATATGCAAGTGAAGTTCCTGGTTTAAGTGATGATGTATTACTTCAAGGTGTTGCAGCTCAAGCGGCATTCTCAAAACCAATGCCTTCTATTCCAGAAATGGCTAACTGGTGGGATCCTGCTAAAAATATGATCGTAAACGTTTGGGATGGCTTAATGTCTCCTGAAGAAGCACAAAAGAAAGCTGTTGAAGATTTCGAAGCATTACAAAGTGGTGCTGGTAAATAATCAATCTAGTATCATTACAGCCTCTCAACAATATGAGAGGCTGTATTATCAACTAATTATGCAAACGGTTTCTGCTATTTGCATAATTTAAGATAATAAGATATTGTTTTGCATATACGGGTACCGATTTTTGGTACGGAAGGGGGAGAAAAGATATGGCAACGGCGAATGTTAATGAACAAAAGCCTAATATACCTGATAACGGATCAAAAAAAATGAACCCATCACTGCCAGCCATTCTGTCAGTCTTTATATGGGGACTTGGACAAGTCGTAAACAAGCAATTTTTAAAAGGATTATTCTTCTTTGCAATACAATTATTGGTTGTAGTAGTTGAGGTTGCAACAGGTCACTATTCAAAAGCTGATCTTTCTGAAGGTTTCTATTTAAGAGAAAATGGTGGATTTTTTATAAAAGGTTTTTGGGGTTTAGTAACTCTAGGTACACAGCCTCGTACGATGGGAATCACTGGACTAACTGAAGGTGATCACTCAATTGTACTTTTAATAAATGGAATTATCGCACTAATATTTATTTCCGTACTTATTGGAATATACTATTGGAACATAAAGGATGCATACAAAGTAAGAAGAACTTTAAATGAAACAAACTTTGTACAAACTTCAAGAGAATACTTAAGAGACTTATGGGATGGAATGTTTGAATTTATCGTACTAATTCCATCAATGGTTATGTTGACATTAATATCTTTAATGCCAATCATCTTTGGCGTTTTAATCGCATTTACAGATTATAATAAATTCCACTTACCGCCTACTAAACTAGTAAGCTGGGTTGGATTCGAAAACTTCGTTAATTTATTTTCTTTACCAATTTGGACACATACATTTACTGGTGTATTTACTTGGACATTCGTTTGGGCAATTCTATCAACAGTAACTTGTTTCTTCGGTGGATTGTTTATGGCGGTAGTCGTAAATAGTAACCGAGTAAAAGGAAAGAAATTCTGGCGTACAATTTTTATTTTACCTTGGGCAATTCCAAGTATGATTTCACTTCTAGTATTCAAAACATTATTCAACGGTCAATTCGGTCCAATCTCTCAGTTCTTAGTAGATATTGGCTTGACTGCAGAACGAATCGGATGGTTCACAGATTCTAATCATCCAAACATTGCTCGTGCAACAATCATTGTCATTAACTTATGGTTGGGATTCCCTTACTTTATGGCTTTAATGACTGGGGTTATGACTAGCTTAGATAAAGAAATTTATGAAGCTGCTAAAATTGATGGTGCAACAAGATCTCAAGAATTTTGGAAAATTACTTTCCCATTAGTACTTGCTGCAACAGCACCACTATTAATTATGTCATTTGCTACAAACTTTAATAATTTCAACGTTATCTATTTCTTAACAGAAGGTGGACCAGCTAATCCGAATTACCAGTTTGCTGGATCTACAGATATCCTGATTACGTGGATTTACAAATTGACTTTAGATAATCGTATGTATAATATGGCGTCTGTTATGTCGATTCTAATCTTCTTAATTATCGGATCAATTTCTGCTTGGAACTTTACTCGTACAAAGCAATTTAAAGAGGAGGAGTTCTAAAATGTCTACAAATATAAAAATGAACAAGAAGAGTTTTAATTTTGGAAGCGCATTATTAACATCATTAACTTACATTTTACTAGTATTAGTAGCGATTGTTGTATTATTTCCAATTATTTGGATTGTAGGTTCGTCATTTGGTGAGTCAACAGGTCTTGCAAGTGCAACACCAATTCCAAAAAATCCTACAATTGAACACTATAAAGAATTATTTGAGAAGACAAAGTTTTCTCTTTGGTACTGGAATACATTAAAGATTGCATTATTAAACATGGTCATTTCAGTATTTTTATCAACTTCGGCAGCATATGTATTTTCTCGCTTTAAATTTAAAGGGAAAAAATTTGGTATGGTTGCGATTCTAGTTCTACAAATGTTCCCTTCATTTATGGGAATGATTGCGATTTACATCTTATTCTTAAACTTTGGTTTATTAAATAATCACTTAGGATTAGTTTTGGTATATGCAGCGGGACAAATTCCATTTAATACATGGTTAATTAAAGGTTACCTAGGTGCAGTGCCAAAAGCGCTAGATGAATCAGCAATGATTGATGGTGCAACGAAGACTCAAATTTTCTTTAAAATTATTTTACCTTTATCAAAACCAATTTTAACATTCGTAGCCTTAACACAATTTATGGCACCTTGGATGGACTTCATCCTTCCACGTTTGTTAATTAGCTCAAATGAAAAGAAAACATTAGCGATCGGGTTATTTGAATTAATTAAAGGTCAAACAAACCAAAACTTTACAATGTTTGCTGCTGGTGCAGTATTAGTAGCAGTTCCAATTACGATTTTATATGTATGGTTACAAAAATACATTATTCAAGGTGTAACTGCTGGTGCTAATAAAGGCTAATCAGTAACAAATATAAAAATGAACAGAGTGAGGTCTAGTATCTCACTCTTTTTTCAAAATGAGGGCAGAAGATGAAATCAATAAAAACGCTAATCGCTATATTATGTGTTGCCTCACTAATTGGATGTTCAAATCAAACTGTAACAGAAAAAAAAACATCAATTGAAGATAAAAAAATCAAAAACTTTAATATTAGTAAGACTTTTAGTGAAGATGTTCGCACATGTTATTCTTTATTTCCAATATCATTTGCAGATTCAAATAATGATGGATATGGGGATTTAAAAGGGATAGAAAATAAATTGGATTACTTAAAAGAACTTGGCATTCAATGTATTTATCTGAATCCGATTCACCCATCTCCTTCATACCACAAGTATGATGTTATTGATTACTATGCTATTGATCCAAAATTTGGTACAATGAGCGAATTTGAAAATCTATTAAAGACTGCAAAAGAAAAAAATATAAAAATTATGATGGACATGGTGTTTAATCATACATCAATTCAGCATCCTTGGTTTAAAAAGGCTGTAAAAGGTGAAGGGAAATATAAGGATTATTATATTTTCAATGATGGGAAAGACAAAGATTTTCCATTAAAAGGTCCATGGTATCGTGCAGGGAAACAATTCTATCATGCATTTTTTTGGGAAGGAATGCCTGATTTAAACTTAGATAATGAAGATGTAAGAAATGAATTATATAAAATCTCAAATTTTTGGTTAGATAAAGGGATTGATGGTTTTCGTCTAGACGCCGCAGCAATGGGGTTTGAACCAAGTGAATATAAACGTGGTACAAATGTACTCGGCAAAAATGTGAATTTTTGGAAAGAGTATACATCTAATGTTAAGAAAACCAATCCAGATGCATTTGTAATAGCAGAAGTTTGGAAACCGATTAATGACCAAAAGAGATATTATGAATCATTTGATTCAATGTTTAATTTTGATGGTTCAGATCAAATTATGCGAGTTGTGAAAACTGGCACTGCATTTGACTTTCAATCTTTCTTTTCAAATGAAATTGAAGGGAAAAAATTGAAGGATGGTCAACAATTTATTGATTCTGTATTTATTAGTAATCACGATCAAAATCGTGTAGCAAGTCAAGTTAATGGAAATATTGAACAAGCAAAATTAGCAGCAAGTATTTATTTAACATTGCCTGGAATTGCCTATGTTTATTATGGTGAGGAATTAGGAATGTTAGGGCAAAAGCCAGATGAGCAAATTAGGGAACCCTTTAAGTGGAATAAATCACTAACTGATGGTACAACAAAGTGGGAACCGATTAGTTTAAATAAAGAACTAGCTTCATTAGATGAACAAAGAAAAAATCCTCAATCAATGTTTACTCATTACAAAAATTTAATATCTGTTAGAAATAACAATGAGGCATTTAATATATTTAGTGATTTTATAGAAGGACCTTATAATGAAGGGTCAAGTTTATCTTATATTAGAGAAAGTCAAAATCAAAAGATTTTAGTCATTCATAATATTGAAGCAGAACCGATTAAACTGAATGTAAAAGAGAAAATCATCAAGAATTTATATATGAACCAAGCTACTTTCAATCAATCAAATCTTACTTTAAATGGCTATGGAACAATTATTCTTGAAATTCAAAAATAATGTACTATATCAAGAACCCATATGATAGTGATATCATATATTTAATCGCAGAATAGAAACTTGTATATAAATAAGCTAGAGAAAAAATGAGGTGTTACGATGGGAGTTACAATAAACGATGTAGCAAAAGCAGCTGGAGTTGCCCCTTCTACAGTTTCTCGTGTTATCTCAGATAGTTCACTGATTAGTGATCGTACGAAACGAAAAGTAAAAAGAATAATGGAGGATCTAGGATATCATCCTAATATAAATGCACGTAACTTAGCGAATCAAACATCTCAAACATTGGGGATTGTTATGCCGAGTTCAGCAAGTAAATCATTCCAAAATCCTTTTTTCCCTGAGGTAATTAGGGGAATCAGTTCAACTGCTCATATGAAGGATTATTCTTTACTACTCTCAACTGGTGAAACAGAGGAGCAAATACTTGAGGCAGTAGAAAAAATGGTAATGGGAAAACGTGTAGATGGAATTATTCTTCTATACTCACGAGAAAATGACCCAATTATTCAATATTTATTAAAACAAGAATTTCCGTTTGTTCTTGTTGGTAAACCATATCAACATGTTGAAAGAATTACCTATATAGACAATGACAATTATGGTGCAGCTAGAGAAGTTACGAACACCTTTATCCGTAAAGGACATGAAAAAATTGCTTTTGTTGGTGGTAGTAGAGATTTTCTTGTAACACAGGAGAGATTAAGTGGTTATTGTGATGCAATGAAATTATCTGGATTACCATTAAATGACGAATATGTTTTTCATGATGACTTCCTATTGGAAAGTGGTAAAGCATCGATTGATCATTTGATGAGATTAGAAGAACCTCCAACAGCTATTGTAGCAGCTGATGATATTATCGCGTTAGGTATATTAAGCTCGTTAGCTGATTTAGGGAAGCAAGTTCCTGAACAAGTATCGGTTATTAGTTTCAATAATTTAGTACTAGCAGAACTAGCAACTCCTAGACTTTCATCTGTTGATGTCAATATATTTCAACTTGGAAACGAAGCTACGAAACTAGTAATTGACCGAATTCAGTCAAATGATACACATTCAAAAAGTGTGATTGTACCTTATCGTATAGTTGAGAGACAATCAAGCTTAGATGAGCAAGCGAAATCATAGTCTAATGTTTCGTAAAAAAGAGAACACATAATGTTATGTGTTCTCTTTTTACTTTGATTAAATCTATTGGATTTTTAATAAAAGGGTACAAAAAATAGATTTTTCGTTATACTATCAATAATAGCAACTAGATTAGGAGGAACTTTATGAATTTTTCATGGAAAAATTATGCATTTCCGTTGATTTTACTTATTAGCATTGTAATAGGTTCATTTATCGGTATAATGTCAGAAAATGTTGGGATCGCCCTTAAGCCAATAGGTGACCTGTTTTTAAATTTATTATTTGTTGTTGTTGTACCGCTTGTATTTTTCTCAATCGCATCAAGCTTTGCGAATGGCGGAGGAGAAAATTTTGGGAAAATGATCAGAAATATGTCTGGTGTTTTCTTATTTACAGGTATTATTTCAGCGGTCATTATGCTAGTTGTAATGAAAATCTATCCACCTGCACATGGAGTTAATATTCCAATCGTTAAACCTGATGCTACAGAAGATTTATCAGTGGCAGAGCAAATCGTTAACACATTTACAGTTAGTGATTTTTCTGGATTATTTTCTCGCAGTAATATGATGGCAATTATTGTATTTGCGGTATTAGTCGGATTAGCTACTAATAAAGCTGGAGAAAAAGCTGACATTGTTAAGAAGTTATTATCAAGTGGTAATATCGTTATTATGAATATGGTTAACTATATTATGTATCTAGCACCGCTTGGACTTGGAGCATATTTTGCTTATCTTGTACCAACTTACGGGAAAGAACTAGTAGGATCATATGCAAGAGTATTTATACTATATTATGTTACAGCTATTTTATTATATTTTATTGTATATAGTATATTTGCATATATGGCTGGTGGCCGTGAAGGCTTTATCATTTATTGGAAAAATGTTATCCCTTCAACGCTAACTTCACTTGGTACTTGTAGTAGTGCTGCTACCATTCCTACCAACTTTGAATCAGCTGAAAAAATGGGTGTATCTAAAAATGTAAGAGAAACTGTTATTCCACTTGCAAGTGCGCTTCATAAAGACGGATCTGTAATGGGGGGCGTTGTAAAAATTGCCTTCGCATTCGGTGTATTCCATATGAATTTCTCAGGATTAAATATTTACCTTGTAACAATAGGAATTGCACTATTAGTTGGAATGGTAATGGGAGCGATTCCTAATGGCGGGATGATAGGCGAGATGTTAATCCTTTCGTTATTTGGTTTACCAGTTGAAGCTTTACCAATACTAGCAGCGATCAGTACAATTATAGATCCACCTGCAACGATGTTAAATGCAACAGGGGACTTATCTGCAAGTATGCTAGTAGAACGAATGACAAACGGCAAGAAGTCTGCTTAAGGGTACTCTGAGTGAAAACATAATTATTAGATAAGAAATGGGAACTAATTAGTTATTAATTAGTTCCCATTTTTTATGATTTTAGCTCTAAAAATAAAAAAGTGAAGCACTTGGTACTTGCTTGCATTTTCTTCATAACTGTAATATGGGTATTTTGGAATCAAACAATTACCTCCTTTCATATTTCATTTTCAAAGTAAGGTATTCTCCTAATCAATCGATCAAATAAATAAATTTTCAAAAAAAATAACACATATTCTCAGAATATGTGCTATCTCAATTAGATTATTATTTTAAATTTTCTGGGTTTAAACCTAGTAATTCTTCAACTACGAAGCGGCCATCTTTACGGATTAATACGTCATCGAAATAAATTTCTCCGCCACCGTATTCTGGACGTTGGATACAAACCATATCCCAGTGAATATTTGAGTTGTTTCCATTGTATGCTTCATCATAAGCTTGACCAGGAGTGAAGTGGAAGCTACCATCGATTTTTTCGTCGAATAAAATGTCTCCCATTGGGTGTAAGATATATGGGTTTACACCAATTGCGAATTCACCAATGAAGCGCGCGCCTTCATCTGTGTCAAAAATCTTGTTGATACGTTCTGAATCGTTTGCAGTAGCTTCAACAATTTTACCATCTTTAAACTTAAGCTGAACATTTTCAAACGTAAAGCCATTGTTAGGAGATGGCGTGTTATAAGAAAGCGTACCATTTACTGAATCACGTACAGGTGCAGTAAATACTTCACCATCAGGGATATTCATTTCACCAGCACATTTAATTGCAGGGATATCTTTAATTGAGAATGTTAAATCAGTACCTGGACCTTTAATTGATACTTTGTCAGTACGGTTCATTAACGATACAAGAGCATCCATTGCTTTGTCCATTTTACCGTAGTCCAGATTACATACATCGAAGTAGAAATCTTCGAAAGCTTCTGTGCTCATTTTTGCAGATTGGGCCATTGAGTCTGTAGGGAAGCGTAATACAACCCATCTTGTTTTTGGAACACGGATTTCTCTATGTACTTTATGACCTACTGTTTTACCGTGAATTTTTGTTTTTTCATCTGGTACATCAGAAAGTTCGCTAATATTAACACCAGAACGTAAACCGATATACGCATCCATGTCTTTCATTACATTTGCTTCATAATCAGCAATTTTATTAAAATGTTCTTCTGTAGCTCCCATTAATAAAGCGCGGTCTACTTTATGATCTTTAATTGAAACGAAAGGAAAACCACCAGCAGCATATGCTTCTTTTACTAGTGCAGTTACTAATTCAGTTTCAAGTTTAAAGTTCTCAATCAGGATTTTCTCGCCTGGTTGTAATTTTACTGAGTAATTGATTAAGTTTTTAGCTAACTTAGCAATTCGTGGATCTTTCATGAAAATTCCCTCCAATATTTAAGACTACGATACTATTGTAAACTATTTGGTCAGTTTTGTTTACTGATAGTATTCTTTTTTTACAAAAGAATTTGAAAACTTATAAATTGACATATTTAGTGTTTGGTAAAATTTGTAGTATAATACGAAATAAGTGATTAATTTTGTGGAAAGCTACTGTATGAAAGGGGTCAATTTAAAATGAATCTAATTTCAGTTAGTGCATTAATTGCAGCAATCGCATTTGTTGTTTTAGTCGTATTTGTAAGTCGCACGTTATTTAGATTAGAAAGAGTGTTTAGAGAGGTAGAAACGACACTGTCTGAGACACAAAAAGATTTACATGATGTTAGTGTGGAAACAGTTCAATTCATACATACTTCGAATCATTTAGCTGAAGAAGCTAAAATTTTAGTTAGAAATTCAAACGAATTAGCAAAAGATATGTGTGAGCGTGCAAAATCCCTTGATGTATTAGCTAAATCAGTAGAAGAAGTTGGCGTTACAATCGCTGAAATGAACGAAAAAGTAAGAGATACTGCTTCTAATGTTACGAACACAGTAAAATCAAGTACTGAAAAAGTATCCCAAGCTCTACAATGGGGAAATACTGCAATTGATATTTGGGAAAAGTTTAAAACGAAGCGTGAGGGAAAAAAGAAAAATGGTCAATCGAATTTCAACGATTCAACAGTTTGATGAATTACTTAGCTCAAACGAGAAGTTCATCTTTTTAAAACATAGTACAACATGTCCAATCAGTCATGCAGCATATACTGAATTCCTTGCATTTGATTCAGCTTATGAAAATATTCCTTTATATTATTTACAAGTACAGGATGATCGAGAATTATCTAATTATATAGCGGATAAAACTTCAACTAAACATGAGTCACCTCAATTATTCATTTTTGATAATGGAAAAGCAGTATTTAATACTTCACACTTTTCCATTAAAAAAGACTCTATTGAGAATGCTTTTTTAAATAAGTAGACAATTACAGTAGTTTTAACTGTGAAAAAATACCTTAGTATAGTAAATCTTACTGTACTGAGGTATTTTTTTTATCAAATTAACAAACATGATGAACAAAAGAGGCGTGAAATTGAAAGGTGAAAAATATAATGAAAATAGATACAAGTTTCAAATAATACTCCAGAAATTTTCAAAAGACTGTTCATTTGGATCACAGAGGAGGTAAAAATGAGTATTTTAGTTCTTGGTGGAGCAGGGTACATCGGCTCACATGCAGTTTACCAGTTAATAGATCAAAACTATGAAGTAGTTGTTGTAGACAATCTCAAAACAGGACACCGACAAGCTATTCATACAAATGCAATCTTTTATCAAGGTGATATAAGGGATAAAGAATTTCTTAGAACTGTTTTTGAAAAGGAAAAAATTGAAGGAGTTTTGCATTTTGCCGCTAACTCACTAGTAGGCGAGTCAATGGCTAATCCTATTAAGTACTTTGATAATAATGTTTACGGGACTCAAGTATTGCTAGATCTAATGATTGAGTATGGTGTAAACAACATTGTATTCTCATCCTCTGCAGCTACATATGGTGAACAAGCCATCATGCCAATTACCGAGGAAATGCCTACAATGCCTACAAGTACATACGGTGAGACAAAATTGATCATGGAAAAACTAATGAAGTGGTGTGATATTGCCCATGAAGTGAAATTTGTTTCATTAAGATACTTTAATGTTGCTGGTGCAAGGGCAACAGGTGAAATAGGTGAGGATCATTTCCCAGAAACACATTTAATCCCTCTAGTTCTTCAAGTAGCTTTAAATCAACGGGAACATATATCAATCTATGGAAATGATTATGATACGCATGATGGAACTTGTATCCGTGATTATATTCATGTTGAAGACCTAATTGAAGCTCATATCCTCGCATTACACTATCTACATAATGGAGGGGAAAGTAATATTTTTAATCTTGGAAGCAGTCAAGGTTACTCGGTTAATGAGATCATAGAAGCAGCAAGAGAAGTTACTGGACATAGAATTCCGTCAGAAGTAACAGTGCGTAGGCAAGGTGACCCTAGTAGTCTAATTGCATCTTCAGAAAAAGCAATCGATGTCCTTGGATGGAGACCGAAGCGGTCATCAATACATGTAATCATAAAAGATGCATGGAACTGGCATCAATCGAATCAATCCGGTTATCAAAAGTAGGAATCTACATAAAAATACATCATATCAAAAAAAACGTGCTTACATGCACGTTTTTTTAGTAAGAAATAGGCATATCACTAAGGTGAAGAACTTTTACTCTACGTCGAATCCAGCTGCTTTCCATGCTGCAGTTCCACCGTCGATGTAAGCTACATCAGTAAAGCCCATTTGTTTAAGTAAATAAGCACCTAGTGAAGCCTGTCCACCAGCACCACATGTAACTAATACGGGACGATTTCTATCCGCCAATCTTGGCTCACGTAGATGTTCAGGTAACTCAAGGTCAGCACGAATTGGTAGCATACCAAGTGAAATATTTACACTACTTGGAATTAACCCACATGCGCCAGAATCTTTCGCATCTTGAACATCAATAACAAAAGTTTCAGGATTTGAATTAATCTTTTCTCGAGCTTCAGCAGAACTAATCCCAGGAACATTTTCACGAGCTTCTGCTACCATTTGTTTAAAAGTAATTGCCATTTTATTACCTCCATTAATATATCGTGGAAATTCCTTAAATTGGAAACTTCATACTATACATTACACCTAATATGGGAGAAATTTCAAATGATTGATAATTTGAAAATTGATTTATACATCAGTTTTCTCATATCATGCAGTTATTTTGATTAGCTTTCTAGAAAGTGTCATAATAACAAATGAGAAAGATTAGGTTATTTGCAAGGAGGACATAAGTTGAACAACAATGATTTAGACCAACTAAGAAGCGAAATTGATGAGATTAACCATCAGATGCTTGAATTACTGAATAAAAGAGGAGAAATCGTTAAGAAAATAGGCATTGCAAAAATTGATAAAGGCGTAAAACGATTTGATCCTGTTAGAGAACGTAAAATGCTTGACTATATTGCTGAACAAAATGAAGGACCATATAGCACATCAACACTGCAACATATTTTCAAAGAAATCTTTAAATGCAGTTTAGAGCTTCAAGAAGAAGATGATAAAAAAGTTTTATTAGTTTCTAGAAAAAGAAAATCTGAAAATACGATTGTTGAAGTAAATGGCGTAAAAATAGGTGATGGAAGTCCAATCATTATTGCTGGACCTTGTGCAGTTGAAAGCTATGAACAAGTGGATTCAGTTGCGAAAGTTCTAAAAGAACAGGGTGTTAAGATTATGCGTGGTGGAGCATTTAAACCACGAACTTCACCTTATGATTTTCAAGGACTTGGAGAAGAAGGCTTAAAAATACTAAAAGAAGTTGGTCAAAATCATGGACTAGATATTATAAGTGAAATTGTCAGTCCAGAACATATTGAAATGGCTCTAGACTATGTCGATATCATTCAAATTGGTGCAAGAAATATGCAAAACTTTGAACTGTTAAAAGCTGCAGGTTCAGTGAATAAACCAATCTTATTAAAACGTGGTTTAGCAGCAACTATAGAAGAGTTTATTTATGCAGCAGAGTACATCATGTCTAAAGGAAATCAACAAATCATTTTATGTGAACGTGGTATTCGTACGTATGAAAAAGCTACACGAAATACATTGGATATTACTGCGGTTCCCATATTGAAACAAGAGACACATTTGCCTGTATTAGTTGATGTAACCCATTCGACCGGAAGAAGAGATTTATTAATTCCGGCAGCAAAAGCAGGTTTAGCGATTGGTGCAGATGGAATAATGGCAGAAGTTCATCCAGACCCTGCAACAGCATTAAGTGATTCAACACAGCAAATGAATTTTGAGCAATATGAGCAATTTATGTCAGAATTACATTCATTCATGAATAGATAATTTTCATAAAAGCACTGATAGGATTCATTCCTGAAGTGCTTTTTTTGAATAATTTGTGACAATTTGTTTTAAATTAGCTCTATATAGTAAAAATCTGCAAATATTTTACATTTTTTCTAATCGTTCTATTGAATGAATATACAATTCACTATAAGATATACTGAAGGTACTATTTTTGTGGAATATGACAATTTATGACTATTTTACTGAAATACAAACAAACTACATAATAGATAGAAATGAATAGAGGAGTGATAAAAATGACGGTTACAATTTACGATGTCGCACGAGAGGCAAACGTTTCCATGGCTACTGTTTCTCGCGTAGTAAATGGCAATCCAAATGTTAAGCCTACTACTAGAAAAAAAGTAAATGAAGCAATTAGTCGTTTAGGATATAGACCAAATGCGGTAGCAAGAGGATTAGCTAGTAAGAAAACTACGACTGTTGGGGTTATTATACCTGATATTTCGAATAGTTTTTATGCAGAACTTGCACGTGGTATTGAAGATATCGCTACAATGTATAAATACAATATCATTTTAAGTAACTCTGATGAAAATATTGAAAAAGAGATTACGTTAATCAATAATATGTTAGCGAAACAAGTTGACGGGATTTTATTTATTGGTGGCACTGTTAGTGATGTACATAAGGAAGAATACGAAAAAGCTGGTGTTCCAATCGTTTTAGCAACAACTTATGATGAGGCAAAAACAATTCCTTCAGTAAATATTAACTATGAGCAAGCAGCTTTTGATGCAGTTGACTATTTAATTAAAAAAGGTCATAAATCAGTTGCTTTTGTCAATGGACCAATTGAAAATAACATCATTAGCTTAAGTAAATTAAACGGATATTTAAGAGCATTACAAGAAAATGGTATTGAATTTGACGAAAATTTACTAACTTATGGCGATCATAGTTATGAATCAGGTAGCGAGGCATTTGAAACGTTTCATGAGCGTAATATAACACCAAGCGCGATTTTTGTAGCTTCAGATGAAATGGCAATTGGCGTGATCCATAGTGCTCAGGATCATGGTTTATTAATACCGAATAATTTAGAAGTTATTGGATTTGATAATACAAGACTTGCATTAATGGTACGACCAAAGTTAACAACTGTAGCACAACCAATGTATGATATTGGTGCTGTTGCAATGCGTTTATTAACAAAATATATGAACAAAGAAACAGTGGAAGATTCACATGTTATTCTTCCGCATCATCTTCAAATTCGCCAATCAACAAAATAAAAAGAGGAAGCTAAGAACGATATTGTTCAATAGCTTCTTTTTTTATATAAAGGGTTTCTCTTGTTGTATGTATAGTGGATCAAGAGCACGATTAAGGATTTGAGAATTGTATTCTTCTATTTCTTTTTTTCTTGGAATGGTTTGGACAATAGATGGGTCATCTGTCCAAGTTTTAGGTAATTTTACATTAGAAACTTTTTGCCATTTTTCAAGCCAAGAGTTTGGAATTTGTTCAGAAGAAGGTTTTTGGTTTGTCATAGCCAACCAGACATTGGCCCAGGCTCTCGGTACAACTCTCCAGTAATCATACCCTCCACCAGCTACTGCAATCCATCTTCCTTCACAGTATTTATGAGCGATTTCATGAGCGATTTTAGGGATTTCCTGGAAAGTTTTCATTGTTGTACATAGATGAGTTAAAGGGTCAAAGCAATGTGAATCTGATCCATTTTGTGTAAAAATAATATCGGGTTTGAAATATTCTGCGATTTCAGAAAGTGCTTTTTTATAGTTTACTAGAAAAGAATCATCTTCCGTAAACGCATCAATCGGAACATTAAATGAAAAACCAAAACCTTTACCTTGTCCTCTTTCGTTTACTCCACCAGTACCTGGAAATAAGTAACGTCCTGTTTCATGAATTGATAATGTACAAACTCTCGGATCATCGTAAAATGCCCATTGAACGCCGTCACCATGATGAGCATCCGTATCTACATATAATACTTTCAATCCATATTTTTTCTGAATATATTTAATAGCAATTGCACAATCATTGTATACACAAAATCCTGATGCTTTTCGTTTAAAACCATGATGCAGACCGCCCCCTAAATTAAATGCGTGATTTGCTTTACCTTCAAGTACTGCATCAACAGCGGTTAATGTACCGCCAACTATTAGGGAGCTTGCTTCATGCATATTTTTAAAAATGGGTGTATCTTCGGTCCCTAAACCGAATTGCTCAGCAATTTGTTCGTTAATTGTTTCGTGACTCGCTTTTTTTACTTGTTCTATATATTGGCTATCATGAAATAATAAAAGCTCTTCATCGGTTGCGATTCTTGGATATAGAACATCAGTGTTCTTTAATAATTGACTATCTTTTAACAATTCAAAAGCTAGTTGTGAGCGAATTGGATTAAACGGATGATTCTCATTAAATTGATATGAATGATATTCTTCACTGTATATTAAATAAGCATCCTTTTTCATATCGATTCACTCGCTTCATTTGGCCAAAGAATTGTATATCCTTCAGTTTTTAGTTTTGTAATCATCGATAAGGGATTCATGGTTTGAATCCTAAAAACGAGTACTTTATGCAAAGGATCATTTGCCGGGTAAACTAAAACGCTAACGATATTTATATTTTCTTTTGCAAATACAGTTACGACTTCACTTAAAATACCTGGTTGGTCACGAACTAAAAGTTCAATTTGTGAACTTGGTTGATATGCTCCAGTTAGAGTGACCAATGTATGAAGAACGTCAATTTCGGTGACAAGACCAACTAATTTTCCACTAGAAACGACTGGTAAACAACCAATTTTATATTGATAAAAATTGGTTGCTACTTCCTCAACGAAGTCCATTTGACTACAAGTTATCACATTTGTTGTCATTATTTTTTCAACTGAAACTTGAAAAACAGTTGAAATTTCTTGGGGAAACAATGTAGATGGTAGTGCATCGCGAACGTCTCGGTCAGAAATGATTCCGATTACTTCTGAATCATCATTAATAATTGGAATATGACGGACTTCACCTTTTCGGAAAATGGTAACAGCTTCACCAATTGTATTTTCTTTCTTTAAAGTAACGTTTGAACTGCGCATAATATCTTGAATAAGCATTTTATAGAATCCTACCTTTCGAGATTAGAAGTCAGTTAGTACATATATCTTTGTAAGAAACGTAGAGCGTCAAAAGCTTGGATGTCTTCGGTTGTAACTCGTTTTCCAATTCTAACCATTAAACAGTTTGCAGGGTGAGAGCATATCTCAGGGTCATCGGTTGCAAATTGAATAAGTCCTCCTGCATTCATCATCTTTTCCATCATTTTACGATAATCCCAAACACTAAGACCGGTTCCTTTTAAGTCCCAATGCCAGTAATACTCTGTTGTAATAATGATATAATCTTCCATTGCGTCATCCATCATTGAAATCATTAACATATTTTTGGCTACAGAAAACCCTCTAAATTCTGGAATTACCTCAATTGCGCCAAGTTCTATCAAATTTTCTAATGTTGTTTGAGACCATCTTTCAAGTGGGTCAGGATATAAATATGTCACATAACCTACGATTGTCTGATCAAACCGTGCGATAATAATCCTTGCTTCAGGCAAACTAGCAATTTCAACAATTGCTTTCTGTTGTTGCTTTGGTGGCCTAAATGAAGTTAAATTCTCGTGAAACTCATATGTTTCAAGTAAAGCAGATTCAACCGGGCCTTCTATGATTAACTCACCTTTATTTGTAAGAATTTTCTTAGAAAAATACTTTTTTTGGTGATCCAATTAAACTCACTCCCTAGGAAAACACCTTTTTTATTATCATACTAAAAATTATGCAGAAATAGATACAGGAAAAACATCATAATGTGTCTAATTATTTAAAAGTAGATAATATAGTAAAAATACTGAAAATTAAGTTTACTAAAGGTATAATACTTATATACATAATCGAGGAGGGATTTTAATGAAAGTGGAAGCGCTTCCTGTGAAAAATGGTCATTTTAATTTAACAAACTATGAAGAGAGTTATCAAAACTTTGATTGGAAAGAAGTAGAAAAAGAGTTCTCTTTTCATACTACACAAAAGTTTAATGTTGCATATGAGGCGATAGATCGTCATGCAAATTCCCATCGCAAAGATAAAATTGCCTTGTATTATAAAGACGATGAACGCAATGAAAAATATACATTTGGAGAAATGAAAACCAACTCTGATAAAGCTGCAAATGTGTTGAAACAATATGGTGATATTGAGAAGGGTGACCGCGTATTTATTTTCATGCCACGTCAGCCAGAATTATATTTTGCATTACTTGGTGCTTTGAAATTAGGTGCAATCGTGGGGCCTTTATTTGAAGCTTTTATGGAAGGTGCCGTAAAGGACCGTTTAGAAGATAGTGAAGCAAAAGTTTTAATTACAACGCCAGCTTTATTATCTCGTGTTCCAATCAATGATTTACCTTCATTAAAAACAATTTTCCTTGTCGGAAATGAAATTAATGAAGGTGGAAAATTCGTTGATTTTACGGCTCGTTATAAGGAAGCAAATGCTGACTTTGATATTACTTGGTTAAACCGTGATGATGGTTTAATTTTGCACTATACTTCAGGCTCGACTGGAAAGCCAAAAGGAGTACTTCACGTTCAGCAAGCTATGATTCAGCATTATCAAACTGGTAAATGGGTATTGGATATTAAAGAAGATGATATATATTGGTGTACAGCTGATCCAGGCTGGGTAACAGGTACATCTTATGGGATTTTTGGTCCATGGTTAAATGGTGCATCAAACGTAGTATTAGGAGGGAGATTTAGCCCTGATACTTGGTATGAAACGATTCAAAACTTTGGTGTCACAATTTGGTATAGTGCTCCGACTGCGTTCCGTATGTTAATGGGTGCTGGTCAAGATGTCCTTAAAAAATACAATTTAAGTTCACTCCGCCATATTTTAAGTGTAGGGGAGCCATTAAACCCAGAGGTAGTTCGTTGGGGTGCGAAGGTGTTCGACTTACGTATTCATGATACTTGGTGGATGACGGAAACAGGTGCGCAGTTAATTTGTAATTACCCATGTATGCCAATTCGACCAGGCTCAATGGGAAAACCATTACCAGGCGTTGTGGCAGCAATCGTAGATAATAACGGTAAAGAGGTTGCTCCATATACGATGGGGAATCTAGCGATTAAAAAAGGATGGCCATCAATGATGCATACGATTTGGAATAATGAGCCAAAATTCCAATCTTATTTTTTAAACGATGAATGGTATGTGTCAGGTGATTCAGCATATATGGATGAGGATGGATATTTCTGGTTCCAAGGCCGTGTTGATGATGTGATTATGACATCTGGTGAGCGAGTAGGACCATTTGAAGTTGAAAGTAAACTTGTTGAACATCCAGCTATTGCTGAAGCAGGCGTTATTGGGATTCCAGATCCAGTACGTGGTGAAATAATTAAAGCTTTTGTTGCTCTTCGTGATGGTTACGTGGCAACTGATGAGTTGAAAGAAGAAATTCGAAACTTTGTCAAAGTAGGCTTAGCTGCACACGCTGCACCAAGACAAATTGAATTCCGAGATAAATTACCAAAAACACGTAGCGGTAAAATTATGCGTAGGGTGTTAAAAGCCTGGGAATTGAATCTACCTACAGGTGATTTATCAACGATGGAAGACTAATAAAAACCATTTTGAAGGAAGCTCTTTTTTAGGATGTTTCCTTCTTTTTTTACGAGTTTAGAGAACAATTTTCTACAATTTCGAATAAATTAATATAGAAAAATTGAAAAAACCTATTTGACTTTCTAGAATTATATGTGTTATAAATGTTTCATAACATTTTAATAGTGAGCGTTGAAAGGTTTAGTAGTGTGAATGAGATTGTCTCAGAGAGCTAATGGTTGGTGAGAATTAGCACAAGCATTGACATGAATTACACCCTGGAGCATTCTTTTTCGACATTTGTTGTACATAACAAACTAGGATTAGAACGGTTAACAGCCGTTAATTGTATGAGAGGTAGTCTAATTTAATTAGCTATAACTAGGGTGGTACCGCGATTTTAATTATTCGTCCCTACTGTTTAACAGTAGGGACTTTTTATTTTGTTTTGAAAAATTAGAGATGTAAAGATAGAGAGGATTGATTAAAAGTGACAACGATTTTACAAGATTTAGAATTTCGTGGATTAATTAATCAAATGACTGACGAAGAAGGATTACAAAAATTACTAAATGAAGAATCGGTTTCTTTATACTGTGGTTTTGACCCGACAGGCGATAGCCTACACATCGGTCATTTATTACCTGTTTTAATGCTTAAAAGATTCCAAGTTGCTGGTCATAAACCGATTGGAGTTGTAGGTGGAGCAACTGGTATGATTGGTGACCCGAGTGGTAAAAAAGCAGAACGTACATTAAATACAACAGAAACAGTTCAAATGTACAGTGAACGAATTCGTACACAGCTTTTACCTTTCTTAAGCTTTGAAGGTGAAAATGCTGCTAAAGTTGTAAACAACTTTGATTGGACTGGCGATTTAGACGTTATTACATTCTTACGCGATATTGGGAAAAACTTTGGATTAAATTACATGCTTGCTAAAGATTCAGTAGCATCACGTTTAGATGCAGGTATTTCATTTACTGAATTTAGCTACATGATTTTACAATCATACGATTTCTTAAAATTATACCAAGACCATAATTGTAAACTTCAAATTGGTGGAAGCGACCAATGGGGTAATATTACAGCAGGTATGGAATTAATTCGAAAAACTGAAGAAGATTCAAAAGCATTTGGTTTAACTGTACCTTTAGTAACAAAAGCTGATGGTTCAAAATTCGGTAAAACAGAAGGTGGAGCGGTATGGTTAGATCCAGAAAAAACGACTCCATATGAATTTTACCAATTTTGGATTAACACAGACGATCGAGATGTTGTTAAATACTTAAAATACTTTACTTTCTTATCGAAAGAAGAAATTTTAGAGTTAGAAAAACAGTTTAATGAAGCACCAGAACAACGTGTAGCTCAAAAAGCATTAGCTGCTGAAGTGACGAAACTAGTTCATGGTGAAAAAGCACTTGATCAAGCAATTAAAATTACGGAAGCATTATTTAGTGGATCTGTAAAAGAATTAACTGCTGATGAAATCAAACAAGGTTTTAAAGATGTTCCGTCATTTGCTTTAAATGAAGCAGAAATGGGATTAGTTGATTTATTAGTAGCTGCTAAAATTTCACCTTCTAAACGTCAAGCACGTGAAGATGTTCAAAACGGTGCAGTGTACGTAAATGGAGATCGTATACAAGAAGTTGCAAAAGTTTTATCTAAGCTTGATGCAATTGAAGAGCAATTTATTATCATCCGTCGTGGTAAAAAGAAATACCACTTAATTACATTATCATAATGAATAAACAGTGAACGAAAAAGCAGTAGTTTGATTGTCACTAGATCCAGAGAGCGAGTGGTTGGTGTGAACTCGTCTAAACAATCAACGAATTACATTTCGGGAGTTTTCTTTTCGTAGTTAGAGATTCTAATGAAGGGAAGAACGTATGTCTACGTTACAGATATCGAGTGATAAAGAAAAAATTTTTAATTTGATTTAAAATACTTTTTCTTTATAACTAGGGTGGTAACGCGATCGAGGTCGTCCCTATTATTATAGGGATAACCTCGATTTTTTTATTTTTTTGAAAGGGGGAATATTCATGGAAATGATTCTAACTAAAGATTACGGAATATTGGCAAAATTGAATGAAGGTGTACAAAATTTGCATGCTGAACTATTTCCGGAGCAATTTAAAATTCACAATATAGATGAAGTAACTGATTTTTTTAAAGAAGTAGTAAATAAGCCAAATCATTTATTTTTATTAATAAAGGATGAGGATGATTTTGTCGGATATGCATGGATCGAAATTATAAATTCTTTAGAAACTCCATTTAAGAAGGCTTTTCGTACTGTTTATGTTCATCAAATAAATATTGTAGAAGGTGAACGAAACAGAGGATATGGGTCTTTTGTCATTCATAAAATAGTCAGTTTTGCTCGTGAGAATGAAATTAACAGGATTGAATTGGATTACTGGACGGATAACAGAATTGCAAAGAATTTTTATGAAAAGCTAGGGTTTAAAAAATTTAGAGAACATGTATTTATGGAAATATAATATTTAAATAAAGAGGAGATCAGCGTCATGAAAAACATCGAATTAATATCAATCATAGGATTATTCACATTGATTATGTCTAGTTGTCTAGTTATATTGAAAACAGAGCCACACATTCCTTTATTACTATGTGTCGTAAGTTTAGCTATTTTTGGTTTTGCGAAAGGGATTAAATGGGAGCAAATTGAAAATGGTATGAAAAAAGGAATTCAAAATGGTCTATCACCTACATTAATATTAATGATGATTGGACTATTAATTGGATCTTGGATGTTAAGTGGAACAGTTCCAACATTACTTTTTTACGGGATTTCAGTATTGTCAGCTAAATGGTTTGCAATCAGTGCAATTTTTATTACGATTATCGTTGCAAGCTTTACAGGTAGTACATTTACTACGATTGGAACAGTCGGTGTAGCATTAATGGGGATTGCACATATTATGGGGGTTTCTCCAGCAATTGCAGCAGGTGCAATTATATGTGGTGCTTGCTTTGGGGATAAAATGTCACCAATTTCAGATACAACAAATTTCGTACCAAGTATATTAGGAATTAAAGTAAATGAACACATTCGTCATATGGCATTCACGACAATTCCAGCTTTAATTGTTACGATTATATTATTTTTAATAATTGGAATGGGTCATGGGCAATCTGATATGGCGCAAGTAAACGAGATGAAAAAAGCGATTGCAACAAGCTTTGAAATTAATCCATTTTTACTAATACCTTGTATCATCGTATTTATCATGTCTTTTAAAGGCTTTTCAACTTTACCTACAATGTCTGCAGGGATCATCAGTTCAATTATTTTAGCATTTATTATCCAAAACGGAGTGTCATTAGAACAAGTATTTGCGACACTTCAAAGCGGTTTCCAATTAGATACTGGGAATGAAATGCTAAACTCAATCGTAAACCGTGGTGGTTTGCAGTCTATGATGTGGTCTGTTTCATTAATTTTTATTGCACTTGCTTTAGGTGGTTTATTACAAGAATTAAGAGTATTTGATACAGTAATTCAATCATTAATTAATTTAAAACGAAAAGGTAATATCGTTATTGCTAGTACTTTATCAGCAATCGGTGTGAACCTGTTAACAGGGGAACAATATCTTTCAATTTTACTTCCAGGTCAATTATTAAAGGATGTATTTATAAAAAGAAATATACCGCTTAAAAACTTATCAAGAGCACTTGAAGATGGTGGTACTTTATTCAACCCAATTGTACCTTGGAGTGTAAGTGGAGCATTTTTTGCAGCTACATTAGGTGTTCCGGTTTTAGAATATTTACCATTTGCATTTATCCTATTTATTACACCAATCTTTAGTATCATTGCAGCGATTATTGGCAAAAGTCTAGATGGTAAAAATGAAATGAAAGATTCTCGAAAAATTGCATAAACAAGTTCTTTCTACGTAAACTAGTTTTTGTACTAACTGGTTAGATGGAGGGAAAGAAATGAGTCATGCAGCAGGTGGTTCAAAGAAAAATCGTCCGAGTGATGCAAATCATGTAGATGCAAAAACGAAAGCTCATCAAAAAAGACTTTCGAAAGATCAACATGATCCAATGGATGAAAAATATCCTAGATAAATAAATACCGAGGCAAACAATTTTATGGTACAACATTTAATTGTTTGCTTTTTTAATGAAAAAGACCTCAATTTTCGATACAATTAAAAGTAAAAATGAAAGATTGAGGAAACCTTCAAATGGGCTTTATTAAAATGATGACTTATTTCGTTCTATTTGGAATTTTTGTCTATGTATTTTGTTTTTTATTTATCGGCATAAATAGTTATTTACAATATAAACATAAAGTGCCTAAAAATGCCGATTTTGTAATCGTATTAGGTGCGGGATTAAAGAAGAATAAACCAACATTAGCACTGAAGTACAGAATTGAAACCGCAGCAAAGTATGCAAAAGAAAATCCGAAAACAAAAATTATCGTTTCAGGTGGACAAGGTAAGGATGAATTGATTTCAGAAGCAGAGTGCATGAAGATTGAATTAATCAAGCTAGGTATTGAAGAAAATAGAATTATAAAAGAGGATTTATCAACGAATACATATGAGAATATGAAGTTCTCTAAGAAATATATTAAAGAGAATGAAAAAGGAATTATTGTAACGAATGACTATCATTTATTTAGATCAATTAAATTAGCTGAAAAACAGGGGCTACAAATTGTTGGATTACCAGCAAAAACACCAACCGTTATTCTACCTACTGCATATATTAGAGAATGTTTATCTATTTTAAAAGCGCTATACTATGATCATATTTAATAGATTTATTAACTATATTTATTAACTTTTTGAAAAAATATTGAAATAATAGGTTCGTTTGTGTTATTGTCCGTTACTTTTTTTCTAATTTGACATTTTATATTATATGGACAAAGCTTGTCCAAATAATATAATAGGAGAGATAGAATTGGGTACTAAAATTTTATCGACTGGTGTATTAAGAAGACATTCTGACACATCATTTCTAACAGTTGAAGCAATGAATGCTGATCCAGATAGCTTTCGTTCAGTAACGGTTCAAATGTTCGATTGGTCTTCAGGTTCACCGGTTATTCTACCAATGATAGATCCTTCAACAATTTTAATTCCACCAAGTCAATATCGCACTTTTAGATCGCTTGCACTACCACCAACTGTTTTTACGTATGAAGTGAGAATCGTTCATCCTAAAGACAAAGACGTTGTAGTGAGTACTTTTGGATTAAGTGCTCTTGATTTTGATCCACAAACTGGTAATAATGCGATGCAACATGATTTGGCAAGATTAAGCTTAAAATAACAGTAGCATTGCCTTCATTAAAAACACCTCTCGTTTTTTGGCTCTCGAATATTTCGAGGCCTTTTTTGTTACATGTACAGACTCATCTTCCACCTGTATTATAGTATCCTCTAACAATTAAGTTAGATAAAATAAAAAACCTCTAGAATCGTTGATAAATCAACATTTCTAGAGGTTTTTGCATCACTTCCTAAGAAGCGATAATATTAACGGTTGTAGAATTCAACGATAAGAGCTTCGTTGATTTCAGCTGGTAATTCAGAACGCTCTGGTAAGCGGTTGAAAGTACCTTCTAATTTGTCAGCGTTGAAAGTGATGTACTCAGGTACAAAGTTGTTAACTTCAACAGCTTCTTTAACTACAGCTAAGTTTTGTGATTTTTCACGTAAGCCGATAGTTTGGCCAACTTTCACACGGAAAGAAGGGATGTCTACACGTTTACCATCAACTAAGATGTGACCGTGGTTAACTAATTGACGAGCAGCACGACGAGTACGAGCAAGACCCATACGGTAAACTACGTTGTCTAAACGAGTTTCTAATAAGATCATGAAGTTTTCACCGTGTTTACCAGTTAATTTACCAGCGATGTCGAATGTGCGACGGAATTGACGCTCATTAACTCCGAACATGTGACGAAGTTTTTGCTTCTCTTGTAATTGTAAACCGTATTCTGATAATTTTTTACGTTGGTTTGGTCCGTGTTGACCTGGTGCGTAAGGACGTTTTTCTAATTCCTTACCTGTTCCGCTTAATGAAATGCCTAAACGGCGAGATAATTTCCAAGTAGATCCTGTATAACGAGACATTGATGTCTCCTCCTTCAAGTTTTTATTTTGGAGTAAAATAAAAACGTTCGTGTAGCCCCAGTTTGTTTATTTTGCTTTCATGTATCCTCGCCCCAGCAGCCGGAGTTACGCGATGACACCTCTGTTAAGAGGAACAAAATAAATTTCAAGCCCGTGCTTACAACGCTGCGTTATTTTACACAAAGAATATTATATCTAGATTACGTTAATTAGTCAAGAATGCATTTTTTATAAAAATAGAAATTATTATAGGAAAAAAATGATAAATAATATGAAAACTTGCTATTTAATAAGGTGGTAATTTTGTCGGAATTATAAGAAAATGTCCAATTTTGTATAAAAATAGTTGTAGGAAAAACTTACTAATTGTTTTATAATGGGAATAGTAAAAATAGTTATATTAGTTCATTTCTTAAATCGTAAGTAGGTGATTTTGTATGAATCTCGATGAGAAAAGTAAAATATTGTATTTGAAATCGGAATTTTTTGATTTAATGGTAAATCAAGAAAATTTTCAGCATCATTCAAAAGTATACAAGAATTATTCTAAATTGGTGTGTGATGTTTTAGGGTCAAGATCTGTTACATTGTACGGTAAAAATGGTAATGGAGAGACGCTTGAGTCTTTAACATATAATAGATTTTCTGAGGAAGACGAACAATATGAAGTAAACTCGAATGTATCGATTGAAAAATTAAATATTGAATTTGACAGAGAGAGTAAATACAGAATAGTACACAAATTACATTATACTTTTTTGTATTTATGGTATTACGAAGACAGTGATATTCACATTGTAGAATTTGATTTTACAGGTGCAGTGGACAAGCTTGAACAATATAGTGAAAGATTTTTAATAAATATCCACAAAGAAACGTTCCAGTTACGAGATTTATTAGTAAAAGTAGCGAGAACGGTTGAACAAGGTAAACAGTATTTACAATTATCAAAAATTACTTCGAAACTACATTCATCATTTAATATCGAAAATGTTTTTTCCGAAATTATCTCTTCATTAAAAACAGTCTATCCAAATTATGAATATCTACTATTACTGACAAATCAAAGTGTAGAACCGTCACATATTGAGGTAAAACAATTTTCACCGATGGATAAAGATGCAAACCCATATGCAATTCAGGCATATAGTGAAAATGTTAATACATATGAAACAAATAGTGATTCGATTTATATGTATGCACCGGTTCATGGACAACAGGGTGTTTACGGAGTTCTTCAAATATGGAACAAGAATGTCAATCGATTTACAGTCTCTGAACAAGAGTTCTTTACTTTATTGGCTTCTAAAGCAGGTATTGCTTTAGAAAATGCTAAGCTTTATCAACAGGTTGAAGATAGTGCAAAACGAATTCAATTTGTAAATGAAGTTGGACAAAATTTAAATCAGAACCTTCATAGTTTAGAGCTTGTAAACTATTTAGTATATAAGTTTCAGAATCGTTTTGAATGTGAAGAATTTGCGATTGTGATTCTTCAAGATCATAATCAATTCAAAGTGTTAGATGGTAGTACAAGCTATTTTAACTCGGAAATTGCTAATTCGTTGATTGGACAAATTGTCGATGATATCAGGTTGCATGACGGAACTTTATTAAAAGTAAATGCAACACAGGAAGAATGTTATGAGTTGTACCCTTTTAATTCTATCGTAGCTGTTAAAATTGAGACAACAGGTTTAAAAGGTGTAGCAATCATGCTTCATCGAAATCCATTCAAATTCAAATACGATGATCGCACGCTAGTCCAAAATGTTATGGAGCCGACTAAATTAGCGCTTCGAAATACAATGCTACAAGAGAAATTGGAACAATTGGTTGCAACAGATCATTTAACTGATTTATTTTCTAGAGCGTACTTAGAAGAGCAAATTTGCAAAAGTATGCAGGAAGATTCCCAGGGGACATTAATACTTCTAGATATAGATGATTTTAAGAAAATAAATGATACCTATGGTCATCAAATAGGGGATAATGTTCTAGTTCAGGTAGCGAATATTATAAAAGATGTAGTACGTTCCACTGATATCGCTGCAAGATGGGGTGGAGAAGAATTAGCTGCATATTTACCAAAAATCGGAATTGATACTGGAAAGAAAGTAGCATCTAGAATTATTGAAGAAGTTGAAAAGATTTCTAGTCCAAGGGTAACGACTTCATGTGGCGTATCTGCATGGGGAAGTGGTACTTATAATACTTCATCAATTGATAAATTATTTAAAAGCGCTGACGACGCTTTATACATTGCAAAAAATACTGGTAAAAATAAAGTGACAATTGCAAATTAAAAGGAATCCAAAGATAGAACATGTCTATTTTTGGATTCCTTTTTTTATCACTTAATGTTACCTTCGATTAAATGTACAATTTCTTGTAAAAATTGTTGATCAATTTCGTCAAAACGATTAAATTCAGGGCTATCGACATCTAATACTCCGATTACTTCACCATTATGGTAAATTGGAATGACGATTTCTGAGTTAGATGCTGCATCACATGCGATATGTCCTGGAAAATTATGAACATTATCAATACGTTGTACAGTTTTTGTTTGGGCTGATGTTCCACAAACACCTTTTCCGAATGGAATACGGACGCAAGCAGGAAGACCTACAAATGGTCCTAATACTAATTCATCACGATCACCATCTTTTAAATAGAAACCAACCCAGTTTATATCATGTAAAAATTGATTTAAAAGTGCAGCCGTATTAGCTAAATTTGCAATTAAATTAAATTCATCATGTGTTAATGCCTTCACTTGTGATGTAAGTGTCTTATATTGTTGTTCTTTCGTACCCGAATATTCGACTTTTTGAAACATAAGTTGACCCCTTTCCCTATATCGTTTGGATTATCATAGCATATTTCAAGAGATTACTGGTAATTTTGTCGACTATTTCATAAAGGATTTTAGTAAGTTTTCGCCAATGTTTTAAATAAGGAAATTGTGTAGAAGCAGAGGTGACATGTATGGAGCAAGAAAAACTTGCAACTAAGAATAAAGTCATCGAGACGGCCCTTTCATTATTTAAGACGAATGGATATCAAGGAACATCAGTGAGAGATATATCTAAAAAAGCCAATGTTAATATCGCAACAATTTCATACTATTTTAAAGGTAAACAAGGATTATTGGAGCACATAATTGTAGATTTTTTAGAAGGATACGTAGCGATTTTAAATAAATATACTCTACTTCTTGAATCTAAAAAAGCAGATTCCGTATTAATTGACCTAGTAGAAGAAGTTTTGAATTATAATTTTCATAAAAAAGAATATGCATCTATTTTTTATAGGGAATTAACACTAGATTCCGTATTTATCCGAGAAATTATGATGACGTACTTGGCAAGAGAGCGATATACATTTATTCAGATATATGATGCGCTAAGATTAAATAATACAAACATCACTGTGCCTTTTTCAGTGTTCTTTGTGCAATTAAAATCTTTTCTATCTACACCATACTTATTTCCTAGTTATATGAATGAAGTACTATACATTCAACAGAATGATACTTATTTTTTTGATAGATATAAAGAATATGTTGAAAAGTGGATTTCCTCACTTTTCGTATTAGATACACATGGTTTGACTGAATTAAAAATGTACTCATAAAAGATTCGCCTTTTTGATGTGAGTAATCACAATAGAAAAGGCGATTTTCCTTGTTTAAAAATCATGTTTTTAGACAAGTTATTACAATATTTATTATAGTTTGATAAATATTTAAAAAAATTGAAAAAATAAGGCCAAAAATCAACTGTATCATGTTATGATAAACTATAAAGTCTAAGATGAAACGACTTAAAACATCAAAAAATGTCACAGAACGATAAATAGATTAGAAGGCAAGCAGAGGAGGTACACCTAGGAAATGACAATCCCAGTAATTTTAATTGTAATTTCTATTGTTATTGCTTTAATGATAATAGCCCTAACAATGCGCAACCGTTTATACAAAAGACTTGATGAGCTTGAGGCTTGGAGAATGCAACTGATGAGTAAGCCAGTTACTGACGAGTTGTCAAAGCTTAAAGGTCTAAATATGACCGGTCAAACAGAAGAGCTCTTTGAAAAGTGGAGAACTGATTGGGATGAATTAGTCACAACTGTGTTACCGAAAGTAACAGATTCGGTTTATGATATTGACGAAGCAATCAATAAGTACCATTTCATGAATGCAAAAAATACAATTGCTGAATTGGAAAACGTTCTAAAAGAAGCAGAAGCAAATATTGATACGATTTTAAGTGAAGTAAGTGAGTTAATAGGTAGCGAAGAACAGAATAATTCTGATATTGAACATTTAAATCAAGAATATCTTGAACAAAGAAAACTATTACTTACTCATCGTCACTTATATTCAATAGCGGAAACTCAGTTAGAGAAAAAGCTTGATGAAATAAAAAAAGAAATTCAATTGTTTAATGAAACTACAGAACAAGGGAATTATTTAGAAGCTAGAGAGTTAGTAAAAACGATCGTTGATAAAGTAAATACAATAAAAGCTCAAATGCAAATCATACCAGATTTATATATTGAATCTTCAACTACAATGCCGTCACAAATACATAATTTACTTGAAGGCGTAAAACAAATGAAATCTGATGGTTATGCACTTGAATTTGAAGTGATTGAAAGTGAAGCAGCTGACTGCACGAAAATATGTAATGATTGTATTGAATTAATTAAGAAATTGAATATCACTGAAGCAAATGAAAAGCTTGAATCTGTTAAAGATAAAATTGATTCAATCTATGATTCATTAGAGCAAGAAGTGGAAAGTAAATATATTGTTGAGAAAGAAATTTGGTCAGCACAAGAAGAAATTCATCGAATTCGTGAAGCGAATTTAAAAACAAAAGAAGAAACTCAATTAGTTCAACAAATTTATGAGTTAAACGAAGAAGATACGCAAGCTCAAAAACTTGTTGAAAAGCAAGTAAGCATCATTACAAAGCGTTTTGAATTATTACAAATTCGAGTTGCAGAGCAGGACCTTGCATTTTCAGTCATTCGGGAGGAACTTGATTTATTGAAAAAGCAAATGTTGGATGTGAAAGAATCACATGCAATGTATGTTGAAATGTTAAAGGCACTTCGTAAAGATGAACTTCAAGCAAGAGATCAGTTGATTGATATGAAGCGACTAATGTTAGAGGTCAAACGTCTTGTTCAAATTTCTAACTTACCAGGAATGCCAGTCTCATCATTAGAACAAATTCAAAAAGCGCAAGAAAGTATGCAAATTGTCTATTTAGAATTAGAGAAAAAGCCGTTAAAAATGGGCAAGGTTTCTATTTTATTAGAAAAAGCTTCAACTGCTGTGAATGAATGTTATAATGATACAAAGTTTATGATTGAACAAGGTTATTTTGTAGAAAAAGTGATACAATATGGTAATCGCTATAGAAGTAAAAATGTACAAATTGCATCCGCAATGGACAAATCAGAACAACTTTTCAGGGAATTTCAATACAATGAGGCTCTTGAAGAAGCAGCTGCTTCTATTGAAAGTGTTGAACCAGGTGCAATTAATAAATTACAAGAAATACTAAATGAACAAAAGTACACACTACCCCTATAGATTAAATCTTAGGGGTTTCAGTCTGTTTTCGGCTATAATAAGGACTTAAGTGAGCAGCATGGAGGAACTGTGATGATTTATTTTGATAATAGTGCGACAACTAAACCATATAAAGAGGTATTGGAAACATACATGACTGTTTCAGAACAGTTTTTTGGAAATCCATCCTCTATTCATAAATTAGGTGGTAAGTCTGAGCGATTACTATCCAAGGCAAGAATACAAATAGCTGATCTACTTTTGGTTCAACCGTCTGAAATTATCTTTACATCGGGTGGAACAGAAGGAAATAATTTAGCTATAAAGGGAACTGCTATGATGCATCGTTCTAGAGGAAAACATTTAATTACAACGGAAATGGAGCATCCTTCGATTTATGAAGCTTATAAGCAGCTTGAGGAACTTGGTTTTGAAGTAACGTATTTGTCACCTGATGAAGATGGATTTATTTCAGTAGAAAAAGTAGCAGGGGCTTTAAGAGAAGATACGATTCTAGTTTCGATTATTCATGTAAATAACGAGACAGGAGCTATTCAACCGATTAGTGAAATTGGACAATTCTTAAAAAAATATCCGAAAATTTTCTTTCATGTAGATGCTGTACAAGGAATAGGAAAGGTACCTTTACACATAAAAAAATCTGCGATTGACTTACTCACTGTTTCAGGTCATAAATTTCATAGTGTAAAAGGAACAGGATTTTTATATGTTCGTGAAGGAGTTACATTATCTTCTATGATGACTGGTGGTTCTCAAGAAAGAGAAATTCGATCTGGTACAGAGAATCTAGCTGGTATCGTTGCAATGGCAAGAGCTTTAAGAATTACACTTGAGAAGCAAAAATCGATGAGTGATCATTTATTAACATTAAGAATTGAATTATTACATCATTTGGAGAAAATTGAAGGTGCTGTCATTAACTCCCCATCTTCAAATTTTGCACCTCATATATTAAATATTTCTTTTGTAGGGTTAAAGCCTGAAGTAATTGTACATGCTCTATCTGAAGAAAATATTTATATATCGACTAAATCTGCCTGCTCATCAAAGAATTATGAAATCAGTCGTGTGTTACAAAGCATGGGAAAAAGCGAACAGGTTGCTGGAAGTGCGATTAGAATTAGTCTTTCATATGAAAATACAATTGAAGAAGTTAAGTTGTTTATTGAAGTCATGAATGAAGTAATTAAAAATTTATATAAAGTAACGAGGTAACAAAATGAATGTAGAATATATATTAATCCGCTACGGTGAAATGACAACAAAAGGGAAAAATAGAGGTCGTTTTACTAGTATTTTAAGAGAAAATGTCAGAAATCGATTAAAAAGTTTTGAAAAAATTAAAATTACGGCTACTCGAGATCGTATGTATATTAAATTAAATGGTGAAGACCATGAAAAAGTTGCTGCAAGCTTGAAGCAAGTTTTTGGTATTCATACGTTTAGTTATGCTCGAAAAGTTGAAACAGAATTAGAAGCGATTAAAAAAGGCGCGTTACAAGCAATTGAGGAATTAGGCGATACTGTAAAAACATTCAAAGTGAATGCTCAACGAAGCTATAAACAATTCCCGTTAAATACACCACAATTAAATCGTGAACTAGGTGGTCATATTTTACAAAATACAGAGCACCTAACAGTAGACGTTCATAATCCAGATGTTGCTGTACGAGTGGAAGTGCGTGATGATGCAACTTATGTAACTTGCGGTGAAGAAAATGGAGCAGGTGGCTATCCAGTTGGAGTAGGTGGAAAGGTAATGCTTCTATTATCTGGAGGGATCGATAGTCCAGTTGCAGCTTACATGCTTTTAAAGAGAGGCGTTTCAATTGAGGCAATTCATTTTGAAAGTCCACCATTTACAAGTGATCGTGCCAAACAAAAAGTTACAGATTTGGCTAGTACGTTAACAAGATATTGTAAGAGAGTAACACTTCATGTCATACCTTTTACAGAAGTTCAAAAAGCAATCCACAAAGAAATGCCTGCTAGCTATACAATGACAATTATGAGACGTATTATGTTACAAATTGCAGAAAAAGTTTCAGTGGAACGAAAAGCACTTGCTTTAGCAACTGGTGAGAGCTTAGGACAGGTTGCGAGTCAAACCCTAGATAGTATGCATACAATTAATGAGGTAACAAACTATCCAGTTTTACGCCCATTACTTGCGATGGATAAATTAGAAATCATGGATATTGCTAAAAAAATTGATACGTATGATATTAGTATTAGACCGTACGAGGATTGCTGTACGATTTTTACACCAGCGAATCCAACTACAAAACCAAAGCGTGATAAAGTGGCACGTTTTGAAAGTCGTTTTGACTTCACTGATTTAATAAACGAGGCAGTATCTTCGAAAGAAACACTTATTTTTGAAAATGAAATGGTGCGAAAACAGTTTAATTCCGTGGAAGAACAGGTTGATATAGACGCTTTATTATAAATTACTAAAAATTTCCAAAGAAATTATGTATGAAGTCATGTGTTTTATCACACTCTATACTCACAAGGAGGTGACAACACATGTCAAATAGAAATTCAAGTAGTAATCAATTAGTTGTAGAAGGTGCACAAGCTGCTTTAGATCAAATGAAGTATGAAATTGCTTCTGAGTTTGGCGTACAACTTGGTCCTGATGCAACTTCTCGTGCGAATGGTTCTGTTGGTGGTGAAATCACAAAGCGTTTAGTACAAATGGCTGAACAAAGCCTTGGTGGATTTACTCGATAATATTTTTTAAATATCTATGGATTAAGGGGTAGGGTTAAACCTACCTCTTTTCTATTTGTTTGGTTTAAGCTTTAAAAAGGTAGGACGTCCTGTCGTAACGTATGCATGACCCACATTCTGTCTGCTAATGATGATCAAAGCAGGCTTTATAGGAAAACTAGAACCTTAAGTGGGGATAAAGAAGACATTCGAAAAAAGTTTTACTTCAATTTAAGTAGTTGAATGAAGCGTAAGGGTGCTCGACTCCTATGGGAATTGCGGGACAGCTGAGACCCCACAGGCGCGAATGTGCCGAGGAGGCTCAGCGCCAGCCCCATGGAAAGCGAGCAACCTGAAGCGGAATGTAGGGAATCAGCTTTATTAGAACCTTTCGAAAAGAATTATATTTAAATTTAAGTAGAATAGAGCGTAATGGTGAAACGGGTTTTACATTGTGAAGTTTGCTATAATAATGGTTAATGAAAATAAAGGAGTAAATTGATCATGTCAATATTAGAAAATGAATTCATTAAAATTACCTCTAAACCTGAAGGTGCAGAATTGACGAGTATCCTATCAAAAACAGATGGAATTCAATTTCTGTGGAACGCGAATCCTTCATTCTGGGGGAGACATGCTCCAGTCCTATTTCCAATAGTGGGTAAATTAATTGACAACCAATATAAGGTCAATGATAAAACATATGAATTAACGCAACACGGCTTTGCTCGTGATATGGTATTTAACGTGATAAAGGAAAATCAAAATGAAATTATTTATGAGTTAATTAGTAATAGTGAGACATTATTAAAATATCCTTATAAATTTTCATTGAAAATAAAATATCGAATTGAAGGTACATCAATATATGTTACGTACGAAGTGACAAATAAAAATGATGTTTCAATGCCGTTTTCAATTGGAGCTCATCCTGCATTTAATGTACCTTTATTGGAAAATGAATCGTTTGAAGACTATTACATACAATTTGAAGTAAAGGAAACGATCGAAACAATCAAATTAGAAGGATCTTATCGAAATGGAAAGAGAGAATTAATCGCAGACAAGACGAGAGTTCTTCCTTTAACTCGCCAGCTATTTAAAGATGACGCATTAATTCTTGAAAAGTTAAACAAAAATTCTATTTCAATTCACTCAAAAAATCATTCAAGTTACGTTAAGGTAGATTTCGAAGGCTTTCCGTATGTCGGAATTTGGACGACGGAAACAGCACCATTTGTTTGCATTGAGCCTTGGTATGGTATTGCTGATGAATCAGGCTCAGTGAAAGAAATGAAAAATCGTCTAGGTGTAAATATACTAGAGCCAAATGAAAGCTTCAATTGTACATATAGCATTACGATTGGAAAATGAATAAATAAAAACCATCAGTATAGGTGGTTTTTTTATTTGTTCAAATTTTCTGAATAAAAGAAGGTTTTACGCATATTATTAACGAAATGTTTAATTATTCTAATTTGGACAGCTACTAAATATAAATTAGTAATCGTTAAAAGGGGGAGTTTCCATATGAATGGCATCAATTTAGTTGCTCCGAAAGTTTATAATCTTGTATGGGAGATTGAAAAATTTGCGACAACAAGTAAAGTAGCCTTAAGATGGGTAAATACGAATGGTGAGACTCATTCAATTACTTATAAAGATTTATATAGTAAGGTTCACCAGTATGCATTTTCATTTAAAAACAACGGGATTGAAAAAGGGGACAAACTCTTTGTCATGATGCCTAGATGCGTAGAGACATATGCTGTTTATTTAGCAATTTTAAAAATTGGTTGTGTCATTGTTCCAGGCTCAGAAATGCTTACAGTCAAGGATATTCAATATCGAATCGACCATAGTGATGTAAAAGGAATTGTAGCGCATAATCAGTATTTAGATACATTTAGTAGCTTTGCAAAAAGTGGAAATTATAAATTGTTTACGATTAACGAACAAACAGGTGTATGGAACTCTTTAAACGATCAAGCTATTATAGGGGCTCATGTTTTAACGGTAGAAACAAAAAGTGATGACTTAGCATTTATATCATATACATCAGGAACAACAGGAAATCCAAAAGGTGTGGTACATACTCATAGTTGGGGATACGCACATATTCGTACAATCGCTTCAAGTTGGTTAGATGTAACTGAAGATGATGTTGTGTGGGCAACAGCGGGTCCAGGGTGGCAAAAATGGATATGGAGTCCATTTCTAGCTACTTTAGGAAGCGGGGCAACAGGCTTCTTTTATGAAGGTAAATTTGACCCTGAAACATTTTTAACTTTATTAAATGAACATAATATCACTGTATTTTGTAGTACACCTACGGAGTATCGTTTCATGGCAAAAGCAGAGAATTTGGACCAATTCAAATTACCTTCTTTACGAAGCGCTGTTTCTGCAGGGGAGCCATTAAACCAAGAAGTAATTCATACATTTAAAAAATACTTTCAGGTTGACGTAAGAGATGGCTATGGCCAAACAGAAAATACGTTATTAATTGGAACGTTAAAGGATTTAAAAGCCAAGGTGGGTTCAATGGGAGTTCCTACTCCGGGGAATTTAGTTGAAATTGTAGATGAAGATGGAAATCCGGTCGAGCCAAATACAGTTGGAAATATTGCAGTTCATATCAATTCTCCTGCTTTATTCAAACATTACTATAATGATGCGAGTAGAACAAAGGCTCAAATTAGGGGAAACTATTATATTACAGGAGATCGAGCTAAAAAGGACGAAGACGGATACTTTTGGTTTGATGGTCGTAGCGACGATATCATTATCAGTGCAGGTTATACAATTGGTCCTTTTGAAATTGAAGATGCTCTTGTTCAGCATAAGCTAGTTAAAGAATGCGCTGTAGTAGCAAGCCCTGATCCATTGCGAGGTAATATCGTAAAAGCATATATCGTGTTAACGGAGAACGTTTCTAACAATGATGAGCTAGTCATTGAATTACAAGAGCATGTAAAAAAAGTAACTGCTCCGTATAAGTATCCTAGAAAAATTGAATTTGTTCATGAATTGCCGAAAACAACTTCAGGAAAAATTAGAAGAGTTGAATTAAGGGCTAGGGAACAAATGCCAGAATCGAAATAAACAAATTCTTATGTTAAAATGAGGGAAAATTCCCTCTTTTTTATTTGGCTCTTTATCAGGTAAAAAAAGAATCCAAATAAAACAGAAAATGCGGTAATAAAAAATAATAGCAAACGAAAATAGCATTATTTTAGAATGGACGGTGTTCTAATTGAAAAAGCTTTGGTTTAATGGATTATTTTATACGATGGCAAGAGAAGGGGAGACGCTTGAAGCAATTTGTACAGAAGACGGAAAAATTATGAAAACAGGTTCATACAATGATTTGGTTACTTGGATCGCTGATGAGGCTGTTGAGATGATTGATTGTAAGGGAAAAGTAGGACTGCCAGGTTTTATCGATAGTCATATGCATTTAATTGGCCACGGTGAAGCGATGAATCGAGTCGACCTTTCAAACTGTTCTTCATATGATGAGATGCTACAAAAAATGCATTCCGCAGTAAAAGATGCCAAGCTTAATGAATGGATCATTGGTGAGGGATGGAATGAAAATGAATGGGCAATTCAAAAAGATTTTTCAATTGTTGATTTAGATCAGCTATCAAATAAAAATCCAATCGTTTTAAAAAGGACTTGTAGACATGTTTATTTCGTAAATTCATATGCACTTGTTCAAGCTGGAATTAAACAACAAACGGAGATTGAAGGCGGACAGATTGGAGTAGCAGTAGACGGTAGATTAAATGGCCTGCTATATGATGAGGCAGTCAATTTAATTTTAAAAGCAATGCCAGCGCCGGATGATCTTTATTTATCTAAAGCAATTACAACAGCTGTGAAGGATTGCCATCGCCATGGAATCGTCGCTTGTGTAACAGAGGATCTATCTTATTACGGTAATGCTAACCTTGTTGTTGATTTGTATGAACAATTACTAGAAGAGCTATCCTTTCATACACATGTACTAATACATCATTCAACGCTAGAAGATGTAAAAGGGTGTTTACATAGTGGTAATGAAAATGTTTCTTTTGGTGGAGTGAAGGCGTTTATAGATGGCTCTTTTGGTGGTAGAACAGCTCTTTTAGAAAAACCATATGATGATGATCACAATACAAATGGTTTACAAGTCACTGCACCAATTAAACTGGAGTCAATTACAAAAAAAGCAAGAGAGGCAGGACTTCCTGTAGCTTTTCATATGATTGGTGATTTAGCAGTAAAACAAGCAATTGATGTTGTTACGAAATATCCGAATCACTTAGAACTACCTGATCGTTTCATTCATTGTGAATTATTGTCAAATCAATTGATTGAAGAAATGAAGAACATACATATCGTTGTTGACGTTCAAACATCATTTTTATATGGAGATTATCCATGGCTAATTGAGAGAATAGGGGAGGAGCGTAATCAAAATGCTTTCCTTATTAGAACCCTGTTAGATGAAAATATACAAATAGCAAATGGATCAGATACACCTATTGACACAATTAATCCTTGGCAAGGTGTATATTCTGCAGTAACTCGAAAAGCGAAAGACGGTTTGACATATAATGAGTCAGAAGCAATTAGTCTATTTGAGGCTATACAGTTGTATACAGTTAGTAGTGCGAAATCATTTGGACAAGACCATCATAGGGGATTATTAAAAGAAGGATATAACGCTGATTTTATATTATTTGAAGAAGACCCATTTCATATGAATCCAACTGATTTATTAACATTAGAATGTAGTGAAACAATCAGTCGAGGAAAAATTGTGTATTCTAAAAACTAGTTTTTTTATTTTTTTTAAAAATGGTAAATCTTTTATATAAAGAATAAAAAATAAGAGACTCAGACTAAATTGAAAACGTTTGTCTTTCGAGGCGCAAAGCCGGATGTGGAGCGGAGTTACCTTTGACGGTAATGAGCACCGCAAGAAGGCAAAGCAACGAAGAAAGCGAACGTTTGTCAATAGTCTGAAAGAATGGTAAGTATTTTTTACCATTTTTTTTTGTTTATGGAAAAGTTTGATTGCCCATACTGATACAAAAAAGGGTGGTTTCTTGCTTTACTTATATTCCTTCTTAATTTTTCTTGGAATCATAATTTTAACATTAATCCTATTGATTCTATTTATTGATCTAAGAGTAATGAGTCATACCATTTATACGAATCAGGAACGAATTATGATTGTAAAAATCTCTATGTTAAAAAATTTATTGAGACATAAATTTGTCATTCCGTTAAAACCGAATGAAGTAAAAGAAGAGTTAGAGCATTTAGAGAAAAAAAGAGATATTTCTATCTTGCAACAAATTGATTTTTTCATAAATTTATATTCAAATGCACATACTATCATTATTCGTTTTTTACAATCAGTGCAAATATATAATGTGAATTACCATGTCCACTTTGGTGTTGGAAATTCAGCAATAACAGGGGTATCTATTGGTGCAGCTTATAGTATGATCGGTGTGATAGAGAACATTTTAGAACGATTTACGATTCTACATAAACCACCAAATATAGATATAACACCTAATTATTATGCAACAATCATTGAGGCGAATGGGAAAATTCGTTTTTCATTTTCAATTAGAAAAGCAGTTTATACAGGCTTTTTAATATTTTTGGCTTATAGGAAGACAAGAAAAGAATTTCAGGTTACACATCCATTTGAATCTATTTCGAGGTGATTAGTAATGAGTCAACATCCAATCGGTGATTTAATGCATGCAGCGATGGAAAATCTGTCTGCAATGATAAACGTTAATACAATAATCGGTGATCCTATTTCAACACCCGATGGAAGCATTATATTAACAGTTTCAAAAGTAGGTGTAGGATTTGCAGCTGGTGGTAGTGAATTTAGAAACTACCATCTAATTGATGGTGTCAAACAAACAGAAACTAGAAGTCCACATCCATTTGGAGGAGGTACTGGTGGTGGAGCATCGATCACGCCAATTGCTTTCTTAATAGTAAACAAGCATGGAGTTAAACTTTTACACTTAGATCAAAACACGCATTTAATTGAAAAATTAATGGATTTAACACCACAAGCATTAGAAAAAGTCAAAAGTTATATGAAGAAAAAAGAAGATCCAACTGATGAAGAAGATGGCTACGATTCAGAATTAGATTAAATTTAAAATTTGAGTAAAGTTAATTGCATTCATTCATTCCTTCCAGTAAGATAAATGTTGTGAACATTTTGTAATTTTTGGGAGGAATTATCATGGCATCTGTAACATTCAAAAACAATCCAGTAACTTTAATTGGTTCTGAAGTAAAAGTAGGAGAAAAAGCTCCAAATTTTACTGTATTAGCTAATGACTTAAGCCCAGTAACTTTAGAAACTTCGGCTGGAAAAGTTCGCTTAATTAGTGTTGTACCTTCAGTAGACACTGGTGTATGTGATGCTCAAACTCGTCGTTTTAACGAAGAAGCATCTAACATTGGAAATGTTGAAGTATTAACTATTTCTATGGACTTACCATTCGCACAAAAAAGATGGTGTGCAGCTAGCGGATTAGAAAATGTACATACTTTCTCAGATCACCGTGATGCTTCATTTGGTGAAGCTTATGGCGTATTAATGCAAGAATTACGTTTACTAGCTCGTGCAGTATTCGTAGTAGATTCTAATGACGTAGTAACTTATGTAGAATACGTAAGTGAAGGTACAAGCCATCCAAACTATGAAGCAGCAATCGAAGCTGTAAAAGCGGCGAAATAATAAAACTTCTTTTTTAAGTAATCAAAAGCTGCCCGAGTGATACTCGGCAGTTTTTTTATTATGTTGAAGAGATGATAGATTTGTGTGGAAAATAAGTTATGCACTACTAAAAAAGACAACTAACCAAAATGTTAGTTGTCTTTTTATTATTTTTTATTATTTACCAAGAGAACTAGATTTCGCTGTGCATCGTTCCATAGCGCTGATGATAGAAGAACGGAATCCTTGCTTTTCTAACTCAGCAATTGCTTCAATTGTTGCACCACCTGGTGTACAAACTTGGTCTTTTAATTCGCCTGGATGTAATCCTGTTTCAAGGACCATCTTAGCAGCTCCAAGTACTGCTTGGGCAGCTAGATTATAAGCTTGTTTACGTGGGATACCTTGTAAAACAGCACCATCAGCTAGCGCTTCGATCATTAAATATACATAGGCAGGAGAAGATCCACTAACTGCAGGGATTGCGTCCATTAAATCTTCATTTACAATTTCGCATTTTCCGAAGCTATTAAAGATAGCCATAACTTCCTCAAGTTCAGAATTTGTAACGATTTGATTATGGCAAAGTGCACTCATACCTTCTCTTACTAATGACGGGGTATTTGGCATTGTCCGAATAATTTTTACTTCTTTACCAAAAGATTTTTCTACCCCTTCTAAAGTTATACCTGCTGCAATTGTGATAATAACTGTATGATTTAAAATTTGATCCTTAATTTCATCAATGATAGCTGGATACAAATCTGGTTTAACTGCTAAGAATAAATAATCGACTTTCGCTGCTAATTCTTCATTGTTTTGTAATGTTTGAATGTTGTATAAACCTTTTACTTTTGAAAGTGTTTCCTTCGATTTAGCACTTACAATTATGTTATTTCTTTCAATTAGGTTGGAGTCAATTAACCCGCCGATCATCGCTTGTGCCATCTTCCCACAACCTATGAAGCCTATTTTTTTATCCATTTCTTCACATCCATTATTATGTAATAAATTGAATTATACAGTAGGGCCTAATTTTTACCAAATAATAGTTTGTTAAAAAATTTTAATAATTTATTCCCGTTCACATCATTTTTTTGTAAAATAGAACTTGCCAGTGATATTGAAGCTTCATAAGGGGGAATTATGAAACAAACATGTATTCAGCATAAAGACAAAAATACGATCGAATTAATTCAAGAATTTATTCAAACTTATGGTGGTTCATCGCAAACACATTTAGGTTTTCTTGGTGATAAGGATATTTTTGTTACGAAAAATAAAAAGGCTGCATTTCTATATCGTAAAAATAAAGACAAATTTGTTGTTTTAGGAGATGCACTTGGCGAAAATTCAGTAGAAGCATTACTAGAATTTGAACAATATGCCAGGAGTATGAAATGTGTGCCGTGTTTCTATCAAATAAATGATAATATGAAAGAAGTATATATAAAGGCAGGTTATAGCTTATTTAAATTAGGCGAAGAAGCTGTTGTGGAATTAAAACATTATGAAATAACAGGAAAAAAAGGCGCCAAGCTTCGTACGAAAAGGAATAGATTAATTCGTCAAGGCTTTGAATTCGAAGTTTCGATGCCAGATCATGATCTGTATTTCCTTGAGAATTTAAAAAAAGTATCTGATGAATGGTTAAATGGAAGAGAAGAACTATCGTTTTCTGTCAGTTCTTTTCATTATAATTATGTTTCCAACTTTCCTGTTGCAAGTTTAAAAAATAGCGATGGAGAGATCATTGCATTTGCAACTTTAGCAATAGAAGGAGAAATCATTTCCATTGATTTAATGAGGCATAAAAGAGATATGCCATATGGAGCAATGGATATGCTATTTATATCAATCCTATTTTGGGCTAAAGAAAAAGGATTTGTTAAGTGTAGTTTAGGGATGGCACCTTTAGCGAATGTAGGAATTGATTCAAATGCTACTTTGTATGAAAAATCGGCGAAACTAATATTTAAATACGGTAATTCAATTTATAATTTCAAAGGGCTACTAACATATAAAAGTAAGTTTGCAAATTGTTGGGAACCAAAGTATTTAGCTTATAAACCTTACACATTTATTATGGTAGTAAATACTTTGTACAAAATTGTACATGGAAAAAAATCACTCGATTCAATTATAAAATTTAAAAAACCTGTCTTAAAAAAAGCAAAAATAAGTTAATGAAGTAAAGGCCTTGATGTATCTCGAGGTCTTATTTGTTTTTAGACTCTTTTCATATTCATTGTTGTTACATCAAGTTCTTTTCTAGATATTGTTACTTTTGGGATTTATAAAGATAAAGACAGAAGTTGATTACAACGGAATTTGCGGGGCTGGGAGATGCTGGAAAGCTAAAGACCCCGCAGGGTAAGTAAAGTAGGCATGCTAAAACCACGACACCCTGCCGTAACACTTGCATAATCCACATCGTGTGGATCAGAGACTCAAGCTTCGCCCGTAAAAAGAAAACATCATGGAGTTGTCATCAACTAACGAATTCTTAAGAGCAAATTTATTTCAAATTTGTCCAATAAGAGAAATAAATACTTTCCAGTTGAAAGAAATAACTTTTACACAATTAATAAAGTGGACACGCTTAAAAGGCATACGTATAATGAGAAACAATGATTGAACAAATTAGAAAGTGAGGAATACATAAATGAATAAAGAAATATCAGTTGAACTATTTGATTGCATAGATGAATCTACAGAATTGTTAAAAGACAGTTTAGAGCTCTCTTATTTAGAAGCATTAATTGAAACAGGCGAGAATTTCTTTGAAGGGGAAATATTACAAGAAGAAATAAATGATCTACAACAAGAGAAACTTATGAATACAATTCAACAGTTTAATGAAATATCAAAAGATAATGAAAGTATTAGACGTGCGTTTCAATTAGCAATTTTAAAAGGAATGAAGCAAGGTGTCCAAACAAATCATGAGATGACACCGGATGGTATTGCCTTTATTGTTTCCTATTTAGTAGGAAAGTTTACAGATGGAAAAAAAGATTTAAAAATTTTAGATCCAGCTATCGGTACAGGTAATCTTTTATTAACGATTCTAAACGCGTCTAAGGATAAATTTACTGAATCAGTTGGAATTGACGTAGATGATGTTTTAGTAAGAATTGCATTTGTAGTCGGAAATTTATTAGGTCACGAAATTGAACTATTTAATCAAGATAGCTTAGCACCACTATTTGTTGATCCGGTTGACTTAGTTGTATGCGATCTACCTATCGGTTTTTATCCAAATGATGAACGTGCAAAAGCTTATACTTTAAAAGCAAAAGAAGGAATGTCGTTTGCTCATCATTTATTCATTGAACAGAGTATGAACTATTTAAAATCTGGAGGATTTTTCATCGGATTAGTGCCAAATCATCTATTTACATCTGAACAATCTCAAGGATTACAGAACTATATTAATGAAACAGGTGTGATTCAAGGATTAATACAGTTGCCAGTATCTGCCTTTAAGGATGAAAGACATCAAAAAAGCATATTAATTATCCGAAAAAATGCAGAAAATATGAAGAAGCCAAAACATGCTTTGTTAGTTGATTTCCCTAAGTTGACTAATATGAAGGCTGTTGAAGACATCATGCTTCAAATGAATTCATGGTTTAAAGAAAATTTACAATAATTGAACTTTTAAACAGGTAAACGTATTTGTGTTATAATGATTTTAATAAAAAAAATATAACAGTTTCATGTTTAAAGGAGATGTTGAAACATGGCAAATATTCTTGCAATTAACGCTGGTTCTTCTTCATTAAAGTTCCAATTAATCGAGATGCCTAGTGAAAGAGTACTAACAATAGGGTTAGTAGAACGTATTGGTCTGAAGGATAGTGTTTTCATTATCACAGTAAATGGTGAAAAAATGAAAGAAGTAACTGACATTGTTGATCATTCTGTAGCAGTAAAAATGCTATTAGATAAGCTAACAGGTTTAGGCGTTATTTCTTCGTTCGATGAAATTCACGGTGTAGGACATCGAGTAGTTCACGGTGGAGAGTTATTTACTGACTCAGCTTTAATTACTGAAGAAGTGGAGAAGCAAATTGAATTACTTTCAGATTTAGCGCCACTTCATAATCCAGCTAACTTGGTTGGAATTCGTGCGTTTAAACAAATTTTACCAAGTATTCCTGCGGTAGCAGTATTTGATACAGCATTCCACCAAACAATGCCTGAAGAATCATTCTTATACAGCTTACCTTATGAATACTATAAACAATTTGGTATTCGTAAATATGGATTCCATGGTACATCTCATAAGTTCGTAACTGCTAGAGCGGCAGAATTAATCGGTAAACCAATCGAAGAATTACGACTTATTTCATGTCATTTAGGAAATGGTGCAAGTATTGCGGCTGTTCAAGGTGGAAAGTCTATTGATACTTCAATGGGATTCACACCGCTTGCAGGTGTAACGATGGGTACTCGTTCAGGTAACTTAGATCCTGCTCTTATTCCTTATATCATGGAAAAAACAGGGAAAACAGCAGAAGAAGTTCTTGAAGTACTAAATAAAGAGAGCGGAATGCTTGGAATTTCAGGTTTCTCAAGTGATTTACGAGATATTGAAACAGCAGCAGAAGAAGGTAACAAACGTGCTATTATTGCACAAGATGTATTTGTAAGTCGTATCCATAAATATCTAGGCTCTTACGCTGCTCGTATGAAAGGTGTCGATGCGATTATTTTCACAGCAGGTATCGGTGAAAATGGTCCGGAAATTCGAGAAGCAGTATTAGAAGGACTAGAGTTTATGGGAGTTTACTTTGATCCAAGTAAAAATAATATCCGTGGTAAAGAAGCATTTATTAGCTTTGATCACTCACCAGTTAAAGTAATTGTCATTCCAACGAATGAAGAAGTTGTAATCGCAAGAGACGTTGTTCGTATTGGAATGTAATGATTTAGTATAACGTAGAGCATACAAAAAAAGAAATTCTCATATTCTTATTATGAGTTCACTTTTTTTCGCTCTACGTTTTTTTATACTTCGAGGTGATGGCATGGACAGTATAAAAGAATTAAATCTTTGGTTAGAGATTAATGAAAGGATGAATGAAAAAAGATATCATAACGCAAAACGATTTGAGCAGATGTTTAAAAAAACCTCTTCCTATATTTCTCAAAAAATTCCACAAGCATATTCAGATGCTTTTAAAGATTTTTTATCAACCGCATTCTTTCACTCACAATCCTTACTACAAACATCTAAGCATTTCCATGAAAAGAAACATGATATTTTACGAAGAGCACAGATTTTAAGAAGTGATATAACGAAGATTAATGACCTAAGAAATTTACCAATCCGCCAACTGAATTTTTTAGCCGAGCAAGAGATTTCTAAAGCACTCATCATTTCAAGTGTACAAGGTGGGATGAGCGGCACAAGTTCCAAACTTGCGATGTTTTGTGATTTACCAGCATTAGTACTAGTAAATCTGAAAACTGTCCAAGAAATTGCAATGTGCTATGGTTATGATGTCAGCATTCCATTAGAAATGGAATGTTGTTTAAAAGTATTGCAAGGTGCATTACTTCCTTCGCCAGTTAAATATGAGAGATGGCATACACTAATGACTGACACCTTGAAACATGAAGATGAGGATGTATTTGCAATTTGGGAAAGTGAATTTAATGGGGAAGATTTTTACCAAACATTATTTCTACAATTTAGTAAGCTATTCGTACTTCACTCTTTAAAAAATCGTTTAATTGGTGGCGTTCCTGTGGTAGGAATAGCTGTTGGGGCCAAATGGAATGAAAATCTTACAAAAAATGTTTTAGAGTATACGAAAGCTTTTTATCAATATAGACTGTTATCAAAAAGAATTAAAAAAGAGCCAACAGTTTAACACTGTTGGCCCTTTTTATCCATGAATCTTTATATCATCAATAGATACTTGTTGGTTACTTCTAAACCAGATCCATAAATCGTTAATAATGGAAGCTAATTCTGCTATTTCAGAATTTAGTTTACAGCTTATGACAAAATCAGCTTCATTATTTAATTGCTCTTGTTTATGATTAATTGAGAACTCAAGACGTTTAATCCGATCTGGAATATCTCCTCTAATGCATTCCCATTCTGTCAGGATCGCCTGTTGTTGTTCGTGAGAGTATTCTTCCCAGTCTAATAATAGGTTGGGTAGAAAAATACCTAATCGTTCATCAAATGAAAAATAATCTTGTAACATCCGTACTCCCCCTCTACACTATATTATACATTGAAAAAAATAAGTGAAACAATTTGTTTTTTTGATATTTTTAAAATACAGTTTAACTTCTCCATTTTTGAAGACATTCTATTTAACATAAACCAGAAACTAAGTTATATTAACCTTACATATCTAATTTTTTCTAGAACAGCTGTAGCAAATTAATTTTTTTCTAAATTGTATAAGATAGAAGAGATAGATACCTACATAAAACACATGAAATGTAAATAAGAAAATACTCATTTTAGCCTGCAAGCATAATAAAGTTGTAATTTAGATTTGAAAGGAAGAAGTATATGAAGCATGCTGTCATAACAGCAGGGACGAAAGGATTAGGAAAAAAGGTTACAGAATCATTCTTAAAAGAGGGCTACTCTGTAACAGTTACATATTTCTCAGATGAAGAAGCAATGAGCAAAAGGAAAGAAGAGTGGAATGAATATTCGGACCGAATTCTCTTTTTAAAAGGTAATATAACTGATAAAGAATTTTTAAAAGAGATTACGACGAAAACCATGAAGAAATTTGGAAGAATTGATTGTTTAATCAATAATGCAGGACCCTATTTGTTTAACCGTAAAAAACTGGCTGACTACTCTGAGGAGGAGTGGGAATACTTGTTATATGGTAATTTGCACAGTGTGTTTTATTTATTAAAGCAAATCATACCGATCATGAGGGAACAAAAATTTGGTCGTATTATCAATTATGGTTTCCAAGGGGCAAATTCAGCATCGGGTTGGATTTACAGATCAGCTTTTAGCGCTGCAAAGGTAGGGTTAGTATCACTTACTAAAACAATTGCATATGAAGAGGCCGAAAATGGGATCACTTCTAATATGATTTGTCCTGGGGATATATATGGCGAAATGAAGGAAGCTTCTAGACTCGATGCACTACAAAAAGGTAGTGGAAATGCACCTGTTGGTCGATTCGGTACTGGTGAGGATATAGCAAGAATGGTTCAGTTTTTATGTAAAGATGAATCAGACTTTATTACGGGTGATGTAATCGAAATAACAGGTGGGTTAGATGTGATTCATAAATATAGGAATCAATCTTTATAATGAAGTAATGGGACAATTCCAATATTAAAGCATAAATTATAGTACAAAAGATTGTGAATTAACAATTTAATTAGAAAAAAAGCGTTTTCATTGGGTCATTTTACCTTTTTGTGATAAAATAAAGGTGTTATATTTTAAAATATAGAATTCATCCTAAGAGGCACGAATTAATTATATTTCAGGGGGAAATAAAATGCGTATTGGGGTACCAAAAGAAATAAAAAATAATGAAAATCGAGTAGCAATTACACCAGCTGGAGTAATGAATTTAGTAGGACATGGTCATACAGTATTCATCGAAACAGCAGCTGGACTAGGTTCAGGTTTTACTGATGAAGAATACGTAAAAGCTGGTGCTTCAATTGTAGGAACAGCTGAAGATGCTTGGAACAATGACATGGTTATGAAAGTTAAAGAGCCAATTCCAAGTGAATATGGTTATTTCCGTGAAGGTTTAATCCTTTTCACATATTTACATTTAGCTCCAGAGCCAGAATTAACGAAGGCTTTAATTGATAATAAAGTAGTTGGAATCGCTTACGAAACTGTACAAGTTGGAAACACGTTACCATTATTAACGCCAATGAGTGAAGTTGCTGGACGTATGTCAGCTCAAATCGGTGCGCAATTCCTTGAGAAAAACAAAGGCGGTAAAGGTATTTTATTAGGTGGCGTTCCAGGTGTTCGTCGTGGAAAAGTAACAATCATTGGTGGAGGAGTTGCTGGAACAAATGCTGCGAAAGTAGCTGTAGGTCTAGGCGCTCACGTAACAATGATCGACTTAAACCCAGATCGTTTACGTCAATTAGATGATATTTTCGGACATCAAATTACAACATTAATGTCTAATCCATATAATATTTCTGAAGCGGTTAAAGAATCAGATTTAGTAATTGGAGCAGTGTTAATTCCAGGTGCTAAAGCACCTAAACTTGTTTCAAAAGAAATGATTGAAGCAATGGAACCAGGTTCTGTTGTAGTAGATATCGCAATCGATCAAGGTGGAATTTTTGAAACAACTGATCGTATTACTACACATGATTTCCCAACATATGAGAAACATGGAGTAGTTCATTACGCAGTAGCTAATATGCCTGGTGCAGTACCACGTACTTCAACAATGGCATTAACGAATGTAACTGTACCTTATGCTGTTCAAATTGCTAACAAAGGCTACCAAAAAGCTTGCCTAGACAACGCAGCATTATTAAAAGGTATTAACACACTTGATGGATATGTAACATATGAAGCAGTTGCTGAAGCTCATGGTTTAGAGTTTAAAGAAGCAGCTACATTATTACAAGGTACTTCTGTATCAACAAACTAATCAAATTAAATCCCTTTCTTTTTATGGAAAGGGATTTTTTATTTAGGCATTTTTATAATAGTTGGTAAACAATATCATTTTGAATGTATCTTTCACTAAAAAAAGGTAGTTCAAGTTAACTTGAAACTACCTTTTATCATTATTTCAAAAATTCTTCTCTTAAAAAACTATATTGGTACATATCACGATGTTCGCCTTTAAAAAATTCATGCTTTCTTAAAATTCCATCTAAATGAAAACCGTTTTTTGTAAGGAATGTTTGTGAAGCTACATTAAAATCATAAACTTCCCCATACAATTTTGTTAAATGTAAATTGTTGAAAGCATAATTTAATAAATAGTTTATTGCAAATGAACCAATTCCGTTATTGTGTAAATCTCTTTCACCAATGAGAATACCAAATGCGGCATGACCGTTTTCTTGATCAAGATTTCCAAGTTCGACTCTGCCCACACATTGACCTTTATACTCAATTGTAAACAAATGAAGCGTTGGTTTTAATCCTTCAAAATACTGATTATACCCATTTTGCATTTCTTCAAGATTTCTAGGTTTTTCTACACCGACAAGCCTACCAATCTCTTCATCACATTCCCATTTATGCATAATCGGAACATCTGAAGGCGTAACCTGCCGAACGATTATTGTACCTTCTTGACTCATATTATAAAATGATTAACTCTTTAGGGAATTTTGTAAGAGTTAAAGCACCTGTTTCAGTAATAACGATATCATCCTCAATACGAACTCCACCAACATTTGGTACGTAAATACCAGGCTCAATTGTATATGACATGCCTGTTTTAATAATGCCAGTATTTGAATCATTTACAGAAGGGTAATCATGAATACCGATTCCTAAACCATGACCAATTCTATGAACAAAGTATTCACCATAACCTGCATCTGCAATGATGTTACGAGCAGCACGATCAACATTCCCTAACGTCTCACCAGGTTTACTTACATCGATTGCAGCAAGCTGACCTTTTAATACAGTTTCGTAGATTTCACGTTGCTGTTCATTTGGCTCACCAAACATTACTGTACGAGTAATATCAGAGCAATATCCATCAACAATAAATCCTAAATCCATTAAAACAAACTCACCTTTTTTAATTGCGTTTGTTCCTGGGTTACCATGTGGTAATGCTGAATTTGCACCAGTTAAGATTAATGTACTAAATGAAGTTTTTGCAAAGCCTTTTTTCTTCATTTCGTATTCCATTTCAGCAATTAAATCCATCTCAGTTTTACCTTCTGCAATTCGGTCAACAATGATTTGACAAGCCAAATCAGCTGCTCCAGCTGCAGCTTGCATACGACGAATTTCTTCTTGGTCTTTAATTAAACGTAAATCATGTAATTTTTCTTCAGCAGCTAAGAATTGTACACCTGGGAAAAGTTGTAATAACTTCTCATATCGTTGTACAAGTAAATGTTCTTTTTCAATAGCCATACGACTGACAGTAATATTACGTTTAGCTAATGATTCTTGAACCATAGCCCAAGGGTCTTGACTGTCATTGAAGCCAATCACATCATATTTCCAGCCAGCGTGTTGCACATGGCCAACTTCCATTTGTGGACAAACAAGAATTGGTTCTTCATTTGGAAATACAAGAACTGCTAGTAGGCGTTCATGTGGATTACAATGGAAATTAGTTAAATAAAATACATTCTCAGTAGATGTGATGAATCCTAGTTGAATATCTTGTTCTTTTAACCAAGTTGATAGATTTTGTATACGGTGTTCCATATGTAACATCCTTTCTCAAAAAACAATTTACTGCATTCAACAAATAGTCTTTACAGTGTTTTATATCATTATTTTATCATTTGTTATAAGAGTCGTAAAATAACAACAACATTGCTGGGTTTATTGTTTTTGATAATACATAATATCTGTTAAAATATGGTAGAAACTATTTTATATAAAGGAGTGAGTTCTTTTGAATATCACATATTTTGGCCAAAGTGTTTTATTAGTAGAACATGGGCAAGACGCAATTATCATTGACCCGTTTATTAATGGTAACCCTCATACGAATATTAAGGTAGAGGATCTAAAGGTAAATTATATTTATGTTACACACGGACACGGAGACCATTTAGGTGATACGGTAGAACTTGCAAAACAAAATAATGCAACAGTCATCGCTCCTGTTGAACTAGCAACATGGATTTCATGGCAAGGTGTAAATGTTGTACCAATGCATATTGGTGGAGAAAAGGAGTTTTCATTTGGAAAACTGAAATTAGTTGAGGCAATTCATGGCTCTAGTATTGTTGATGAAGAAAATAAACAAATTATTAATGTAGGTCCTGCTTCAGGCGTATTACTAAAAATTGCAGGTAAAACGATTTATCATGCAGGAGATACAGCATTATTTAGAGGAATGAAAACACTTGGTGAATACGAACAAATTGATTTAGCGTACTTACCGATCGGCAATCATTTTACAATGGGGATCGATGATGCAGTAATTGCTGCAGATTGGATCAATGCTAAACAAGTAGTGCCAATACATTACAATACATTCCCAGCTATTCAAGCAGATCCTAATGAATTTTTAGAAAAGTTAACAAAGAAAAATGGTTTTGTTCAAGAAGCAAATACAACCATTTCATTATTGTAATATAAATTAAGCGATAAAATTATGGTACAGTTTGTTAAGCACGTTGAAACGTGCTTTTTTTAATGGTATGAATTGTTATATAATAGTTAATAAAAATATTAATACAACCATTGAAAGCTTGGTGAGGCAATTGACAACAAAGCACGATCAAATATTAGAACACATAGAACAACTACCAGTAGGTCATAAAATTTCTGTTAGACAAATAGCAAAAGATTTAAGCGTTAGTGAAGGAACGGCTTATCGAGCTATTAAAGATGCAGAAAATAAAGGGTATGTAAGTACGATTGAACGAGTTGGTACAATTCGAATTGAAACAAAGCGAAAAGAAAATATTGAAAAGTTAACATTTGCAGAAGTCGTTAATATTGTTGATGGACAAGTTTTAGGTGGAAAAGAAGGGTTACATAAAACATTAAATAAGTTTGTTATTGGAGCTATGCAGCTTGATGCAATGATGCGTTATATCACAGCGAATAATCTATTAATCGTTGGTAATCGTGTGAAAGCACATGAACTTGCTTTAAAAGAAGGGTCTGCTGTTTTAGTAACAGGTGGATTCGATACAGATGAAAGTGTGAAGCGCCTTGCAGATGAGATGAAAATGCCGATTATTTCATCTAGTTATGATACTTTTACAGTTGCAACATTAATTAACAGAGCGATCTATGACCAACTGATTAAGAAAGACATTGTATTAGTTGAAGATATATTAATTCCATTTGAAAAAACATCGACTTTATCTCCAACCGATGAAGTAGAGAATTGGTTTGAATATAATCGGAATACGGGGCATGGACGTTATCCTGTTGTAGATGATCGAGGTAAATTAATCGGGATTGTTACTTCAAAAGATGTCATTCATGAACAGCGATCTCAGCGAATTGATAAAGTTATGACAAGGCACCCAATCAGTGTAAATGAAAAAATGTCAGTTGCAGCTGCAGCGAGAATGATGGTTTGGGAAGGCATTGAATTACTTCCAGTTGTTAATTCATCAAATATATTATTAGGAATTATTAGCCGTCAGGACGTACTTGAAGCATTACAACAATTGCAGCGTCAACCACAAGTTGGAGAAACAATTGATGATATTATTACTAGTCAATTTCATAACGAAAAGGATCAAAAAAGTGAAGAATTGATCATTCGTTGTAATGTTACTCCTCAGATGACTAATGTAATTGGAACATTATCACATGGTGTGTTTACTACAATTGTTACTGAATCAGGTAAACGCGCAGTTCGAGAAATGAAGAAAAATGGTGATGTAATCGTTGAAAACATTACGATTTATTTCGTACAGCCTGTTCAAATAGATGATGTGATTGAAATTAAACCAAGAGTGTTAGAATTAGGACGTAAATTTGGAAAAGTTGATGTTGAGGTATACCAACAAGGAATTCTAGTTGGAAAAGCATTAATGATGATGCAATTATTAGATCGTTAAATCAAAAAGGAAGGGCAAAAACAATACCCTTCCTTTTCATCATTTTCTAGACCAGTTCTTTTCACACTGTTTGTTTATTTTGAATTGCTTTGTAATGTTTATTTTGCAAATATCCTCTGTATAGATTAGCAAAACCAAAAATGATAAAAACAATGCCAATTACGATTGTTAATAGCTCAATTTTTGACATGATTTGAAACACTCCGTAAAGTAACAAGAATAACCCAAAAGTTAATCTAGCTCGAGAGCCAGCAATTTTTTTTGTTAAAAGTTCGCTTGTAAAGAAAAATTTGGTAACATAAAATAAGAATAATAGAAATGAAATAATTACGATTGTTGCGATGCTATCCACTTAGCTTCCACCTTTCAATTACAAATACATAATTCTATTTTAACTTGATAGAAACTATATTTCAAAAGTTTTAAAAATAATGGAAAGTAGGGATAGAATGATGAAAGATCAAATATTAAAAGATATACATATGTTCGATACAATCATTATACATCGACATGTTCGCCCAGATCCTGATGCAATTGGTTCGCAGTGTGGTTTAGCTGAAATGATTAAAGCTAGCTATCAAGCAAAAAATGTATATGTAGTTGGTGAATTACCACAGTCTTTACATTATTTATACCAAATGGATGATATTGAAGATGATACATATAACGATGCGCTTGTTATTGTATGTGACACAGCAAATACAGAGCGAGTAGATGATGCTCGGTACTCAACTGGAAAAAAATTAATAAAGATTGATCACCATCCAAATGTAGATCCTTACGGTGATATTATGCATGTTGATACAACAGCTAGCTCAACAAGTGAATTAATCTTTGAACTTGCTGAGAGCAGTAATGAGCAACTAGTTGTAACTGACAAAGCAGCGCGTTTAATTTATGCTGGAATTATTGGTGATACTGGTAGATTTTTATTTTCTAGTACGACAGAAAGAACGTTCCATGCAGCTAGTCAGTTAATCAAAAAAGATTTTTCAATCAATGATATTTATGACAATATGTATGAGACATCAATTGAAATGGCTCATTTAAATGGATATGTTCTTCAAAATTTCAACCTAACTGAAGAAGGGGTAGGACATATTAGAATGACGAAAGAATTAATGGCTAAATACAACGTTAATTCTGAACAAGCTTCTTTAGCTGTAAGCTCACTGGGACATATTAAAGGTGTAAAAGCATGGGTGATTTTCTTAGAAGAAGATGATTTAATTCGTGTTCGACTACGTTCAAAAGGTCCTGTTATTAATGGAGTTGCAGCGAAGTTTAATGGCGGTGGACATCCACTTGCTTCTGGAGCAAAAGTCTTCTCGTGGGAAGAGGCGGATCAAGTAGTTGAAGAGTTAAAAATGGTGTGTAAAGAGGAACAATAATATGTATAAAGAGAGGCCATCGTTTTAAGATAAGCCTCTCTTTATTTTGTACTTCTGATTTTTAATGTGATTTCTAACGTCGTATCAAAGTAAATCGTATCGACTTCGAGCTTAAACCTTCGATCATCTTTCTTGTAAACCTTGTTTTCAATTGCTCTTCTTAATAATTCACGATTTCTTGAAACACTTCGAATATCTTGAGTAAGTAAATGACTTAAATCATTTTTTACATCTTCAATTAATTGAAACCGAGTGAATTTATTTAGGCTATATTGCTTTTCGTTAATAATCGTTACTTTAATTTCTTGTACTGTTAAGTTTCGTTTATTTTCCTCATTTAATCTCTCTTGGTTTTCAATTAATATGTTATTATCTCGAATCAGGTCATTTCTTTCATCTTTTAATTCATTTATGAATTTAACCTGCTGCTCCTGAGTAACTCCATACTGATAAATAAAGACCATCCAACTAATGACTGAACCAAAAAAAATACCGGCAAAAAACTTAGCCCACCCAAAAGAAAGTTTTTCTGGTGGAGCTTTCACTATACATGCTCTCCAGTGAACCATTGAATAATGATTGTACCAGTATGTGTTCCGCCCATTGCAGCTATAATCATAAATATTTGCTTAATAAACTCAATCGTTTCTCCTGCAAATAATCCTTTTTCAAAGCTATAAAACGTATCAAATGTTCCACCGACTGCCCCAACAATTGCCCAAATACGTAAACTCATCGATAAATCATACATTTTACTAAGTGGTGGTTCACCAATTACATAGTATCCAATTGACCCTATTAATGCACCACCAATGATAATCCCAAGTGCTATAAAGTACATCGAGATTAACGTTGGGATAAACGGTAATTTAAGCTCCATTATCAATCACTCCTTCTTTAAATATATATGGACAAAGTGTTTTGTGTATGATGATTGTTTCATGTATGTTTTAATAAAGAATAGAAACGTTGGCTGAATTTTTTTACGAACAAAAATAGAATGTAAGTTCGTATTTTGTGATAGAATAGATTATATAAAGAAGGAAGATAAGGAGGAGTGTAGATGAGTTTCGTTCATTTGCAGGTTCAAAGTTCATTTAGCCTACTGCAAAGCGCTTGTAAAATTGAAGATTTAATAAATGCAGCTGTTACACAAGGCCATCCTGCGCTTGCTATTGCAGATGAAAATGTCATGTACGGCGTTATTCCTTTTTATCATGCGTGTAGAAAAGCAGGTATAAAACCTCTTATTGGAGTAAAACTTTCCATATTAAATGAAGACCAAAATGTATATCCATTAGTTCTGATAGCTAAATCACTAAAAGGTTATGAAAACCTTTTAAAATTAACTAGTATTATCGGAACAAAGTCTCCTTTGGGCGTTCCTAAAAAATGGTTATCTGCATATAGTCAAGATGTCCTTGCAATTACACCAGGAATTGAAGGAGAAATAGAAACATATTTGTTAAATGGCGAACATGAACGAGCGGTACAACAGGTAAAAGAGTATCAAAACATCTTTGCAGCGTTTTTTGTCAGTATTCAAGATCATGGTTTACCTGAAGATCGAACTCTATATCCACTCATCAAACAGCTTCAAAATGAAACGAACGTCAAATTAGTTGCTACAAATGATGTTCGCTATATAGAGAAAGAAGATGCGCTGATCCAGGATGCATTATTTTCTGTTAAGAATGCTACAAAATTATCAGACGAATCAAGACCGAGATTAAGAACGCATGAGTATTATTTTAAAACGAAAGATGAACTGCAAAATTTATTTATTGAAGAAGAAGATGCATTTCTAAATACAGTTAAAATCTCACAATTATGTGATGTAGTTATTCCGTTTCATCAACCGTTATTGCCAAAGTATCCAGTACCTGAGTCTTATTCATCAGTAGAATACTTAAAGTTGATTTGTGAAAAAGGTTTAGTTGAACGGTATGGAGTAATCGAAGAAAAACATTTAGAGCGTTTGGAAATGGAGCTTAGAATCATACATAAAATGGGCTTTGATGATTACTTTCTAATTGTATGGGATTTCATTAAATATGCATTAGAACAAGGGGTTACTGTTGGACCAGGACGTGGTTCAGCTGCAGGGTCTCTAGTTGCTTATGTATTAAATATTACAAATGTAGACCCACTTCATTATAATCTGCTTTTTGAGCGTTTTTTAAATGTAGAACGAATTTCAATGCCAGATATAGACATTGATTTTCCGGACCACCGTCGTGATGAAATGATTGATTATGTTGCATCAAAATATGGTGATGTGCACGTCGCTCAAATCATCACATTTGGAACATTAGGAGCAAAGGCTGCAATTCGTGATATAGCTAGGGTAATGGGGCTAGCCCCAGTAGAAATTGACCGGTATTCAAAGCTAATCCCATCAACAATCGGGATTTCGTTAAAGGATGTTTACGAACAATCAAAAGCATTCCGAAATCATGTGGACCATTCAGGTATTCATAAGCGTATATTTGAAGTAGCTTGTAGAGTAGAAGGCTTACCAAGGCATACAAGCATACATGCAGCCGGCGTTATTATTTCTGAAATACCTTTAACGAACGTGGTACCTTTACAGGAAGGGAATCATGGAGTTTATTTAACGCAATATCCAGCAGAAATTCTTGAAGAAATAGGATTAGTAAAAATGGATTTTCTTGGGCTTAGAAATTTAAGCTTGTTAGAAGAGGTATGTAAGTTAATTACAGAAACTACGGGTAAGAGAATTCAACTAGAACAAATACCGTTAGAAGACGAAAAGACCTTTGAAATACTAAGTAAAGGTGATACTTCTGGCGTTTTTCAATTAGAATCATCAGGTATGAGAAGAGTTTTACAACAATTACAACCAAATCAATTTGAAGATATTGTCGCGGTAAATGCTCTATATCGTCCAGGTCCAATGGAGCAAATCCCTAAATTTATTCAATATAAACATGGGTTAGAAAAGGTTACTTATCCCCATCCTGACCTGGAAAAAATATTAGAACCAACTTATGGGGTAATCATCTATCAAGAACAAATTATGCAAATTGCATCTTCCTTAGCTGGTTTCACTTTAAGTGAGGCGGATTTACTCCGTCGAGCGGTAAGTAAAAAGAAGAAAGAAGTACTGGACGAGGAAAGAATTCATTTTGTTGAAGGGGCTATTAAAAAAGGCTACGATGAAAAAATTGCTAATGAAGTGTATGACTTGATTGTGCAATTTGCAAACTACGGTTTTAACCGAAGTCATGCAGTTGCTTATAGTATGATTGCATATCAATTAGCATATCTGAAAGCAAATTTTCCATTACAATTTTATGCGGCATTATTATCAAGTTTTATTGGAAGCGAAGAGAAGGTTTCAACTTATATCGGGGAAGCAAAATTAAAAGGAATTCCAATTTATCCACCTTCGATTAATAAAAGTCAGTACGCTTTTGTTGTTGAGGGGAAGGGTATTCGGTTTAGCTTACTAGCTATAAAAAATATAGGAATGGCTTCTGTTAGAGAAATTTTACAAAAGCGTCCATATAATGACTTCTTTGAAGTTTGTATCAAAATATCTCCAAAGGCTTTAAATCGTAAAAGTATTGAAAACTTAATCTTTGCTGGTTGTTTCGATGAGTTTAAAATAGACCGGGCAACTCTTCTTGCAAATATTGATATTATTTTTGATTATGTTGATATTGTAAGACCAGAAAATGAAGATCAATTCGATTTATTTTTGGATGAAGATTTTGTACCAAAACCACAATTAATCCAAGTAGAGCAAATGAAAATTTCAATTAAGCTAGAACTTGAAAAACAAGCGCTAGGAACGTATTTAACGGGTCACCCAATTAGTCAATACGAAAAATTACAAAATGAAAGCAAAACAGCAACGATTTCATCCATGATTCAAAACAGTAAAGACGAACAACTTGTATTTGTGTACATTAGGGATTTAAGAGTAATGAAAACAAAGAAACAGCAACAAATGGCATTTTTACAAGTAGAAGATATGAGTACCTTAATCGATGCTGTCGTTTTTCCGAAAACATTAGAAAAATTTCGTCATAAGTTAAAGGAAAAAGAAGTCGTCGTTGTAAGGGCTAAAATAGATGAACGTGATGAGCGAAAGCAATTAATCATAAATGAAATCTTTACAGTTGAGGAAATTGAAGAGAGAAATAGCCAAAAAGAGTTAACTTTATTTATTAAAGTAAGTGGACATACTAATAAAAACATTTCATTTACAATTCAACAAGCAATCGCGCAATTTAAGGGTCATACGAAAGTAGTTTTATACTATGAAGAAGAAAAGAAGGCAGTTCAATTATCTGAACAATACTTTGTGAATCCTTCAGTTACATGTCTATCTATGTTGAAGAATATTGTCGGAGATGAAAATGTTGTATTAAAGAAATAGACATTTTTCTTTAAAATCATTTATTATTAAGATGGATGTTATTCTAAAAAATAAAGACATCTTTTATAAAAATAAAGTTTCCAAGAAATAAACAGTTGAAATAAATTTCAACTCGTCGTTATTAGGGAGAGTGAACAGTTTGTCATTATTAAGTGAAGAAGCATTACATATGCATAGGGTTCATCAAGGTAAATTAGAAACAATTTCAAAAGTACCTGTTACAAATGCGAAAGAGTTAAGTTTAGCATATTCACCAGGTGTTGCTGAGCCATGTAAAGAAATTTATGAAGAAAAAAGCAGAGTGTATGAATACACAATGAAAGGTAACATGGTTGGTGTTGTTTCGGATGGATCTGCCGTTCTTGGTCTTGGAAATATTGGACCAGAAGCTGCATTACCTGTAATGGAAGGAAAAGCTGCACTATTTAAAAGTTTTGCTGGTGTAGATGCGTTTCCAATTTGTTTAGCAACGCAAGATGTTGAACAAATCATCCAAACAGTAAAGCTGTTAGAGCCTACATTTGGAGGAATTAATTTAGAAGATATTGCAGCGCCAAACTGCTTTATTATAGAAGAACGTTTAAAACGTGAAACGAATATTCCAATCTTCCATGATGATCAGCATGGAACTGCTATCGTTACATTAGCTGGATTAGTAAATGCTTTAAAATTAGTTAATAAAAATATGGCAGACATAAAAGTAGTATTAAACGGTGCCGGAGCAGCAGGAATTGCAATTTTAAAATTATTATATCGTTTCGGTGTACGTTCAATCATCATGTGTGATACAAAAGGTGCTATTTATGAAGGTCGTCCAACCGGTATGAATAGTGTAAAAAATGAAGTAGCTAAATATACAAACAAAGACAGAATTCAAGGAAGCCTTGCAGATGTAATTAAAGATGCAGATGTATTCGTAGGTGTTTCTGTAAAAGGAGCAGTTACGAAAGAAATGGTTCGTTCAATGAATGAAAATCCAATTATTTTTGCGATGGCTAACCCAGATCCAGAAATTATGCCAGAAGATGCTAAAGAAGCAGGTGCATTAGTAATTGGTACAGGTCGTAGTGATTATCCGAACCAAGTTAACAATGTACTTGCATTCCCAGGAATTTTCCGTGGTGCATTAGATGTTCGAGCTACACATATTAACGAAGAAATGAAAATTGCAGCCGTAAAGGCAATTGCAAGTTTAGTTAGTGAAAATGAATTAGCTCCAGATTTCATTATCCCAGCTCCATTTGATCCACGCGTTGCACCAAAAGTAGCAGCAAGTGTTGCGAAAGCTGCTATGGAAACAGGTGTTGCACGAATTAAAGTGGACCCTAAGGAAATCGAAGAAAAAACAAAAAAACTAGCTTTAATTAAATAGTTTTTATCACCAGATATTAATATTTGGAGGGGATAGTATTACAATGCTCAAAATAAGTAGTGTAGTACTATCCTTTTTTATCTGTTATAATACTTAAATGGATAAAAAAACATTGGAAAACGTTGAATTTCAAGGGATTTTGAATGTGGGTAAGAAAGCTATTTTTTGATAAGTTTTTACAAATTTCTACTGTTTTTGAATTTTGTAATGACGAAATTTAGCTGAATTTTATCGACAAATGTTAACAAAAAGTGTATAACATTTATTGTATCCTATTAGTATTTAGTACTAAAAAAGTTAGGAGGAATTAGGTTGCAAATAAAAGACTTATTTTCCAAAAAGAAAAAATATGCATCCATACCTTCAGAAGTAATGAAACAAGATTTACCTGATGGTGTTATGACAAAATGTCCTAAATGTAAAAAAATAAGCATAACGAAAGAATTAATAAAAAATGTAAAAGTTTGTAGTAATTGTGGTTTTCATCATCAAATGACTGCATTTGAAAGAATCGAATTTTTACTAGATGAAGCATCATTCGAAGAGTTTGATAAAGATATGATTTCTTCAAATCCTTTACATTTCCCAGATTATATAGAAAAACTTGAAAGTGATCGTAAAAAGACTGACTTGAATGAAGCTGTTGTTACAGGAAAAGGAACGATTGACGGGATTCCGGTTGTAATTGCGGTGATGGATTCAAGATTTAGAATGGGAAGTATGGGATCTGTTGTTGGTGAAAAAATTACGAGAGCAATTGAGCGTGCAACTTCAGAATTTTTACCTTTCATCATTTTCACTGCTTCTGGTGGCGCAAGAATGCAAGAAGGTATCTTAAGTTTAATGCAAATGGCTAAAACGAGTGCCGCACTTAATAGACATAGCGAACTTGGTTGTTTAGCAATTTCGATTTTAACAAATCCTACAACAGGTGGAGTATCGGCAAGCTTTGCATCATTAGGTGATTTTAATTTTGCAGAACCAGGTGCATTAATTGGATTTGCTGGTCGCCGTATCATCGAACAAACGATTCGTGAAGAATTGCCTGAGGATTTCCAAACAGCAGAGTTTCTCTTAAATCATGGACAACTTGATGCAGTTCTTCCACGTACAGAAATGCGTTCAAAATTATATACGATCCTTCATTTACATCAAGGAGGTGTCCTTCAATAGTGGTTATGTTAGAATTCGAAAAACCGATTCATGAACTGAAAACAAAAATAGATGAACTTAAGGTTTATACAAACCAACATGATGTGGACTTCTCTGAAGAAATTAGACGTTTAGAAGAGCGTTTAAAAACTTTAGAAAACGAAATATATGGAAACATGGGAGTTTGGGATCGCGTTCAAGTAGCAAGACATCCAGAACGTCCGACAACTATGGATTATATCAATCGATTATTTACAGATTTCTTTGAATGTCATGGAGATCGATTATTCGGTGATGATGCGGCTATTATAGGAGGTATTGCTTCTTATCATGGATTGCCTGTCACAGTAATTGGTCATCAACGAGGCAAAGATACTAAAGAAAATATACGTCGCAATTTCGGTATGCCTCATCCTGAAGGATACAGAAAAGCATTAAGATTAATGAAGCAAGCTGAGAAATTTAACAGACCAATCATTACATTTATCGATACTAAAGGTGCATACCCTGGTAAAGCCGCTGAAGAACGTGGTCAAAGTGAAGCAATTGCCCGCAATTTATTTGAAATGGCAGGTTTAAAAGTACCAACAATTTGTATCGTAATCGGTGAAGGTGGTAGTGGTGGAGCTCTTGGTCTAGGTGTTGGTAACAAGTTACTGATGTTAGAGAACTCAACTTATTCTGTTATTTCTCCAGAAGGTGCTGCTGCATTATTATGGAAAGACGCTTCTCAAGCTCGTAGGGCTGCTGAAACGATGAAAATAACTGCTCCAGATTTACTTGAATTAGGTGTTGTCGACCAAATGATACCTGAAGTAAAAGGTGGAGCCCAAAATGATGTTGAACAACAGGCGAAAAACATTGATAAGTATCTATATGACGCATTAAAATCAATTTTATCAATGGATAAAGAAGAACTAGTTCAACAAAGATATGATAAACACGCAAAGTTAGGACAAATTTCTTTTTACAAATAAAACTAAGATTTAACTTCGAGAGTGTGTGAAACAATCATGTGAGCATACTCTTTTTTTGTATTATTTTAAGAAATTTGTAAAAAATATCTGTAAATCTGTGTTTTTTGTGCTTGCAATATTTTAGAAAATCATTTTTCTATACAAGTTTATGAAAAAGTTCACATTATATCTATTGTTTAAAAATGTAGAACATGTTACTTTATTTAAATGAATTAATAAAGTATTAATGGAAAATCATTTGAGGTGGATACATATGAAAAGAATTGGAGTATTAACAAGTGGGGGAGATTCTCCAGGGATGAATGCTGCAGTACGTGCGGTTGTACGTAAAGCGATTTTTCATGGTTTAGAAGTATATGGTGTTTACCAAGGATACTCTGGCTTAATCAATGGGAATATCGAAAAACTTGAACTAGGTTCAGTAGGTGACATTATTCATCGTGGTGGTACGAAATTACTTAGTGCCCGTTGTCCGGAATTTAAAACATTAGAAGGTCAAATGAAGGGTATTGAACAACTGAAAAAGTTTGGAATAGAAGGATTAGTTGTAATCGGTGGAGACGGTTCTTACCAAGGTGCTAAAAAATTAACTGAGCATGGTTATCCATGTGTTGGTGTACCAGGTACGATTGATAATGACATCCCAGGAACAGACTTTACAATTGGGTTTGATACAGCTTTAAATACTGTAATTGACGCGATTGATAAGATTCGTGATACAGCTACTTCACATGAACGCACTTATGTAATCGAAGTTATGGGACGCAATGCAGGAGACATCGCTTTATGGGCTGGATTAGCGGATGGTGCTGAAACGATTTTAATTCCTGAATGTGATTATGACATGGATGATATTATTAATAGATTAACTCGTGGTAATGAACGTGGTAAAAAGCATAGTATTATTGTTGTTGCTGAAGGCGTTGGTAGCGCGATTGAAATTGGTAAAGTAATTGAAGAAAGAACGAATTTTGATACACGTGTTACTGTTCTTGGCCATGTACAACGTGGAGGATCACCTAGCGCTGCAGATAGAGTACTTGCTAGTCGTCTAGGAGCTAAAGCAGTTGAACTTCTTATGGAAGGCAAAGGTGGCCGTTGTGTAGGTATCCAAAATAATAAGTTGGTTGACCATGACATCATTGAAGCGTTAGCACAAAAGCATGAACTTGATAAAGATATGTATCAATTATCTCAAGAGCTATCAATCTAAGTTAGCTACTTTTTTTGAGCAATCGTTTCCGCATGTAAAAATCAGTATTTTAATACTTTAAGTAAGCTATACTGAGTAATATGATTTTGTTAAGTTTTCTTTATATATATTTGGAGGGTAAAAAATGCGTAAAACAAAAATAGTTTGTACGATTGGTCCGGCAAGTGAATCGGTAGAAAAATTAGTACAATTAATTAATGCAGGTATGAATGTTGCACGATTAAACTTCTCACATGGTTCTCATGAAGAGCATGCAGGAAGAATTAAGAGTATCCGTGAAGCGTCGGAAATTACTGGTAAAACAGTAGCAATTTTATTAGATACTAAAGGGCCAGAAATTCGTACGTTAGATTTTGAAGGTGGTCAAGCTGAATTAAAAACTGGTAATGAAGTAATCATTACAACAGAACCAGTAATGGGAACAGCTGAAAAATTTGCGGTTTCATATGAAGGTTTAATTGATGATGTTCATGTTGGTTCAAGAATCCTAATCGATGACGGTCTAATTGGATTAGAAGTAATTGGAATTGAAGGAAAAGATATTCGCACAAAAATATTAAATAGTGGTTTAGTAAAGAATAAAAAAGGTGTTAATGTTCCTAATGTACGTGTAAACTTACCTGGCATTACTGAAAAAGACGTAAGTGATATTGAATTTGGTATTGAGCAAGGTATCGACTTCATCGCTGCATCATTTGTTCGTAAAGCATCAGACGTATTAGAAATCCGTGAGCTTTTAGGTAAGCATAGCGCAGAATACATTCAAATCATCACAAAAATCGAGAACCAAGAAGGTATCGACAATATTGATGAAATCCTTGAAGTTTCTGACGGTTTAATGGTCGCTCGTGGAGACATGGGTGTAGAGATTCCACCAGAAGATGTACCTTTAGTGCAAAAATCTCTAATTAAAAAATGTAATATTCTTGGTAAACCAGTTATTACTGCTACTCAAATGTTAGATTCAATGCAACGTAATCCACGTCCAACACGAGCTGAAGCAAGTGACGTTGCAAATGCAATTTTAGATGGAACTGATGCAATTATGTTATCAGGTGAAACAGCAGCAGGAACATATCCAGTAGAATCTGTTTCGATGATGAACTCAATTGCTTTACGTATTGAGCAAAGTTTACAATATGATGAATTGTTCAAAAAACGCCAAAGAGAAAATAAAGGTACGATTACAGATGCAATTGGTCAGTCTGTTGCTGCTACAGCATTAAACTTACAAGTAGCTGCTATTATCGCACCTACTGAAAGTGGACATACTGCGAAAATGATTTCTAAATATCGTCCAAAAGCGCCGATTTTAGCAATTACTTCAGATATCCGTATTTGTCGTCGATTAACATTAGTATGGGGTGTTCAAACTCAATATAGAGAACGAGCAAACACAACTGATGAAATGCTACAACATGCAATGGATGCAGCTCAAGAAGCGAAATTCGTTTCAAATGGTGATACAGTGATCATTACAGCTGGTTTACCTGTAGGTGAAACAGGAATGACTAACATGATGAAAATTCATGTAGTTGGAGATGTAATCGCTCAAGGTCAAGGTATTGGTCGTAAATCTGCAGCTGGTAAAGTAGTTGTTGCAAAAACTGGTGAAGAAGCTGTTTCTAAAGTTACTTCTGGTAGTATTTTAGTAACAAATTGTACTGATAAAGACATGATGCCTGCTATTGAAAGAGCGGCAGCAATTATTACTGAAGAAGGCGGATTAACTAGCCATGCGGCGGTAGTTGGCGTAAGTTTAGGTATTCCGGTAATCGTTGGAGTTGAAAATGCAACGAACATCTTAGTAAATGGTCAAGCAGTTACAGTAGATGCTTCTCGTGGAATAGTTAGTACAGGACATAAAAGTATCTTATAATATATAATAAAGAGAAGGAGCGATGTTCCTTCTCTTTTTTTACATCCAAAATAATGATGAGGTGAGTTCTCTGAAAAAACTTTTCGGTTGGCTAATGTTGATTCCTATAATTGACTTCATTTTACTAATCATACTTGGTAGATTTATAGGTTCAATTTCCGTATTCTTATGGATAATCGGTACGTTATTAATTGGTTCGTACATTATCAAAAATGTTTGGATCACAGTAAAACAACAAGCTTTAGACCAGTTCAGAGCTGGAAAAATGCCTGATGTACTAATGGTTGAAGGACTTTCATTCTTTTTGATCGGATTATTATTAGCGATTCCTGGACCTGTAACAGATTTAATTGCGGTTATTTTATTAATTAAACCAATCAGACTTAAATTTGTACAACTTTTACTAATGTTTGTAATGAAAAAGTTTAAAGGAAATATTGTTTGGACAGGTTATATAAAAAAATAAAAACGTGAAAACTTTAGTTTTCACGTTTTTTTATGTGTACCTTTAATGTAGTACCAAAGCTCATGAAATACCTTCGCTCTGTACAATGTGGATAAAACTACTAAGGTAACAGGTCCGACGATTAATCCTAATAATCCAAGGAATTTAAATCCAACAAATAAAGAAATTAATGTTGGAAGTGGGTGTAAGCCGATATTTGAAGATAAAATCTTTGGTTCTGCAAGTTGACGTTGAACAATTACGACTGCATATAAGATTGCAAGACCTATGGTTAAAGAATAATCGCTAGTTAGGAATGTATATAGAATCCATGGAACGAAAATTAACCCAGTACCTAAATAAGGAAGTAAATCAATTAGCCCAATTAAAATTGCAATTGTAATAGCAAACGGAACTCTTAAAATTAATAATCCGATTAATACGAGCACTGTTGTCATAGAAATTAAAGTAATATGTGCTTTAATAAAACCGAATAATGCTTTTCGTAAATCTGTGAAAATGGTTTTGCTGTAATGTTTAATACGTTTAGGCGTATAAATAGCAAATAAATTTTTAATTTTATACCAATCTTTACTTATAAAGAATGTAGCTAGTAAGGATACAAAAATTAAGGTTGCTGTATTTGGAAGTACGGCAATGATTAATTTAATCCCATCAATAATTCCATTTAATGCGCCTTTTCCTAAGTTGATAACTGAATCTCCGATTGACTGGATATTTGTACGAATGGTTGCTTGCTGTCCAGCTCCAAGCTGACTATATTCGTTCATGACAACATCATATAACGGTATGATTTTATCGGTTACTATGTTTTCGACAAAATAAACAAGACGTTGAAAACTTTCAGGTACTACTTGCACTAGATAAGTGGATCCTGAAATGATTTCCGTAATTAAGAGTGTAAATAATCCAGCAACAACGGACAACAATAAAATAATCGAGATAAAAGCAGCAATCCCTCTTGGAATTTTAGCTTTTTCATTTAATAAATTGACTAGTGGATTTAATAGAAACGCAATAATAAAAGCAATTATAAATGGATATGTAAGTTTAGATACAAACAAAGCCACGTAAAGTCCGAGAATAATACATGTAGTGACAAATAAGAAACGAATGATTTGGTAAACTAAAACTCGGCTCATTTTTCGTCCCCCTTTCGTTTGAGAAATTATGTTAACTCAGTTCTATTTTACCAAGAATTATTTTTTTATAATAGTAAAGTTTAAATGTATTTATTAATAAATTATACATAGAAGGGAAAATAATAATGAGTGAATCTACAATATTCCTACTAATCCTATTACTAATTGGTGTAATCGCAAAAAATAACTCTTTAATTATTTCAATTATAGTATTGTTACTATTAAAATATACTCCAATTGGTGATAGAGTATTTCCATATTTACAATCAAAAGGAATAAATTTAGGTGTAACTGTCATAACAATTGCAGTATTAGTGCCAATTGCAACAGGAGAAATTGGCTTTAAACATTTAGGAGAAGCACTAAAAACACCAGTTGCATGGATTGCATTGTTATCTGGAATTGCAGTTGCGCTTCTAGCAAAAGGTGGCGTAAATCTATTAGCAACTAGTCCACAAATAACAGCTGCTTTAGTACTTGGAACAGTCTTGTCAGTTGCTTTATTTAAAGGTGTTGCTGTTGGGCCATTAATTGGTGCTGGAATCGCATATCTATTCATATGGATTGTTGATTTAATTAAGTAATTTAATAATAATTATATTTTAGTAAATTGTTTTCATTCACAAAAGTCAGATTATTGTTTATAATAAGTTATAGTAGGGTTCCTTTCTACATATACAGAGGTATATTTAAAGTGTTATACCAGTATATGTATGTAAAACACTAGGGGAAATTTTTTACGTAAAGGAGAGCGGGGAATATGACAGTTAAAAGTGGTTTAGAGGGTGTTGTAGCTGCTACAACTTCTATAAGTTCTATTATTGATGATACATTAACGTATGTAGGTATCGGCATCGATGAATTAGCAGAGTTTGCAAGTTTCGAAGAAGTAGTTTACTTACTATGGCACCGCAAATTACCAAACAAAGAGCAACTTAAAGAGTTAAAAGCTCAACTTGCGGATCATGCGGAATTACCAGAAGGAGTTATTACTTTCTTAAAATCTACTAACTTTAAAGATGTACATCCTATGACAGTGCTACGTACTGTAATTTCAATGCTTGCATTGTATGATGAGAATGCTGAAGCGATGGATGCAAACTCAAATTATGTAAAAGCAATTGAATTACAAGCAAAAATTTCGACATTTGTGGCAGCGTTTTCTCGAGTTCGTCAAGGGCTTGAACCAGTCGCTCCTCGTAAAGATCTTTCATTCTCGGCAAACTTCTTATATATGCTAACAGGTGAAGAACCAAATGAAATCGCTGAAGAAGCAATTAATAAAGCATTAGTATTACATGCTGACCATGAATTAAACGCTTCGACTTTTACTGCACGCGTTTGCGTAGCAACATTATCTGATATTTATTCAGGTATTACGGCTGCGATCGGTGCTCTAAAAGGACCTTTACACGGCGGTGCAAATGAAAGCGTTATGAAAATGTTAGCTGAAATTGGTGAAGTTGAAAATGTAGAGGCTTACATTCAAGAAAAATTGGATGGAAAAGCTAAAATTATGGGATTTGGTCATCGCGTATATCGTGGTGGAGACCCTCGTGCTAAGCATCTTAAAGAAATGTCACGTCAACTAGGTGGAATTACTGGAGAATTAAAGTGGTATACAATGTCTGAAAAAATTGAAGAGATTGTAACAACTCAAAAGAATATCCCACCAAATGTTGATTTTTACTCTGCGTCTGTTTATCACAGCTTAGGAATTGAACATGATCTATTCACTCCGATCTTTGCAATTAGCCGTATGTCTGGATGGACTGCACATATTTTAGAGCAATATGATAACAATCGTATTATCCGTCCACGTGCAGATTATACAGGTCCAGAGAAAAACTCTTACATTCCAATCGAAGAGCGTGCATAAGAAAAATATTGAATACTTAAAATAGTATTTAATGTTTGAATAATAATGGTATAGTAAAGAGAGGAAGAGAAATCTTCCTCTCATAAGTATGTAATTAAGTATTTATTCAAGGGGGAGCAAACCATGCAAGCTGAAAAAATTACATTAGTAAATGGCGAGTTAAACGTTCCAAACAATCCAATTATTCCTTTTATTGAAGGAGATGGGACAGGTCCAGACATTTGGGCAGCATCTTCACGTGTATTAGATGCAGCTGTTGAAAAAGCATATAATGGCACTCGTCAAATCGAGTGGAAAGAAGTATTAGCTGGTGAGAAAGCATTTAATGTAACTGGCGAATGGTTACCACAAGAAACTTTAAACACTATTGAAGAATATATGATCGCTATTAAAGGACCTTTAACAACTCCAGTAGGTGGCGGAATTCGTTCATTAAACGTTGCTCTTCGTCAAGAATTGGATCTTTTCGTATGTTTACGTCCAGTACGTTACTTCGAAGGTGTACCTTCTCCAGTTAAACGTCCTGAAGATACTGACATGGTCATTTTCCGTGAAAACACAGAAGATATTTATGCTGGTATTGAATACGAAAAAGGTTCTGAAGCAGTTCAAAAAGTTTTAGAATTCTTACAAAAAGAAATGGGTGTTAATAAAATTCGTTTCCCTGAAACATCAGGTATCGGAATTAAGCCTATTTCTGAAGAAGGAACAAAACGTTTAGTACGTGCTGCAATTAACTATGCAATTCAAGAAAACCGTAAATCATTAACACTAGTTCATAAAGGCAATATCATGAAATTTACTGAAGGTGCATTTAAGAACTGGGGTTATGAAGTTGCAGAGCAAGAATTTGGTGATAAAGTATTCACTTGGGCTGAGTATGATCGCATTGTAGAAACTAGCGGTAAAGACGCTGCTAACAAAGCAATGGAAGACGCTGAAAAAGCTGGCAAAATTCTTGTAAAAGATAGTATCGCTGATATTTTCTTACAACAAATTTTAACAAGACCACGTGAGTTTGATGTAGTTGCTACAATGAACTTAAATGGTGATTATATTTCTGATGCACTTGCTGCTCAAGTTGGTGGAATTGGTATCGCTCCAGGAGCTAATATCAACTACGAAACTGGACATGCAATTTTTGAAGCTACTCATGGTACAGCACCAAAGTATGCTGGATTAGACAAAGTTAACCCATCGTCAGTTATTCTTTCAGGCGTATTAATGCTTGAGCACATGGGATGGAACGAAGCTGCTTCAATGATCTTAAAATCTATGGAGAAAACAATTGCTTCTAAGGTTGTAACTTATGACTTCGCTCGCTTAATGGATGGCGCAACTGAAGTGAAATGCTCAGAATTTGCAAATGAATTAATTTCTAATATGGAATCAGTTCTTGTATAATTAAAGAGTAAACATAAGGGAG